>Ga0307476_10000790_pt1 | contig 21697 bp, 16 predicted proteins | sample atmos_gasesECM2C_2_FD_203314 | JGI IMG/M metagenome (GOLD analysis project Ga0307476, IMG submission 203314) | Hardwood forest soil microbial communities from Morgan-Monroe State Forest, Indiana, United States - atmos_gasesECM2C_05 | ecosystem: Environmental > Terrestrial > Soil > Temperate...
CTCGGACGGGAACAGGAGCCCGGTCGCGAGGCCGGGGTGGCTTCGCTGGGTCAGGTAGCGCCGGTGCCGGCGGACCAACTCGAGCGTCCGCGGCTCCAGCGCGATCATCGGCGGTGCCTTCTTTCGTTGGTCCACCGGGCTGAACACGTTGGCCGACGCGTCATACGACTCCTCGATCGCGATCACGCCGTCCGCACCGAGCTTGCTCGACCGCATCGCCGCGACGTGGCAGTAGCGCAAGCCCAGCGTGTACAGCGCGAAGATCATCGGCGCGTAGAACGGGTACTGGTCAACGACGATCGGCAGGACCACCGCGATCTGCTCCGCGTTGAGCCGGTTGTGCATCGCGTGTTCGTTGTCCACCGCGGGCAGCGTGATCAGATCCCAGTCGATGGGAGGCAACTGGTACTGACCCCGCGCCTTGCTCATGATGCGCCGGAACAACCCGACAAGATGCCGGACCGTCTCGGGCGCGTAGTCCTTCGTCAGCGAACGCACCCAGGCATCGATCTCGGGCACGGCGATCTTGTCGATGAAGTGCTCACCCCACCGCTGGAGGATGTGCGTTTCGATCGTCCGACCGAGCTTCGCGGCCCGGTCTTCGCTACCGACGTTCTCGGTGACGAACGTGATCCATGAGGATCTGCACAAGGTCTCCAGCCGCGGGATCTCGGTCGGCACGCCGCTCCCCGCCGCACCCAACTTGATCTCGTTGATCAGCTGGGTCCGGTAGGCGATGGCGGCATTCTGCGGCATCTGTGGGTCCACTTCTCGCGTAAATCTCTCCTTGAACTTCGGCTTCCCGGTCTTGGGGTCGATGGCCTTGGCGACGATCCGGAACGTTCCGTCGCTCAGGCGATAGACCCCTGCGTAACTCTTCAGCTTCGTCCCCTTCTCCTGGCGCATGGTGTTCGTCTCCTTCCGGCGCGCCAGACGCTTCACGGCACCGAGGAGAATGCCCGAGTTTCGGAGGGTATTCCACTCGCCGCGCGCCGTACGCGAGGCCGCGATCACGTGTGTAGCGGTCCAACTCGGACAGCTCGAACAGGTGCTGATCTCGGGCGCCTCGTCCGCAGGGCCGGAGCTGCTGCTTCTTGACCAGTCCCCGAACCCCGGCGGTCGTGCGGTAGCCGAGGTACGCCGCGGCCTCGGCGATCGTGAGCGGCCGTGGCGAATGCGCCGGGCGCGTCACCGGCGCACCCCGAACACGTCCAGCTCATGGCAGTCGTGGCCCGTCCGCGCGTGCCATCGCGGCCACGCGCGACCGCAGGGCGATCGTGCAGCACCCATCTCGGTAGCTGTTCTACGTCCGGTCCCGTCACGCGTCAGGCGATTTCAGTCGGAGCTCTTGATCTCATTGTTTATGACAATGTTCACAATAATGATTGTGATAATAATTGAGATATGGTGCGATGAGCAGTGATTTCAGCGCCTTGGCCCCAATCTTCACCGACGCGGCGGACGGCATCGGCGGAACGACCTCTCAGTCGCATTGTCTGTGACAACGAACTACGGATGCAGTATTGATTGAATGTGACCATCTCGCCTTCTGGGCTTGATCCGCTCCCGTGGACACTTTCCGAGAGGCGGATACTGTGTCCAAGATGGAAACTAAGCGAGAAGACCGGCCGGGCCGGCAGGGCAAGCGTCGGAAGTTCACCGACGAGTTCAAGGCCGGCGCCACGCGCCTGGTGCTCGACGAAGGCAAGACGGTGGCCCAGGTTGCACGCGACCTCGACCTGACGCCGTCGGCGCTGAGTGGATGGGTCAAGCAGGCGCGCGCCGATCGCAGCGGCGGCAAGACCGGGCTCGTGGCCGAGGAGCGAGCCGAGCTGGCCGCGCTGCGCAAGGAGCTCCGCGTGGTGAAGATGGAGCGTGACATTTTGGGAAAAGCCGTGGCCTTCTTCGCGAAGGAGAACGCATGAGGTTCGCGTTCATCCTGGCGGAGCGGGCCTGCTGGCCGGTGGCGGTGATGTGCGCGGTGCTCAAGGTCTCGGCCTCGGGCTTCTACGCCTGGCTGCGGAGCGTGCCCTCGGCGCGCGCCAAGAAGGACGAGCGGCTCAAGGTGCTGATCGGCGAGTCGTTCGCCCGGAGCCGGCAGACCTACGGTAGCCCTCGGGTGCATGCGGACCTCGCGGGCGAGCACGTCGGTCGCAATCGGGTGATCCGGCTCATGCAGGGCCAGGGGCTGGTGGCTCGCGTTCGTCGTCGGTACCGCTCGACGACGATGAGCGACCACGACCAGCCGGTCGCGGACAACCTGCTCAACCGCGAGTTCGAGGCGACGGCCCCGAACCAGCGCTGGGTGGGCGACACGACCGAGCTGTTGACCTCGACGGGGAAGTTCTACCTCGCGGCGATCGTCGACCTCTACGCCCGGCTGGTCGTCGGGTGGGCGGTCAGCGCGGTCAACGACCGGCACCTCACCATCGCGGCGCTGGACCAGGCGCTGCGCCGTCGGTGTCCCGGGGTGGGCCTGCTCCATCACTCCGACCAGGGCAGCACGTACGCCAGCGAGGACTACCAGGAGGTGCTCCGCGAGCACGGCATCACCTGTAGCATGAGCCGCCGCGGCAACTGCCACGACAACGCCGCGATGGAGAGCTGGTTCTCGACCTTCAAGTTCGAGCTTGGGGAGACGTTCGAGTCCATCCGCCGAGGCAAGGACCTCGCGTTCGACTACATCGAGGTGTTCTACAATCAGCAGCGGCGGCACTCGTCCATCGGCTACCGGACACCGGCGGAACACGAGCGGCGATTCCACGACGAGCGGCTCGCAGGCGCGGCGTGACGGCAGCGATGACACATGTGTATAACAAAACCTCGGCGACCTCGGTTGAGGCACAACGGAACCTCGCGTGTATAACAAAACCCACCGCAGCGCCCGTTGCGAGCGAGCGACGCCAAGACGGCAGCCCGAGTGACTCGATGACGACAACGACCGTGTATAACAAAACCTCAACACCGGAGGCTCTCGCCCATCGCGACGACGGTAGCGGGCGGTGGTCATGCATTACAAAACAATGGCAGGCAGCGGTCGCTCGATGGGCTCAGGGACGGCTCGGCTGGTTGACGTCCTTCGCACGGAGGTCGCATGACGGCCGCCATCGTGTATAACAAAACCTTGACCACTCGAATTACGACGACGACAGCACAGCGTTCGCGTATAACAAAACCTCGGAAAGGCGGCCGGCCAACAAAGGACCCGAAGGGAACGCTCGTTGCGGTTCGACTCTCGGGTCGACAGGTTCATGTCCTCGAGCGCCGCTCGCGCCGTGAGGCCACCGGGCTCTCGGAGGCGCTGCGGCGGTGCGTCGATGAGTGGGCCGCCACCCAGGACGCGGCCCCCATTCCATCCAAGCAGGAGGCCATCAAGAAGCAGCTCGTAGCAGTTGGAACCCGACCGACGCGCCGTCGCACGCGCCGAAGGACGAAGTGATGGCGACGTAGTCAACCCGTCCACGGGAGTAGATCAAGCCCAGGGTGCATGATGCCGGCTTCTTGCAGCGACACCTTGGGATGTGGCCCACCACGAACTCGTCGACGGATTCATGGCTGATCGATCCCGTCCCCAACCAATTGCCGAAGTGCTCCAGGGCGAACACGTACTGATGCACGCTGCTCAGCGTGTGACCGCGAGCCTTGAGGTAAGCGATGTACTCCTGAAAAAGCCGGGCCCAACGGGTTTTCGAGGATTCGAGCCCGCACCGATTCGCGACGAAAGATTTGCTCCATTGTACGCCTCCTTTCCGCCGAGGTGGGCGGAGGAAGCGCCAGGATTATGCAAAGTACGCCATGCTGCACGTGCGGCGGCCACCGAGCGAAGGCCTGCAGCCAGACCCCAGCTGTCCCCGGCTGCTCCCCATAATTCGGGGCTCGGCATAATTGCGCGTCAGGGCCGTGCGAACATGCAGCCTCTCGACAATGCCGTTGTCGAGTGGCAAGAAGCCGTAGTCGAGAAACGGCGCGAGCGCGACCTGGTGGTTGGTGAAGTAGCGGAGTGCGACGCCGAGCTTGGACGCTGGCGGCTCGTGTTGCTTGCGCAGCGCGCACCACTTCGCGAGCTCGTCCCAGACTGGCTTGCTGCGCGCTCGCCGCGCGGCGAGCTTGGCGTCCTCGTCGAACTCGCGAATCTCGTCCTCGATCTTGTAGAGCCGCTTGTATGCGGCGAGCGGAAGCGCGGCGCGCTGGTCGCCGGCGTCGAGCGCCTTCACGAAATACCGTCGGGCGTGCATGTTACAGCCGCACTCGAGGAGGTCCGGGCGGGCGAAGCTCGCGTCGAACAGGTTCGATGCGTCGGCGACGGTGAGCCCTCTGCGCAGCGCGAGGATATCCTCGGGGCCGCGCTCGTTGGGCCGCTGTCCGGTCTTCTTGCCCGAGGACACGTAGAGGTACGCCGCCAGGACCTCGCCCGCGTTCACGCCGACGTAGCCCCACAGCGCGCCGATCCGCTTGCCGCCCGCTGCCTCGCTGTCCTGGACCGGCAGGCTCGTGCCGTCGAGGTGCATCACGCGGGCATCGATGATCTCGGCGAGCAGCGCGCGCCAGACCGGCTGGAGCAGATCCGTGCACCACTTCACCTGATCGGCGAGCGTGGACACCGCGATGTCGAGGCCGAGCCGGCGGTAGCGATCGCGCTGGCGGTGCAGCGGCAGCCCATCGAGATACTTCTCGACCAGGATCGACGCGACGAGCCCGAGCCCGAGCTGGCCGTTGGGCACCACGGTCTCACCTGCCGGCGCGCGCACCGATTCGCGATCGCATGAAGCGCAGGTGAGCAGCTCGCGGATATCGCGGCGCACGATCACCTCGGGCGGCAGCAGCTCGATCACCTCGGTGACGTGCGGCTCGATGCACTGGCGCTCGCCCCCGCACGTCGGGCAGGCGCGCTGGCCGGCGGGCACTGCGATCGGATTGGCGATCCGTCGCAGGTGCGCGGGCGGCGTTGGCGATCGCGGCTGCCGGGGCGGCGGTGGCGTGCGCAGCTTGGTGACGTCGTCGTCCTCGCCTTCATCGATGCCGGATGCAGTCCGTAGCTCGTCGTCGGCAGCCACCAGCGCGGCGTGATCGTCCGTCGCCTCGCCTTCGGGAGCCGGCGGCTCTGGGCGGCGCTTGAGCGCATCGAGGAACAGCACGAGCTGCGCCGTCGACACCTGCTCGCTCGGCTTGAATCGCGCCGCCAGGCGCGCAACCCGCCGCTCGAGGTCGGTGTTGCGCGCGACCAGCTGGCCGACGATCGACAGCACCGCGTCCCGCTCCTGGAAATCGCCGAGCAGCGTGCGCAGCACATCGAGCACCGAGCCGCGCAGCTCCGGCTCCGCACTCGCGGCGGGCTCCGGCTCGTCGGGCGAGGAGGTGTCGATGACCACGTGCTGCCATCATGATCGCGACGCGATCAGATGCAAGAGGTGCAACGCGCGCGCGCGATCGATGTGAGCGATCGTTAGATCAGCGTCGAGCGCGAAGCTGGCGTCGGCTCCCACCGCGGCTTGGTCTTGAGCTCGTCGACCTCGATCCCTTCGAGCAGCACCGCCAGCTCATGGACGTCGATCGCGACGCTCGCCACGCCCTCGGCGACGCGGGCCGGGAACGTGAACGTCCCGCGCTCGAGGCGCTTGTGCACGATTGTGAACCCGCCGCGCGTCATAGGATCAACTTGACCTGGTTCCTGCGACGATTGAGGAACACGAACACGTGGCCGCTGAGCGGGTCGTAGCCGAGCGCGTGGCGGATCTGATTGGTGAGCCCCTCGAACGACTGCCGAAGATTCGTCGGCTGGGTGGCGAAGTACACCCGCACCGCGCGAGGCAGGAGGATCACGACGCCGACCTCGCCAGCTCGCGCGCGAGCGCGGCGACCCACGTCGGCGACGCGCCCTCGATCTCGATCACCATCCCGTGCGGGATCCGGATCGCTGCTGTGGGAGTGGCAGTGGAGGCCGGGGCAGCGCCGATCACCGCCGCGGGGATGAAGGTCAGCGCCGTGCTCGCCTCGGGCCGCGCGGCGCGCAGTCGCTTCCTCCACCAAGCGAGCCGCTGCGGGACTAGGCCGCGCGACCGAGCGAATGCCTCAAGCGAGTCGCCGCTGCGCTCCCAGTCCGCGAGGACGCGGCGCGCGTCGGCTTCGGTCCAGTGGGGGCGTCGAGATGCGGCAGAGGGGCGCTTGGCCATGCCCCGAGCCTCGCGCGCCGTCAAGCGGGCTCCAGCGCAGCGGCCCGCCTATCGGCGCCAAACGGCCGGACGGTCACCCGTGTGGCGCCGTCGCGGCGTCGCGCTCGGTGCGCGGGTCGCCGGCGTTTGAGCTGGTCGAGGTCGCGCTCGGCGGCCGGCGGCGGCGTCGCGCTCGGCGGCCGGCGGCGGCGTCGCGCTCGGCGGCCGGCGGCGGCGTCGCGCTCGGCGGCCGGCGGCGGCGCGAGCTGCTCGCGCTGGCGAGCGCGTCGCCGACGTCGACCTGGTCAGGTCGCGCGCAAGCATCGCGGTGCGGCCGGGCGGGCGCGCCGCCGGCGTCGACCTGGTCGAGTCGCACGCACGCATCGCGGTGCGGCCGGACGCACGCACGCACGCACGCATCACGATGGCGGCCCGGCGTCGGTCTGTCAGTGACCGCGTAGAAGCGCGCAAATCTCGCTCGGCTGGAGATCGCCGAGAAGTGGACCTGGTGGGTCTCCTGCAGGTCAAGCCGCCGAACTTCTCGAGCGCGGGCCTGCCCAGCTTCTCGACGTATCCGACGACCGGCTCGAGCCTGTCGGACTCGCGCGACGCGCTGAACGGGGAAGCGTCGGGCCACTCGTCGACGTGGAGCACGTTCTTCTACCAGACGGTCGGCGCCAGCGGCCTGACGTCGGCGACGCTGCACCACGACGTCACGCGCGACATCTGGGGCGGCCACGCCGTGTTCGCCGACGTCGACACCGCGTACCTGCCGAACTGGTCGCGCAGCCTCGGCCACTCGATCGCGATCGTCGGCTACGATGACAGCGCGGGCACGTACGCGTACGTCGACACCTGCGGCCATCGCTGCAACGGCTCGACGCAGTCGACCGACGGCGGCGTCTGGCACGTCTCGCAGAGCCGGATGTACCAGGCGATCGTCGCGCTCGGCGCGGGCTACGCTAGGTGACGAGCCGCGCCCACAGCTCGCTCGGCGCGTAGCCGAGCATGCGCCGGCACGTGCGCGAGAAGTGCGCGAGGTCGGCGAAGCCGCCGGCGTGCGCGGCGGTCGTGAGATCGACCGGACCGACGCGCGCGAGTGCGTGGAGCAGGCGGCGCCACAGCGCGTAGCGGCGCATCGGCATGCCGATGTCGCGCGCGAACAGCTCGCGCAGGTGCGCCGCGGACAGCGAGGTCGGGACGGGCTCGCCGTCGGGATCGCGCAGTGCCTCGGCGACGCGTGCGACGCGGCGATCGATCGGTCGTGGCGTGCCGGTCGCGAGCAGGCGGCCGAGCTCGTCGCCGACCCCGTGGAGCACGTCGGGGCGCGCGAGCGACGCGCGATGCGCTGCGACGACCTCGGCGACGCGGCGGCCGAGCACGCGCGTGCCGCCATCGCGCGCGTGCGCGGCGATCCTCGGCGCGAGCTCGGGATCGAACAGGTACGTCGCGGCCGGCCCCGCGCTGCGCAGCGCGTACGGCACGTCGGACGGCACGATCACCGCGCGCCCGCGCACGCCGTTGACCTCGACGTCGCCGTCGATGCCGACGGCAATCGCGGTTCCGTGCTCGGCGTGGGGCCGCGCGGCGGCCTGGCGCACGAACGCCGCGCCGAACGGCTCGGTCAGCAGCGCGCCGATCCGCGTTTCGTTCAAGCGCGCCATGCAGGCCGATTGTAGCGTGATCGCGTGAACCTGTTCTCCATCGAGGCGCGCCGCGACCCGTACCCGCTGTACCGGCAGCTGCGGGAGCGCACGCCCGTGCTGCACGTGCCGGGGCCCAACCTATGGATCGTGCTGCGCCACGCGGCGGTGAAGCGCGTGCTCACCGATCACGAGGCGTTCAGCTCCAACGTGTCGGCGCTGCACGGCCACGACTTCGCGTGGCTGTTGTTCATGGACCCGCCGCGCCACACCAAGCTGCGCGCGATCATCAGCAAGCCGTTCACGTCGCGTGCGATCGCGGCGCTCGAGCCGCGCATCCGAGAGCTGTCGCGCCAGCTGCTCGATGCGGCGGTCGCACGCGGGCAGCTCGACCTTGTCGCCGACTACGCGACGCCGCTGCCGCTCATGGTGATCGCGGAGCTGCTCGGGTTTCCGGTCGCCGACTGGCGCGAGCTCGCGCGCTGGAGCGAGACGATCGTCGCGCTCGGCAACACGATCTCGGGCACCGGCGCCGCCGAGGCGGCCGCGGCGTTTCGCGCCGCCGATGCCGAGATGACCGACTACTTCGGCCGGCTCGTGCGCGAACGCCGCGCGCGGCCGACGAGCGACCTGCTCGCGAGGCTCGTCGCAGCGGAGGTCGACGGCGAGCGGCTCGACGACGGCGAGCTCGTGCGGTTCTGCCAGCTGTTGCTCGCGGCCGGCACCGAGACGACGACGAACCTGATCGACAACGCGGTGATCGCGCTGCTCGAGCATTCCGATCAGCTCGCACAGCTGCGCGCCGACGCATCGCGCATCCCGGCCGCGCTCGAGGAGGTGCTGCGCCATCGCACGCCGGTGCAGGCGATGTTTCGCGCGACGCGCCGCGAGGTCACGCTCGACGGCGTCGCGCTGCCCGAGCGCGCGTTCGTGATCGCCGCGATCGGCTGCGCGAACCGCGATCCCGATGCGTTCGGGGATGCCGAGCGCTTCGACATCGCGCGCGAGCCCAACGCTCACCTCGCGTTCGGTCACGGCATTCACTTCTGCCTCGGCGCGCCGCTGTCGCGGCTCGAAGGTCGCATCGCGCTTACCGATCTGCTCGCGCGCTTCGCGTCGCTTGAGCTCGTCGAGCCGGCGTGGCCGCCGCGGTCGTCGTTCCACGTGCTCGGCCCCGCGTCGCTGCCGCTGCGCTTCACGCTTGCGCGAGCGCGTTGACGAACTCGACGACGGCCGCCTCGAGCTGATCGACGCCGGGATGCTCGGTCGGCATGTGGCTCGCTCCGTCGAGCACGACCATGCGCTCGGGCGCGGCGAGCCGATCGAAGAACCGCCGCGACAGCGCGATGTCGGTCATGCGATCGACGCCGGGATGCGCGAGCAGTGTCAGTGACCGCGTAGAAGCGCGCAATCTCGCTCGGCTGGAGATCGTCCGCGGGTTCAACGCCCGCCGCCGGCACCGAGGTCACCCCGAGGCGTCGACAGCCGTGGCGTCGCTACGCGCTCGTGGTCTCGGCGGGCTTGTACATCGTGCTCCACCGCCACTGCGCCCGGGCCTTTGACGGCCGGGTAGCACGGATCGACCGTGCCGGACAGCCACAACCCCAACGGCCGCGCGGTTACGGACAAGAGCCTCGACACCGAACGTCGCAAGACCGACCACGAGCTCGCGCATCGCCGCGCGACAGTTGGGCTAGGATTGCCCACAACGCTCCCCCCGGGCGTAGGGACTCCGCCATGAAACGCCACAATCCCTAGACCCCCAAAATCCCTCTTGTTTTTCCTAGACCCAGACCCTCATCCGACGAACCGAGCGTTGCCGACGGCTACCGGAGCCGCCCCTCACGCTTGCCTCCGGCGCGGCGCTGCGTGGGCCGATACGTACACCGCAACCGCTCGGCGCCGAACGCCGACGGGGGACCGGAACCACGGACCCGCGAGCGCGTTGCATGGCCGGGAAGGTAACAGATCTCGTGCGCCGCGGGGGCGGACCGGCCGGCCGAGGCAAGCTACCCCGCACGCACCCCGGCCGCGCACGCCACGCGCTATCATCGCGGGCCGGAGCCCGCGTGCCCCCCGTGCATCGCCCGTGGCTGCTGTGCGCGCTCGCGTCGTGCGGCGGGTCATCCGGCGGCGGCGCCGATGCCGGCGCGCATTCTCACCGCGCGTCCGCGTGATGCTCCGCGGGAGGGATCGACGTGCCGCTTGTGAGGCCGGCCACTTCCAAGATTGCTCGGGCCCTGCGCGACCTCGCGCGGGCGGCCCCCACATACCGGGTGATGACAACTCCCAGATCACACGTTCCCACCCTGCTCCGCACTACCACTCTCGACTCCGGTGCCCCCACCGCAGCGCAGGCGACGGTGAAGTCATGAGGTCGACCGCAGTGGAACGCATCCTGGCGCTCGCGTACGTCCCCCTGCTCACGGCGGGGATCGCGGCGTGTGGCAGCGACCCGGCGGGTGCGGCCGGACCACAGGACAGAACCGAGGCCGGCCCGATCCCGCACACAACCAGCAGCCAGGACCTTCGCGTGCGGCCGCTCACCGCCGTGTGCGGCAATGGCGTCCTCGATGCCGGCGAGCAGTGCGACGACGGCAACGTCGCCGCCCATGACGGCTGCTCGGCGACCTGCACGATCGAGCTCGTCACGCAGTTCTCGTTCACCGGCGCGGCCGGCAACGAGGTGACGTTCATCGCCAGCGTCGCCGATCCGGCGCTGGCGACGACGCCGATGATGAGCCGCGGCATCGGCGTCACGGCCTCGACGGCCAGCGACGCGTTCTCCGCCTCGGCGTGGACCACGAGCACGACCCTCGATCCGAACGACTTCTACAGCTTCACCGTCGCGCCGGCGACCGGGAGGGCGATGAACCTGAGCGCGCTCCAGCTCGACGAGCGCCGCTCCACGACCGGCATTCGCCGCTGGTCGGTGCGGTCGAGCCTCGACGGCTTCGCGAGCGACATCGCGGTGTTCAGCGTGCCCGACGATGCCAACACCCGCACCGAGACCGCCCAGCTCCCCGCGCAGCTCCACGACGTCACGACCGCCGTCGAGTTCCGCATCTTCGGCTACCAGTCCGAGGCCGCCGGGGGGACCTGGCGGATCGACAACGTGGCGCTGATCGGCGGGGTCGCGTCGACCTGCGGCAACGGCTTCGTCGACGCCGGCGAGCAGTGCGACGACGGCAACGGCGCGAGCCACGACGGCTGCTCGGCGAGCTGCGCGATCGAGCTCGTCACCCAGTTCACGTTCACCGGCGCGGCGGGCAGCGAGGCGACGTTCGCCGCCAGCCTCGCCGACCCGGGGCTGGCGGCGACCCCGGCGATGAGCCGCGGCGCCGGGGTCGCACCGTCGACGGCGACCGACGCATTTTCCGCCTCGGCCTGGACGACGGGCACGACCCTCGATCCGGGCGACTACTTCAGCTTCACGGTGACGCCGGCCGCCGGCAACGCGCTGAACCTGCGCGCGGTCCTGCTCGACGAGCGGCGCTCCGCGACCGGCATCCGCAGCTGGTCGCTGCGGTCGAGCCTCGACGGCTTCGCGAGCGACATCGCGGTGTTCACCGTGCCCGACGACACCCTCACCCGCAGCGAGACCGCCCAGCTCCCCGCCCAGTTCCACGACGTCACGACCGCCGTCGAGTTCCGCATCTTCGGCTACCAGTCCGAGGCCGCCGGGGGGACCTGGCGGATCGACAACGTGGCGCTGATCGGCGGGATCGCGCCGGCCTGCGGCAACGGCATCGTCGACCCCGGCGAGCAGTGCGACGACGCCAACACCGTGAACCTCGACGGCTGCAACAACAGCTGTCAGATCACGGCGCCGCTGTACGTCAAGGCATCCACGGTCGATTCCCAGGACGGGTTCGGCTTCAGCGTGGCCGTGTCGGCGGACGGTTCGACCATGGCGGTCGGCGCGATGCACGAATCCAGCGCGGCGACCGGGATCAACGGGGACCAGTCGAACAACTCCGTGATCGCAGCCGGCGCCGTGTTCGTGTTCACGCGCAGCGGCGCGACGTGGACCCAGCAGGCCTACATCAAGGCGTCGAGCACCGACGAGTTCGACGAGTTCGGCTACAGCGTCGCGCTGTCGGCCGATGGCTCGACCCTGGCGGTGGGCATGCCGTTCGAGGCCAGCGCGGCGACCGGCATCGACGGCGACCAGACCGACAACTCCGCGCCGAGCGCCGGCGCGGTCTGCGTGTTCAAGCGCACCGGCACCACGTGGAGCCAGCAGGCCTACGTCAAGGCGTCCAATACGGGCGCGAGTGATCGCTTCGGCTCGACCATCGCACTGTCGGGCGACGGCGCGACGCTCGCGGTGAGTGCCCTCGAGACCAGCGCGGCGACCGGCATCAACGGCAACCAGGCCGACAACTCCGCCCCCAATGCCGGCGCAGCCTACCTGTTCGCGCGCAGCGGCACGACCTGGAGCCAGCAGGCCTACGTCAAGGCGTCCAACACCGGCGCGCAAGACAATTTCGGCAGCGCGCTGGCGCTGTCGGGCGACGGTTCGACGCTGGCGGTGGGTGCCCTCAACGAAGCCAGCGCGGCGACCGGGATCAACGGCAACCAGGCCGACAACTCCACCGCCGGCGCCGGCGCAGTCTACCTGTTCGCGCGCAGCGGCACGACCTGGAGCCAGCAGGCCTACGTCAAGGCATCGAACCCCGGCACGAACGACTTCTTCGGCCTGAGCGTCGCCCTGACCAGCGACGCCTCGGTGCTGGCGGTGAGTGCCGTCAACGAAGCCAGCGCGGCGACCGGGATCGGCGGCAACCAGGCCGACAACTCCACTGGCGGCGCCGGCGCAGTCTACCTGTTTCGCTGAGCGCGCTCGACGGCGGTGTACCCGGGTGACACCGGGACACCGCCGTGACACCCCGATACAGCGGAGACACTGAAATCATGAATAGAGCATGACATTGCTATATTCAATTCAGACTGTCGGCCATCCTGATCATCGACGACGAGCGTGACGATCCGCGACGCGTAGTCGCTGGGCACGGAGTAGCTATTGGTGTCGAGATGGATGAACGCCTGCGAGTCGGCCTTGATCGGCTCGATGCGTGCGGTCTCCGGGAGTGGCCCGGGGAGCGCCAGTAGCCGGGTCCGCTCCGCGGCGAACGCCTCGCCGACGGTGCGTTGCGGGATCGTCGGGTGGGGCCGGACGTGTGCGATCTCGGCGATGCACTGCGCGAGGAGACGATTGCCTTGGTCGATGTCGGTGATCGTGCGGCCCGCGAGGAAGCGATCAGGTGTTCGCCGCTGCCGCCGCGGACCTGAACGCGCGCGGCCTGTCCGATGTCGGCGCGCTCGCGGTCGCCTGCGAGAAGCACCGCAAGGACCTCGGCCGGCTGGTGCCCCTCGCACTCGTGCTGCCCGACCACCTCGACGACGCCGACGTCGTTCCGCATGACCTGGAGTCCTACGATGAGTGACAACGACCTCGGCGAGCGGCTTCGCCGGCTCGGGCTCCGCGTCCCCTCGAGAGCCGCGAGCAGACCATCTTCCGCGAGCGCTGGCTGACCGAGGAGCCGCTGACGCTGCAGGAGATCGGCGACCGCTACCAGGTCAGCCGCGAGCGCGCCCGCCAGCTCGAGAAGCGCATGCTCGATCGGGTCAAGAAGTACCTCGAGGCCGAGCTCGGCACCTCGGTCGACATCGGCCAGCTCAGCCGCGAGTAGTCACTGGATCGGAATGACCAGCAGCTTGCTGGCACCCGAGACGAACAGCACCGCATCGTCGGGCGTGCTCGTCATCGCCATCTCGTACTCGTTGGCGCCGTTCGCGGCGTCGGGCACCGGGATCGTCGCGATCAGCGGGTACATCGCACCCGATTGCAGCGGGCCGTTCAGATCGTAGATCTCGATGCGCGGCCGGCCGGTGAACGGATAGATGAACGCGCGGCTGCCGTCGTGCGAGATCCGCGTCGCGAACGGGCCCTGATACGGAACATTGCCGGTGTTGCGAAACGCGCCATTGTAGACCTGGCGATCGTCAAGGATCATGCGCGACCCGTCGCCGTCGATGCTGAACGCGTATGGCGCCGAGACGTCGGTGAAGGAATCCGCCGTCGTGCCGGACAGTGCGTCGTAGACCATGAACGGGTCGGACGAGAAGTCACCGTGCGCGTAGATGCGAGAGCCATCGCGGCTCACGCCGGCGGCGGGGAGATAGAACCCCTCGCCCCGGACCATCGCCGAGGTGACCAGGTCGTAGAAGTACGCCGGGCAGATGCCCGAGCCGTGAACGGCGCTGAACAGCACGAGCTTGCCGTTGCTGGCCGCCTCGAAGTGGGAGAAGAAGTTGCAGGGGGCCGAGGTGTTCGGAAACGGGGCGCGCTCGACGGGGAAGTACTGGCCGTCGCTCAGCGACATCTCGTCGATCTCGCCTTCCTTGACGACGATCAGCGAGCGTCCGTCGGGCGCCATCGCAATGTCCGCCAGCGCGGCGACCGCGATCTCGGGCTGCTTCGTCCACGTGCCGCCGGCGTAGCTGAACCGCTCGATCCGCTGATCGCTCCAGCTCCCGCTGTAGAGCATCTGGCGCTCGGCATCGTAGAGCAGCCGCTTGCGGGTGCCGTGCGCATCGATCGCCTGGTAGGCGAACGCCGGCGCAGCGACGATGACCAGCTCGGGATCCCTCGGCGACACCACCGGCGGATCGATCAGCGTCACCGGATAGCGGCCCACCGGCAGCGCCGGAACGCTCAGCGTGACCAACGTGTCGTTGTCCGGCGTCACCGGCCCGAACGTCTGATCCCCGATCTGGATCGTGACCGGCGCGCCGGTCGCAAGCCCGCGGCCGTGGACATGCAGTGTACCGCTGCGCCCGGCGAAGCCGACATACGGCGCGACGTACAGCAGCTCGGGGGTGTAGTGGACGTCGTAGTCGACGTGGACCGTCGTGACCTCGTGCCCGCCATCGTGCGTGGTGCCGAGCACGAGGGTGCCTTGCTGCCGCGTGCCACCGGCGAACGACGTGGTGTTGACGGACACCGCGACCGCCGCGGGGCTGATCGGCGGGCTCGGCACGGTCACGGTCAGCCACGACGGCGCCGAGATGATGTCGATGCCGTCCCCGGTGAACGTCACGCTCACGGTCTGCGGCGGCGGTACGGCAGCGCCGGTGACCGCTGCGAACCCGAGCTGGCGTGGCATCACCGAGATCGCCAGCGCGCCCCGCGGGAGGACCTGGTACTCGACGTGGACGGAGGTGCTGCGTTCGATCGGACCGCGCGTGGCCGTGAACACGAGGTCACCGGCGCGCATCGTGAACGCGACCGGCGACGGATCGTCGATCGCCACGGTGAACGACGCCGGGCTTCCCGGCGCGGCCGGGCCGGTCACCGTCAGCCACGACGGTGCCGACACCAGCGCGACGGCGTCACCGTTGAACGTGACGTCGAGCGGCTGCGACGCGACGCCCGGGTTGCCCTCGGTGGCCGTGAACGACAGGGCGACCGGCATCGCTCGCACCGCGAGATCCGACGCTGCAACGCGGTAGACGATCGGTAGATCGAAGGTGTCGGCGGCGCCGCCGTCGCGGTGGCGGATCGTCAACCGCACGCGCGCGCTGCGCTCGCCGGGCTGGGTGTCGAGGACGCGGAGCTCGAACGCGGCGTCGGCATCGCCGGCGGGCACGCTGGCGATCGCCAGCCAGCTCGGCCGCGGCGCGCCCGGCGGATCGCCGACGGCCACGGTGTCTCCGCGCAGCGGCAGCCGCACGGTCACGGTGATCGCCGCCGGCAGCCGGTCGCCCTCGACCGCCTGGAACACCACGCTCGCCGGCGTGACCAGCGAGATCCCGTCGAGCGACAGGCAGTCCGCCGAGCAACCGTCGTCGTCGGTGTTGTTGCCGTCGTCGCAGACCTCGCCGGGGTCGAGCACCCCGTCGCCGCATGGCCGGGTGCAGTCGGCCGGGCAGCCGTCGCCCGAGCGATTGTTGCCGTCGTCGCAGGTCTCGCCGGGGTCGAGCCGGCCGTTGCCGCACGTCCCGGCCACGCAGATCCGGCCATCGCCGACCGGGCTGCCGCTGTCGACGCAGTGCAGGCCCGGCGGGCACACGCCGCCGTTGCCGCAGGTCTCCGACGCTTCGTGCAGACAGCCGGCGGCGGCGATCAGCCACAGCGCTGCGAGCCAGCGGCTGGTGTGGGCGCGTCGCGTCACTGGACCGGCACCACGAGCAACCGGGTCTCGCCGAGGATGAACAAGGTGGTGTCGTCCGGACTGCCGATCATCCGGATCGTGTGGTGTGCGTACTGGTTGGCGCGATCTGCGGTCGTGATCGTGTTGATCAGCGGATACACACCGCCGGACTCGATCTCGACCGTGAGATCGTAGACCTCGATGTGCCCGCCGGCATCGTCGTCGAAATAGCCATACCCGCGGCGCGCGTCCTGCGACACCAGCACCGCGTCCTGCGAGTGGAACGGGAGGTCGCCAAACCAGTGCAGCGCGTGATCGAACACGCTGTAGCCGACCAGGACGCGCGAACCGTCGCGGCTCGCGCTGGCCGGGCGGAACGCGCCGCCCGTGTTGTCGCTCGCCGACGAGGTCGCGGTCAGCATGTCATACACGCGGTACGGCCCGCCGCTCTCGCCGCCGGCGTAGATCCGGCTGCCATCGCCGGTGGCGCTGCTCAGCCCGCCGGCGAACCTCTCGACGCTGCGCAGCGAGTGATCGAGCACGTTGTAGAAGTACGTCATGCACGACGAGTATTCCGGCGTCGTGTCGCCCTGCCGGGTGTGCACGAGGATCTCGCCGTCGTTCGCCACCGTGGCCTGGCTGAACCACTCGCAGTCCGTCGGCACCCGCGGGAACGCGACGCGCGGGACGGCCACGAACCGCCCGTCGGTCAGCGACATGGCGTTGATCGTGACACGATCGAGGACGATCAGCGACCGACCGTCGGGCGCCAGCGCGATCTCGCTGAGCCGCGGGACGACATGCGGCGGCCGCATCGCCCAGCTTCCGCCGTCGTACACGAAGTGCTCGATCTGCTGATCGTACGAGTTCATCGCGTAGAGCGCCTGGCGCTCGGCGTCGTACACGATCCGCAGCCGCACGCCGGCGCTGGCGATCGCCTGGTAGGTGAACCGCGGCGGCGTGATGATCACCAGCTCCGGGGAATTCGACACGATGCCCGGTGGATCGACCAGCGTCACCGGATAGCGGCCCACCGGCAACGCCGGGTAGCTCAGCGTGACGGTGGTGTCGTTGTCCGGGGTCACCGGGTCGTAGGTCGTATCGCCGATGCGGAGCGTGACGGGACGTCCGATGTCGAGGCCGCGGCCGCGCACGTACAGCGTGCCACCGCGGCCGGCGAGCCCGAGGTACGGCCCGACAAACTGGATCTCGGGGGCAAACCGCACGCTGTATGCGACCGGGATCGTCGTGGTCTCCTGGACGCCGTCGCGCGTGGTGCCGAACACCAGCTCGCCCGACTGCGTCGTTCCACCGGCGAATCCCGTGGTGTTGACCAGCACGGTGAACGTCGCGGGGCTCGCCGGAAACGGCGGCGCATCGACCGTGAGCCACGCCGGCGCCGCGACGAGCTCGACGCTCGCGCCGGTGAACGTCAGCTCGACCGACTGCGGCGGAGGCGCGGCCGCGCCAGTGACGGCGGTGAACGTCAGCGTCTCCGGCGCGGCTGCGATCGCCAGCGCGTCGGGCGTGACGACGCGGTAGTCGACGTGCACGCTTGCGCTGTGCTGCAGGGTCCCGCGCGTGGTCGCGAACACGACGTCGCCGGACAGCGTCGTGCCCACTGCGAACGACGCGTCGTTGACCGCCAGCGTGAACGCGGCCGGACTACCCGGCGCCGGCGGCCCGGTCACCGTGAGCCACGACGGCGCCTTGACCGGCGCGACGTCGTCGCCGTTGAAATCCACGCTGACCAGCCGCGACGGCAGCGCGATGTCGCCCTGCGCCGCGATGAACGCCGCGCTGTCCGGGGTTGCGTGCACCGCCAGGCCGCTCGGCGCGACGCGATAGCGGACCGGCAGGTCGACCGTCTCGAGCCCGGTGCTGTTCGCGTGGCGGACCGTGAGCCGCACGCTGGTCGTGCGGTCGCCCGGGGCCGACGTCTCGCCGATGTGGAGCTCGAACGCGGCGGTGGTCGCGGTGCTCGGCCCGCTGGTGATCGACAGCCAGGTCGGCTGCGCGGTGCCCGGCGCATAACCCACGAGCAGCGAGTCGCCGACGTATGCGAACTGCGCGGTGACCTCGATCGCCGCGGGCAGCGGGTCGCCCTCGGTCGCGTCGACCGTGACGCTCGACGGCGACACGCGAAGTCCGCCCTCGAGCACCTGGCAGTCCGCGGAGCAGCCGTCGCCGTCCCTGGTGTTGCCGTCGTCGCACGCCTCGTCGGGATCCTTCACGCCGTCACCGCACGGCCGCGTGCAGTCGGCAGGACAGCCATCGCCGGAGCGGTTGTTGCCGTCGTCGCACGCCTCCCCCGGATCGAGCCGGCCGTTGCCGCAGTCGCCGGCCGCGCAGATCCGGCTACCCGCCGTCGTGTTGGCGGTGTCGACGCACTGCAAGCCGACCGGACACACGCTGCCGTCGCGGCAGGTCTGCGATGCCTCGTGCAGGCAGCCGCTCGCCACGGCGATCAGCCCCACGAGCCACCACCCCGGGACCCGTCGAATCAATCCACGCGCAGATTGCACCACCGCCACGTCGATAGCCATGTAAGCGCACAAACCGGGCGGGTTCCACCATCGCCGCGTCGATCGCGCCGGCGTGTTGTCTGGCTTACGGCCGCGACCCGGATCAGTAGGTCCAGCCGAGCGCGATCGTCGCGCCACCCGGCACCGCGGTCACCACCGGCACCGCGCGGCCGGGCTCGGGCCGGAGGCGCGGCTGATCGACGATGAGCCCGAGCACGCCGGCGACGACGGCCGCACCGCCGACCGCGAACAGCGAGACCGCCACGGTCTGCTCGGTCTCGGCGCGATCCTTCCTGGCGCGGAGCTGCGGCATGCTGCGCACCTGGTCGACGGTGCACCCCATCGTCTCCTTGCACGCCGCCGTCACTGCATCGTCGTAGTCGGCAAACGCACTGTGTGCGGCGAGGTAGGTCAGCGCACCCGCACCGACCACCGCGCCACCGGCGCCGACCAGGTGCTTCCAGTAGCGCCAGCGCCGCTGCGCGAGCTCGGGCAGCGGCTGCAGGTCGTAGTGCACGGGCTTGCCCGCGGCCGCGTCGAACGTCACCTCCGCCGCGCGGAAGCCGGGTTTGCCCGCGGTGAGCTGATGCGAGCCGGGCAACATATACTGCCGCGCGCTACCGGGCGCCGTGAACAGATACTTGCCGTCGAGCGTGACCACCGCGCCGGCCTCCGTGCAGGTGGCCTCGACGTGCGCGAGCTGACCATCGAGCAGCGTGCGATACGTCAGCCCCTGCGCATATGACTCGCTGCCCAGCGGCGCCGCGCCATACGCCATGCCGCGCTCCAGGCTATCCCGCGCATCGAGCAGCTGACCGAGGTTGATCAGACACACCGCCATGTTGAAGCGGATCGCCGGGTGGTCCCAGTGCCGGATCGCCTCGCGATACTTCGCCAGCGCCTGCGCGAAGCGCGACTCGGCGAACTCGGCATTGCCCAGCGCATACGCCGCCCGCGCGGTCGCTTGCTCGGCCTCCGGCACGCCCTGGGCCCACGGCCGCACTCCGTCGTCGTCGTCGTACGGCGACACCGGCATCGCGTCGGTCGGTGCCGGTTGCGCCGCGGCCGACCCCGCCGACCATGCGACCAGACACGCGACGAGCCAGCGCATGGCACGCGGCACGCTCCGATGGCCCTCGTTCATCTCCCGCAGTGCGGCAGTGTCATCCATGCTCGGCGGCCTCGCAACTGCCACCGAACCACAAGGCGACAAACCGCGGCGCGATCCACACCGGCCGCCGATCGCACCATCCGCGGATGGCAAGCCTGCCGCGAGGCCTGGCCGCCGCGATGGCGATCCTGATGGGGATGCGCGCGAGCGAGATCACCAATCGCGTCGTGCGCGACGTCGACGATGGCGGACGCGTGCTGTGGATCAGCCGGGCCAAGACGCCCAAGGGCAACCGGCACCTCAAGGTGCCCACGGTCCTGCAGCCCCGGCTCGTCGAGCTGTGCGCGCGCCGGTTCCCGGCCGAGCGCCTGTTCGGCGAGGGCCGGGATCGGCACTGGGTCTACTACCACGTGCAGCGGATCTGCCGGCTCGCCAAGGTGCCGGTGGTGTGCACGCAGGGGCTGCGCGGCACCCAGTCGACGATCTCGATCGAGGCCGTGAGCGTCGAGCACGTCGCGGCGGCGCTGGGCCAGAAGGGGCCGCGCGTCACGCGACGCGCCTACCTGGCACCGGGCGCCGAGCAGAGCAGCCGGGCGCGAAAGGTCGAGCAGCTGATCGCGGGGGCTCCGTGATCGGCCCTCAGCGCTGGATAACGGTTCCCAAGATCCGTATCCAGGCGGGCGGGTCGCCCCTCGACGATCGGCTAAGTACTCGTGCGCGAAGGGGGACTCGAACCTGCCGACGCAAGCCAAAATCTGCATCCATCTCGCGATCCTGCAGTGACCACGAAGGCTTGCGTCGGAACCGAGTCCCGGTTCGTCCCTCCAGATCCCTGGCTTGCCCGCGTGGCGTGCAGCCACATGGCAGCAGCTAAGGGCACCGGCCGGCCTGAAAACGGCCTTCAGTTTCAGGCCGACGACCGGCGGGCGCCTGCTCGCGATGTGCTCTGGTGGCCGTACCCGAGCGGGCGACGTACGAGGCCCGGACGAAGCGCTGCTCGCGGCCTTCGCCAACGGTGACGCCGGTGCGTTCGGAGATGCTGATGCAGCGACAGCTCGGGTGGCTGGTGGTGTGGGCACGGAACCACCAGCACCACCAGCACTCCCGGCGGTCGATGTCGAGGGCGCGGCCCAGAGGCGTTCATCACGCTGGTCCGGACGGCCGGGCTTCACCTCGACGGCGCGCCGGCGACCGTCGTCGCCGCTGCGCATCCAGGTGCTGCGGGAGCGTCGGTCGCTGTAGCGCCACCGGGCGAGCCGCTTGATGAGGCCGAGGCCGCCACCGAGGTTCTGTCCAGCAGGACTTCGCCCGCGATGAAGGTGCTTGCGGCACGCGCCCACGACGAGCTGGCGGGTTCCATGCTCCGGGTCTGCAGGCTGCGCGAGCAGGAGGTGGTGTTGTTCGACCTCAAAGTCGCCCGCGACAAGATCATCGCAGCCCGCGCTCGACATGACCGAGGGCCACCTCCGGGTCGTGCGGCATCACGCGATCACCTGCGCCGGGCAAGGCGCTGGCTGGCTCAGCCGACCGCGACGGCTTCGGCGAGTTCGACCGTCAGTCAAGCGCTGGCTAGTGCTGTTGCCGGCGTCCGGCATTCGGACACTGCGATCTGGAAGTGAGCGAAGCGACAGTAAGCAGAGCGCGGCCCGGAATTTTCACGTGGCTCGCGGATGCTCGCGGGTGGCATCTACGAACGAACGTCCGGCGCTGCCGGACAACCGCTGCGTGGTGGCCACGAGCGACGCACCCCCGAACGCACGGTGCTGCACGAGTTGGTCTCACGCTACGCGCAGACGATGCTCGCCGAGCTACGCGACGCCGACGGCCGTGGCCTTCCGCGCCACATCGATCGCGAGCTCGCCGAGTACCTGCGCTGTGGCATCCTTGCCCATGGCTTTGCCCGCGTACGCTGCTCGACGTGCAACGACGAGCTGCTCGTCGCATTCTCGTGCAAGCGTCGCGGCATCTGTCCGTCGTGCACAGCGCGGCGGATGGCCGACACGGCGGCCCCTCTGGTCGATCGCGTGCTGCCGAGCGCGCCGTACCGCCAGTGGGTGTTGTCGGTGCCCAAGCCGCTCCGCCTGCGCCTGGCTCGCGACCCAGCATGGAC
>Ga0307476_10000791_pt1 | contig 21668 bp, 23 predicted proteins | sample atmos_gasesECM2C_2_FD_203314 | JGI IMG/M metagenome (GOLD analysis project Ga0307476, IMG submission 203314) | Hardwood forest soil microbial communities from Morgan-Monroe State Forest, Indiana, United States - atmos_gasesECM2C_05 | ecosystem: Environmental > Terrestrial > Soil > Temperate...
GATCTCTTTGCGCGTTCGCTGCGCCATCTGGCGCTGCCATTCGCTGCTTGCCTTACGAATCTCTTTATCCGCCATTCCTGTCAAAGCTACCTCCCAGTAAGCAATGAGGTGGACACCACCAAGCTTTGCCTGAGGAGCGCCAGCAGCCAGCAGAATCGCTTTAAGCCGCTCGTGCAGAAAACGCATTCCCTTGAGCTTGACACCGACCGGCCGATCCTCGTAGGGCGCCAAAAGTATGGTGGTGAAAGCATTGAGGCGGCAGGCACGGTAGGTACACTCTTCGCGCAGATAAATCAGGCAGTCCATGGGAGCAAAATATCTTGCGACCGGCTCGAATGGGGGCGGCCCGTCGCCCGGCTTCCAAAGTTCCGCTAGAGTGTTCATGGCCAAATCCTCTTTTCGTAGCGAGTGTCAGATTCCTCCGGTAGCTCCTCGTTTTCCGGGTCGGCTAGCGTCCATTCCCAGAAAAGCAATACCCCGCCGGCGCGGTTTTCATCCACGCAAGCCGAAGCGTTGTGCAATAGCTGGCGAGCGCCGTCAACGTGGGCAGGATGCAGCGAGACGAACGCCGTAAAGACGGAACGCTCTGGTCGCGGCTTTGTTTCAAGCACCCCGCCAAAGTCGCGATGATGTTTGAAGTTATAGCATTGCGGTGGCCGCGATACGTACGTCAGTACGTCGTCGTCGGCATTCATGTGCGCAAAGTGCATCGGCCTCTTTAGCCCGCCAAAAATCGCGGTTGGCCGCAGTAGCACCTGCATACAGTCGGCAGAGAAGCGGTTGCGCGCCTCCGGATCAGGATGTATGGGCGGCCGCCCGTGAATCAACCCCCAGTAGTCGCCCTGGGCGCTGGCCATTCCGGATTGGGCAAATTTTGCGTCCGACTGCGGATGCAGGATAAGAGCGATTCTTTGGGTTTGGTCGCGAGGGTCCATGGCCCAAACGATGTCCGCCTCGGAGCACACTCAACGCAACCCCAACCTGAATCGAATCAGGGCCGCACCTTACATGATGGCGAATCAAAGTAAATGGTACGTGACGGCCAAAAATATTGAAAGAGTCAATAGGCTTAGTTGTCCCCTGTTTTCGGGGCTTTCTCCCCAGCTCTCGGCTTTTGAGATTTTGCAATTTTCCGGAGCGCCTCCCTAAATCGATCCTCGTTGTCGTCGGCGCCGAGCTCCCGCGCGGCCTTGCGGAAGGCTTTGACTTGATCGGTTGGTTTCGGTTTTTGGATCTTAGCCATTTTCTTCCTCGCCCGCGCTCCCGGGTTCTTTGAGCGTCAAATTGTATTCTTTTCGCATGAGCCGCAATTGAGCAATCACCATTGCCCGGATCACCTCAGAGTGGCTGTCGCCTTCAGTCTCCAATGCAACAAGCTGATCTAGTTGATGACGCGCTCCGGCCGGGAGCGTCGTCCACAACTGATTGTTTTTCTTACCTTTTTTACTCGCACCCTTGTTGGGCATAGCAACACTTACGCACACTATTTACAGTCTCTTTACCCGAAAGATACTTGCATCGGGAGTCAAAAAGGGGCACTACTATCCGTAGCGTGAGCGACACGGTGAATCTCCCAGCCGTAGCACGGCCGGTAACGGTCGGAGCGCAATGAGGGAACGGGGAGTCCCCTCCTCACGCTGTTTTCTTTTTTCCTTTGAGATGATCCGTCCCAGTCCGAAGGTGGACTTCGGCGTGAGCCTGTTCCCGGACTAGACGGCCGTCGCGTTTTGCGCGTTTCCACAGCCGACGGGCTTCTCGCAAATGAATACGATGGAATGTCGCGACAAAAATCTCGCCATTTTTGGTAGCTTTCAGAACAACGAAAAGAGCAACGGCCGTAGAACCGAAGCCGTTAATCCACCAAAGTTCTAGGACGTTTCCAGTCCTTCCCGTTGCGAGAAAGCCTTGCAAGAGGATCGACGGCATGTGGCGATAATGTGCGAAGTTAATATCGCCGTGCCGCTGCCGAAGCTTGAGAAGCGTATAGTCCGAAAACCAAATTTCAGTACACGGCATGACGCCAAGCAATTTGGCGCAAAGCTGGTCTACATGTCCGGCTTCGACATGCCCAAAATAAGAACCGGTAATGTAATTAGCGAGCGCAACATCATCCATATGAAAGGCATCCCGACAACCCTCAATTTCAAGATATATGAGCATTTACGCCGGATTTGAGACCCGCCGTTCAATCAAAATCGAACTCAAGCTGGAACGGTTCTGCGCGCCTCTTTGCCTGCTTGCGCTGGCGTCTACTCGGCTGCGGTGACGTGAGGTATCTTATAGGTCAGGCGCTTACCAGTGATGCCCTTAAGCGCGCGGGTGGTACGGGCAACGTCGTCAACGCCAAGCGCGACGCGATTGCTGTAGCGAAAATCAAACTCTGCCAGATAACGGTGAAGGTGCTTCTCCGCGCAATGCTGGTAAACACCCTTCATGCCGCGCTTGAAGATCGAATAGTAGCCTTCGACCGTATTGGTATGGATGTCGCCGCGCACGTATTCTTCGGCACCGTGATTGACCGCGCCGTGCTCGACAAATTCCTTGCCGACCGCCCGGTAGTGGCGGGCTTCGTCGGTCATAAGGCGGCTTTCACGCTTCACGTTCTGGCGCACGAGCGGCACGACATCGGCGGCACTGGTGCTGTCGATATGGAAGCTACGGGCACCGCCGCCGCGCTCTACCAGCGTCAGGACGATGTTTTTGTGTGAGCCGCCATGGGGCGGCTTTGGCACATCCCGCAGGCGGCCGATGTAGGTTTCGTCTACCTCGACCACGCCGCCAGGACCGCCCATCGGGCCTAGGGCGCCCGTCCGCATGGCCTCGCGGATGCGATGGGAAAGGAACCACGCCGCCTTATAGGTGATGCCCAGAACGCGGTGTAGCTGGTGCGAGGAACAGCCCTTTTTGGAGCAGCAAAGCAGGTAGACCGCCTGAAGCATTTTATGGAGCGGGATGCGGCCATGCTCGAAAACGGTCCCGACTTTGACCGTGAATTGCTTGCGGCATTCCTTTTCGTTGCATTTCCAGAGGCCAAGCCGGGCCTGCCGCTTGCCGTCCTTGCTGCCCCCGGTGGTTTGCAGCCGGGTCGCCTTCCCAACGGTCCCGCAATGGGGGCAAACCGCGCCATCGGGCCACAAAGCGGCCTCTAGGTACCCGAAAGCGGCCATTTCGTTGTGGAAGGCGTCTTTTGTCAGTTTTGAGAGGGTAGGCATGGCTGTTCTCCAATGAAAACAGCCTACTACATATCAACGTGGTTTGCAAGAGCTATAATCGCCGCGCCTTAGCAAGAACGTTTAGGGAACAAAATGCAGGCGCCTTGGCCGGGTCAGAGGCGCGCCGCCGCGGCAAGCTCGTGGTAGGCGGCTTCGAGCATCTCGTCGGACAGCGGCGTGCCTTCGACGGCCCGCGCCAGGGTCAAGGCGCCGACCAGGGTCGCCATCGCGGCAACGGCCTTGCGGCGCCGCGCCGCCTTGGATTTGCCGGGGGTGGACTTGCCGGGGATGGACTGGGCCAAAATGTCGAGCAGCGGCACCAAACCTTCGGCAAAGGCCTTGCGCACGATCTTGCCACTGCGCGCCGCGTCGTTGCCCAATGCGGCAAAGGCGCAGCCCTTGCCCGGATCGTCGCGATGTTTTGGCGACAGGTAATGTTCGAGCAGCGCCGCGTAGGGGTTATCGGGCGCCGCCTCGACCAGCTTGGTCCAGTTCGCCGCGGCCCGGTCCATGGTGCGGCGGCTGGCTTGGGCGACGAGATCGTCCTTGGAGGCGAAATGGCCGTAGAAGCCGCCGTGGGTCAGATCGGCGGCTTTCATGATGTCGGCGACGCCGATGCCGCCGAATCCCTTGGCGCGAAACAAGGCGCCGGCGGCGTCGATGATGCGGTCGCGATGTTCAGCGGCTTTTTCCCGGCTTACCCGCATGGAGCACCTCAGCTATGCAGCGGCTTCGGCCGCTTGACAAATTATATGACGATCGTCATCAATACGCAAGCGTTAGATGATGGTTGTCATTTAACTGAGCGTCAAATAACTCAACGTCCAAGATCGACGATTGGAACGCAGCCATGGTGTCCTCCGCCCTCGCCGCGGCGCTCGAGCGCCGCAACATCCATTACGGCTGGGTCATCGTCGCCGTCACCTTCCTCACCACGATCGTCACCGCCGCGGCGATGAGCACGCCCGGCGTGCTGATCGTGCCGCTGGAGAAGGAGTTCGGCTGGGACACCGAGCAGATTTCGTCGGCGCTGGCGCTGCGGCTGATGCTGTTCGGACTGTTCGGCCCGTTCGCCGCCGCCTTCATGAACCGTTTCGGCGTGCGCGCCGTGATGGTCTCGGCCGTGATCCTGATTTCGGCCGGCCTGTTGGCCTCGCTGGCGATGACCCAGGTGTGGCAGCTTATTTTGCTCTGGGGCATCGTCGTCGGCATCGGCACCGGCCTCACCGCCATGGTGCTCGCGGTGACGGTGGCGACGCGCTGGTTCAATCACCGCCGCGGCCTGGTCATGGGCCTGTTCGCGGCCAGCAACGCCACCGGGCAACTGGTGTTCCTGCCGCTGATCGCGCAAATCACGACGGCTTACGGCTGGCGGATCGCGCTGGTCTGCGTCTGCGGCATGTTGGCGTTCGCCGGTGTCGTCGCCTTTACCCTCATGCGCGACCGGCCGAGCGATCTTGGGCTGCCGCTCTACGGCGAGCGCGCCGTGTCGCCGCCGCCGGCCGCGGGCGTCGGTCTCGTCTCGCTGCTGATGTCGCCGCTGCTCGTGCTGCAAGAAGCCGCCCGCACGCCGATCTTCTGGGTGCTGTTCGGCACGTTCTTCGTCTGCGGCTGCAGCACCAACGGCCTGATCCAGACCCATTTCGTCACGCTGTGCCACGATTACGGGCTGCCGGCCGTCACCGCGGCCAGCGTGCTGGCGATGATGGGCATCTTCGATTTCATCGGCACCATCGGCTCCGGCTGGCTGTCCGACCGTTTCGACAATCGCTGGCTGCTGTTCTGGTATTACGGCCTGCGCGGGCTGTCGCTGCTCTACCTGCCGTTCACCGACTTCACGTTCTACGGCCTGTCGCTGTTCGCGATGTTCTACGGCCTCGACTGGATCGCCACCGTGCCGCCGACGGTCAAACTCACCGCCGATCGCTTCGGGCGGGAAAAGGCCGGCATGGTGTTCGGCTGGGTCTTTGCCGGCCACCAGATCGGCGCGGCCAGCGCGGCATTCGGCGCCGGCGTGACGCGGACGCTGTTCGACACCTATCTGCCGGCGTTCTTCGTCGCCGGCGCGCTCTGCATCGTCGCGGCGCTGGCGGTTCTCACGGTGCGGAAATCGTCCGGCGCGATCATCGGTGTGGCTGCGCCGGTGCCGGCGCGCTAGCCCGGAACTTCCGGCATCGCTACGGCGTCGAGCAACCCGTCAACGATGCCGTGGAATTTCTCCCATGGCGCCTCGCGGTCGCTTTGGTTGCGCACGATGATCGAATTGCCGGCGTAGAATTTCTCGTAGAGCATGTGGCGGCCGGCGAACTCAGAGCCGATCAGGTCCCAGACCAGTTTGTAAAGCTTGTAACGCGCACCGGCCTGCATGCTGGCGGTGCCCCACCAGCGCTCGAAGCGGTCCTTGAGCTGCGGGTCGGCAAGGAGATCGATAGAGGCCGGCATCTGCAGCGGCGCGGCGCCCGCCAGCGTGCGCAGCGTGTCGATGATTTCGGTGTGGTGCTCCTGGCACCAATTGAGCGTGGCGTAGACCATGCGCCGGTTCGGCGTCGCAAAACCCTGCGGCCAGTTTTCGCACGCTTCGATCTGGCCGTTGACCAGGCCGCCAATGGTGGCTTCGAGCGCGGCGAGGCGGCCCAGCGTCTCCCGCACCGCCGGCACCTTGTCGACGCCGTTGGCCTGACACATGCGGCTGGCGAGCCCGACGATCAGTCCCATCTTGGCCCAGAAGCGGATGTTGGACTGCTGGTTCTGATAAACATTGGCCGGCGTCTCGATATAGATGCGGCGCGACCAGGCGCCGTTGTTGTGCAGGAAAACCCGCTCCCAAGGAATCTTGACGCGGTCGCACACCAGCACCGCGTCGTTCTCGTCGAAGCGATAGCTGAGTGGATAATCGGCCTCCTGCCGGGCGTGGCGCTCATAGGGCTCGCGCGCCCAGAACGAGACGCCGGGCGCATTGTTCGGGATCGCAGCCGTGATGCTCTCGCTCTGGCGCTTGTCGTTGATGGCGGTGAGATTGCCGATATTGACCTCTTCGCCGAAGATCGCGCCGGTCGCCAGCATCTTCATGCCCGACACGACGACACCGGACTCGTCCTCGCTCATTACCTGCAAGGTCGGATCGTCGCGCACCACGCCGGTATAGATTTCGCGGTCGCGGATGCCCGACGGCGGCGTCACCGCGAACGACAGATAAAGGTCGTTCTGTCGGGCGCGCTCATAGAAACGCATGAGATTGTCGCCGAAGCCGGGCCTCAGCTCGTTGAGCAAATCGGGCCGCATCGCCAGCCCGGTGATAAGGCCGGCGACATGATCGGGCGAGCGCCCGATCAGGCCGTAGGTGGCGTCGGCGATCGACTTCATGGCGCGCATGCGCCGCGCCAGATCCTCGCGCGTGCGGCAGCGCAGCCATTGCAGGCCGATGCGCTCGCCGTTGTCCTCGAAGGTGAAGAGGTCGCGTTGCGCCGGATCGGCCTTGAGATCGTAGAGCGCCGCGATGGTGCGCGCGCCGTTGCGGAAGGCGGGATGGCTGGTGACGTCGTCGACCCGCTCGGCGCCGATATAGACGACGCGGCCGTCGCGCATGCGTTCGAGCTTTTCGCTGCCGGTCACCAACATTCGCGGTCTCCGTATGTGGCGCTGCGGCGGAATGCCGGGCGCCAGTCTAGCCAGCGGTTCGATCCGTTCCAGGTCACGCGCGGCTTTTGCCTCGCTCTTGGCCTCGGATTTTTGATTATGCCGGTTGATTGACATTTAAAAATGCGCCAATATTTGCGTATTGAACTTGCCGTGGCCCAGCCCGAAACGAACCGGACAAAAGTTGCGGCGCGACTCAAACGGGAGGGCTGGGTCGAGCGTCACGGCGGTGACCATGACGTGTTCAAGCACCCGAGCAGGCCCGGTCGTATCGTCGTTCCGCGTCACCGGACGCTCTCCCCCGGCGTGGCCCGCGCGATCGCGCGCCAGGCCGGATGGCAATGAGGAGGATTTCCATGGCGCGTTATGTCGCCATCGTCGACGGAAAAGCCGGCGCCTTTGGCGTTGTGGTTCCCGATTTGCCGGGATGCACGTCCGGTGGCGAAAGCGTCGATGAAGCGTTGCGCAACGCCGTCGAGGCGGTGACCCTGTGGGTCGAGGACGCGCGCGCCGACGGCGAGAAAATTCCCAAGCCGCGTTCGGCGGAAAGGCTGCGCGCCGATCCGGAAGTCGCCGCCGCGCTCGCAGACGGCGGCATCCTCGCCTATGTGCCGCTCGTGCTTGATGCCGGGCGCCCGGTCAAAGCCAATCTCTCGCTTGATGCCGGCTTGCTGGACGCAATCGACGAAGCCGCCGAACGCCGCGGTCTCACCCGCTCCGCCTTCCTCGCCAGCGCCGCGCGGGAGAAGATCGAGAGTGAAGGATGAACGACTAGCTTCGCTTCGCCTCGATCGCGTCCCAGACCAGCGCCGCGATGTCAAGACCGCCGAGATTCTTCACCGCGCGGATGCCGGTGGGGGAGGTGACGTTGATTTCCGTCAAGAAGCCGTCGATCACGTCGATGCCGACGAAGATGAGACCGCGCTCGCGCAGCGCCGGGCCGAGCCGGGCGCAGATTTCGCGCTCGCGTTCGGTCAGATCGGTAGCCTTGGGCACGCCGCCGCGCACCATGTTGGAGCGCAGGTCGTCCGGCGCCGGCACGCGATTGACCGCGCCGGCGAATTCTCCGTCGACCAGGATGATGCGCTTGTCGCCGTCCTTCACCGCGGGCAGGAATTTCTGCACCACCCACGGCTCGCGAAACATGCTGGCAAACAGATCGTACAGCGAGCCGAAATTGAGGTCTTCGCGCTCGAGCCGAAACACCGCCTCGCCGCCTTTGCCGTAGAGCGGCTTCATGACGATGTCGCCCTGCTCGGCGCGAAACGCCTTGATCGCGTCGAGGTCGCGGGTCAGCAAGGTCGGCGGCATCAGATCGGGAAATTCGGTGACGAAGACTTTTTCCGGCGCGTTGCGCACGTGCGCCGGATCGTTGACCACCAGCGTCTTCGGATGGATGCGCTCGAGCATGTGGGTCGACGAGATATAGGCGAGGTCGAACGGCGGATCCTGGCGCAGCAGGACCACGTCGAACGATGACAGATCGACGAGCCGCGGCTCGCCCAGTGTGACATGGTCGCCGACGACATCGCGCACCACCAGTGGCCGCACCGTGGCCGACACCTTGCCGTCGCGCAGCGACAGCCGGTCGGGGGTGTAATAGGACAGCGGGTGGGCGCGCTTTTGCGCTTCCAGCAGCAATGCGAATGTCGAATCGCCGCGGATATTGATCCGCTCGATCGGATCCATTTGCACGGCGACGTTCAGGTGCATGGCCGAGCCGATGAGCGATGAGGTGGTCGGTTAAGGGACGGTAAACCTGGGCCTAGCATCTTATAGCCAAGAATACCGGCGGAAAACGAACGGTTTGAGGCGGAGCATGAAACTGGCGAAACTTTCGATTGCCGCCAAGCTCTATGTCATCTTGGCGCTGCTGGCTACCATGACGGCAGCGCTGGCGGCCGTGGCGATTTTCAATAGCAGCCGGCACGTCATCCTGACCAATGAGTTCGAATCGGCCTTTGTCGGCGCCGAGAATGTCGAGCGGATCAACAGCCTGGTCTATGCCGTGGTCATGGAATCGCGCGGCATCTACATGTCGCCGGACATCGCCACCGCGAAGAAGTTTGCCGAAGGGCTCACGCGCTTCAACGACCAGATCGGCGGCGTGATGGAGGGATGGCAAAGGTCGGTGCGGCCGGAAGATGCCGATGTCTTCGCCCAATTCGCCGCGCGGGTGAAGAAATTCCAGGAGTTCCGCCGCGAGCTGGTGCGCCGCGGCACCGAAATCAGTCCGGCGTCCGGCCGGGAATGGGGCGACAACGATGCCAACCGAACGGTCCGTACCGCGCTGACCAACGATCTCGACGGGCTCGGGCGCCTTTATGCGAGTCGGTCGCGAGAAATCTATGGCCGGATCGAAACCGGCATGGAGACGTCCGCGCTGGAGATGATGGTGCTCGGTGCGGCGGCGTTGATGCTGGCGATGTTCGGTGCACTGGTGATACAGCGCTCGATCGCGCGGCCGCTTGCCGCCGTCACCCACGTCACCGAGGCCGTCGCCGGCGGCGACGCCGCGCTTGCCGTGCCGTTTCGCGATCGCCCCGACGAGATCGGTGCGCTGGCTCGCTCCATCGCGGTGTTCCAGGACGCGATGCGCCGCAATGTCGAGCTGAACAAAACGGTGGTCGCGGAGGCCGACGCGAAGGTGCAGCGCCAGGAGCGGATTGCGGCCGAAACCGCGCGCTTCGGCACCCACATCGAGGCGAGCCTGTCCGAACTCGACCGGTTGTTCGAACACATGCTGTCGGCGTCGGCGCAATTGGCCGATGCGGCGGACCTCGCTTCGGCCAAGACCGGCGGCGCCGCAACGGCAGCGGGCGAAGCGTCCGCCAACGTGCGCGACATTGCCGCCGCGGCCGAGGAGCTCGCCGTTGCGGTGTCCGAGATCAATCGTCAAGTCGTGCAGTCGAACAGCATCGCAACCAAAGCGGTTGGCGAGGCCGCGCACACCAGCAATTCGGTCAAGGAGCTCGGAGAAGTGGGCCGCCGCATCGGCGACGTGATCAAGCTTATCACCGCAATCGCCGAGCAGACCAATCTGCTCGCGCTCAACGCCACCATCGAGGCGGCGCGCGCCGGCGAAGCCGGACGCGGCTTCGCCGTGGTGGCCGGCGAGGTCAAGGCGCTGTCGTCACAGACCGCGAAGGCGACCGAGGAGATCGGCGCGCAGATCACGGCGATGCAGAGCGCGACAGGGCGTTCGATCCAGGCCATAGCCGGCATCGAAATGACGATCCGCGAGATCGGTGAGATTTCCGGTGCCATTGCCAGCGCCGTCACCGAACAAGGCGCCGCGACCCAGGAAATAGCCCGCAGCGTGGAAGTGGCGGCACGTCGTACCAACGATACGACGGACGAGGTGGTGCGCGTCGGCGAGGCGACGGAGAACACCCGCGCCAGCGCCACTTCGGTCAAGACGCTCGCCGACGATCTTGCCGCCGCGGCCGGCCAAATCCGCACCCAGGTCGATCAGTTCTTCAACAAGCTCCGCGCGGCCTAGTTCGTCCGCCGCTGGCGAGGTTCAACGGCTGGCATCGAACGCATTGGCGATGTGCCGCGGCAGCTTGCCTGGCGCCACCAGGATCACATCGAAGCGGATGAAGCATTGCGCGTCGTCGGGATGGCTCGCGAGCCAGAATTCCGCGGCGGCGATGATGCGCTGCTTGGCGCGCTCGGTGACGGCTTCCGCCGCGGCGTCGAGCTTGTCGCGCGCCTTGACCTCGACAAAGACCAGGTCGCGGCGCCGCCGCGCCACGATGTCGATTTCGCCGACCGGAGTTTTGAAGCGCCGCGCCGCGATCCGATGGCCCTTGGCGATCAGCAGCATGGCGGCGCGGCTCTCCGCCGAAAGGCCGAGCCGGAAGGCCGCGATGCGCTCCGGGCGCGGCGCGGATTTCGGCGGACCGAGCGGCTCAGCGCGGCGCGCCATGACGAGCATCCTTCGCCAGCGCCAGCGCGCGCTGATAGAGCTCGCGGCGTGGCAGGCCGGTGACGTCGGCCACTTCGCTAACGGCGTCTTTCAGCGAGACGCGGGCCAGCGCCTGGCGCAGCAAGGCGTCGGCGTCGCTTGCGCTGACTTTTGCCTCTGCGGGTGGCGGCCCGATCACCAGGACGATCTCGCCGCGCAGTTCGCTGCCGGCGCAGTTTTGCGAAAGCGTCGCAAGATCGCCGCGCCGGATTTCCTCGTGCAGCTTGGTCAGCTCGCGGCAGACAGTCGCTTCCCGGGGACCAAGCCCGGCCGCGAGATCTGTCAAGGTCGCGGCCAGCCGCGGCCCGGTCTCGAACAGCACCAGCGTCGCCGGGATACGGCCGAGCTCGGCAATGCGGCTGCGGCGCGCGGCGGCCTTCGGCGGCAGGAAGCCGGCAAACAAGAACTGATCGGTGGGCAAGCCGGCGACGGCGAGCGCCGCCAACAGCGACGAGGCGCCGGGCAGCGTCGTGACCGCGTAGCCGGCGTCATGGGCGGCGCGCACCAGCTTGAATCCGGGATCGGAGATCAGCGGCGTACCGGCGTCGGAAACCAGCGCGATCGCCGCGCCATCGGCAAGCCGGCGCAATAGCGCCGGCCGCGCCTGCGCCGCGTTGTGGTCGTGGTAGGGGGTGAGCGGCGTGGCAATGGCGTAGCGGTCGAGGAGTTTTCGCGTCACCCGCGTATCCTCGCAGGCGATCAGGTCGGCGCCCGCCAGTGCCGCGAGCGCGCGCACGGTGATGTCGCCGAGATTGCCGATCGGGGTGGCGACGATGTGCAGTCCCGGAGCGAGCCGCGCGACATCGGTCCGATGGCCTTCGAGGACATAGTGCCGCGGCGCCGTTTGCTCCCGGCCGGAAGGTTTGCGCAGCATTTCGCTCATTGCCGCAAGTCTAGCGCCCCTACCCTTGGCCGTCATGGCCGGCCGGTCGGATTTCATTATCCTTTCCATTCGGTTAACTATTCGCCCCCAGAATGACAGATTGGCGCTGCCCTAATGCATGGGGCGTCTCGGGCTGCCGTGAGGGAGAACCGCCGTGTCTGCGCAAATGCCGCGCCATGCGTCGGTCGTCCTGTCGTCGCGGCGCCGCGCCCTGCAAGGCTTGCTGACCACGGCGGGCACGCTCCTAGCGAACTGCTCCGGCAATTCCAGCCTGCTCAATTCATTCACGTCGCCATCGCCGCCGCCGCAGAGCGGCCAGGCGCCGACCGGCACCACCATCGGCACCGGCGAGGTCAAGGCCGGCCTCATCCTGCCGTTGTCGGCGGGCGGCAATGCCGGCATCGCCGGACTGTCGATGCGCAACGCCGCCGAAATGGCGATCGCCGAGTTCAATGCGCCCAATATCCAGCTCCTGGTGAAGGATGACGGCGGCACCGCCGAGGCGGCGCGGCTGGGCGCCCAGCAGGCGATCGACGAAGGCGCCGAGATCATCCTCGGGCCGCTGTTTGCGCAATCGGTCAGCGTCGTCGGCCAAGTGGCACGGACGCGCAACATCCCGGTTATCGCATTTTCGACCGATGCCAATGTCGCTTCGGCGGGGGTCTATCTGCTGAGCTTCCTGCCGGAGTCCGACGTCGAGCGCATCGTGCAATATGCCGCCTCGACCGGAAAGCGCTCCTACGCCGCGCTAATACCGGACAATCCTTATGGCACGGTGGTCGAAGCCGCCTTCCGTCAGGCGGTGGCCCGGCGCAACGGCCAGCTGCTCGCGCTCGAGCGTTATCCCCACGACAAGGCCGGTGCGGCCGGACCGATCAGGAATATCGCCCAGACGGCGGTTCGCATCGACGCGCTGTTCATCCCCGACGGCGGCGACACGGTGCCGGATATCGTTCAGGGGCTTGCCGGGGCCGGCGTCAATCTCAAGAAGATCCAGCTGCTCGGCACCGGGCTATGGGACGACCCCCGCATCAGCTCCAATCCGGCGCTCGACGGCGGCTGGTACGCGGCGCCGGACGGCGCCGGCTACCGCGGCTTTGCCGAGCGCTACCGCTCCCGCTACAAGCAGGAGCCGGGTCGCACCGCGACGCTCGCCTACGATGCGGTCGCCCTGATCGCGGCCTTGGTCAAAACGCAAGGCACCCAGCGCTTCAGTTCGGCAGTCCTGACCAATCCGTCGGGTTTCACCGGCATCGACGGCCTGTTCCGCTTCCGCAGTGACGGCACCAATGAGCGCGGGCTCGCGGTTTTACGGGTTACGGCGTCGGGTTCCCAGATCATTGCCCCGCCGCCCCGCAGTTTCGGCAACGGAACATAAGCTAGCTTATTAAATTTACTGGGACTATTTAGGCCGCTAAATCGGCAACGACCGCGTCCAGCACCGGAAAGCCCGGCAGGGTGACGCGCAACCGGCCGTCGGCCGTGGTCTCGACCAGGCCGTGCTCGTGCAGCATGGCGATGCGCGCTGGATCGAGCGACCGGCCGGCGAGCGCACGGAACCGCGCGATATCGATGCCTTCGGCGAGGCGCAGCCCCATCAGCAGGAACTCGTCGGCCATGTCCTCGCGGGTCAGCGTGTCGTCGGTGGTGAGGCCATGGCCGGCGGCCTCGACGCGCATCAGCCAAGACTCCGGCCGTTTTTCCGTCGCCGTCGCATGCCGGTCGCCATCGATATCGAGCCGGCCGTGGGCGCCAGGTCCGATGCCGGCGTATTCTTGGGCGCGCCAATAGACCAGATTATGCCGGCACTCACCGCCGGCCCGCGCATGGTTGGAAATCTCGTAGGCCGGCAGGCCGTGGGCCGCGCAAATCTCCAGAGTCGTGTCGTACAGCTCTCGGCCGAGGTCGTCGTCGGGAATGACGAGCTTGCCCGCCGCATGGAGCGTGGCAAACGGCGTGTCTTGCTCGATGGTCAGTTGATAGAGCGAGAGGTGGTCGCCGGCTTCGGCCAGGGCGCGGGTGAGCTCGGCCGCCCAATCCTTCGGCTCTTGGCGCGGCCGGGCGTAGATCAGGTCGAAGGAGTAGCGAGCGAAAATGCTGCGCGCGATGGCGACCGCATCGAGCGCTTCGCGCGAGGTGTGCATGCGGCCAAGCTCGGCGAGCACGCGATCGTCGAGCGCCTGGACGCCAAGCGAGACGCGGTTGACGCCGGCTGAGCGGTAGCCGCGGAAGCGGGTAGCTTCGACGCTGGTCGGATTGGCTTCGAGGCTGACCTCGACATCGGGCGCGACGCGCCAATGCTTCGCAATCGCATCGAGGATCGACGCCACCGTGGCCGGCTGCATCAGCGACGGCGTACCGCCGCCAAAGAAGATTGTCGAAACAGTGCGATCCGGCACCCGCGCCGCGGTCGCCGCGATCTCGGCGGCAAACGCGCGCACGAAGCGCGGCTCGTCGATCGGCTCGCGGCGCACATGGCTGTTGAAGTCGCAATAGGGACATTTCGACAGGCAGAACGGCCAGTGAATGTAGACGCCGAAGGCCGCTTGTCCGCTATCGGCCAAATTGTCAGCGGGCAAATCTTGCTCAACCAAGGCACGCCTCCGCGAGCTTCATGAAGGCGCGGGCCCGATGCGACAGGCCCTGGCCGCGCGGCGGCAGGCCGTGTTTCTCGTCGCTCGACATTTCGCCAAAAGTGCGCGTGTGGCCGTCGGGCAGGAACATCGGATCGTAGCCAAAACCTTTGTCGCCGCGCGGCGGCCAGACCAGCGTGCCGTCAACCTTGGCCTCGAAATCCTCGACATGGCCGTCGGGCCAGGCCACGCACAGCGCCGAGACGAAATGCGCCTTGCGTTTTTCCGGCGCCGTCGCGCCGCGTTCATAAAGTTTGACCTCGATCGTCTCCATGGCGCGGCGAAAATTCTTTTCCGGCCCGGCCCAGCGCGCGGAGTGAATGCCCGGCGCGCCATCGAGTGCATCGACCACGAGACCGGAATCGTCGGCGAAGGCGGGCAGGCCGGTCGCCTGAGCCGCAGTCTCGGCCTTGATGCGCGCGTTGTCGCGAAAGCTCATGCCGTCCTCGTCCGGCTCCGGCAGATCGAGTTCACCCGCCGATATGGCGTCGATGCCGTAAGGCGCAAGCAATTCGCGCATCTCGGCGAGCTTGCCGGGATTATGCGTCGCGATCACGAGACGGCCGGAGATGGGACGACAGACGGCGGACGACGGAGGACGGATGGAGGGCGGCTCAGCCGAGGACTTACCTGTCGTCCGTTGTCTGTCGTCCGTCATCCGACAGCCATCTTCTGCAAATCGACCAGCTTGGCGACGCCCTTGCGCGCCAGCGCCAACAGCGCGGCAAACTGCTCCTCGGAGAACGGCGTCTTCTCGGCAGTGGCCTGGATTTCGACGATATTGCCGGTGCCGGTGAGGACGAAATTCGCGTCGGTGTCGGCCTGCGAATCTTCGGCATAATCGAGATCGAGCACGGCCACGCCGCCGTGCACGCCGCAGGAAATTGCCGCGATATGATCGCGCAAAACGTCCATCTGCACCATGTCGCGGGTTTTCATCCAGGCGAGGCAATCGTAGAGCGCGATCCAGGCGCCGGTAATCGAGGCGGTGCGGGTGCCGCCGTCGGCCTGGATGACGTCGCAATCGATGGTGATCTGGCGCTCGCCGAGCGCCTTGAGATCGACGACGGAGCGCAGGCTGCGTCCGATCAGCCGCTGGATTTCGACGGTGCGGCCGCTTTGCTTGCCGGCCGAGGCCTCGCGCCGCGTGCGTTCCAGCGTGGCGCGCGGCAGCATGCCGTATTCGGCGGTGATCCAGCCCCGCCCCTGACCCTTGAGCCACGGCGGCAGGCGATCTTCCAGCGTGGCGGTGACCAGCACATGGGTCTCGCCGAATTTCACGAAACACGAGCCTTCGGCGAATTTCACCACGCCGCGTTCCAGAGAAACCGGGCGCAGTTCGTCGGGCTGTCGGCGGCTCGGCCGCATCTGTGCTCTCCTCACGGCCGGGCGCCAGGCGCCGGCTGGGGCCGCTTTTAGAGCATGATGCGGGGAAGGGGAAATCCGGGTTTCGGCTGCGAGCCTGGGATCATTAACGGCGGCCACTCGATCAGTTGATGACCTGATCCCGATAGCACGTTGCCAGCCGCCGACCCTTCCCGCTACGCTTTGGTGGCAACAGCCGGGAGGCCCATATGGCAGCGGAAGCAACCCAAGCATTGGCGCAATTTGCCGCCGCCTTGCGTTACGAGGACATTCCGCCGCGGGTTCGCGAGCACTGCAAGACGCTGTTGCTCGATGCGCTGGCCTGCGCGGTCGCCGGCCGGCTCGGCGAGGAGACCGGACAGATCGCGGCGCTGGCGTCGAGCCTGGCGCAGGGCGCTGAATCGAGCGTGATCGGCGGCGAGCATTTGTCGCTTGCCGGCGCGACTTTGCTCAACGCCTATCTGGTCACCGCCGTCACCATGTGCGACGTGCATCGCGAGACCATGACCCACGTCACGCCCGAGGTCATGCCGCCGGCGCTCGCCATCGCCGAGCGCGATGGACTGAGCGGCCGCGCACTGCTCACCGCGATCGCGGCGGGATGCGAGGTGACGACGCGGGTCGGCATCGGCACCGATTATCCAAAATTCCGCGCTCGCGGCTGGCACGGCCCCGGCATTTTTGGTCCATTCGGCGCCGCTGCCGCGGTTGGGTCGCTGCTGAAATTCGACGCCGACATCATGGCGCGCGCGTTTGGGCTTGCCGGCAGCCAGGCCGCCGGCACCTTTGCCGCCTGGGGCACACCGACGGTGAAATTCCACCAGTGCCGCGGCGCTCTGTCGGGTTTGATGGCGGCGCTGTTGGCGCAGCAAAAATTCGTCGCCACGCGCGAGTTCCTCACCGCCAAGGACGGCGGCCTCTACAACACCTATGTGGACGGCGGCAAACCCGATCTCGCCGTGGCCGATCTCGGCAGCCGCTGGGAGCTCGAGCGCATCGCCATGCGGCTGTGGCCGTCGGCGACGCTCATTCAAGGCATGAACACGGCGCTGTTCGATCTTCTGGGCAAACACAAGATCGATCCGGCGCGCATCGCCAAGGTCCGCATCGGCTTGAGCGAGCAGGCGTTCGGGATGCACGGCGGCTTCGACACCTACAAGGCCAAGTTCGAAGCTTTGCTGTCGGCGCATTACACCGCAGCCGTCATTTTGCGCGATCGCACGCTGACCTTGGCGCAGTTCGAGCCGGGGCGCTACGACGATCCGAAGCTGCGGACATTTGCGGCCAAGCAAGTCGAGGTTCGCGCCGAGCCGACAGTGAGCGGCTCCCAGGCTACCGTCGATATCGCAATGGCCGATGGCGCGACGCTCTCGGCGCGGTGCGAGCACCCGCTCGGCGCCTTCGAAAATCCGGTGTCGCGCGCCCAGATCGAGCAGAAATTCCGCACCTATGCACGAGACTTTTTGCCCGACGCCCACATCGCCGATGTCATCGGGGCGGTCGAGCGGCTCGAGGATTTCGGCTCGGTGCGCCGGCTGATGGATGTGTTGCGCGGCGTGCCGCGGGCCATGGCCGCCGCGGAGTGAGCAGTACGTCAACTCATTAATGCTGCTTCCGGTCAATGTGACGCGCTTTGGAGGCTTGGTGTTGGCGCGCCTTAACGGCTAATCTCGAGCCACGCCGCCGGGAGTGAGCCCGTGCTGTCACGTCGCCACTTGATCGCGCTCAGCGCCGCAACCGCCTTAAAGCCGGGCCTATTGCGCGAGGCGCGGGCTGGCGCATGGCCGGATCGGGCCGTGCATCTGGTCGTGCCGATCGCCGCCGGCGGGCCAACCGACACCAACGCCCGACTGGTCGCCGAACAATTGTCGAAGATCTGGGGGCAGCAGGTCGTCGTCGACAACAAGAGCGGCGCCGGCACCAATATCGGCAACGCGTTCGTCGCACACTCCGATCCTGACGGCTACACGCTTCTATACGGCACGTCATCGCTTGCCGCGAACGGCGCCTTGTACCGGGCGCTCGACTACAATCCTGAAGCGGATTTCACGCCGGTCTCGGCGGTGGCAAAATTTCCGTTCTTCATGTTTGTGCCGAACTCCTCGCCGGCCAAGACGGTGAAGGATTTCATCGACGACGCCAAGGCGCATCCGGGCAAGCTCATCATGGGCTCGCCCGGGACCGGCAGCGGACCGCATCTCGCCGAGGCGCTGTTTATGGAAATGGCGAAGATAAAAATGACCCATGCGCCTTATCGCGGCGCGGCACCGGCGTTCGTCGATCTCATCCCCGGGCGCATTGACTGCTATTTCGGCAGCGGCGAACTCTTGACCTTTTCACGGTCCGGCCAGGTGCGCGTTCTGGCTTCGAGCGGCGCCAAGCGTTCTCCGGCAACGCCGGACGTGCCGACCGTCGACGAATCCGGCGTCCCCGGCTATGTGGTCGACTCCTGGCAGGCGATATTCGCGCCAGCCAAGACGCCGCCCGACATCGTGCGCGCCATCAATGCCGGCGTCGTCAGAGTGCTCGCCGAGCCGGCGCTCGTCGACAAGCTTGCCCACACCGCATATACGGCGGAGAGTTCGTCCCCGGACCAATTGGGGAAATTTCTGCAAGCAGACACCGCGAAATGGAAGGCCGTCATCATGTCGACGGGCCTCAAGATCGATTAGCTCTTCACCGGCTCGCGGCTGATCTCGCGGATCATCTCCAGCCATTTCTCAACCTGATCGAGGGTGCGCTTATCTTTGGAGCTATCGCGCGCGGGCTTCGGCTTCGTTTGGATATCGACGGTCTCGGACATGATCTGTCGCACTCCGATTACTGGCGTTCCGATCGCCGTTGTCGCAGACGACATTGACCGATTCTTGCCCGCGGTATGAAATTCCAATGGTTATGGTTAACTGGGCGCTCTACTTTGCACGCCGCAAGCGCACATAAAGCGCGCCCTCGCCGCCGTGGCCGACGTGAGCGTCGTCGAAGCCGACGACAAGCGGGCGGAATTCCGGCGAGGCGAGCCACATTGGCACTTGTCGCTTGAGCACGCCGGGCCTGTTGTCGGCATCGCGCCCGTCGCCGCTCGATGATTTGCCCAGGCCTTTGCCGGTGACGACGAGCGCGGTCTTGGCGCCGTCGGCTTGCGCTCGATGCAGGAAGCGCAACAGCGCGGCGTGCGCCTCTCGCTGCGTCATGCCGTGCAGGTCGAGGCGTGCGTCGATCGGCTCGCGGCCGCGCGCGACGCGCTGCTTGAGTCGCCGGCCGAGCGGCGCGAGCGGCGGCGGCGGCGGCGGCGCAGGCCGCGGCTCACGCGGCGCGACGGGATGGCTCCGCGTATGCGATGACGCCGATGCTGGCGCTGCGGTGCTTGCGACTGACGGTATTGCGGGAGACTTCAAACCGGTTTTGGCCCCCGGCTTCGCCGATTTCAATGGCTTGATCGAGCGCGTGAAACCGGCCCACAACGTCTCTTCTTCATCGCTCAATTGGCGCCGCCGGCTCATGGCTTTGGTCGCGGTTTTCGCCTCGGCGCGGCGGCGGCGGATTTCGGCGCCGGCTCGATGGTGGATTTCGGTTCCAATCCCGGCCCATCCACCGCCGTGGGATCTTCCATGGTGGTGATGCTGAGACTGTACGCGCTCGGCCGCTCCGGAGGCAGCGGCGTATCGCGGCCAGCCTCGACGGGATCGAGATTGCGCGGCAGCAGCATGATGAAATCACCGGCATTCTTGATGCGGCCGGCCATGCGCGCCGCCTCGTCGCCGGCGCCGAAATAGATATCGGCGCGCGCCGGTCCGACGATCGCCGAGCCGGTATCCTGCCCGACCATCAGACGGCGGAATTTGGTCGCCGCCCTTTCGTTGGTGAGCGGCAGATCGGCGGCGATGAAGAACGGCGTGCCATAGATGTGCAGCGCATGATCGACCGCAATCGAGCGGCCCGGAACCAGCGGCACGCCTTCGGCGCCGATCGCCTCGTCCTCGGTCGCGAGGTCGGTGATGCGGAAGAAAACATAAGATTTGTTCTGCGCGCGCACCTCTTTGGCCTGATCCGGATTGGCGTCCATCCAATCGCGGATGCGCTGCATGGACATTTCGTCCTTGGGGATCACCTTGCGGTCGATCAGCACGCGCCCGACCGGCGTGTAGGGCCAGCCGTTATGCGAATCGTAATTGACGCGCAGGATACTGCCGTCCTCCAGCCTGATCCGCGCCGACCCCTGAATCTGCGCGAACAATACGTCGACCGGATCGTGCAGCCAGCAGATTTCCAGGTGCCAACCGTCGAGCGCGCCATTCTCGATCTCGCCGCGATCGTAATACGGCACGATCTTGCGGCGGCCGACGCGGCGGCCCACTTTGACGCCCTTCGAGGGGAAGACGTCACCGAGCTTGCGCCGTCCGGAAACGACAAGATTGGGCGGCCGGCGATAGAGCGGCGCGGTGAACTGACCGGTCGGCACGCGGGAGCCTTCAATGATGGGCTCGTAGTAGCCGGTGAGAAAGCCTGCCGTATCGCCGAGCTTGCTGATGCGCAGCGGCTTGAAATTATCCTCGAAGAATTTTCTCGCGCCATCATCGTCGAGCGGAATGGCCGCAAGCGCGCGCGTGCAGACGTCTTTGAGCGCGTCGCTGACCGGACTTGCGTCGCGGGCCGGCCGCTGCTTGCTGGTCGTGAGCACGCGGCAGCTGCCGAGAAATGTCGAAAACGCCGCAGCGTGATCGTCGCTCGCCCAGCCGTCGACGTCCGCCCATTCCGCCGGTTCGTATTGCGTATCGGGAAATTTGATCGGCTCGGTTTCCGCGGCCCGCGCCGCGGGAGATTTGCCGGCGAAGCCGAGGAGCAGCACCAACAGACAAAACACCCGACAATAGACCGCCATCGGCGTTATTGTCCGGCTTCCGTCGCGACAACTTTCCAATTGGGATCGCGCGAGGTGACGTCGCGCGCGAACGTCCACACATCGGTGACGTCGGTGACTTTTTCGGCGTTGCCATCGATCACGGCGCCGTTGCGGTCGCGCGTCGAAGACACCAGCTTGGAGACGAAACGAACGGTGATCTGCGCCGTGCTCTTGCGCTGCTCCGCCGCCGTGATGGTCGAGCCGTCGATCGAGACAAAGCGGGTCTCGGCGGTCTCGCCGCGGCCTTCCCGTTCGGTGATCGCGGCGTCGAAGCCGTCGAACACCTCGCGCGACAACAGATTGCGCAATTGACGGCGATCGCCCTCGGCAAATGTGGTTACGATCATTTCGTAGGCGGCGCGCGCGCCGGTAATGAAATGCTGCGCATCGAAATTGGCGTCTGCCGCGGCGATCGCGTCGAGCCCGGCGGCGACGGCAGAGCCGCTTTCAGCGATGCCCTTCCAGCGCTCGCCCGCGGCCGGCGCCGGCTCGGCCGGTCGTGCCGCCGTTTCCGCCGCCGGAGGCGTCGGCAGCGTTACGACCTTATCGGTCGCCGGGCTGCGCACCACGTCGCGCGCCGAATACGGATCGTAGGGCGGCCGCTCGCGCCCGGTGCGTTGGCCCAACACGCTGCGAAGCCGCAGGAAAATGAACACTGCGAGCGCCAGAAAGATGATGGTGTAGATGTCGAACACGTTTGACATTCTCTCGGCATCGCAAATGCGGAACGATGCGTTCCTTAAGCCTAGGCCAAAGCCACGATTCGCCGGCGGGAACCCGGTTCCCACTCGTTATGTAAGCACGCGCGGGGTGCCATCCAGAGGCCGTTCGATATGACGGCAGCTCGCCCAAGCGAAAGTTTAGACGATTGCCGCCGCCGCGCCAACATTGCAGGCGCCGGTATCTTGAGCGCGGCCGCCTATGGCCCGCGGCTTGAGGCAATGTTGGCCGTCATTTGAGCAGGCGCGCTGAAATCGGCGGCATTATCGCCCCAACGGGGCATCCGCCGCCGCCATTGTTCGCCCCCCTGCCCTGTGTTAGCCAAGCCCGCAACGCCCGCGCGCGCCGG
>Ga0307476_10000792_pt1 | contig 21668 bp, 26 predicted proteins | sample atmos_gasesECM2C_2_FD_203314 | JGI IMG/M metagenome (GOLD analysis project Ga0307476, IMG submission 203314) | Hardwood forest soil microbial communities from Morgan-Monroe State Forest, Indiana, United States - atmos_gasesECM2C_05 | ecosystem: Environmental > Terrestrial > Soil > Temperate...
ACTTGCCAAAAGAGCAGAACGTACTGCTGAGGCACGTTTCGCGAATGGTTGGGATGCCCCCAGCGGAACACTTCAGGCGGGATCTGCAACTCCTCCTCTGTCTTGAAACTGCTCTGCGACTCCTCAATAATAAGATCGGCAACACCATCGGCCAGTTGCCATTCAGGGATGACCGCCCCGTCCTTGTCTCGCTCCGCGAACAGGACGTTGATGATGCACCAGTCGCTATACGTTGCGTAGATAGCTGGCGTTATGCCTGTCCATCCCATCCCGCCGTTGGAGAGCATGGCGAGCAGGTCGCGATCGGTCAGGGCTTGACGCTGGCGGTTCCTCCAGACTGAATTTCCTTCCTCTTCTTCTCCTCTCTGATCAGTGCCGATAACTGCTCGTCTGTCATCTCGCTTGGCGATGGGATGGCCGTCTGAGTCGTATTCTGTTTCTTCCTCGCTCCGTTCGTCTCGGGCGAGGCGCCGGAGTTTGGGCCATTGAGGCACCGGGCGATCGCCTCCTGCAATTCCTCATGGTCGGCACCCTGAACGATGCTGGCCACCTTGCCGACAGGGAGATTGCCGTGCTTCGGTCGGAGCAGAATCCGAATCAGGTTCATCTGCCCCTTGATGCCGGCAAGGATGGCGTTGATGGCTGATCCTGCTCCAACGCCATCAGGAGGAGGCGGCCCCCAATCGTAATCACCAGCGTCCAACGCCTCCCGGTAATCGGCCAGGTCTTCCTTGACCTCAAGCGGTGTCAGGTAGGCTTTGCTCGCTGTGATGAGTTGTCGCGCCTCCCGCTTCGCCCACATGCTGAATTCCGCCCGTGGTCCTGGACCGATTGGCGCGAGCGCCCACACCTCGCCGAGCGAGGAGAATTGCTCGCCGGTGCCAGCCTGACCAAGAGTATCGGTTACATCGCTCATAGAAACTTCCTGAATGCAACTTTCGGAGATGGAGACTCTGGCTCCTCGACGGTCAGGCCGGCCACTTCGACAACCTCGACATTGGTGTTCGTCAACGCTTTGGCAACACCCTCGATTTGTTCTTTCTCGGCGAACCGCTCGATGTAGACTTTGATCGCCGACCCGACTTCCAGATCAATCACAATCCGGCGAACGAACTGACCCTTGATGCCGAGAGCCTCAAGAACCTTGTCCATCCCGACTTGAGCTTGAAACGCCATCGCTTCTCCTTCACCACTGTGGGCGAGCAATTTTCACTTCAACTTCGGATTCGACTCCTCTTAAAGATGTAGAAACAGGCAACCGGAAGTGCCGGTCGCAATACGCATGAACATCAACGATGATGCCCCGTTCCTGCAAGCGGCCATCGGGACCGGGTAGCGGTTCGAGGATTCGCTCATCCGCCACACTCCAGGCTGAGAGCCGGTGACATCCCCTCACTTCGCAGTAGTCGCCTGGAATCAGGAGCTTCGGCGTCGTCGTCCGGCGAATCTCCTCCATCTGTTGCTTGACTGCCTTACCGTCGAGGTTGCCCGGCGTTCGGATTGGCACCGTGCGATCCTCGACGAATTTCAATGCCGTCCTGCCCCGGTACAGGAAATCGGTCGGGCAGCCGCCGAGGTCTTTGATTCGCTTCGGGTCGAATTTGAATGCCTCAAATTCTCCTGTCGCAAGATTGGCCCATCTCGCCCAGCGAATCGGCTGGTTCGTGGCGGCGTCAACGAGGACACCGCGCAGATTGGGATTCTTGCGAGCATCAAGGATCATGGTAGCCTCCCGATACAGGAAGGCGTAGAATGCGAATGGCCGGAAGGTGCAAACTCCCGACCACTCTTCACAACCCGTTCAGAAGGGAACGAGTCATGCCAAGTGGGCAGTTTACCAGAAAGTACCACGTCAATCACGACTTTTTCCGCACCATCGACACCGCCGACAAAGCCTACTTGCTCGGCTTCATTGCCACCGATGGTTGCATCAACAAGAACACTCTCGCCATTGTTTTGAAGGCTACTGATCGACCATTTCTTGAGAGGATTACCAGCGTCCTTGATTGCAACGTCCCTGTCCGCGAATATGAATGTCGCCCTTCCCTGCCAGGAGACAAAAGCAGAACAAAGACGTACCGAAGCGCGACTCTCTTTATCACATCGCAACAAATAGTTCGCGATCTTCTCGCCCACGGTATCGGACCTCGCAAGACGCACACCGTTGAATTCTGGTCAGGACCAGACAACCTGATGCCGCACTACGCCAGGGGTTGTCTTGATGGCGATGGTTGCATTCATTTCTCGAAGCGTGACAAGCAATGGATCATCACATTTGTCGGTAATCCGATGATGGCAGACGGTTTCGCTGCCTTCCTCAAGAAACGCATCGGCGTCTCTTTACGGAACCGTCAGGACAAAGGGAAGTATGTCGTCTTCTACTGCTGCCGCGTTGCCGATACACATGCAATTGCCCAGTTCCTTTATGCTGGCGCTACCCTCTTCCTCCCTCGTAAGAAGAAATTGGCCGATGCCATCCTTGCGACCGTGCCACGCCTTGCCGCCGGATACAAGGACTGGTCGCACCTGACCAAAGAGGATCTTGAAATCCTCTACCGTGAGTGTGGAAACTGGAGCCTCGTTGCCGACCGGCTCGGCATGGCGCGAGGCTCCATAACGCTTGTCAAACGACAACTCGGCTTTCCCGCCAAGCAGTATCGAAACAGATAAAGAGACATTACGGAGCACTCGACCCAGGGTTTGTCCAACCCGGTTGTCCCTTTCCCGCAGCTTTGTATGTCACCAACTGCTTGACGGGCGCTCCATTTGCGGTCGATAGGATACGAGCGGTAGGAATCGTCCACCTGCTTGCATCTGTCACATTGAGATACAGAGAGATCGCCGGACTATTATCGGTAGGGATGATGCCGGGTGGTGATGTCCACTTCGGCTGGTTTGCATCCCAATTTCCATCAAAATCGAAATCGAGTTTGACGAAACCGATCGTCCCTTGATCTATTCCTCCATTCTCAAAAGCAGTTCGTATCAAGATCGTCCGCGCTTTCGTTCGCGTTCCAGTTCGCGAGAGTCAAGTTGACTGCGTTGTACACAACGCGAGCCGACTTCGCCGCCCTGAATGCGCCCGTAACGGCCATTGATACGCCTCCTTTCTTTCGTTAGATGCCAGAAAGATCAAGCGCCAATGAAGCCGGACAGTAACGCGCCCGCATTGCTCGCATCGTTGTTGGTAATCAGCACGTTCTTTACCGTTGCCGACACCAGAATTCCAGCCGCTGATCCCGACGCATAACTGCCCTGGTCGCCGTTGAGCAGTGTCCTCGTTGGGGTGGTTCCACCCAGATCAAGCGGGCATACGTTGCTGACCGCTGCCCCGATCGTGACAGACGAGCAAACTGTCCCGTTGGTGCTGTCCTGCGTGGCGTTGAGCAAGGTAAAGAAGTACGTCTTGAGTTTCGTCATGCTCGTTTGAGCAAGCCCCAACACGTCCGTCATGCTCGCCAGGTTGATGTTCGCCGTACTGTTTGCCGTCACCGCTTGCACGAACAAGAACGTGAGTTGTGCCTGACCGGCACCAGCGCCGAGCGTATAGCTTGTCTTGATCGAGATATTGCTGCTGACCGATGGTGCTGGGACCGGCAGCGACGTTGACGTTGCGGCACCTGCGACGTTGTAGAAAAACTGCGACTGGAAACTGGCCGTCAGTCCTGAGTAGGCCTTCAACGCCAGCAGGAGGAAGGCAATCAGCGCCAGGCCAATCAGGCAGACGATTTCGAGCATTGCCTTTCTCCTCGATCAGTCAGTGACCAGGTGGAACGAGTGCAATCGCTTCTTCGTAGGATCATAGGGCACTCCCGGCGCGTTCGGGTGGATTGGCTTGCCAGCGTCCGGGTTCGGCTGCCCCATGAGTGAGTGCCCGATGCCGAAGAACGGCTGATGCGGTACTTCGCGGTCAGGGATACGATGCCAGATGAACGCATTGTCCTGCGTCAACTCCTCGAGCCGATCCAGCGTCTTCGCACTCTTGGGATCGAGGACGGTCAATGATACGGTGCCGTCCTCGAAGATGGCATGAATCCAGGCCGGCCAGGAGCAAGTAGGGTGGCTCGGCTCAACCGGATGCCCTGCCCCGGTATGGAAGCGGCCATCGTCGCGACGATGGATCTTGCCTGCCGTCTGGAGATCGTCCACCAGTTCGCCTTTGCGATGCCCTGGATAGTCGCGCGTTGGCCCGCGGTCCTCCAGATGTCGCCACGCCCATAGGAAATCGCCGCCCGCCGTTGTGGTGTGGCAATGCTCCATACCGGGCACAAAGCGGACCTTCTGACCGACTTGATAGGGGAGATCACTCATTTGGGGTGTCGTTTCTCACGGTCGCCTCATTGCACCAGCAGTCTGCTACCAGCGATGATACCACATTGTCGCGAGCGGGAATACCATCGGGGAGAGAGGCAAGGTTGTGAATCTTGATCGCGATAGTCTCCGGGCAGTCCGCAAAGATTGGATACTTCACCAGTCCCCGCAGCGTCGTTCTGATCGTGATGCGCCATTGCCGATAGGTCGGCGCTGCCAGCGTCGGGTTCGTCGTCGGCTGATCGTAGATCAGGATGGCCACCGGATAGGAGATACCGTCTGTCTCATAACTGGTGCCGTATTCGCTCTCCTCCTCTGTCTGCCCCTCATTGGTAACAAGTATACAGGGGTAGTTGTCGAGGAGTCTCTGCTTCTCTCCCCGCGTTTGAACGTAGACATTGCTCCCCACGTTGCCGACAATGCCCGCCACGCCTTGAAGGTTGAGGCCAACGATCAAGGTTTGCAGGTCGTTCAGGAGTCGGTCGTAGAGGTCAGCCATTATCCCCAGATACTCCCCGCGTCTCGCCGCCCCCGTTCACCGTGAACTTCCAGTCCCGAAATCTCCCCTCCCGACACCTGCCCAGCAGTTCCCTGCGGGTCTTGATAGACGCCGTTGATAGTCAGTTCGACCGTCTTCAGTTCCTCGCGCCAATCGAGACTCTTGATCCGATCCTCATTGATCTCCAAGGCAACACCAGCCTGCGAGATCGAGCGAAACACAGTCAGATCGATTTCGGCTGTTGGCCCGAGATCCCACGCAATGATCTGAGCGATGAGCCAGCCGCGGCGAGCAAGAACCATGACGATCTGGTTGTAAGCCCACGGTTGCGTGCGAGCGACAATGTTTGCCCAGAAGGACGGCGCAGGAGCGGAACCGACTCCTTGCAAACAGTCGTTGATGGCTTGCAAACATTGCGCTGCCGTATTGAACATCAGCCAGTGAATTCCTTCGTGATGGAGGTAAAGAGCGGGTACTCTTTGATCTTCGCCTCGCACGTCTCGATTTGCGTCACCAATTCCAACCGCCCCGTAAAGAGCGCCGTCTCCTTGATCTGCTGCTTCCCCTTGCTGAACCGTTCGCACTCGACGTAGTACTGGACCGGCTTTCGATCAAAGAAGACCACGTTCTTGACTCGCCAGACGGGGTTATCGGCTGGATTGGAGCCCCACGTTTCCCTCACCATGTCGCCCGGCTGGAACTGGTGCTTGCTGGTCAGGAAAACTCCGTGGAAGGTCCGGTAGTCCATCATCCCGTCCCAGATGCACCCGTCCCAGAGCTTGTCACTCTCGAACATGATGCGAAACTGCATCGCCTCATCGTTTGCGACGGCGTGGTAGATCCGCAGATCGTCCGGCAGTGCATCGAGTTTCAGGCAGCAGTTCTCACCCCTGACCTCTTCCGGGTCTTTTCGGCTGTTGGTATAGATGCCGACCAGTTGCATCCTTCCCAGCAGCAAATCGGCCAGGTCGTAGTACCGAATCATCACGGATAGGAAACGTCGTTCTTTCATGTCATCCCACCTGCGATTCCCCATCAACGTACACCGTGCCCGACACGCCCCCGCCGCCCGCTGCCAGGGTCATTGTTACCGTTGAGCCTGCCGGAAAGATGCGGTTCTGCTCGAGCCAGGCATTGCCCGCCGTCGCAATGTAGATCGTCTCGCTCACTGCCCCCGCTATCGGATCGGTCCAAGCGATCGTCAGCGAACCCGCCGTTGGAGTCGCTGAGTAGGAGTAGCGGATTCGCTCGGCCTTCAGACAGTCCTTCGTTGATGCCGGCGTGAAGGTGTAGACTGCCGCGATGTTCGCACCGGGAGCCTGCGCGGCAGCGGGCGGATTCGCTGGCGTTCCGGCCGGCCAGACAGGAGTAGCGTAGGTGCGAAGACTCACGGCTGAGCCTCTTTCCCCTTCTTGTTCCACGGCACGCAAGCCCCTTCGATCCCATCAAGGACGGCTTGCCAATCGCCCTCGAAGCGAAACGCCCTGTCATCGACAGTACAGACGTGCGGCGGCTTGTGCGACGGCACATCGTCAACCTCAATGTCGTGCTTGGCCAGCCAGTTTTTGATTGCTTCGATACCACCCGGTTGATGCGTTCTCGATGACACTACCACGACAATGTACCGTTCTCGGAGCCTGGCGATTGCCTCTTTCGCTCCAGGCGTTGGCGGATCGGGGATAACGTCCGCTCCCTTCCACCCGCTAGAGTAGGAGTGAATGACACCGTCGAAATCGAGAATGATCGTCTGCTTCACTTGTCACCCTTGCGTTTCAGCGATCGCTCGACGCCGATCGGCGGAAAGTCGGGCACGATGACCTGGAGAGGTTTGTTCGACTTCACCACATCGGGAAGTTTCTCGCCGTTGCCTGGCTTGGTTTCTCTCGCCTGCTGTTGTTTGAGGGAGGCATTTTCCGCTTCAAGTTGACTCACCCGTTGCCTGAGAGCATCTATGTCATTGCGAGGAATGATGTGCTTCTCGGGTTCAGGCAAATCGCGGTCTTCCGGCCATCCGCAAAAACCGCATGTCAAACGAGATCCAAGACGGATCAGGTATCCACCGCATTGCTTGCAATCCGATGCACGAACCAGTTGTGATGCGTCAGGCATCAATCCTCCAGTGAGCGGTAAGGTCAGGACGTGGGACTATTCAGGTAGTTCGAGATCACCATCGCGCCCCAGTCCTTGAACCGGTTCGTCGTAGCCACCGTTTGAGCCGAGCCACCGCCCGTTCCCTGCCCGCCAGTGAATGTCTGTCCAACCCAGTCATTGTGCAGAGCGGTTCGCAGCACTTCGGAAAGTGCCGTATCCGCACAGATGGTGATATTGCCGTGCAGGTCTGTCTGTTCGTGGACGTACTCACCGAAGCTCGTTGAACGATACTTCGGCAACTGATAACTGCGAAATGCCGTCTCCAGTAAGGAGAATATGTTGTGGACTTCGGCCTGCGTCGGAAGTCCCACAATGTACTGTCTGGCCGCGTGCAGCCAATATCCGTACCCTGCACGTCCGCGAACCGTCGCCCACATCCTGACTTGCAGCGCCTCGTCTTCCTGTTCTGTCCCGACGTTCGTCATGAACTTCGGTCCTTCGCGATGTTGCCAAACCATTGGCTTGAGCGATTCCGTCCCTTCGCCGTGGTAGAGAACGATGATCTGATGTGTCGATGAGTCGCCCGCACTTCCCGCAGCAGTCGTATATGTTGCGAGGTTATTGTTCCCCGTCCCAAAGCCATTGTTTCCTGTTCGGTTGGCAAAGAAGTTGAGTCCGTCAAATGTGGGACCGTACACCGTCCCATCCGCTGCAAATGTCCCGGTGACGCCCGACGCGAGACATTTCAGGACTTCGCGAGCCTGGAGTTTCTTTGCTTTGAGAGAAAGTTCCTTTGGCTTTGTCGCGAGTGCTCCCGTCTGATCGTCCTGAAAATCATAGGAACGGACCATCAACGCCGCACGGTAGATCCGGTTTTCCAAGCTATAAACGTAGGAGGAAACCGTGCCGTAATCATTCTGTCCATCCCACTCCTGCATAGCAGGAGCTGGCGTCCAGTTCGGGTAACTTTCGATGCGAGTGTTCGACGGCAGAATCGTCGTGAACTTCTCGTATGGAGCCGGCTTGGCTGTCTCCTGCCATGCCTTCCAGAAATTTGCTCGGAGGACGCCCGTGAGAGCGCTCACCTGTACGTTCTGCATCGAAGCGTCCAACCCTCTCACCGCGAGGGCTCACCGTAGGTTCTGCTGCCGTCACCCGGTGACTGGTGATAGACGGGGATCAGCCGCGGCAGCATATCGTTTGTAGTTCCGTTCAACTCGCCCCAATCCGCTCGGCAATGGCCGGCGGCATGCTGCCGTTCTTCGCGGCTTCCTCTGCCTGGATTTTCTTCGCTTCCTCGTCGGCCTCCGCGACGTTCTTCTTGCGCAACTCCTCTTCCTGCTTCTCAACGATCTGGAGTTGCTGGCGGACGACCATCTCGGCACCGTCGAGGCGAGCGTTGAGGGTCTTGCGTTCGTCGGCCAGTCCCATGAGCTGCTGCATCAGTAACTCTTTGCTCAGTCCTGTCATGCTGTCACCTTTTGGTTGTTGATCGGAAACCCTGCCCCTGTTCAGCCAGGCTTGCCGTTGCTCCGGCGTTGCCCTGGACGAATACACACCCTGCATGGGCACCTTGAAATCATCGCTTCGCGTTTTGCGAAAGACAACGTGCATCATCGCCGACCGCTCGCGCGAGCGAGGATAGAGAGCCTGGAAGTCGCTCGCTTCCTTGACCTGCACGGCGTAGAACGGATCGCTCTCCGCGAACATCCACAGCAGGATTTCGTAGGCATTCTCCGCGGCGATGTCCTTGATGAACGTGGGCTGATAGTTGTAGAAGCCGTGATCCAGCCAGCCCCACAACGGCATCGCGTGAACCATCAAACCGCCGACCTTCACGGCATCGTGAATTGTCTTCCAGACCTGCCCCTGATTGAAGACGTGCTCGCAAGTGCCCGTGTTGATGGCGATGTCGCATTCAGCACCATCAACGTTGATTCGTTCGTTCAGGTTGTGCCGATGGCAATCCGGCGCATTCAGGTCAAGGTCAATGGCCGTTCGTTGGGGATTGCGAAGCATGACCCGGTAGTACCAATCGGCCATTTCCCATGCGTTGTTATGCACCATCTTTGCTTTTTCAGGTGCAAACTCCTGGCAATCGGAGGCTATTTCCTCATTCGGCACATCTCCGTACCAGTTGGCGCGGCCGATCTCCAGCACCGCTGGACTTTGGGGAATCAACCCCGCTTTCCGCAGTGAGCGCCAGACCAGGCAATCGGCTCTTGTGATGGCCACTTACACCTTTCCCTTTTCCGGCTTTGGTGGAGGAGTGATGCCTCTGGCAATCAGGTCCGGTTCCCACAGATGCCGCCCGGCTTCATCGCACTCTTCAATGCCCCAATCGCCGTGATTGGAGAACAAGGCATCGCCGATGTGGTTAATCTTCACCTTGCGCGTGATGAAGGTCCGCGCGCCAAGCAGGTGAAGTTGCCGGCTGAAGAACCAGTCCTCGCTCTCCCGCTTGTTGATCCATTTGCCATTCTTCTCGTCCCGGCAGATCCGCGTCGGGAAGTCGAACCAGGCGATGAGATTTCCCGCTTCGTCTGTCTGCCGAAAGATCGGCCGGCGAAGGTCGGCCACCCAGCAGCCGGTATTGTGAAGCAGGATCTTGTCGGGATGGTCTGTGTGGCTGGCATCGAACGTCGGCGGAAACCGGCGCAATTCGCTCACTGCAAAGCGGCGGAAGGCTCGCCAGTGGTCCTCGTCCGACAGTCCGGCATTGCACAGACCGCGTTGATCCTTCATCGCGCAGGCCACTGAGATCAGATCGGCTTGCTTCTCTTCGATCTCGTCCATGAGGATGTCAAGCCAGCCTGCTTGTGGCTGAATGTCGGCGTGCAGCATCGCCGCATGGGTGATCCGCCCAGCCTCAAATTCGTTCAACGCTCGAGCCCACATGGCGTTGAAATCGTCGAAACCGTTGCCGTTGTTGTCCAAGTCAACGCGATGGGCGCCCAGTGTGCATTGCACGAAGCCGCACACTGCGCCCCACTTGAAATGATTGCCCGGACACATGAGGCGCACAACACGCCTCTCCGTCTTGACCCGGCGAACGACCAACGCCGAATCGACGCGATCCAGAATCCGCCAGTCGCGCGGGTTGACCTGGATGTAATCCTCGATGGCTCGCATCACGCCAGGGTCAGCGCCATCGGTGTCGTGGAAGACCACGAAGCCGCCCATCCGCACCCGCGGCAGGTAGTTGCGAATGTCCCGCGCCACGTCTTCGTAGGCATGCGATCCATCAATGAACAGCAAGGCGATGTCCTCGGGAACGTCGCAGAGGGCGTCCTGACTCGCCTTCGGGATGATCTTCACCTGACCATTGACGCCAACAGTGTCGAGGTTGGCGCGGAGCAACTCCGGTCCCGTCTTGACCGTTGACGGATCGGTTTTCAGGTCCGTCTTCCGGTCGCATGGGGGGACGCCGAGAAAGGGATCGATCGCGAAAACTGGCTGATTCCGGCCAGCCATGCTACCCAACGCCAACGCTGCCGTCGAACGACCCTGCCATGAGCCGATTTCGACGATGCTGCTTTCGGCCTGGCGAGCCATGCCGTAGAGCAGGTCAAGTTCGACAGGAGTCGTCCAGCCATCTACGAGTACCGCTCTCTTGATTGCCTCTTCGCGCGATATGGTTGTCATGCCACTCTCCATTCCGTAGAAAGGGAGAGTCGGCATCGTCGCGGATGCCGACTCCAACCACGACATCCAGCGAGGAATCTGTCATGGCCGAAGATAATCCTATCAAACCGCTCCATCCGAACGCAGCCAACCTTGCCGGAAAACGCTTTGGCCGCTTGCTGGTGATCGCCTTTTCGGGCGAGCGAAACAAAAGCGGAAAGCCGCTTTGGGATTGTCAATGCGACTGCGGAAAAACTCATCGTGCTTCTACAGAAAACCTCAACAAAGGAGGCGTCAAAAGTTGCGGATGCCTTGCGAGTGATATCACCCGTGCCCGCCTGCTCAAACACGGACATGCCAAGGGCGATTTGTACCGCATCTGGGAACGAATGATCAGCCGATGCCATAATCCCGCTGATCTGGCGTTCCGTTACTACGGTGAACGTGGCATCATCGTTTGTGATCGTTGGCGGGAATCGGTTGATGCGTTCATCACTGACATGGGACCGCGCCCCTCTCGCAAGTACAGCGTAAATCGCAAGGACAACAACGGCAACTACGAGCCGAGCAATTGCGAATGGGCGACAGACCTTGAGCAGGCAAGAAACAGCAGACGCAACCGGCGTATCACCATTGACGGCAAGACACAATGTCTGTCGGCATGGCTTGAACATTTCGGACTTGAAGCGTCTGTCTTTCATAGTCGCCTGAAACGAGATTGGTCTGAGCTTGAAGCCATCTCCATTCCTGCCGGTACGAAACGCAGGAAGAAATAAGCGATATTTCTAGGAGATAGTACTGTCATCTGAGTACCACAGGGTCGCCGTGGCTTTCGTGTATTCCCGCTTGGCACCTGCGGCGATGACATAGACCGTGTTGGCCGACAGATTGTTGATCGCGCTGGACAACTGCGGGTACACGTTGAGCGTTGCCGTGTAGACGGCGTTCACCACCACGCAGCGAGCGCCGATGCCGGCCACCGGGAGTTGCACAGACGCGACGTTGTTCCCACCCGTCACATACGTGAATCCCTCGACCAGCGCAGCAGCGTTGTTGATGTTGTTGCTTCCCGTCGCGGCCACCGTGTTGACCGGGATGCGGACGTTGCAACCGCCCGTCGAAACGCTGGCCAGCGTCAGGATGCCTGAACCCTTCGCGTCGATGGTGAGGTTTTCATTCGTTTCGTTACTGGTCGCTGCAACCGCTGCCCCGGAGCCGCCCGCTGCGCCCGTAACGGAAAGCCCCGTCTTCCATGTCGATCCACTGACAACCGTGAACGTGGGGTTCGTGGCACCCGTTGGTCCAACCTGAAACGCGGTCGCGTTGGACGAGTAGACCGTGAGTTGAGCATTCGCCTTGCTGGTGCTCGAACCGACTTGTAATCCCGTTGCCGTGGAGGCAGCCCCGCCGATTGTAACCAGTGCAGAAGCGGCAGCGTCGATCGTCAACGCTTCGTTCGTACCGGACGTGACAACCTGCATCGCAACGCCGCCCGCCGCGGCAGCCGACGTGACCAGAAGGCCGGTTCCACTGGTGGCAGCGTTGACGGCGAACGCGGGATTGGTGATGCCTGTGCCGTAGACAGCCAGGCCAGCGCCAGCGTTGGTCGAGGTGATCTTGACGCCACCTGTTCCCTTCGGCACGACGAGCAGATCCTCGTTGGTGCCGCCCAAAGTGGCCAGCGTAACGCCCGCGCCCGACGCCCGACCGATGATGTTGATGCCGGTGATCGCGCTGCTGACCGAACCATCAACCTCGAAAGTGGGATTGGTGGCACCGTTGGGACCAACCGCGATTGCTTGTGCCGCGGCATCGGTCACGGTCACGGCACCGGAAACGGAGATTGCCCCGGTGAACGTCGTGGCGCCGAGCGTTCCCGATGCGTTTGGCGTGACAACGTACCAGTTGCTCACGCCGTCACAGCGGAGAGTGAACTGAGCGTATTGCGTCGTGCTCCCGGCGTAGGACGTGCCACCGTTGATCTTGTCGGAGCCAGCGGGCGTGATCGTTGGGGTGCCCGAAGCCGCGTTGATGTTGACAAACGCGATGTTGTCGCCAGGCGAGCAAGCCGACGCCGCGGGCAGGGTGATCGCAATGGCGCCCGTGTTGGAGATCGTGAAGACCTTGTTCACGTCCCATTTCGTCAACGTCGCCGTCGTGCCCGTGATCGGCACCGTGCCCTTGTCGCCGCCGAGCGTGACGTTCGCGCACCACGGGCAGAGAACGAGAACGTGCGTCGAGTCAATGACGCCGAGGACGGTCCCAGCGTAGTTCCAGTTGGTGAGCCCTGAGTAGGCAACCTGGTTGTTGTACAACCACCAGACTTTCTTGCCCTCCTGACCAGCCACGGCAGCCGCGATCAGCGCGACGAAGGCGTAGGGGCGATGGATTTTCGCCCGCTTGTCGCCGAGAGTGTCCGTGCTGTAAACCGTGCTGTAGCCGGGAGATGCAACGTCCGTCTCGAAGCCAACGAACTCGAATTTTGAAGTGTCGTCGCATTGAACAATGTTGCCGGTGGCGTCTCTTCCAAGCGCCTGACCATCGTAGAAGGCCGTCGAGCCGGAAACGGGGATGGTGAAAAACGCCAGGAAGCCATCGAGCTGCGGCTCCTGCGTCCACGCTCGGCGAGTCAACCGTTCAGAAAATGACGAACTTATGTTTGTCATGTTTCGCTCTTTGTATTGGCACGTTGTGATTGGAAGGGTACAATGAGCGAGCCGGTGCGTGTTGATGCACGCATACCGGCTCTTACCACAACGGCCCTGACATGAGGGACACGTCGATGGCTGACACCGATTCTACCGAACCTGTTCTTCGTCATCCGAGCGGACGGTTGATTGCCGCGAAGCCTGGAGTAGTTCCACCTGTTTCCGCAAAGGACATTGCCCGCTTCTGGTCGAAGGTTGCGAAGGCCGGACCCGACGAGTGCTGGTTGTGGATGGCTGGGCAGTTCAAAGAGACTGGATACGGGCAATTCTACCTGGCAGGAAGACCGTATCCGGCGCACGTCATTGCTCGCTGGTTCACAACGAACGAATGGCCGGATGGCCTTTTCACCTGCCACGCTTGCGATGAGCGATACCCCCTCGCCGATAAAACGAACCGTCGCTGTTGCAATCCGGCGCACCTTTTCCTTGGTACGCACAAGGACAACATGGCTGACGCCGCCCGCAAGAATCGAATGCCAAAAGGAGAGCGAAGTGGAGCGTACACGCATCCTGAGAGTCGGCGAACTGGCGAAAAGCATCACAGCCACAAGAAACCGGAGACAGTTGCTCGCGGCGAGAGATGCAGAAACGCGAAAATGACCGAGCAGGAGGTTCGCGAAATTCGCGTCCTTCACGCTGCTGGAAATGGCTATCAAGCCATCAGCCAACAGTTCGGAATCGATCCGCATACGGTATGGTGCATTGTCACCCGGAGAACGTGGAAGCACGTTCCATGAACCGGGTTGACAAGCAATGTTCGTCATTCGCCGAAGCTCGACCCGCTCACCAGCAGGTTCATCGTAGTTGTTGGGATGCCGCCGCCCGATGAAAGCGGTAAAGGGGATCAGCCCGGCACCATGCGAATCAGGTCAGTACGAAGACGCCGGAACGAGTCCTTCAAGGAAGTCGGCAGCCGTTAGGCGGGGATTCACCTTTCGCTCGGCCTCGAAGCCGGCCAGGAGGGTTTCGACGGTCGTCGATTTGGGGAATTCCTCGCTGAAGCGATGGTAGGCGGTGGCGACCTTTTCCTTCTCGCCATCGGCCTCACTGGGTCCGGCGCCCGGCTTGTAGTCGCCGCCACCCTTGATGCGTTCTGTGCCGACCACTGGCAGCCGTTCGAGTTGCTTGACGTAGTGCTCGAACATGGTCCGCTCGACCGTCTTGCCACCCTCGCTGAATTTGTGGACGGTCACATCGTCGGCGCGAAGAGTGAGGTTTTCACGTTCGAGATCGCGCCGGCTGGGAGGAATGCGATTGCCGAGTCGAGCGATGACATCGTCGATCATCTTCTTCTTCGCGCTGATCTCGTTGGCCTCGTTGAATTTGCTCACTTTGGCGATGGCTCGCTTTGCCACCTTTTCGGCCAATGCTTCGATGGCCTTCTCGCTCATGTCCTCAGACTTCGGCATCTCTTTCTTCGTCGAGGTCAACGCCGTCACGGGGGCCGCGCCCGGTTCGCCCATCGATTTGCAGTGCTCGCCGAATTTCTCCATGAAGCGCTTCACGCGCTCCCCGTATTTGGCCATCTTCTCTTCTTTTTCCGGGTCTTCGTCGGCTGGCCGCTCGAAGTACTTCTCGAACATCTTCATCATCTCGCCGTCTTCGCCGTACTCCGACGACTCGCCGCCGCCCTCTTCGCCCGTTTTGTCCATCTCTTCGCCGCCCATTTCTCTACTCCCCTTGTCATGGACTCTCAAACACTCAGCGAGAACAGCGTCCGGCGCTTCTTCGAGCACCCTCGTGTTGTAACCCTTTTCTCCCAAAAGAGCAATCATCTTCTGACGATCACCGCCGGTTTGCGTCTCGTCGTGTTCCCGTGCCTTGCTCTCCGCGATGGCCACTGCTTGAGGCTGCTTCTTGCCAGCGTTCATTTCTGTACGTACATTATCGCTTATTGCCTTCTGAGACGATCCGCTCTCGAGTGGCATCTTTCCCCCCTCGCTGAATACGGTCCAGTGCCCCTGATGGCGGACGACGTTGACGGTTCGGAATGGGCGTTCAGAATAGCGTTCGGGTTCGGGTAGCGAATCAAGTTGCTTCACCTGCGGAACATCACCGCCGAGGAAGGCAACCGCACGCAACACCTTGCCCTTGTGTCCCTTGATACCGGCCTTCGTGGCTTGTTCCTCATCGTACACCTCGGCGCTGGTAAGACGATACCGCTTCTTCTTGATCGCCTTCGCTTCTTCCGGGGCGATGTCGTCGATGTTGCCTCGCAGGATATCGCCATCGCGCCAGACCTTCGTCACCCATCCCGCAGCGGGCTTGTCGCTTTCGTCTTGCTCCTCTTCGACCGGATGGCCGTCCTCGCCGAGTTTGACCTGCTTCTCCTTGTGCCCGATTTTCCCCGGAGGTCGGATTTGCGGACGCTCACCCATCGACACCTTGCGAAAATTCTCGCAGATGTCATCCAGATCGCGAAGGCTGTACTCCTTCCCGCGATGCTGCCCTGCTTTGAACAGGGCAACGCCATGAATGCGGTATCGTTCTGGAGTCTCAACGGGCATCACTCGTCCTCGTCTTCTTCGCCCTCATCCTCTTCAGGCGTCTCTTCCTCTTCCGGTTCCTCATCGTCGGCTTCCTCGTCATCTATCCCGCGGTGCTCGTCAGCGATGAGTTTCAATCCCATCTTGTGAATGTCGTCATCGGCACGAGTGAGCGCCTTCTCGACGCCCATCATTGCCGACTCGACCTTCTCCGTTGCCGACGCCAGGCGTTGCTCCGCGCGCTCGATCTTCGGCGAATCCTCGGGCAGGTCGTAGAGGTCGGCTTCCAGTTCCTCCGCTTTGACCTTCCGCTCTTTGACGCGGTCCAGGGCAGCGTTGATCTTCTCTTCGTGATCGTCCATCCTCTCATTCAGTGGCTTCGCGTTACCGGCCACCAGGGCAGCAGAGATCGCCGCGACCCGAGCCTTCAACTCGCCAGCATAACGACCCGCAGCCGAGATAAAATGGCCTGGATGCTTCGCCTTCTGCATCTCCCGCTTCGCAGGTAATTCCTCCCCCTCAAGAAGTGATTTCTCGACTCTATCCAAAGCCGCGCGTTCGTGCGTCCGTTTCTCATTGCGCGCATGCCAATCCTGTTTCTTCTTGGATGTGCTGCTTCCGCCCCCACCTTTCGACGTAAACAATCCCCCGGCATCGTGTTCATGGCCGGTCTTGTCCTCGACCATCTCTTGGCGATGTACTGCATCGCCAGAAGCGATGCCGTGGGCATGTTCGGAGAGGATGGCACGCATCACGGCTTTGGATAATGCAGAATCGTCGCCCGCTTGTTCGCGAGCCGTGAGCATTGCCAGGAGGAGAGTTTCGTTGTCAGGTGTTTCCTGTTCTGCATGCTCCTCATTATCCGGGGCAGTGCCCCTTATTGGTTGGCCATCCCAATAGATCCCATCCTCCGCTTTGCCGCCAGCAGCAAACACATCATCAAGGAGTGGACCAGTAATTTTCGGCTTGTCTACTCCCATAGATCGTGCTCCTTCATGAACGCCGCCGCCCGCGGAAATCGGTTCTTCATCACCTCGCGGGGAACATCGGAACCATAGAGCATCCGCCCAAATTCCGCAAACCCTTCGTATACCTCTGTTGTGGCATACTTCGACAAGCGCGGCGGTCCATCTGGCTCATCGGGAGTCACGATCTCGTCTTGCCAGATCGCTTTCCACTCAGGCGTTCCTGAAAAGCGGTCGCCCTTGTCAATGGCGTGCATCAGTTCATGGGCATAGGTTCCGTGGATGTTCTTCTCGCCCTTGCGTTCCAGGTCTTGCGAAGTGCTGCTCTGCCCCGTCTCGCCATCGAGAGTGCATCGCCGCTCCTTGTTGGAGTAGTAGCCGTTGACGATCACACCCTCCAGCGCTGCCTGTCCGCGAGCCTTGCGCCGGTCGTTCAACTCGTTGGTGATACTCTTCGCGTCAGGATGCCAGTTCAAACCGCCGTCGAGGCCAGCGTTCATCAACTTGACGGCTCGTTCCGGCATACAGCGAATTACCCGCTCTGCCGCATCTCCAAAGGCTTTCTTCTGCTCCGGAGAGAGTCGAGTAGCCTTGTCAATGTCCTCGCGGAATTCCTTGATCGTTACGCGGTGTTGCTCTGTCTTCGGTTCGGGAATCTCGCGCGGCGGAAACTTCGGAGCGGGAACCGTTGATGTTGGCTTGGATTTCGGCGCTGGCTTCTTTGCCGATTCTGGAACAGGAACTGGCGTTGGCTTTTTCTCAGGGGCAGGCACCTGTTCTGCTGGCTTGGCTTGCTCTGCTGGCTTGCCCGGTTCAGGCGATCCGGCATCGATGAACGCTTTCCCCTTCGCCAGCGCTCGCTCTGCAATTTGCTGCGCCATCTTGGCTTTGTTGCCCGATGCCTTGAGGCCAAGACGTTTCTTCAACTCACCCACTTGTGCCGTCGTAAGGGTGGAGACATGCGTTGCGACCTGTGCAACCTCCTCTTTCGACATGTCCTTGCTGGATGTCAAGTGAGCCTTGATCCTGTCATGAACCTCGTCAACGGTCGGCTTCGCGGCCTTCTTCGGCTTCTCAGGCTTGACCTTCGCCGCCGGTCGTTTCTTGCCAGCGTCAGGGTTCTGCTTGGACGAGACGATGCGGCCCTTCGTATTCTGCCAACGCTTGCCGCCGCGCTTGCCCGCTTCGATCTCCTTCCAATCATCCTCGTAGAAGGATTCGTAGCCTTCAGCCAACGGCGTCAACGTTTCTGTCGCAGATGGCTGTTCTTCCTGCTCTGGTTGCTCCTGCCCTTGTTCTTCGCCCGGTGCCGGTGGTGTCTCTGGTGGCTGGCCAGGAGGCATACCCGGCGCCCGGGGATGTGCTGCATCCCCAGGAGGGATGCGCGGTTGCTCGCCCGGCGCTCCACCTGCTCCCGGTTGCTGCACCTCAAGAACATCGTCTTCGTCCTCGGGCGGACTGACGCTGAATTCGTCGTAGACCTCGCTCTCGCTGAGTTTCAGGCCCATCTCCTGAAGACCCTTCAGGAGTTTCTGGCGCTTGTCCTGCGCCTCCGGATCGACCGCTTGCAGGACCGCTCGCGGGTACTTCGTCACAACGTAGTTGAGATCAACGATGTCCCGAATCAGGCCGTTCTCAGAGTCGTTGAGGCAATTCTCGATGCCCTTGGACAGATAAATCCGGACAAGATCAGTCTGCTTCTTGTGAACGTCGGACGATCCGCGCTGCTCGCCCTGACCGCCCGTCAACGCTTGCAAGGTCGCGTGCTGAATGCCATAGACGATTCGCTCGATCTTGTCATCGCAAAAGGACTTGAATACGGCATCGGCCGACCCGGCAATGTCGAGCACCTTCAGTTCGACACCTTTAGGCACCGAACCGTAGAACGTCGAGCGGATCTTCGCGAGGAATCCGTTGAGTTGCTTCTGCTGCGAGACGTTCTCGTATTCGCCAAAAGTGAGCGGGCCGGATTTGAATTCAGCATACTTGCCGCGGAGGATGTTGACGACCTTCAGGAACCACCAGTCCTGATAGATGCACCTCAGGGCGCTGGTTCCGTTGGGGTTGTTGTACATCGGGCAGTGACGGTAGATGACGAATTCGTTTGGAGAGAATTCAAGGCCTCCGTTATAACGTAGTCCAAGCACGCCGACAACATTTCGGAACGCATCTGTCTGAAGTACTGCATCATTTCCGGTGTCCACAGGCTTGAGGATTCGCAACGGCCACTTGCCAGCGTACTCTCCGTGTGTTTCATGACCGAACACCTTGTAATTGAGACTATAACCGTCCGTTAACCCTCCAGAGAGGACGTTCCACACCAAGCCGGTGAAGCCCTCGAACAATCTCTCAGTAAGATTCCAACGGACGAAGTCGCAAACCTTTTGATCGAATTTGCTCTTGCGATCTGCTGGGATCAACTTGAGGTCGAGGGAGGCTACGGAGTAGATTAGACCTTTCAACGCGCCCGAGACGGTCGGGTCGGCCGACATGCGGCGATAGGCAATCCGCATCTCAGACGTTTCGACGCTGTTATCATCAACGTAGGGCGGGAACCAGGGAAAAATTACGGACCTTGGACCTCCGGCAAATCGCTCGCGCGGCAAGTCCTGGCCAGCAGCGAAGTCGTCAGCGGTGTCAGGTCCGGTCCACGGCATTTCCTCCTGGCGCAGGCGTTGAAGAATGCCTGATGCGGCGCCGGGCACTTCACCTGCCGAATACGAGTCATTCGTCCCAGCAGGCAACTTCGCCTTGTCGTCGTAGGGCGTTGAATCAGAGCGAGACTTGCCTCCTGGCAAAAATCCCTTCGCCCAATTCAACGCCCTATCAAACATCAACGGCTACTCCAAATGCTTCCATTTCCGTCCAAGGATGATATCGCGAATTGCTGCCCGCGAAACGCCGAACTGCCTGGATATTGACCCCTTGCTACGGCCTGCCGAAAACAGCAATCGAATCTCACGTACCTGTTCTTCGTTCAGTTTGGCCATTCCATGACTTTCGCCTTTGGGGCGTCTCTCTGGATGCTTTCGTGAACCATTCTTATCGCCTCTCGCCATTCGTTCAGGATGAGTTTTGCTACTGTGGCGATCTCCTGCAGCCTGACGGCCTTTGTTTTTGCAATCCTCCATGTTCTCTTGATGCGTCCCCAGCCACAGATGAGCGGGATTGCAACAACGCCGATATGATTTATCTCCTGCCGGATATCGGCTATCGCATGAATGGCAGACATGCATCCCATCCGGCCATTTTCCTGTCGAGAGAAACCAAGCAAGAACGTGTGCGGAAATCTTCCTCCCACGAAGAGTAACCTGCCCATAATCTCCTTGTTTCAAACTCCTCCTCCAGAGCCAGCAATCATCGGGGTTGCCAAGGGCAACATTATCCCAGAACCGTTTTTTCTGTTCCTCGCTCACCTCTGGAGCGATAAGATTCGGATTGGCCATCACGACCTCCCTATCAGGTTGATGAGGCAAGAGCCGGGCAACGTGCAACAACACGCCCCGGCTCGTTTGTTCTACCCGGTTTCCGCCCGCAAAGCAATCCGGTAGTCCTGGCCAGCGGGGAGTTTCGCGCGATCAGCGTATGGCGTGGAGTCGCTGCGTGAGCCGAAGCCCAGCGTCGAGCGAATCCCATTCCACACGCGATCAAGCATGGAGAGGAGGCTCCTCTTCACTCATTGGTCCCCAATTTCTCACGGCCTGGTCAAACGAATGAGGGAACCGTTTCTTCGTGTCTTCAATCTGGCGCCGTTCTCTCTGCTTCCTCCATTCGCGGTAGATGGAAAGCAGCGGAGAGGGACCGATCGAAGTAGGGACATCCTGGTTCATGACCATCTCCGATCTCGCGCCCGCAGAACTGACAGTGCCCTTCATAAGGTGCAGCGTCCATCATCTCACCTCACGGTCAGGTTCGCAACGACAATCGCCCCTGCCTCACGATACCATCGACGCCCGCGGTTTTCTCGCGAGAAATACCTGAAGCCGAGCAAGCAGCAATTGGGCAACCTCACGCGACTCTGGCGACTGCTCCACCAATTCCATGCACTTCGTCGCCAGTTCGCCAGGACCGGCCACTTTGGCAAAATGGTCAATGTCGCCCTTTCGCTCCTCTGCTTCGATCTCCTTGTCGCGACGTTGAGGAATGACAGGAAGACGCCGGGGCGAAGCGGATCGATCCTGAGTTGGTTTCTTTCTGAAACTGCAATCGCGACGTTGAGGAGATTCGTATGATGAGAAGAGTTTATTGCATTCCTCCCTCGCCTGCTTCTGCCCCCACCGTTCTTTGACAGCGCGAACGAACAATGCCCTGGCGCTGTCCTTGAACATCTCCTTGACCTTCCACTGGCTCCCTTTCAGCACATCTGCTTTGTACCCGTCGTGCCGTTTTCGCTGCGAGTTTGCTTGGAAATACTCCCTTTCCACAAACACAGAGAAGCAACCAAGCACACCAAGGCCAAGTTTCGCCACTTCAAGGTCCATTCCAAGAAGGTCGATTGCCGCCGACCGCTTGATATAGAATAGAACCTGCCCCCTGAAGATGGATAGTTCTTGTGAGGCCTTCATGATTGCGTTGCTGCGGGTAATACCATCTTTCATCCTCTGCTCACGGGTAAGACCACTGCCTTGCGCGAGATACGACAAAACGAAGCGATGAAGGAGTCGTCCCACCTCTAGCGCGGCGACTCTGTAATCCCCCGTACATTGAAGATAAAGCGCCTTCGCTTGCTCCAGCAGTTCGCTTGCTTCGCTCATTGCCTCACCTCAGTCAACGACAATATCCCCTACTTGTCTTGCTCCACTTGCCAACCCAAAGCTAGATAATCAGCACACATGCTCTCCAATTCCTCATCAGTCTCTTCGGAGCTCAGCAATTCATCCGATGTGCGGCAGACGAACCTGTTTTCTTTCTCCAGCCAGGCAACGCCAGCAATCTCGCTGTATTCATCATCTGTTTGCCACAATTCAAGTCCCACAAAAGGGAC
>Ga0307476_10000793_pt1 | contig 21661 bp, 19 predicted proteins | sample atmos_gasesECM2C_2_FD_203314 | JGI IMG/M metagenome (GOLD analysis project Ga0307476, IMG submission 203314) | Hardwood forest soil microbial communities from Morgan-Monroe State Forest, Indiana, United States - atmos_gasesECM2C_05 | ecosystem: Environmental > Terrestrial > Soil > Temperate...
GTCGCCGGCAGGAATGGAGTCATCTATGGCGTGACCGGGGGTGGGGGAAGCTCCGGAATGGGTACGGTTTTCTCGTTGACGCCTCCCACTTCGCGACAGGGTTCCTGGACGGAGAAGATACTCTACAGTTTCGCCGGAACCCCAGATGCTGCCTATCCAACCCCGGGGTTGGTAATCGGCAAAAACGGCGTTCTCTATGGCACGACGTATTACGGTGGAGACTCGGGCTGCCCATCCTCGTCCTATGGCTGCGGCACCGTGTTCTCGTTGACGCCTCCGGCTGCCGCCGGAGATCCTTGGACCGAGAAAGTTCTGCACGCGTTTACCGGGGGCGACGATGGCGGTACTCCTGTTGCAGGTGTCACCATCGGCAGCAATGGAATACTGTACGGCACGACCACGGCTTATGGCGGTACAGGAAAATATGGAACGGTCTTTTCGTTGACACCCTGAGCCGCAGATGTGGAAATGATCCTTGGAACCGCACCGTTTTCGCGGCCACTCAACGCAATCTTACTCAAAGTTTAGGAGCGCCGGGATGACAACGTCTTTTCGATTATTCGCTCTCGTTGTGACATTCGCGTTGGCCGCGACTATCGCCTCACCCTTAATTGCACAATCCGCGCCGGGCCAACCCTTCGTCGTCGAATACTATTACAAAGCAAAATGGGGGCACGCGGACGAATTCCTTCGTCTGTTTAAGAAGAACCACTACCCGCTGCTAAAGAAAGAAGCCGAGATGGGCCGCATGCTCAAGGTCTGGATGGACCAACCGCGCTATCACACTACCGAAGACGGCCGCTGGGATTATCGCGTGACCATCGTATTCAAGAACGCGACGGTGGCGAACGAACCCTTCGATGAAGATGCTCTTAAGAAGCAACTATTCCCCGACAAAGAAACCTACGAGCGCGAAGAGCAGCAGCGTTTCGAAATCCTCGCAGCCCATTGGGACCTGCCGGTGAAGACGGTCGACCTGGAAGCAAAATAAGTTCAGGCCCGCTGGAGGACGGGCGTCCCCGCCCGTCCCCAGCGGAAGCCCCGCAGCCCGGAAAAGCATTCCCCGCTGGATGCGCGGATATGCCGCTAAATCATCACGCTCCACATTCAACCGCATGCGGTTGCAAATCCCGGGTCTATACGAGAACATACCTGTTCGCTTTTCATCAAGAATTCTCATAAGGAAGCCTCCATCAGATGGCGACTCGGCAGAAGTCCGCAAGAACAGAAAGCAGAAAACAAGACGGCAGCGAGATTCAATCGCCCAAAGGCAAGCTCGGTGTAATGATCCCAGGAATGGGCGCGGTCGCGACCACATTCGTGGCTGGCATCGAAGCCGTGCGCAAGGGAATTGCCAAGCCCATCGGCTCCCTCACCCAGATGGGAACGATTCGTCTGGGCAAGCGCACGGACGCGCGCTCACCCAAGATCAAGGAGTTCGTTCCCTTAGCCTCGCTTGACGATCTGGTGTTCACTGGCTGGGATATTTTTGAAGACGACATGTACACAGCGGCCAAAAAGGCGGGCGTCCTCGATCGCGAATTGCTTGATCAGGTCAAACCGTTTCTTGGCTCTATCAAGCCGCGCAAAGCCGTCTTCGATCACAACTACGTCAAGAAAATCGACGGCCCCAATGTCAAGAAGGGCAAGAATAAGATGGACCTGGCGGAGCAGGTGCGAGCCGACATCCGCGAGTTCAAAAAGACCTCGGGCGCCGCGCGTCTGATCACCATCTGGTGCGGTTCCACAGAGAGTTATATCGAGCCTACTGCCGCTCATCAATCACTCAAAACATTCGAGAAGGCACTGACCCAAAACGACGAGAACGTCGCGCCATCGATGATTTACGCCTACGCCTCGCTGATGGAGAGCGTGCCCTTCGCCAATGGAGCACCCAACCTGACCGTTGACCTTCCCGTGATGCAAGAGCTGTCGCGCAAGAACGAAGCTCCGATCTGCGGCAAAGACTTCAAAACGGGACAGACACTGATCAAGACTATCCTCGCTCCCGGCTTCAAAGCTCGAATGATCGGGCTCAACGGATGGTTCTCCACGAACATTTTAGGCAACCGCGATGGCGAGGTGCTCGAAGATCCCGGGTCGTTCAAGACCAAGGAGGAATCCAAGCTTTCGGTGCTGGAGCATATTTTGCAGCCTGAGCTTTATCCCGAACTCTACGGCAATTTCACGCACAAGGTCCGCATCAACTATTACCCGCCGAGAGGCGACAACAAAGAGGGCTGGGACAACATCGATATCTTCGGCTGGCTTGGCTACCCGATGCAGATCAAGGTCGACTTTCTTTGTCGCGATTCGATTCTGGCCGCGCCGATCGTGCTTGATCTCATTCTGTTCATGGATCTGGCGCAGCGCAGCACGGAACTTCGCGGGCTTGGCATCCAGGAGTGGCTGAGTTTTTATTTCAAGTCTCCCATGACCGCGCCCGGACTTTATCCTGAACATGATTTGTTTATTCAGTCGATGAAGTTGAAAAATACGCTGCGCCATCTGCGCGGCGAGGGCTTGATCACCCATTTGGGGTTGGAATATTACGATTGATTTGCAGCCCCGCAGATGATCGGGTATCGTTTACCATACGTTGAACCAAGAATGTCGTAGAATACAGCGGCCCCGCAACTTTGTATGTGTACATGTGTTCAATCACCGAGAAGTTTATCTTTGAGGAGGGTAGAGATGCCGAGGAAAAGAGTGCTTTCAGGAAGCATGTTGGGTATTGCTCTATTGTTTGGGAGTCTAGTCTTCGCGCAAATGAAACCACCGGCCGAAAACATCAGTTCGAAAAGACACCCCAACCTGGCTGCCGCGCAACGCCTGTGCGACCAGGCCTTTGAAAAAATCCAGGCGGCTCAGAGCGCCAATGAGTTTGACCTGGATGGACATGCCGCGAAAGCCAAGGAGTTGCTCGACCAGGCCAGCCGGGAACTCAAACAGGCTGCGCGAGCCGCTAACCAAAATCACAAATAGCACCAGAGATCTTCTGTTCCAAACGGGGAGGCTCAGCAACTGCTGGGCCTCTCTGAATCTCGCGCCGAGTTCTGCGTTCACCGGCGGTGGCCGCCTTGTGCTACGCGTCTTGTTGGTTGAATATCAAGTCCTTCCAGGCTAGCGCATTCTTCGTCGCGTAGCCCGCTTGATCTTTTCGGAGTAGCCGTAGATCGCGTTCTTCCGATCCTGGAAACTTATCAGTGAGAGTTCAATTCCTCCGTGAATTCGTATTTTGTTCGCTATAATTACGGACACTATGGAGTCCGCATGAGCTTGGCTGCTGCGCTCCGTCACGATCTGTCCGAGCGGGCCGGGAAGTTTGCGCTGGCCGAAGCCCTGCCGCATTCTCTTAGCTACGGCGAAACCCCTGTCGTGTGTTTTCCGCCCGGTAAAAACAGCGCACGGCACGGAAATTTTCTGCGGGGAAGCTACAGAGCGATCCAGGCAAATCCAGCCTGGAGAAAACGTTTGGAAAAAGTCCACACGCGAGATGGACGATCTCTGCCTCCCGCTGAGTGTAGACGCTGGAAGGAACTTGATTCCTGTACGAGTTCCGACGCTTTGCTGATGAACATCTTTTGCCATCCCAGCGTGTTGCGAGACGGCAGGGTTGCAGCGCTATTGGGTTTCGAGCCAGGAATGTCTCCATGTTTTGGATACAAGGCCCGCGTCCCGATTGCCAACGGCAGATTCGATCGTACGGAAGTTGATTTGCGATTAGGGAATTTATTGGTCGAGGCAAAGCTTACCGAGAATGACTTTCAGAGCGCCACGAAAAAGGTTCTGCTGACCTATCGTGATTTCTCGCAGGTGTTCGATCTTCAGCAGTTGCCGCAGACCGGGGATCGTTATCTCTCCTACCAGCTTCTCCGAAATGTGCTTGCCGCCCACGCTCTGCAATGTTCATTCTGCGTTCTAGTAGACGCCCGCAGGCCGGATCTGGCTGATGCCTGGTACGCGGTCGTGAGCTGTGTGCAACCGGTTGAACTGCGCACCAAAATGAAAATCTCGACCTGGCAGGAAGTGGCACAGCTTGCTCCGCCAACGCTTCGAGCTTTCTTGGCGGCGAAATACGGAATCGGATTGCCGGCGAATCGTAGCCTGCTCGAAACCTAGCGAATCGGTTTGGGTGTGAGTCGACCTCGCAACCTTCATGGGATTAAAATGTCGAATGCTCTTGCGCCCGCCTCGAAAGGCGAATCGCAAGGAGAACTTCTATGGTGTGCTCGCTCAGAACAAGTCCGCGAATATTCTTCATTCTCTTCGTTTGTGCCCTGTGGTCAGGGATGCCGTCCCGCGTTTCAGGGCAAAGCGGATCGCCGAAACCGACGGCTACTCCCGTAACCCGCGACGCTGGCCTGGCCGCGTGGCAGCAGGTCTATTCCGTATTAACCCATCCCCGCTGCATCAATTGCCACACCGCCACCAATTATCCGGAGCAGGGCGACGACCGGCATCGGCATTTGTTCAATGTAGTGCGAGGTCCGGAAGGCAAAGGCGTGCCCGGCCTGAACTGCGCAACGTGTCATCAGGGTGCGAACGCAGACCGAGCAGGTGTTCCCGGCGCCTACAACTGGCATCTGGCGCCGTTATCGATGAAGTGGCAGGATCCCGAGGCCAAAATTTTGTCGAGCGCTCAGGTCTGCCAGTCACTCACTGATCGAACGAAGAATCACAATTTCGACGGTCCCGCCATCTTGAAACATCACCAGGACGAACCGCTCGTCCTCTGGGCCTTCCAGCCGGGCCAGCGCCGCGATGGCAGCGCCCGCTCATTGCCGCCGCTCACACATGACGAATTTGTTGCGGCCACGCGGACCTGGGTCGAGGCCGGAACGCCCTGTCCTCAAAATCCCTGAACTGCGAGGTTCTTTATGGAAACATATAAGCTCACGGTGAACGGTCAGCCGAAACAAGTCACAGTTGATCCCGACACTCCGCTGCTCTGGGTGCTGCGCGAAGATTTGAAGATGACGGGAACGAAGTATGGTTGCGGTATCGCAGCCTGCGGAGCCTGTACCGTTCATCTCGGCGGCATAGCCACTCGCTCCTGTGTCGTTCCCGTGTCGCTGGTTCGCGGCCGCAGTATTGTGACCATCGAAGGAATCGGCGAGGACCACGTCGGACGAGCAGTTCAAAACGCCTGGGTGGCGCAGGATGTCGTTCAGTGCGGTTACTGCCAGAGCGGGCAAATCATGAGCGCGGTGGCTTTGCTGAAGAGCACGCCGAAGCCGACCGACACCAACATTGAAGAATCCATGGGCGGGAACATCTGCCGCTGCGGCACCTATGTTCGCATTCGCGAGGCGATCAAGGCCGCTGCGCTGCAATTGAAGTAAGGAGACGCAAAATGGCAGCCACAACGAAAATTGCTGACAACCTGCATCTTAGCCGGCGCAGCTTTCTGCGCGTCTCAGCCACGGCCGCGGGTGGCTTGTTCGTGTCCTTGTATCTGGATTTTCCCTTGGCGGCTCAGGAAGGTGGACAATCCAAACCGAAAGTTTATCCGCCTGACGCCTTCGTTCACATCAAGCCCGACGGCAAAATCGTAATTCAGGTGAATCGTCTGGAGTTCGGGCAAGGCGTTCAAACCGCGTTGCCCATGCTTTTGGCCGACGAAATGGATGCGGACTGGTCGCAAGTGGTCGCCGAACTCGCGCCCGCCGCTGATGTTTACAAAGATCCTTTGTTCGGCATACAGATGGTCGGGGGCTCAGGCTCCATCGCGCACTCGTATCAGCAATACCGGGAGCTCGGCGCTAAGACACGCGCGATGCTGGTTGCGGTGGCCGCAGAAAAATGGAATGTCCCGGCCAGCCAGTGCCGCACCGAAGCCAGCGTAGTTCATGGCCCGGGCGGGCAGTCGGCGAAGTACGGCGATCTGGCGGATGCAGCGGCACACCTGCCAGTGCCCGAAACCGTGACGCTCAAGAGCGCAGCGGACTTCCGGCTGGTGGGCAAAAAGATTCGCCGTCTTGATAGCCCTCCAAAGTGCGATGGCTCGCAGAAATTCGGCCTCGACCTGGATCTGCCTGGAATGAGAGTCGCGCTAGTAGCGCATCCCCCGGTATTTGGTGCATCTCCGAAATCCGTTGATGACAAAGCCGCACGCAGCACCTCCGGAGTCGTGGATGTGTTTGAGATTCCGACCGTCAGCAAAGGAACCGCCGTGGCCGTGGTTGCCGAGAAGTTTTGGACGGCGAAGCAGGCGCGGGATCGGCTCCGCATTGATTGGGATCTTTCCACCGTTGACCGTGCAGACAGTTCGCAACTGCAAAAACAGTACAAGGAACTTGCTGCCACTCCGGGTAACGTCGCCCTGACGCGCGGCGACGAGAAGGCGCTGGATGCGATAGCGGCCAGCAATCACTTGGTAGCCGAATACGAATTCCCCTACCTCGCGCACACCCCGATGGAGCCGTTGAACACCACTGTCCGCTTCGACGGCGATCGTGCAGAAGTATGGGCCGGATCGCAGTTCCAGACGGTTGACCAGGCGGCGATGGCTCAGGTCCTGGGCTTGAAACCCGATCAGATCACGTTCCACACCGAGATGGCGGGCGGAGGCTTTGGCAGAAGAGCCACGCCCGACTCTCACGTCCAGCGCGAGGCAGCCGCAATTGCGAGACGCCTGCAAGGGACGCCGGTAAAATTGGTGTGGTCCCGCGAAGACGACGTGCAAGGCGGCTACTATCGGCCGATGCACACGCACCGCGTCGAAATCGGAATTGGCGCTGACGGAATGCCACTGGCATGGCACCACGTGATTGTAGGCCAGTCGCTGGTGGCGGGCACGCCCTTTGCTGCCATGCTGATCAAGAATGGTGTGGATGAAACAGCCGTCGAGGGCGTCGTGGATACGCACTACGGCATTCCCAACTTCCATGTTTCCGCGCACCATCCCACCGTGAACGTGCCCGTGCTGTGGTGGCGCTCGGTCGGCCATACGCACACCGCGTTCGTTATGGAGACGCTGGTAGATGAACTGGCGATGCGCGCCCAGATGGATCCCATCGCATATCGCCGCAAGCTGCTTAACCCTGACGCCACGAAAGTGCGCGGCGCTCTCGATCTGATGGAAAAAGAAAGTGCCGCCTGGCGTTCCAGTCTGCCGCAAGGACACGCTGCCGGCATCTCCTGTCACGAATCATTCGGCACCGGCGTGGGGTGCGCTGTCGATGTCTCGATCGAAAACAACCGTCCCAGGATCCACCGCGCCACCCTCGCAGTCGACTGCGGCGTGGCCGTGAATCCGCTGACGGTCGAGAGCCAGTTCCAGGCCGGCGCCTGCTTCGCGGTATCCCAACTGATGGCGAAAGGAGCGATTACGCTAAAGGATGGATACGTGGAGCAGAGCAACTTCGACGGCTACACTCCGCCGTACATGGTCGATGCACCAGTGACCGTCGACGTGCACATCGTTTCCAGCACGGAGAAACCGTCGGGATGCGGCGAGCCCCCTGTACCGGTACTTTCGCCGGCCGTCGCCAACGCATTGTCACGTCTGACCTCCAAGCGCTACCGCACTTTGCCTTTGGTGACGCTATAGAGGCGAGGACACTCGCCACTGTGACTTTCAGCATTCTTCTGCGGTATGATCGAAGGGATGTCCAGCGCCCGCCAATTTCAGAGCCATGCCTTTCAGAGTGACGACCTTCGGCTTTATGCCATCAAAGATAAAGTCCTCGCACACGAGCGCCTGAGCACTGACGATGCGCTCGCGCTCTACCGCTCTGCGGACATTCTGGCGGTCGGCTGGCTGGCAAATTCTGTGCGAGAGCGCATGCATGGCGACAAGACCTACTTCAACGTTAATCGCCACATCAATCCGACGAATGTCTGTGTGGCCGCCTGCCGCCTGTGCGCCTTTGGCCGGAAGAAAGACACGCCCGGCGCCTACACTATGGCGCTAGAGGAAGCTTTTCAGACTGCAGCCTCCGGCTATAGCGAAGCCGTGACGGAATTCCACATCGTCGGCGGCCTGCATCCCGACCTGCCGTTTCAATATTTCCTCGACCTGATCTCCGGCCTCAAGCAGCGCTTTCCGCAAGTCCATTTGAAAGCGTTCACCATGGTCGAGGTCGCGTATCTTGCAAAGCGTGCTAAATTGTCGATTCTTGAGACGCTGGAGCAGCTAAAGGTTGCGGGCGTGGATTCGCTCCCCGGCGGAGGCGCCGAGATCTTCGCCGACCGGGTTCGCCACATCATTTGCGATCACAAAATCGACGGCGACCAGTGGCTCGAAACCGCGAAGCTAGCGCACCAGATCGGACTGAAATCCAACGCAACCATGCTCTACGGCCACGTTGAAAATGACGAGGACCGGGTCGATCACTTGCTGAAGTTGCGTAATCTGCAGGATGAAACTGGCGGATTCCAAACCTACATCCCGCTGGCGTTTCATCCCGACAACACGCCGCTGCAGCATCTGCCCAAGACGACAGGCATCCTCGACATCAAGCAAATTGCGATTGGCCGGCTGGTGCTCGACAATTTCCCGCACATTAAATCCTACTGGCAAATGGTAACCGCCAAGATGGCGCAGATCTCGCTGCGCTTCGGTGCTGACGACATCGACGGAACCGTCATCGAAGAAAAGATTTATCACGACGCCGGCGCCACCACCCCGCAAGGCATGCGCCGCGAAGAGTTGGTGCGCCTGATCCGCGAAGCCGGACGCGAACCCATCGAGCGCGACACCCTGTACCGCCCAGTACTACGGACAGAAACCTCAGTCACAGTAGCGGTGTAAAACTTCACTCCTGATCGAATTCCGGTTCAGCTATTGAGAGAATTCTCCAATCTCCCCCGACAGATTCTTTAAGCTTTTCCGTGTCCTAAGGCGTGTCAAAACAACCCATTTCAGCTAAAAAATCATCGTCAGTATTGCAAATTATAGTTCGCTCCTAAAACACGGGTGTAGAATTGATTTGTAAGGAACCGGAAATCTTTCACGGAATCTCTTCCGTGATCCGAGGCCTGATCATGAATGTCCACATCATTTATAGAGATCGCAAAACTCCTGACATTGAAAAAGACATCAACCACCTGGTAGAAAAGCTGCGTAAGCGGTTGCAGGTTTTTCGCCCTGAACTGGTGCATCTGCGGGGAGTAGTGGAACAAAATTCGCCGCGTGAAGGCACCACCGTATCCCTGAACTTGCGCCTGCCCTCGGGCCAGATGGCGGTGCAGAAATCTTCCTCAAGCCCCCCCTCGGCCGTGAAGGCAGCCTTTGACGACTTGGTACAGCAGATCAGCAAACACAAAGATTTGTTGCGGAACTCGCACAAGTGGCAACGTCGCCGGGTGGCGGATTTTCGTCCTCAGTCGCAGGTTGCTTTCGAGGACACAGTCGCCGCCGTGCGCGTGCCCACCGCTTCCTCCGATGACATCCGCTCCTATGTCAATGCCAGTCTCGGCCGCCTGGAGCGCTTCATCGAGCGCGAACTCTATTTTCGCGAAACTGCCGAGGAGATCATCCCCGACTCCGTCACCAAAGAAGAAGTCATTGACGAAGCTATTGCGCGCGCGTTGACCAACGGCGCCAACGGCGGCGAGAAGCCCGAAAGTCTGGCGCTGGAGCCGTGGCTGTACCGGCTGGCGCTCCGCTCTATCGAGGACCTCTCGGCCCGCAGCCCGGAAAGCCTGCTCTCGGTTCATCTCGAGGATTCCGCCCGCCGGCCTAACGTCCGCGCCAGCGACGAGCCCGAACTTCAGTTTCATCAGCCCGACGAAACCCTAACCAGGGAAAACGTGATCGCCGATCGTCGCGCCTCGACCCCCGAAGACATCGCCTCCTCCGACGAGATGGTCACGCTGGTGCAGTTCGCCCTCGAAGGTGCCAGCCGCCCTGATCGCGAAGCCTTTATCCTGCACGCGATTGAGGGTTTTTCGCTCGATGAAATTGGCGTCATCACCGACCGTAAGCCGGACGAGGTCCGATCCTCCATCGAGTTGGCGCGTGAACATTTGCGCCATCTGGCTCCTCTCGCCAACCGCTTTAAGGTGAAACCGGACCGACTGGTTCCGGCATCCGCAAAAGCTTGAGACTATTTGACAGCACTCAGGAGAAATCGTGATGATCACCCGCGAAGAAATCCGTGAGCTGGCTCAATTCCATACTACCGGTGACGATGGTTGGGCCCTCAGCTTCTATTTCGAACCGCGCACGCCGCAGAACAAGTCACACCGCGAAGAAGCCATTCTTGCGAAAGATCTGGTTCGCAAGGCCCTGCGCGAGGCCGATAAGAACAGCAAGAACGGCAGCACCCGCGCTGATTTGAATCGCATCCTCGAGTTGGCGGAGAATCTGCATGGCAACCAGGCCCGCGCCCGGGCCGTGTTTGCCTGTGGCAGCCGCAATTTCTGGCGTGAGTTCGATCTGCCGTCGCAACTACCGGGAACGCAGCTCTTCGTGAACCGCCAATTCCATTTGAAGCCCCTGGCCCTGCTGCTCGGCGCCCAGCCTCGGCTGTCCATTGCGCTAGTGGATCGCCAAAAGGCCCGCTTCTTCGACCTTCGCCTGGATGAACTCAAAGAGCGCGAAGGCATGTTTCGTACTCCGCCGGTTCGTCAGGGCCGCGGCGACGGTTACGCCGGATACGACGGCGGCCACGCCCAGCGCCGTGTTAACGACGAAGCCCTGCACCATTTCAAAAGCGTGGCCGAGCATTTGAGCACGGCTCTCGAAAAAGGCATGTACGAAAAGTTGATCATCGGCTGCCACGAAACCAGTTGGCACGAACTTGAAGCGCAATTGCATCCCTACGTGAAACAGCGGCTGCTTGGCCACTTCCCGGCGGATCTCAGTCGGATCACGAACGAGCAGATACGGGAGCATGCGACCCGCATTCTGCACGAGTCCCTCGAGCAGCGTTGCCACCAATTGGCCCGCGAAGCGATCAGTCAGGCCAAGAGCAATGCCCGCGGAGTGACCGGCCTGCGCCGAGTGCTAAAGTCGCTGGAGCTGGGGGAGGTGCAATCTTTGCTAATCGGCGATAAGTTTTCGCACCTGGCGGTACAGTGCCCAAGTTGTGGCCACCTCGACGTGCATATGGTGCGCCAGTGCCCGGTGTGCGGCCGCGACACAGCCGATATCGAAGATGTCACCGAGGCAATTATTCCGTCCGCTATCCTCCGTGACATCGAATTGTTTTACGTGAAAGATGATCCCGACTTCGATCGTGCCGGAAACATCGCCGCCCTGTTGCGCTTCCGCACCGATCAAAGCAAAGGCGGAATGCTAGCCGCCTCCTGAGAATGGGAGGGAATGTGTGGGGTGCGGGGCTTTGAGCCGCCCAGCCGAGTGAAGATCGACCTCGCATATATTCCTCAGGGTGCCCCACCTTTAAGAAGCGCACTATTAATCTGAAGCCGCCATTATTGAGACAACATCGCGGAGTTGGTGCGCATGAACCAACCACCTTCACCGGGATAGAAGTACCAGGGAAAAGGCGGATTCACATTTACATACTTGGTTTGAATGGAATCGATGTACTGATTCGTCCGGGCATCGTCTTTTTCAAGGTACGAAGCATACGAAACCACGCACCAGGGAAAAGGATCACCGTGTTTCGTTGATGTGCTCTGATTAAACGATAGCGACGGCCAGCCCGGCCAGGCATTGTTAAACTGCAGGTAAATGCTCGTCGCCTGTGCGCTGTTTGCGGCAATTATGCCGTCGATAATCGGGTAAAGCTGAGCCACGGCGTCTGGATACCAATAGCCCGCCATGTTTGGTGCCCCGGCCCCGAGCGAAGTCTGATACAGGTTGCTGCCCGACACTTTCAAATACGTTTGCATCCCCGTCTGGATGCTGGAAGCGTGCGCGTTGTACCAAGCCTGCGATGACGAATCGTCGAACGCCTGCAGCGCCAGCGACGCTACATCGGATAATCCACGATAATCTTCGGAGTTGTCCATCGTGTATTCAATCTGGTAATCCTTTTTCGCCCACACCAATCCATTCGATTGCTGCAGGTTTGTGATCACGTTTCCCACGACGTTGAAGTCATACCAGCCGATGCTCTGTAAAAAAGATTGAGCGCCGGAGTTCCCGGTATTCCACAACGCTTCCGCCAGCGACAGGAACGTAGCGGCATAGGCGTCCGCCGAATCGTAAGCGCCGATGGAAGTCTCAACTCCATTTGAATAGTTGTAGTTGTAAACGGTTCCGTAGATGCCGGCATAGTCCGGCCAATTGAAGTGCTTGATGTACCACGTCATCCACGCTTCGACCGCGGAAATACGGCTCGTCTCGTTGTCCTTCAGCCAGCCGATAGCAGCGAGATTCGCGAAATATGGATCAATCTGGCTACTGGTGTAGAGGATTGCGCCATCGGAGAGTTGCTGGCCAGCAATATAATTTCCAGTCGCCGTCAGGTTGGCCTGATAATTCTGGGAATTTGCGGGAAGCGCTGTTAACAGCGCGGCACCGCTAAGTATGAGATAAACCAGAAGGCGGTCAAACATGGGGAAACCCCTCGTCCAAATTTGTCGGTTAGATGATTACCGGCGGCCGCACGGCTACGAAGTCGGCTTGTTTCGTTCTGAAGAATGCTGACTCGGCGTGATCGGTGCGCGCACGGAAATGGACACAAGCCTGCGACCTACTCCTACCATTTTCACTGCAGACACTGTCCAATAGTTGGACAAGATTTATCAAAAAAGAAATTGAAAGCCTCCAGGCAAACCCTCGTCAAACGTCACCCATCGTAGAGGTCGACATATCCTTGCTGCAAGCGGCCGCTCCTCGCAGTTGACCATTAACCGTTTGACCTACCTAAAAAGGAGCTTTCCCCATGAAGTGGTTTGTCTCCGCTCTAGTGGTTTGCTTTGGACTTTGCTGCACGTGCTTCGCCAGCAATCCTACCGTGACCATACTTCAACCTTCCAACAACGCCTCGTTAGATTGGCCATTTACCCTGCAGGCGAGTTGTTCGTCGACAGGCACAATTACTGGCTGGGATGTTTACTTGGACAGCAATCCCACACCTTATTATCGAAACACATCCAGCTCCAACTCATTGGACATTCTGGTTCAGGCCAGCGTCGGAACCCATGCCCTGCAAGCCAAGTGTTGGTCGGGCTCCGCCGATGGCTACGCCAATGTGAGCGTTGACGTCATTGGCGGAGGCTTGATCCCCATGCCTCCTTCGACCGCAAATGAGTTCCTCAACCTTGATGACTTGCCGTCGTCGGATTGGCAGTATTGCGACACTACCGGCTGCTCCAGCTATCCGCCAACGTCGTTTACTAACCCGATCGCTCATGTCTCCAGTCCTTCGTTGGACGGAAACGCGCTTTCCGAATATGCCACTGGCAATGATGTCCCCAAGAATGGCGATTATTGGGGCATCCTCTGGTACCACCATCTCGGTCAGCAGGATTCGGCCTCAAACTTCGAAGTGCAATGGAGCTTCCAGGTTAATTCCGGGGCTAATCCCCAAGCGCTGGAATTTGATTTCCCCGTGTGGGATGGTGGCAAGAGCTTCTACTTTGGCACCCAGTGCAATATTTTGGGATCTTCAAAAGTCTGGCAGTACTGGAACCCGAATACCGGCTCCTGGGTCAATACCAGCATCGGTTGTTCGTTGTCCACCGGCACGTGGCACACGCTGAAATGGTACGGAACCATCAATCACAACAACAATACCTATGTGTACAGCGCGATGCAGATCGACAATAAGCAATACAACATCGATACGACGATGGATGCAGGCTCCACCAGCTACGGCGACAACTTCACGGTGCAGTTCCAGTTGGATGGAAACAGCACCGGCTCCGGCTACACGGAATATGTAGATGAGGTAAGCGCCTGGACTTGGTAATCAATCGAAGAAGTTTGGTCGGGGCGGCCTTGCGCCGCCCTTTTGTTTTGGGAGACCTCGGGGCGCGACAAATCCGGCGCTAAGCGAGTCTCGCATGCTATGCTGGCGGACGTTCACTAGGATTCATTTTTCCAGGGGGGAGTTGATGACTGTTTCGCGCCGCGACTTTCTTGCTACCGCAGTTGTGGGTTCTCTAGCTGCAGGCCTGCCGGATATTGCGAGCCATGGACAAGACTCTGCGAATCCGAGAACAAACTCGGCATCGGGCAGGCGTCCGATTATTGTTTGTGCGCATAACGGATTCAACTATCTCGATGATGCCTACGCATTCCTTGCCGCGGGTGGCGACACGCTGGACGCCGCACTTCGAGTAGTGAAGGGGCCGGAAGATGATCCCAATGACACCACCGTTGGGCTTGGGGGCATACCCAACGAAGAAGGCGTGGTGGAACTTGACGCTTGCTGCATGCATGGGCCCACGCGGCGCGCGGGGTCGGTCGGCGGGGTGCGCAATATCAAGAATGTTTCGCTGGTATCGAAAGCCGTCATGGAACATACCGGGCATGTGATGCTGGTGGGCGAGGGCGCGGAGCGGTTCGCCGTGGCCCTCGGTTTTCCACGGGAGAATCTGCTGACCGACCATTCGCGCAAGATCTGGCTATTGTGGAAGGAATATCACTCGTCCGAAGACTGGTGGGGACCTGGGCTAGCCGATCCGCATTGGCAACCGCCGGACACCAAGCCGCACGCGGATTTTATGCAGGAACGTTTCCGCCGGTTAGAAGAGCGCGCGGCCGATCTCGGCATTCGCCCGGAGTTGCGAAAGGAGGCGGTACACAAAGTTCTGTTTCCGCCGACGGGAACGATTCATTGCTCCGCGCTAAACGAAAAGGGTGAGATCTCAGGCTGTACCACCACCAGCGGCCTGGCCTACAAGCTGCCGGGGCGCCTCGGCGATTCTCCTATTATCGGAGCCGGTTGCTACACCGATCAGGATGTGGGCTCGGCGGGCGCGACCGGCAGCGGGGAAGAAAATATCAAGGTCGCGGGCGCGCATACCATCGTAGAAAACATGCGCCACGGCATGTCCCCGGTCGACGCGGGCACGGACGCGCTCAAACGCATCGTGCGCAATTACAACAATGACATGGCTAAGCTCCGCTTCGTGGATATGACTTATTACATTCTCCGCAAAGATGGAGCGTATGCAGGCGTCTCGCTGTGGGAAGGCTATGAGCCTTCCATGACGCACAAGATCGCAGTGCACGATGGGAATAGGCGAGCCGAGAAAACGGTTGCCTTGTTCAAGGGTTTCTCGCAGGATTTTCCTCCTCCGCCGAGAGTTCCGCCGGAAGTGAAGAAACAGTTCGAGTAGATGCCATGGGAAAGCGGCCCACGAAAGATTCCAGCCTTGCGGAGGTGAGCAAGATTGAGTTCGCACTCGCCGAGTTTACGAAGCGTGCTCGTCTGCGTCTGTCAGTGGCGCTTTAGCTAACCCATACTGTTGCGACCAGGCCGGGTGCTGGCGGACGTGAATGCGACTTAGGGAGAAGTCATCCCGACGAAAACGCAGCAGCCTAGGCAGTTCGCCCGAGGATGATGCCGATTGCATTTCCCGCTTCCTCGTCAGCGCGATACTTTCAGCCTGAAAACAATTCCGCACGAACTTTCATTCCGGTTGACACAGTGCTGATAACCACCCCCGACGGTGGTTCCATACAAATTGCCGGCTGCGTCCCGAAGTAGAGTTGAGTAAGGAACCTCGCCATCAGAGCCACCCTTAAAGGTGTGCAGCACGACCAGCTTCCAGTCGCTATTCGATTTGCGGGCCAACTTATAAACTACGCCGCAGCCGCTACCGCTGTCGCATGATTTGTCGCCGCCGAATGATGCTGTGCCGTAGAGGCTGCCTGCCTCATCCATAATCAAACCGTCAGTTGGCACTCTTCCGTCCGCTCCGCCGGTGAAGGAGTACAACACCGTCAGGTTGCCGGAAGGGCTCAATTGCCAAATATTTCCGTAGTCGGATCCGTTATCTCCAGGAAAGGTGCCGTAGAGGTTTCCAGACTTGTCCATAATCACGCCCGCTTCGGATCCCCCGACCACTCCCCAATCGAACGCGTACAGCGTCGTGAGCGTGCCGGAATCGAACTTAAACACAGTCCCATTGTGGCTCGAGCCTCCTCCGCTACTGGTGGTGCCATAGTAGTTGCCGGACGAATCGCGAAGCAGTCCTGCCTCTGAAGTTGCTCCGTCTGCCCCGTCGGTGAAGGTGTACAGAGTGGTTAAAACACCGGCCCGGCTGATTTTGAAGATCGTTCCGTACCCGTTAAACGAATCACCGCCGGTCGAAGTGGTGCCGTATAAGTTGCCCGCTGGATCATGAATCAAGTTGCCTCGAGGGTAGCCGCCGTCGTTATTCTCGGTGAAGCTGTGCAATATCTTCTCTCGCCAAGTTCCGTTCGATTCGCGGGTTAGTCTGAACACTGTTCCGCAGGGGTTATCGCTAACGCAAGAACTGGCGCCGCCCTGCGCGGTGGTGCCGTACAAGCTGCCGAGCGGATCCCAAGCCAAGCCCGCGAAAGGCCCAACGCCGTCCGGGTCTCCCTTAAAGCTGTAGAGCACCGTCTCCTTCCATTTGTTGCCAGACAGGGGTTCCAGCTGGAACACTGTGCCACAGCCATTCCCGAATCCCTCAGCGCAAGCTTTGTATTTTCCCCCTGAGGTCGTGGTGCCGTACAGGTTTCCCGAAGAGTCCAAGATCAACCCGGCTTCGGGCGCTGCGCCGTCAGGGTTGCCCTTGAATCTGTAGAGGACACTGTAGGCGTAAGTCTGCGCCTGTACCACGTGGGCCGCAATGATCGCCGACACCAGCACGACGGCTACGCGCAGAACCGCGGCTCGCCCACGAAGGGTTTGACCGATTGAGCACCTCCCTGAGCCTGGCATTTCACTCTCCTTATGCGAACCTTACCTTCACATCCGGGCCTTTCTCCAGATGGATGCTGTCGATGAAGCGCACCTTCCCGGTGCGGTAGGTCAGGATTACTGACGAGGTTCTTGTGCCTTCGCCAAAAAAGCGTACGCCTTTGAGCAACGCGCCCTCGGTTACGCCGGTGGCGGCGAAGATCAATTGCTTGCCGGGAGCTAGATCCTCAGCTTCGTAGATCTTGTTTTTATCTTTTATGCCCATGCGCGCGATGCGTTCTTCCAACTCAGGCTTGTCGATGACCAGGCGACCGAGCATGTATCCGTTTAAGCAGCGAATGGCGGCAGCCGTGATCACGCCTTCGGGCGCACCGCCCGAGCCCATGACCGCGTGGACGCCAGTGCCGATAACGGCGGCCGCTATGCCGGCCGAGAGATCTCCGTCTCCGATCAGGCGAATACGCGCGCCCGCGGCGCGGATATCGGCGATGAGCTTCTCGTGGCGCGGGCGGTCGAGCACGATGACCACAAGGTCCTCTACGTCACGGGACATTCGTTTGGCAATGTTTCTAAGATTCTCGGACACCGGCGCATCCAACTCCACGGCGTCTTTGCAAGAAGGCCCGACCACAATTTTTTCCATGTAGCAATCGGGAGCGTTCAACAGCCCGCCGCGTTCGGAAGCCGCCAGCACGGTGATCGAACCGGGTGCACCGGTGGCGCAAAGGTTAGTACCCTCGAGGGGGTCGACAGCGATATCGACCTCTGGCACTTCGCGCCCGTCAGGGAATTCCGCGCCAACTTTTTCTCCGATGTAAAGCATTGGAGCCTCGTCGCGTTCACCCTCGCCAATCACGATTGTTCCACGCATGGGAATGCTGTCCATGGTTTGGCGCATGGCCTCGGTGGCAACCTGATCGGACAATTTACGCTCGCCCTGGCCCATGGTGCGGGCTGAAGCGATGGCCGCGGTTTCCACCACGCGCAAGAATCTCGAAGCGAGATCGCTCTCGATGTTTTGACCGAAACTTCTGACCTTGCTCTCAGGCCGGGTATGAGTCGCCATAAAGCCTCCAAAACAGCCGGACAGAGACTATAGCGCGAAGCGAGGCGCAAAGGGAAGGCGCGGAATAATCTCAAGGGAGACTCGGTTGCCGTCAATTCACAGAGCGCACATCCTCCAGGTTATAGAGGACGAAAGTGCAGCCGCTGTATTCGTAGCAGGAAAGGATTCCCCGTCGCAGCAAACGAGCCGGGCCATCATCCGGAAAGGCCGGTTTGAAATCGATCGCGCGCAGGGCCTTAGCGGAAGATTCGAGTTCCTTTGACCCGCTGATAAACTTTACGTCGTCGACTTTAGAGGCGGGAGCAAGAAGCAGGAAAAATTCGGCGGAGGCTGACTTTGGGACTAGCCTTGGCAGTTTGAAGGTACGCATCCGATTGATTTCATCGGAGGTGGCCACCATATTGTGAGGCTCCCCAGCGCTGCCCGGGCTCAAGTGTTCGAGGCGAGATCGAGTTTCTTTTTCTTCCTCCGAAGGTATTGCACGCTGCCGTAAAGAGGAACGATAAAGGGCAAGACGGTAGATATGCACCGCCGCGTCCTTTCGATGTTGTTTCTCGTAGACTTGCCCCAAATGATCTCCGATAGTGGTGGACTGGGAAAGCACCCACGCTGAACGCAGGTATTTTTCGGCGCTGGCAAGATTTCCCATACGAAAGTAGACCCATCCGAGCGAGTCCCAATAGGCGGCGAGAGCGGGAGTGTATGCTAAGTCCTCCTTCTTCAAATCAGATAGCGTTACTTTCGCCGAGAGCTGCGCCTCTTCCCGGACCGCTTTTTCCGAGTATTCGAGCGCCAAAGGCAACTGCTTATTGGCATCGGCGAGTTCGTATCCGACATTGTTAAACCATAGTGGGCGGGGGTCGATCTCGAGAGCTTTCTTATATGCTGTCAGGGACTTGTCTTCGTCACCAGCGCGCAAATAAGCAGAGCCCAACTGCATAAAGAGACTCGCTTGATTAGGACGAAGTTTGAGCGCCGACTGCACTGCATCAGCAGCTTCGCCGTAGCGCTTCGATGCGGAGAGAGCCCTGCCCAGTCCGGAGAGTGCTTCGGCCTCTTGGGGATTTGCCTTTACAACTTCCTGCAACACCGAAACCGCATCCTCATACTTCTGCATACCCATGAGGCTTGCAACCAGCGCCTTGTAGGTTACGGGCTCATGCGGATCAGCGGCGTATGCCATACGCAGTTCCTCCAGAGCTAGGTCTTGCTTTCCGGTAAAGACGCAAAGCTGTGACAACACCATCCGGGCACGAGTGAAGTGAGGATCCAATTCGACAGCATGCTGGAGGGAGGAGATCGCGCCCCGCATATTATTGCTCTGAGCCGCAGCCATGGCCTCGCTGTAGGCGCGCGCGGCCTCTGAATTATCGCTCCAAGGCAGACGCCCAATTTCGCTTTGTAGTGAATCTGCCGGCGCGTCACCGAGAGACAAAGCGATATACAGCTCATGATCGTCGCTAACCGCTTTGGCGAATTTCTTGTAAGTGTCATACTCGGAGAGCGGCACTTCCTGAAGCTTCACTACCAAACGGCGTTCCGTGGTTAGCAAGCCATCTTTAACTGCATAGTATGCATGATATTCCGCAAAGTCTTCTTTGAGATCAACGCTGCCGGGGAGTTCAGGCGAATAGCCCTTGGGAAGTTCCACATGCGATTCATATTCAATGTTCCCAATTTCGCCCAGCACGATTGGATGGGAAGGTTTGTTGTCGGGAGCGAGCGCGAGCATGAGAGGAACTGGAGGACTGATTTGACGCCCCGACCAATTGGGATAGTCCTTTCGCGTGTAGCTGTAAGCAAAATGAAAAGGCTCGTCGGTTTTTTCCGGCAAGCTTGCGGTTACTTCGCTCACATCTCCAGAAAAGTTCGATGCGTAGGATATTTGCTGGATGAGATCTTTCCACTGGGGCATAGGCACGCGGCGGAAGGCGCTTCGAAGTAAAACCTCGCTATCGTCGCCCTGAACTGTGCGTTCAATCTTGCCGGTCAGCGTGCCGGTGTCGTCCAACTTGGCGCTGATCTTAAAGGTCTGCGATGCCTTGGACGGCGGATCCGCGGGCGTGGTTACCATCGTTACTGGCTTGTCCTCGGGAATCATAAGCGCGCGTTTGTCGCGCAACGGCCTAACCAGGTAGGCGTATGGGGCTACCTCCGTAGTGGTGTCGAACCACAAGAAGCTGGTGCCTTGCGGAACCGCGCCGATCACGTGGTCGAATTGCCCGGGTGAAGGTACGTCAAGGTCGATGTCGTGCGAAGAACTGATAAGCACAGGATAGGCTTTTAAGCCAGCCGCGTTGAGCAGGGACGCGAACAAAGTGTATTTGTCCTTACAGTCTCCATACTGGTTGCTCAGTACCTCAGTTGCGGTGTGCGGCTGGTAGCGGCCGATGCCAAAGGCAATTCCGATGTAGCGGAAATTGGTACTGACGTACTTATAGATGGCGTGAAGCCTAGTATCGGGATCGCTGGCGTCCTTGGTGAGTTCGGCTGCCTTAGCACGAATCTCGGGCGTAGGCTTGACTCGTTCCTCTTGCAGGCTTGCATACCATCGACCCACTTCATCCCAGCTTTGGAAGCTGGAGAGTTGCGCATCGGCAGGAGGAAACTGGCCGCGCGCCATCTGGTACAGTTTCGTTTCCTGCTCGATTTTCTCTTGCTCCGCCGACTTCTGTTCCAGCTGAGAGCTCGTCCAACTAAAAACCTCGCGGCCGCCTTCTTCTGCGATGGTTGGCTTTAGGTCGGGGCTCTTCCACTTCACGGGACGGTCTCGCGGTACGCTAATCTGCAGTTGCTCGCGCAGAATGATGCCATCGTGAGAGAAATTGTAGGCATACCAAAACTGGCCTGGAGCCAGCGGTTTGGTCACGTGCCACTGGGCCCGGTATTCCAAGGTATCGCCCACCCCGAGCCCTCTGACGGCTACGTGCTTTTCCCGCAGATCACTGTAAAAAGGGGCGGCTCGGGTGATTTCCGCAACCATGTCCTGAGTGTTCTCGGCCGAGGTCGCAACTGTGGAACCGTCTGGCTTCTGCACTCGAACGTAGTCAATGTCCAGGCTCTCGGTTGAGCCTTGATAAGAGAAAGTGAGCAGGCCGTAGCGTTGTACGCCCGCGTCGGAGTGGATGCGGACTCGGGCAGCGTATTCGCGAACGCCGGTGCCATCGTTCTCAAAGGTAATTCGAGTGGAACTCTGCTCGACGACGAATGCTTCCATGGGATAGTCGGGCTTCGCCTCTGATTTTGATGTCGCTTGAGCGCGGGCTCCGGCGGCGACGAAGACCAAGGCCAGAAACACAATGAAAAGGCGCAAAACTCTGAACATCATGGTCGGAAGTATTTATCCCGCTTCGCCAAAAGGCAAGCGATTAATGTGCAGGCTCATGATTCAGGATTCCCACAGATACCGAGGATATGTGGCCCAGCCGCGCAAAGGCTGATAAAATCTTTCGGACACTTGTTTTCCACACCGTGGGGCTATAGCTCAGTTGGGAGAGCGCATCGTTCGCAACGATGAGGTCGTCGGTTCGAGCCCGACTAGCTCCACCAGTCTTCTCAATTGCTTGCCGACTGAGCGTAGATATCCATCATGGTCGAAATGCGAGAGTGCCGCGGAGCGGACAGCGATCTGCGGCGCTGGGGCCTGAAACTGGCCCAGCGTGGAGGAAAGAGTGGCAAGAAACGAGCCGTGATCGCGACTGATTCGCGCAAATCTGTCAGCAGCAAGATGGTTTGCATTCGTTAATAATTGCACGCATGGATTTATTTCTAGGCGACAGGCCTCGTCATCTACGATGACCTGTCAGGAGGAAGTACATGTTTGCAATTACTG
>Ga0307476_10000794_pt1 | contig 21652 bp, 20 predicted proteins | sample atmos_gasesECM2C_2_FD_203314 | JGI IMG/M metagenome (GOLD analysis project Ga0307476, IMG submission 203314) | Hardwood forest soil microbial communities from Morgan-Monroe State Forest, Indiana, United States - atmos_gasesECM2C_05 | ecosystem: Environmental > Terrestrial > Soil > Temperate...
ACTCCCGCATCGATCTCCTCTTGCAGTTCCTGCTTGGACATGTAGGGCTCTCTCCAGCAGTCTTTCGGAATCACGCCTTTGTAGGCGAGCGCGCCATCGTTGATGATGTCGTAAATCAGATCAAAGTCTGCTATTTCACAGCGGCGAATCATGAGTTCCCTTCCGTTCTTGCATCCCAGTTACGCAGAAAACGATCTGCTTCAATTGTCTGGGAGTGCGGAAATCATACGGCGGCGGAGCCCTGCGGCGGCCCGTCGATTCAACCATAACGCGGAAAGAATCTGCTGCGATATCTCTCTTGCGGAGCCATTCATCTTGGTCTAACATTTTTGCTCGTCCGCTGGAGTGTGCGCCATGTCCGTCTGGCCCCCGCGAATCGCCCTGTCCATTTTCCTCCTCGTTGCCTCCGCCTTCTCGCAGTCCACACTCAAAGTCGCGCCGCTTCCCTACGATCCGCTGGAACTCGCGACTGGTCCGACTGTGGTCCCTGACACTCCGGAAAAGCGCGCCGTGCTTCTGAATCTGCTGGAACGCGCCCGGCAGAACAGCGCCATGCACACGCCCGGTATGGCGCCCTTCGCCTTGAAAGTTTCATTCAACTCCGTGGGAGGCGATTCTCACAACCAGGGCTACGGCGAGGTTGAGGAAACCTGGCTCAACGGACAAACCTGGCGCTGGTCGGCTCGTCTCGGCGATTATTCCCAGCTCAGAATTTTCTACCAAGGCGCGGCCTACGACGACAAACCACGCGGGCACATTCCGCTGCGCCTTCAAATGGTTCGCAACTCCGTCTTCTGGCCAATGTTCGGCAACTTCGCGCCCTCGCTGCTTCGTATGGCCACCGCCAACTGGGAAGGAACGCCAATCGCCTGCATCCTGACCTCGCGCGGTGGCAATGATCCCGCCGCCACGCCCGGACGCCGCTGGGAAGAAAGCGAATTCTGCATCGATCCCAAGACCGGCCTGCTGCGCATTCACTCCGAGGCGCCTGGGATTTATTCCGTCTACGATTACAACGGAGCCATCCAGTTCCATGGACGCATCCTGCCGCGGCAAACCACCATCGTCGAAGGCGGCACCAGCGTGCTGCAGATTCATCTCGAAGACATACAGGACGCCAACAACGATCCTAACCAGTTCGTCCCGACGAAGAAGATGCTGTCTCACGGTCCGGGAGCGATCATGGTCGGCCCATTCCATTTCCCCGCATTCGTTCGCACACCCGCGGGCTATACTGGCGTGATTCAGCCCGTCATCGTACATGCCATTCTTGACGACAAAGGCAAGGTTTTGGATGCCGAAGTAGTCCAAACCTCCGATCCTGCGCTGGCGGCGGCCGCGCTTGGCTTGGTGTGGCATTCTTCTTACCGGCTCACCGAGCAGCAGAATCGCCCGTTGCAGCGAGAGGCCTTTATCAACGTGCAGTTCACGCCCACGTCGTAGCGGAGTCCCGCTAAAACCTGTGTGGGGATGGCCGCCTTCGGCCGTCCCGCCAAAGCGAAGCGAGGCGGCAAGCGCCACAGCAGCCGAAAGCAGTGGTGGTTCACGCGCCGGACTGTCGCAGGGAGTCCTCGTCAACCCGCACTGCTACAATGCCCTATTTCGCACCCGCGAACTTCGACGCCACAATCACGTACTGCCCTGTGGGGAATCGTCACGGGGCGATGCAGGTTCCTCCACTGCGCTTCGGCTTCCTTGCGGAAGCCGAAGCTCCGGTCGGAATGACAGAGTTTTGTGGGCTCGACGTTTTGTCTCAGGTGTAAGCAGATTTCCGGGGAGTGCAAGTGGAAGACGTCCAGGTCGTCGCGATGCTGGTCCGGCGCTGTATTGCCGGGGACGCTGCCGCTTGGGAGGAAATCGTGCAAACCTACAATCGCCGCATCTACAACATCTGCTACCGCTTCGCGGGATCGGCAGACGACGCCCAGGACCTGACTCAAGACGTTTTCATCAAGATGTATCGCACTCTTTCCAGCTATGACCACACTAAGGGGGCATTCGTCACCTGGGTCACAACTATTACCCGCAACCTTCTGGTCGACCATTTCCGCAAGAGCAAGCAGGACCGAATGACCGACTCCATGGATACGGCTGGATCCGAGCACGAGGACGCCCAGCCCCTCAGTGAGCAAATTCCTGACCGTTCTCCTCCACCGGACTCCCAGGTACGCAGCCGGGAGGTCGGAGAGACCGTCCACGCCGCCCTGGCCAGGCTTTCCCCCGAGCTGCGGGAAGCAGTGATTCTAAGGGACTTACAAGATATGGATTACCGCGAAATTGCCACCGTTTTGAAGGTTCCGGAGGGTACCGTGAAATCACGAATAAATAGAGGGCGTGCGGAACTTGCGCGCCTCTTACAACGTACCTATAGGCAGGTGATGTGATGCCAGACCTAACCAGCAACGGAATGCAGTGTAACGAGTTCGATCTCCTGCTCTCCGACGCCCTCGACGGCGTCCTGACGGGGACCGGACTCGACCGCTTCCAGGCCCATGCCCGCAGTTGCAAGGCGTGTGGTCCGCTGCTCGCTGAAGCTGAGGCGGGCCGCAACTGGCTGAAAGGTCTCACGGAGGTGGAGCCTCCAGCCAGCCTGGTCAATACCATTCTGGCATCCACAACAGGCGTTGACACCCAGCGCCTGCGAGTAACGGCACGCTCGCCCCAGCCACACATTTCCTGGTGGGAGCACGCGCAGGCGTCGCTATTCGGATCGCTGTTCGAGCCGATTTGGGCGACAGTCCGCCAACCGCGATTTGCCATGTCTTTTGGTATGGCATTCTTCGCTCTGTCGGTGGGCCTGACCGTAGCCGGCGTGAAACCCGCCGACCTGCGCCAGATCAGCCTGCGTCCGGCCGCAATCCGGCACACGTACTACGCCACTCAAGCCCGGGTGGTGCATTACTATGAGAATGTCCGGATCGTCTACGAAGTCGAGTCGCGCGTGCGCGAACTCAAACGCACGGTCGCGCCGGCAGAACCGGGTCCCAGGCCGTCTCGACCGGCAAAACAAAAAGACGACAAGAACGACACAACACAACAGCCCGAGCAGAAGCAGGAGCGCAATTATAGCCAAACGGATAACCATCTGATTCTGGCCAGCGCGCCTCTGGGTCCATCTCCATCGCTCACTCTTTGCGATCTGCCTGTAGTGTCGGTGACCACTGACAGGAGGTTCGTATGAACTGCGCCAACCACAGCGATACCGCTGCGGTGGCCTTCTGCCGCACCTGCGGCAAGCCACTTTGTAACCAATGCACCCGCGATGTTCGCGGCGTGATCTATTGCGAGGCGTGCCTGGCCGCGCGCATGGAAGGGACAGTGCCTGCCGCGGGATTCGTTCCGCCGGCTCAAACCGTGTATCCGCCGTCAACGTCGTTCCCAGCCGGACCCCGACCTGTGATCAGCTCAGGACCGAATCCAGGCATTGCCGGAATTCTCGCGGGAGTCTTTCCCATCGGCGTTGGAGCGGTATATACCGGCCAGTACGCCAAGGGATTGGCGCACTTGGTCATCATGGTGCTTTTGATCCTGGGCGTGAGTTCCGATTTGCCCTGGTACGTGATTACTGTTCTCAGCATCCTGATTGGTTTCTTTTACGTCTACCAGATCATCGACGCGGTTCGGAGCGCCAAGGCTATACAGATGGGCGAACCCGCTCCTGACCCATTTGGCTTGGCGCAAACCTTCGGCGCCGGCGAAAAATTCGAAGGCACCAAGGTTCCCGCCGGAGCCGCAGTTCTCATCGGCCTGGGCGTGCTCTTCCTCTTGCATACTGCCGGGTTGTTTGAATTCGGCCTCGATCGTTTCTGGCCGCTCATCCTGATCTTTCTCGGTGTATGGCTCTTTGCCAAACAATGGGGTCTGATTGGTGGAACTCGAGTTGGGTGCCAATGCGAACAGTGCCGCACCCGCAGGCTCATGGGGCCGGCGATGCTCATCACTTTGGGCATACTTTTTCTGCTCGACAGCGTTTCTCGCGTGGGCTTTGGCAGAACCTGGCCCGCCATTTTGCTGGTGATAGGAGTCGTCAAGTTGATGCAAGGGAATGCTTCCAATGCAGGACACATTGGTCCGCCTCCTGGATCGTCGGGCTTTCCGCCCAACACCCCGCCGCCTCCGGCGGCGCAGAGTACAGTGCAGAGTACTGAGCCACCTTCTGGAGAGGTGAAAAATGTCTAACCCTGTCATGACTCCCGGAAGTCCCCCGATTGTTCCGCCGCCGCCGCGACGTCGTTCCCTTGCCGGGCCGTTCGTCCTGATTGTTCTCGGGACGATCTTTCTGATGGCAACGATGCGCGTCCTCTCCATCGGCCGCCTGGCGCATTTGTTCGCCAACTATTGGCCCGCGTTGCTGATTGTCTGGGGAGTGATCAAACTGGTCGAGCATCAGCGTGCGCAACGCGAAGGTTATCGTGCCTCTGGAATCGGCGGAGGAGGAGTTGTCCTGATCGTGATGATCGTGGTCTTCGGCCTGATCGCGACCCAGATCGAGCACGTGAACTGGTCCGGCTTGCACGACCAGTTCAACTTCGATGACAGCGACTTCAACAACATCTTCGGCCAGTCCTACAACTTTAACGATCATCTCGAGCAGGACTTCCCCGCCGGAGCCAGCCTCAAAGTCATCGATACCCATGGTGCAGTCAGCGTCCATGCCTCTGACGATAACAAGATCACCGTCGTCGTCCGCAAGCGCGTTGGCGCCGAAAATCAGAACGACGCCGACAAGTACGACCGTGAAACCAAGCCCACCATTGCCACGATCGGCGGACTGGTTACGGTTGACGCCAAGGCCGAAGCCGCCGGAGATCACCCTGTCGAAACCGATCTCGACATTTCCCTGCCGCGCAAAGCGCAGGTTTCCATTACTTCCCGCCGCGGCGATGTGAACGTCTCCGGCCGCGATAGCGGAGTCGATATCTCCGCTCAGCATTCCGACACGACAGTCGACGACGTAAACAGCAACGTCAAGGTAAATCAGGAAAAGGGGTCGGTGAAGATCGAGCAGATCACCGGCGACGTGCATGTTCAGGGCCGAGTCAACGAGGTCTCGGTGGCCGACGTAAAGGGCGCGGTACAACTCGACGGCGAATTTCAGGAAAGCATCAAACTTGCTCGCATCTCAAAAACTGTGATCTTCAAGTCGTCCCGCACCGACATGGAGTTCTCTCGCATTGAGGGGGAACTGAATTTGGATGCCGACGAACTGCACGCCGAGCAGATTACGGGCCCGCTGCACCTGACCACACGATCGAAGAACATCCGCCTCGATCAAGTCTCCGGCGATGTCCGCCTGCAGGATGACAATGGCGCGGTTGAAGTGGGAATGCGCACGCTGGGTAACGTCCAGATCGACAACCGCAACGGCGACATCCAATTGAGTCTGCCCGATAAGGCCGGGTTCCGTCTCGATGCCCGCACCCGCGACGGCGAGATTCAATCAGATTTTTCCGAATTGAAAGTAAGCAACGACGAGCACGAAGCCAAAGCCAGCGGCAGCGTGGGAAACGCATCGTCACACATAGTGCTCAACAACGAGCACGACGGCATCGAGATCCGCAAAGCCAGCTCGACGCCTCCCAAACCGCCCGAGCCGCCAAAGGCAGGTAAAGCGCTTCCTCCGCCCAAAGAGAAAGTCGAGCCAACCGAAAACTGAGAAAAGCTGAGGTGTCAAAGTTTCAAGGTTTCAAAGTTTCAGGGCGAAGACTTTGAAACCTTGAGACTCTGAAACCTTGAAACCTCGGTTATCCCAGTTTCTTTGCCACCAAACCTTCCACTCGCTCCAGCACTTCATCCTCGCTGAGCGCCGATGAATTGATCACTATCGCATCCTTCGCCGCCACCAGCGGAGACGCGGCCCGTGTGCGATCGCGGCGATCGCGTTCGCGCAAATCCGCGGCCACATTCGCCGCCACGTCCCCCTTGATTTTCTGCTGCGCCATGCGGCGCTGCTCGCGCACCACCGGATCGGCATCCAGAAAAATCTTCAAGTCCGCGTTGGGAAACACTTCAGTTCCAATGTCGCGACCCTCCATCACCACGCCGCCGCCCGCGCCCATCTCCCGCTGGCGAGCCACCATCAACTCGCGAACCTTGGGATGAACCGACACCCGGGAAGCTCCTTCCGACACATCGCGCTCTCGAATGCGGGATGACACGTCGCGCCCATCGAGTAGCGTGCGGTTCCCGCCAAGCGTAGGCTCCAGCTCGATGCGCGCATTCTGAGCCAGCTTGACCAGAGCCGCTTCGTCGTCGAAAGAAATGTCTTTGTCGATGGCTTTGAGTGCCAGCGCGCGATACATTGCCCCGCTCTCCAGATTTACATACCCCAACTTCCGCGCCAGTCGCGAGGCAATAGTACTCTTGCCCGCCCCCGCAGGGCCGTCAATGGCGATGGTCAGTTTGCGAGAGCTCTGTGGGTCGGTGGTCTCGTCAGTCATGCGAAGCTACAGATTGTACACGCATGGTCAGGTAGCGATAGCCGCCGCGGCTGTCCGGCAAAGCGAAGCCGAGCTGAATTTGTGTAAAGACGGCCACTACGTTGGCTGTGTGGGACCGGCTCTCAGACCGGTTCGGTGCGGAGCGAAGCTCTGCTGCGCTTTCAGCCGCCAGCAAATAATATCTTCGCCGCGTATCAGACCGATAATGTCTTCCCGGCCCGGACATCCGCCGGAGTCCATCCCAACTCTCTCAGCTTCCGAATGCTCAATGAATCATTCCGCTTCGCCAGCCGAACACCACTAGAGTCTCGCACCAAATCGCAATGGTAATAGTCCGGCGTTCGAAGCTCCAGCGCCCGAAACAGAAGAATCTGCCGCGCCGTCGACTTCAATAAATCCGCTCCGCGCACTACTTCGGTGATGCCCATCGCCGCATCGTCGACCACGACGGCCAACTGATAAGCCGGAACATCGTCGCGCCTCCACACAATGAAATCCCCAAAATCCTTACCGGCAATCATGCGTTGCGCCCCGAGATGCAGATCCGTGAAGCAGATTGCTTCGCCATCCGGTACCCGAAACCGCCAATTCAACCCGGCAGGCTGGTCGTCGTGGACGGCACATGTGGCTACAGGGGCCCCGGCTGTAGCGCGAAAGCCTGCCCTGGGCGAGTCGGAGGGGCGAAGCCGAGCGGCCCGCTGCACAACACTTGCTGGACGGCATCTTCCCGAGTAAATCGGCTCGTCATCCAACTCATTCGGCGCCCCTGCCGCCTCCGCGACATCCTTCCGCGAACAACTACACGGATAAATCATCCCCGAATCCAGCAGTGTCCGCCATGCGGCCAGATAAAACCCGCGGCGTTCACTCTGCGCGTACGGACCCACTGGCCCCCCGCAGTCCGGCCCTTCGGTCCACTCAATCCCAAGCCATCTCAAGTCTTCCATCATCGCCCGCACAAACTCAGGCCGGCAACGTTGCGAATCCAAGTCTTCATTGCGGAAAACTAACTGCCCGGCCCGCTGCGCTGCACGCTGCGCCGCCGTCCAGAACGTGCGCGCATGGCCCAGATGCAACAGACCCGTGGGCGAAGGCGCAATCCGCCCGCGATAGGAGAAAGAGGAATTCCTTGAAGATTGATTTTCCACAGGGATCTAAGCAATCGCTAACTGAAGAGGTTTGGCAATCGAGTCTGACGCAGCATATTCGATATGCAAGACTCTTCTGTGCATTTCCGTTTGCGATTTAGATGATGCATGAATGAGTAAGGGTCTCATCGCGACCACACCGCCCTTGGAAACAACGCAATCGACGGGCGGGATTTGTGTTGCGAATACGTGAATGCGGTCGGCATTCAATACTCCGCTAGTGTGCGTCCTGGGCAAAACACGGAGAGGACCATTCTCGCCGGTCGAATCATCGAAATTCAGTCGCAGCGCCAGTACTTGGTTCATAACTGTTGCCGGAGCCTGAGCATAGGAAATCCCCTCCTTCACCGACCATGGTCCCCAACCTGGAAGCTCGATCCGCTCTCGCAGGGGCAACGCAACATCCTGGTGCCATGCCACTAGCCAATTTGCTGCCGGTGATTTATCGAACAATGTCGCGCGAAACGGAAACGCATCAGGGCCCAGCACTTCACGCGCCGGCGTGATCATTTGTGCATGCCAAGCCGTTTCGGAAACAGCGGACAAATGCAAAGCATGCCGCACGCCAGCGCGGTTCCGACGCGGCGCCGATCGATCGATCTGTTCGAGAAGGTGATTCAGATAATCTTGCGAAAAGAGTCCGGGCAAAATCGCAAAGCCGGTCTCCTCGATGCTCTCGCGCCAGTCCACTTCTGTCACCGCACCGCGGGCCGCTCCGCCGGAGCGGCCACGACTTTCTCCGGCGTGATCTGCAGCATGGATCGTCCACTCACGTGTACGAAGCTTAATTCCCGAGCCGCCAGGAGCGCGTTCACTGCGTCCTTCACCTTCGAGCGCGCGACGAAATTTCCAAAGAAAATTTCCAGGTCGGCCCGCTCAATGGCGATCACACAGTCCAGATATTTCGAGATCAACGCGGTAAGCGCCTCCTGCACCGAAAGTCCCACGCCCTCCTTGACAGCGTCCGGCGCCCAGCGATACAGCACATCCCAAACCGAACCCTGGCTCGCCTTGTAGTCGACGCGCGTAATGCGCAGCTTCGACCACAACTCGCCGAGCGCCCCGTCGAGCGCCGCCAACGAGACGCTTCCGCCGAGCACTTCCTGCATCTTCTGCTTCGAGATCGGCCCATCGCGCGTGATTAATTCGAATGCGTCGCAGGCCAGCGCAGAATAAGGAGAGCGCGACCCTGCCTTCGGTGCCTGCTTCGGATTGCGCTCCCCCATGAGCGCATAAAAATAAGGAAATGCCGACGCTGTCACCAAGAACCCATTGTTCTCGTCAAAGAGATTGGCTTCGAACGCGGACCGCTCGCGCAGCAAGCGTACCATCATGTCCGTCGCCTCGGCCGCACGCGGATCCTTGAAGGCATGCTGCCACCGCGGCAACCGATCCTCCGATCCCACGAACGCGCCAATGAATGTCGGTACCAGCAGCGCCGGCCGTTTCGGATACATTAGGCAGAATCCGACATCCTCTAGAAAGGTGCGTGCCTGCTCGATCGTCTGGATAGGTTTCCCATCCAGCCGCCATTTTTCGCGCCGCAGTTGTTGTAGTTCCTGGTCAGTCATGGGGAGAGCTGTCAACTCTCAGTTATCAGTCGTCAGCTCTCAGCTCAATCGCAGCCTGGTCTGACTGAGAGCTGAAAGCTGATCGCTCGTTTGCTAGATTCTCTTAAACGCTTTCTGAATATCCTTCATAGAGTACCGTAGCACGACTGGGCGGCCATGCGGGCACGCGTACGGATGATCGGTCTTGGCCAACTCGGCAAGCAGCCACTCCATTTTGTGCTGTTCCAGCGGCATGTTTACCTTAATGGCGGCGTGGCAGGCGATCGACGCCGCGATGCGGGCGCGAATCTTTTCCAGATTCAGCGACTGCTCCTCGCGCGAGAACTGGTCGAGAAGTTCGTGCAGCATAGTCTCCACGGCCGCAGCCTCTACTCCTGCGGGCGCGACTTTCACCGCAACGCTGCGTGCGCCAAACGGTTCAGCCTCGAACCCATTGTGTTGCAGCTCGTCGGAGATTTCCGCGAACACCGCCTGCTGCGCCGGAGACAATTCCGACACGATTGGCATCAGCAAGCGCTGGCTCTCCACTCTCTGCGCCGCGCGCTGCTTCAGCACGCGTTCGAACAACACGCGCTCATGGGCCACGTGCTGATCCACAATCCACAGACCATCTTCGTTCACCGCCAGAATGAACGAATTGCGAATCTGTCCCAGCGGCTTGAGCGTGCTCAGGGACGCCAGCGTCGGTTCCTCTTCCCCGACGTCCAGCGCGGGAGCGCAGCCATTGTCGGGAATCGCGTCAACTCCGCGCGCCAACGAAATCGCAGCATTCGCCTCGACAGCAATGCCGTCCTCGAACTGAAATCGCGCGGAAAACGGCGGAGGCACGGGAGCCTGCAAAGCAAATCCGTTCGTCCCGTCTGAGATATGAGGTGCCGAGACAAGGGGTGCGACAGAAGCCGCGCCGGACGTCGAATTCCAAGGCTGCGCCCCAGTCGTCATATCCGGCGTCATCGCTCCCGGCGTCAGCGACTGACTCGCCGTCGCGTGCGAGCGTATCTCCGTCATGAACTGCGGCACTGGACGCGCCTTCATCAGCGCCGCCCGCACCGAGTCGCGCACAAAATCGTGCATCACGCTCTGCTGCCGAAAACGTACTTCGGTTTTCGAGGGATGCACATTTACATCCACCTCGCCCGCCGGCAACTCCAGAAACAGCAGCACGACCGGAAACACCGCCGGCGGGATAATATTTCGATAAGCTTCAGTCAGGGCATGCTGCAGCAGCCGGTCGCGAATCGTGCGTCCATTCACAAACACAAAGATCGAATTACGATTCAGCTTCTGGATTTCCGGCTTCGAAACAAACCCGTGAATCCGCATCTCGCCTGGATTGTTTGGAGAAAGACCTTTTTCTGAAACCTCGCCCTCATCTTCCTCCCGGCATCGCCACGGCGGAGGCTGCGGCAATCCCACGCGCTCCAGCGCCTGCCTTGACGCCACGGGAATCAGTTGATCCAGCGTTTCTTTTCCGAATACTTGATAGACACGCTCGCTGTATCCCGCCACCGGGGGCGCCACCAGCATGGCATTCGTAGCCGAGTGCAACTCGAAATGTTTTTCGGGATGCGCCAGTGCGTACTGCGTGACCAGCGAGGCGATGTGCGACAACTCGGTCGACTCTGCCTTCAGAAATTTCTTGCGCGCCGGAGTGTTGAAGAAAAGATCGCGCACCGTAATCGAAGTCCCCAGCGGTACTCCTGCCTCTTCGACCCGCGCAATCTTGCCGCCGTTGATCTCAACGACGGTGCCAGCAGCTTCTTCTTCTGCCCGCGTCTCCAGTCGCAGCCGCGACACCGACGCAATCGAGGGCAGCGCCTCCCCGCGAAATCCCAGCGTACCCACGCTCAGCAGGTCTTCGGCATTCTTGATCTTCGACGTCGCGTGGCGCTCAAACGCCAGCATGGCATCGTCGCGCACCATGCCGCATCCGTTGTCGGTAATCTGGATCAGCTTCTTCCCCCCCGCCTCCACGCTGATCTTGATGCGCATCGCCCCGGCGTCGAGCGCATTCTCCAGCATCTCCTTTACCACCGACGCCGGCCGCTCCACCACCTCGCCCGCGGCGATCTGGTTGGCAACGGTTTCCGAGAGTACGTGGATGCGACCCATGGGGAAGTTCTCAGTTCGCGGTTCTCAATTCTCGATAGCGAGAAGTAGTGGTCAGTTTCGCAGATGGAATGAAAAAAACAAAGGGCGGATGGACAGTCCCCGTCTGCGCAGGACAAATTGGGAAGGGCACGAGTTCTGCTCATGCCGGGCCAGGGCAAGAAAACGCTCTTCAATCGCCGAGGCTCACTTCCGGAAGCGCTCTTCACCATGACGGCAACAAAGACGGGTGGTTACTTTGGTTGTTACCCTATGCACCAATATTGATGCAGTGTTCATCAAGCCGTAACATTCCGCTGCTACACCTTGGATATGGATCTGCACGTGTACAACACGCTGATCCTCTCTGACCTGCACTTGGGTGCGGAGACCAGTCATGCGCGCGAGGCGACGCGCGTGCTCAAGCAGAATCGCTTTCAGAGGCTTATTCTCCTCGGCGACATTTTTGCCGATCTTAACTTCGCCCGCCTCACTAAAGATCACTGGAAGTTTCTCGGCTACATCCGCAAGCTCTCAAATCCCAAGCGCAATATCGAGGTGGTCTGGGTCGAGGGCAATCACGATCATGGGTTGACCAACATCATGTCGCACCTGGTCGGGGTTCGGGTTTATCAAGACTACGCATGGGAATACGACGGGCTGCGGCATATCGCGATTCACGGTCATCAATTTGACGGCTTTCAGGTGAATCGCGTCCGGCTCAGCCAGTGGGGAACGTCGCTTTATCTGCGGTTGCAGAAGATGGACCTGAAGGGGAAGCCGGTGGCGCGGCTGATTGACCGGCTGAATACGCGCTGGCTGCGCATGTCGCCGAAGGTGTCGGCCGGGGCGCTGGCCTATGCGGCGCAGCACGGCGTGAACCGCATCTTCTGCGGGCATACTCACCAAGCCATTCACGTCCAACAGGACGGTATCGATTACTACAACTCGGGCGGGTGGGTCGATTCACGGCTCACTTATCTGACCATCGACAAACAGGGGGTGAAAATCCATGAGTTTGATGAGCATGACTACAGCGAGCTTGAATATGGGAAGCGAGTTGACGATCGTGATTCCTGCGAAGAACGAGGCGAAACTTATTCCGCGCTTGCTGACCTCGCTGACGAACCAGGACTACTCGAAGATGTCGAGTACGAGAATATTAGTAGCTGATGCGAACTCGACCGATGGAACGCCTGCGATCGTTCAGAGTTTTCGCGACCGCCTGAACGTGAGCGTGATTCACGGGGGAATGCCGTCGGTCGGGCGCAATCAGGGCGCGGCGCAGGCAGACACTCCGTACGTGCTTTTTCTGGATGCGGATATTGAACTAGCCGACCGGTCGCTGATACGGCGCTGCATGGAACTGGCGCAAGGCAAGGAGCTGCATTGCGTGACCACGAACGTTTTATGCGCGGAAGGCAGCTGGCTCGACAAAGCGTTTTACATGGGCAGCGACGTTTTTCAGTACTTGTCGTATCTGCACCGTCCGTTTGCGACTGGAATGTTCATGTTGTTTGACCGCGAAAAATTCTGGGAGCTGGGCGGATTTCACGAGCAGACTCTGTTTGCGGAAGACTACCGGTTAAGCCAGCAAGTTGAGCGCAGACATTTCGCGATTGTGCGGGGCGGGGTTTATACCACCAATCGGCGTTTCAAAAAGATGGGGCATTGGCGTGTAGGTTGGCTGTTTTTGTGGACTGCGATGAATTATTGGAACGACAAGTATTTCTTGCGCGACCATAAATACTGGGCAGCAGAGGCGGACAGCGCGCCGCGAGTGTAGCTTCTCTTAAGCGAGTTTTGCCGGCCACAAAAAACAGGATTCAGCCAACCAGCTGGATCCTGCTTTTTATTGGAGTTGAAAGGGTGCCTTAGAAGCGGAGCGCTCCCCACCAACGTGGCCAAATCTTAGAAGCGGAACGCTATCCCTGTCGACAAACGAACATTATTCTGTCCAGCACCGAGAAAGTGGGTGTGCACGTAATCGCCCCCCAATCGCCACGCAACATGGGTGAAGATCTTATAGTCCACGCCCCCGCCAAGAGCGGTGGCGTAGGAAGTGTCAGAAGGCGTAATTACATTTGCAGCCGTCGCGGAACCGCTCGTAGTGATGTGCCCCACGCCCACTTCAAATTCTGCGAACGGACGGAACTTGCCGGCAGGAAACGAAAGGCGCGGCCCGAACATTGCTTCGTATTGGTGAACGTTCGCGCTGGCTGTCGTGCCGGGCGCGCAGAGCGAGCAGAGGACCGGGAGATTAAGCGAACCATAATGGCCGGTGAAGTCGGCCACGACTCCCAACATCGGCGCGAGTTTGCCTTCGAGCGTGGCCTGGAATCCGTTGAGGTCTCCGCGGTTCAGCGAAAGATCGGTGTTGTAGTAGGTGTAGCCGACGTAGATGTTGCCGTTGGGCACCTGGGCTGCAGTGGCACCGGCAAACAGCGCGAGCATTAAGACGCCGAAAAAAGCGTTGCGCATGATGCTCCTCCAGACCAGCTGTTATGAGACAGGACGGCACACCAGCTCGTCAGATGCGAGATGAAGGGGATCAGGATGTGTCGTGACCGTTAGAAGCAGGACTCAGCTAACCAGCTGAATCCCGTTTTTGTCTGTCCGAGTGCGTCAGAAGTGAACCACAATGCCTGTGGAAATGCGGATATTGTTCTGGTGTGTCCCAAAGAATCGTGTTTGCAGGTAATCACCCTGGAAACGCCAGGAAACGAGAGAAATCAGGTGATAGTCGAGTCCACCGCCAAGCGCCGTGGCGAAGGAGGTGTCCGAGCCGGCCGCGCTGGCGTTCACGTGCCCGACGCCGAACATCGCTTGGGCGAAGGGACGAAACTTGCTGACCGACACCGATACCCGGGGGCCGAATAGAAAGTTATGCTCGGTTACGTTTGCATTCAAGCTCACAGGGCTCACAGGGCAGCCGACAGAAGGGCATGGAAGTGAGATCGCCGCGGGAAAATTCTGAGAGCCGTAATGAGCATCAAAATCAGCGACGATGCCGATAAAAGGCAGGACCTTGCCTTCCACCGACGCTTCCCACCCATTGGTATTGGCGCGATCGATCGAAGACAGATCGGTATTGTAGTAAGAGTATCCGAAAAAGACATTGCCCGATGTGGGCACTTGAGCCGACGCCAAACCGGCTAGAGCAAGCATTACGAAGGCGATGATTGAAACGTTACGCATGGGTCTCCTCCCTTCTGCATCCGCTGGTCGCACTGATACAGAAAGTTTTTTGATGCTAGGAGAAGAGATTCGGATCCCAGCCAATTGGTTGATCCAGAATAGGACCTTAGAGTTACTGATTAAAAGCGCCAGACAATTCCAGTGGAAGCCCGATAGTCGTCCTGGTTGGCGCTGGCGTAATTGCCGTGTACATAGTCGCCCTGCACCCGCCAGGAGAACCTTTTGAAGTGAAGTCTGTAATCGACGCCGCCCCCAACATCGATCGCGATTGGGTTATAGATGAAGCCGTCCGAGTTGATGTGCCGGATGCCTGCCATGGCGTGGACAAAGGGGCGCCATTTTCCGTAGTTGAAGGAAATGCGCGGTCCGCCGAGGAACATATATTGAGTAACCGGAGTAGAGCCACGCCGATAGTAACCGCTGCCATCGATCACGATTCCGAGCTTCGGAAAGCGGGTGAAGGGCAAGTCCTCGAATGAGCCCTCGAAGCCACGATAGCTCTGCTTGTTGATGACGTCGGTGAGTTGGCCATAGGAAACGCCAGCGTAGACGTTGCCGCTGGGAAGAAGTCCGTTGAATTGTGCTGCCATGGGAATCGAGAACAAAATGAGTCCGGCAAACGCCAGCACCGAGGCGGCAGTTTTCGACACGAATTATTCCTCCCCGGCGGCTGCGCCGGCAAAAAAGTGCATTTTAAATCAACGAAATCCGTTAGATGCAGTGTACCGGATGCCCAAGATGTCTAAGGTGCCAAATTTTGTACCGGACCGGTTTTGGGCCGCGGCTGACGAAAATTTACCGGATTTTCATGGTGCCAAAACCAACCGAGCCACGTCTATCTATTAGCATGCAACCATTAGACATGAATTGGCAAATGAGCGGGCAGCCAGGATTTGCGGCTGCCTTTGAATACCCTAAGGAGTTGAAGTTGAAACTCAGTCTGGAATCACGCAATTGTGGCGATGTCATCATCGTGCACTGCCAGGGGCGCATCGTGTATCGCGATGAAGCCGCGGCGCTGTCGCGCGTTGTCGGCGAGGTGCTGCAACAGGCGCGTAAGTTGGTGCTCGATTTGAGCGGCGTGAGTTCGATGGACAGCGCCGGAATCGGCGAACTGGCTTTGCTGCAGACCTGGGCGCAGGGGCAGAACGTGAGTCTGAAGTGCGCCGGACCGAACCCGTTGGTCAGGACGCTGCTTGACCTTACCAATCTGGATTCCGTGCTGCAGGTGCATCCGACTGTGGATGAGGCGCTGGCATCGTTCCGCGAAGAGCAGGTCTGCGCTGACTGCTAAGGCGCATGAAGATTTCTTCAAGGAGCAAAGTTCGCTTTGCTCCTTTTTTCTTTCGGTCAACGGATCGAATTCAAAGATCTTAACCGCATAGGTCGCTAAGAAAATCGGACTTGGATTAATTGTCGCGCTGGAAGCGGTAGCGTCCTTTGCGATCGATGGCCATAGCTTCGGCTACTTTCAGAAATGCCCGGGCGGCATGCGACAGGTTCGCGTCTTTTCGGTAAACCAGCCGCAGTTTGCGTTTCAACTGCAATTCCCGCACGCGGATCGCTACCAGCTCTCCTCTGGCTAACTCGTTCTCCACGCTGATTTCGGGGACGAAGGCCACTCCATGCCCCATGCCGACGAATTGTTTTATGGCTTGCAGCGTGGGAAGCTCCAGGTCCATATGCAGCGGCGTCTTGTGAGTCTTGAAAAGTTGCAGAACCTTCTCGCGGTAAGGTGACGACACGATGTGAGCGACAAAAGACTCCGCACCCAACTGCCGAATGCTGACTTGCGGCGCGGAAGCGAGCGGATGTTTCGGGGGAACGACGAATACGAGTTCGTCCAGATACACCACCACCGAATGCAGGCGCGTTTCCTGCGGTTCATAGGACAGCACGCCGAATTCAACAGCGTAGCGCAGAACGTCATCCGGGATGTGGCTGCCCAAGGCTCGTTCCACCTTAATCTTGATCATGGGATGCAGGCGGCGGAACTCGGCCAGGAGCGGTAACAAATAGAGCACGGTGAATTCGTTGGCGGCGATGACGAGCTTGCCTTTTTGCAGTTCCCGCAGTTCAGTCAGAGATTCGGACGCTTCACTGCGCAGATTGATCAACTTTTCAGCGTACTCGAGCAGAACCTTGCCCGCGTCGGTGAGGATGCCCTCGCGCGAAGAGCGGTCGAAGAGAGCTTCGCCCAGCTCGTCTTCGAGCTTGCGAATCGTCTGGCTGACTGCCGACTGGGTCCGGAAAAGCTTTTCGGCAGCCCGGGAAAAGCGGTGCTCGCGGGCCACCGCGAGAAAGACTTCGAGTTGAGAAAGCTCCATCGCTACCTCTTAATCAATTCTCTAGATCCCATTAACGAAACTTATTATACAAGTTATGCTAATGATTACTGAAGAATTATAAGTTTTCGTTCTGTGAGCGGGGTCGATAACATATGAGAATCAGCTTAGTTTTGAGGGAGATCATGACCGCAGAGCGCGCCCGTATCACGATTTTCGACACGACCCTTCGCGACGGAGAGCAGTCCCCCGGTTGCACTATGAATCAGCAGGAGAAGCTGCGCCTGGCTCATCAGCTCGACCGACTGGGCGTGGACGTGATCGAGGCCGGTTTTCCCATCGCTTCGGATGGAGATTTCGAGTCGGTGAAGGCGATCGCTTCTGCGGTGCGGCGTCCGATTATCGCCGGATTGGCCCGCGCCTGCCGTCCTGATATCGAGCGTGCCTGGGAGGCCCTGCGGACTGCGGCGCGACCGCGCATTCACGTGGTCCTGGCGACATCCGACATTCACTTGAAGTACAAGCTGCGCATCACGCGCGATCAGTGTGTGCAGCAGGCCCGGGAATCGATTCGCTTCGCCAAGTCTCTCTGCCATGATGTTGAGTTTTCCCCGGAGGATGCGACTCGCACGGATCCTGACTTTCTGTGTCGCGTGCTCGAGGCAGTTGTTGAAGCGGGGGCCACCACGGTGAACATTGCCGACACGGTCGGCTACACGGTGCCGGCGGAGTTCGGAGATCTGATCACGACCATCCGCCAGCGCGTGAAAGGAATCGAGAACGTAACTATATCGGCGCACTGCCACAATGATCTAGGAATGGCGGTCGCCAATGCGCTGGCGGCCGTGTCGGCGGGAGCGCGGCAGGTGGAGTGCACCATTAATGGAATCGGAGAGCGGGCGGGAAATGCGTCGCTGGAAGAAATTGTGATGGCGATGCGCGTTCGTCCCGATCGATTCGATTACGAAACCGGCGTGGTCGGCGAGCAGATATTCGCAGCCAGCCAGATGTTGAGCGAGATCACCGGCGTGCCCGTGCAGCCTAACAAGGCGATCATCGGACGCAATGCCTTCGCCCACGAAGCCGGGATTCATCAGGATGGAATGTTGAAGAATCCGCTGACCTACGAGATCATGACGCCGAAGTCGGTCGGGGTGCCCGACTCGAAGCTGGTGCTGGGCAAGCACTCGGGACGTCACGCTCTCAGCATCCGATGCGAACAGCTGGGATATGAATTCGATCGCCGGGCGCTGGATGATATCTATCGCCGCTTCGTCCGTCTGGCGGACAAAATCAAACATGTAGAAGATCATCATCTGCTGGAACTGATTCGCGACACGCACAAGCCATCTGGATCGGCGACGCCGCTCATTGAACCGATTTCGCAGGCCAAAGCGGCGGCCGTCAATGCGTCGTCTGTAGTGCCTGAGCCGCTACCAGAGGCAGTACCGGAGCCTGCCACGCCGTTCCCCTTGGGGCCGCAGACCGACGCTTTCGGAGTGGCTGTACCGGTCGGAGATTCCCACCACGAGCAGACCCAGCAGGAAGATTATCTCTGGGGCGTGTAGGTGATTGGGAAATTGGGGAATTTTGTAATTGAGTAATTTAGCACCAGACTCTTCCACCGATATCGTCCCGCCCACACGATAGAATTACAGGGTTTTCGATTACAAAATTTCCCGATTACCCAATCATCCCCATGCTCCTGAACCTCACCATCCTCCCCGGCGACGGCATTGGTCCGGAAGTCACCGAACAGGCCGTTCTCGTTCTGCAAGCGTTGGCCGAGGGTTTTAGCCACCAACTTCAGCTTCAACACAAGCTTATCGGCGGCGCGGCGCTCACAGTGGCGAACGATCCGCTGCCGGCCGATACTGTGCAGGCTTGCTTGAGTTCGTCTGCCGTGCTGCTGGGCGCGGTGGGCAGTCCGGCCTTCGATCATAATCCCGGCCATCTTCGTCCTGAGGCAGGGTTGTTGCGCATACGGCGCGAGTTGGGCGCCTACGCCAATCTGCGTCCTGCGGTGTTCTTTCCGGCGCTGGAGGATACTTCTCCGTTGCGGCCGGAGATCGTGCGCGGGACCGACATCATGATCGTCCGCGAACTTTTGGGTGGAGCTTATTTTGGACAGCCGCGGGGGATCGAAGGAAATCCGGGCTCGCGAGTCGCGGTTAACACCATGCGTTATAGCGAAGCGGAAATTGAGCGCATCGCGCGCGTTGCGTTTGAGTTGGCCATGAAGCGGCGGCGCAAAGTTTTGTCGGTGGACAAGGCTAACGTCCTGGAATGTTCGCGGCTATGGCGGGAAGTGGTCACGCGCGTGGGCAAGGATTATCCCGAGGTGAAGTTGGGACACCAGTATGTGGATTCGGCGGCGATGCTGCTGGTGCAGCGGCCTGCAGACTTTGATGTCCTGCTGACAGAGAATATGTTTGGCGACATCCTTTCGGATCAGGCTGGCGGCGTTGTTGGTTCGCTGGGGCTCCTGGCCTCGGCGAGCATCGGAGGACCAGTTGGATTGTATGAACCGGTGCACGGTTCGGCGCCGGACATTGCGGGGAAGGGAATTGCCAACCCGTTGGGAGCGATTTTGTCGGTAGCGATGATGCTGCGGCATTCGTTCCAGTTGGAAAAGGAAGCGGCGTGCGTGGAGAGTGCGGTTTCATCGGTGCTCGCGCAGGGGGGGCGCACGGCGGATCTGGCAGGGAAATCGCATGCCGCGATTTCGACCAGCGAAATGGGACGCAGAGTGGTGGAAGCGGTGAAGGCCGCGGACCATAAATTGGCCTTGTCATCTTGAGCGGAGTCGTCGTCCGCGAGCGGACGGCAGCGAAGTCGAAAGATCCCTGTCGGCAAATCCAAGGTTGATGCTTTCAGGAGTTGCTAAGGCGAAATGACCGCTAAAACTCGCTCGGGATCGGTGCGAGTAGGGATCCTTCGACTGCAGAGTTGCTCAGCTATCGCAGAGCAACTCTTTCGCTCAGGATGACAAGATGGCTGGATGACAGTTCTTATGGGCGCGTTTTCCGAACACATGACTAGACTTACGGCCTGCGGTGTTCGGGCAGTGTCTTCGCGTTTTGAGGGGAGGGCGTACGATCCGCGCCGTATTTTCCGGTCAGGTCATACCAGCGGATTCGCAGCATCTCCAGGAACATGCGGGAGCCGTCGACCAGGGGATGGATGCGGCTTCCGCCGCTGTGTCCCCAGGCGACGGGAATTTCCTGCACTCTTAAATTGAATTTTCGCGCCAGAAAAAGTGTCTCGGGATCGAATCCCCAGCGCTCGATTTTCTGCAGCGGGAAGATTGCCTGCACTGCTGGCTGCGTAAAGGCTTTGAAGCCGCATTGCGTGTCCTTGAACTTCAAACCGAGAGTGATGCGCAGCATCAGGTTGAAAATTCGGCCGAAGATCTGGCGATGCAGGGGTTGGCGCTGCGTCTGGGTTTCGGCGCGCAGCCAGCGCGAGCCGATGGCTATATCGGCGCCCTCTTCCAGCGCGTGAAAAAGCTTGGGGGCTTCTTCGATGGGCGATGACAAGTCGGCGTCGCTGAAGAGAACGATGCGGCCGCGGGCGTTGAGCATGCCGTTGCGCACGCTGTATCCCTTGCCGCGATTGCCGGGATTCTCCACGAGGCGCAGCGCCGGATCTTTGGCGGAAAAAATTCGAACGATATCGGCAGTGTTGTCGCGCGATCCGTCGTTGACCACGATGACCTCCGCATCCCATGCCTGCGCATGCACATAGGCGACAACCTTTTCGAGAGTCGCGCCCAGGCGCGCGCCCTCGTTATAGGCGGGAATCACGATGCTGTAGGTGGGCTCCAAAAGTAATACTCAGTTCTTCGTTCTCAGCCGCAGAGTGCCGACGGGGCGAAATGCCGGATCCGGGTGCAAAGACTGTGGCATCGCCATTGTACGTTGTCGTTTCAGGATTTCCGGGTCAGATTCGCTAATATTGCGAATTTAGCGCTGGGCGTAGTATCCGGTTCGCGTGCACGCAGTGAGTCCGAGTTTACTGATTTTGACCTGAAGGCTGCGATATTCGTTCGGATGGTCGGCTCTGGGAGAATCGAAGGTGAGAGTGTAAAAGGCTTGTGCGTCTGGCAGACAGCTCGCAATCAAATTCGCTTTAAGACCCGTCACGCCACCAGGCGTTGCTGCTCGAGCATGGAAAAGAATTCCGCCACGAGTTCAGCATCCCACAGGCCGCGGCCGGCCTCCTCACGCATGGTCTGGGCAGCCTGTTCGTGTGTCAGCGGAGCTTTGTAGGAGCGAGCTGTCCGCAAAGCGTCATATACATCCACGACTTGCAGTACTCTCGGTAGCACCGGAATCTCCGATCCCATCAAGCGGTCGGGATAGCCCGAACCGTCCGTGTGTTCGTGATGGTGGCGAATGATGGGCAGAACGAGGCGCAGTGAATGCAGCGGCTTGCAGATGTTCTCCCCCGTAATGGGATGGAGTTTCATGACCTCCCATTCCGCAGGGGTGAGGTCGCTGCCTTTTTTCAGAATCTCGTCGGGCACGGCGATCTTGCCGAGATCGTGCAGATATCCGCCACGCTTCAGAGCGAGCAGCGAATCTTCATCCAATCCGAGGTGGCGGCCAAGGTCTGCGGCGCGCACGGAAAGGCGCTCGCAATGGCCCTCCGTATAGGGATCGCGGCCTTCGACGATCAGCCCCAGCGTGCACAGAACAGAATCGGCAGTTTCCAGTTCGTCGGTAAACTCTTTCAGACGCAGCAACGACTTGACGCGCGCGATCAGTTCTTCGGCGAGCACCGGCTTGTTGAGGAAGTCGTCGGCGCCGGCTTCGATGCCTCGCACTCTGTCGCTGCTATCACTGAGACCTGTGATCAGCACGAAGGGAATCAGGCGCGTGTCCGGATTCTCCTTCAAGCCGCTGCAGAATTCATAGCCG
>Ga0307476_10000796_pt1 | contig 21588 bp, 20 predicted proteins | sample atmos_gasesECM2C_2_FD_203314 | JGI IMG/M metagenome (GOLD analysis project Ga0307476, IMG submission 203314) | Hardwood forest soil microbial communities from Morgan-Monroe State Forest, Indiana, United States - atmos_gasesECM2C_05 | ecosystem: Environmental > Terrestrial > Soil > Temperate...
CGCTCGGCCGCGAGTACCCCGAGTACGAGAACGGCCTTCTGGTCGCGATCACCGAGCGCCGTACACGGGCTCAGATCGACGATCTTGCCGACGCGCTCGGCGCCGCGATCGCCGCCGAGGCGGTGACGGTGTGAGCCAGCAGGACGAACCGATCCTGACGATCTTCGAGAAGTCGAAGCCCGGCCGCCGTGCCGCGGTTCTGCCCGCAGCCGAAGTGCCGGAGCCGCCGCTGGAGGAGCTGATCCCGGCAAAGCTGCTGCGCGAGCAGCCGCCCGGTTTGCCGGAGATCGCCGAGCCGGAGATCGTCCGCCACTACAACCGGCTCTCGCGCCGTAACTTCGACCTCGATTCGGGCTTCTACCCGCTTGGCTCCTGCACGATGAAGCACAACCCGCGCCTCAACGAGCGGGTCGCGGCGCTGCCCGGTCACGCTCGCCTGCACCCGGCTCAGGAGCCGCGCCGGGCCCAGGGCGCGCTGGAGCTGATGTGGCTGCTGCAGCAGAGCCTGAGCGAGATCTGCGGCCTGCCCCACGTCAGCCTGCAGCCCTCGGCTGGCTCCCACGGCGAGCTCGCCGGCCTGCTCCTGACCCGCGCCTACCACGCCGACCGCGGCGAACAGCGGACCAAGGTCCTGGCCCCGGACACTTCGCACGGGACCAACCCGGCCTCGGTGACGATGGCCGGCTACGAGGTCGTCAAAGTCGCGACCAACGAGCGCGGCGGGGTCGAGATGGACGACCTGCGGGCGAAGCTGGCCGAGAACCCCGGCGAGGTCGCCTGCCTGATGCTGACCAACCCGAACACGCTCGGGGTCTTCGACGAGAACATCGCCGAGATCGCGGCCCTGATCCACGAGACAGGCGGCACCCTCTACTACGACGGCGCCAACCTCAACGCGGTGATGGGCCAGTCGCGGCCCGGCGACATGGGCTTCGACATCGTCCACGTCAACCTCCACAAGTCGTTCAGCCAGCCGCACGGCGGCGGCGGCCCCGGCGCCGGCCCGATCGCGGTCTCGGAGCGGATCGCGCCCTTCCTGCCGCGGCCCCAGGTCGTCCGCCGCGAGGCCGACAACGGCCACGGCCCGAGCTACGACCTCGACTTCGATCGGCCCCAGTCGATCGGTCGCCTGCGCGGCTTCCAGGGCAACTTCGGCGTCTTCGTCCGCTCCTACGCCTACATCCTCAGCCTCGGCGCCGACGGCCTCGCCGAGGCCTCGGAGACGGCGGTGCTGAACGCCAACTACCTGAAGGCGAAGCTGGCCGCGGGCCGGGCCGGCGAGCGCCTGCCGATCGCCTTCGACCGCCACTGCATGCACGAGTTCGTCCTCTCCGGCAAGCCGATGAAGGACAGCCTCGGGCTCGCCACCCTCGACCTCGCCAAGCGGCTGCTCGACTTCGGCTTCCACCCGCCGACCGTCTACTTCCCGCTGCTGGTCGACGAGGCGTTGATGGTCGAGCCGACCGAGACCGAGACGAAGGAGAGCCTCGACGCCTTCGCCGGGGCGATCGAGCGGATCCTGGCTGAGGCCGAGCAGGACCCCGAGATCGCCCGCCAGGCCCCCTACACGACCCCGGTCCGCCGCCTCGACGAGGTCCGCGCCACCCGCCGCCCCGTCGTCCGCCAGAGCTTCGGCGGCTAGATCAGGGCGCTAATCGCGACCGTCGCACACCGTTTGCGAAATTGACCACCCTCTGGTGGGGTCAATGTCGCGAGTGCAGTAGGGCTGACCTTGAATCGTTGCCGTCAGTAGTCCCGGCTGACGTCGTCCCGTATGGGCGGGATCAACCCCTCGGCTGCCTCTTTCAGTTCAACTTCGATTGGCTCGGTTGCCTGACGCCAAAGTTTCGCAAAAGACTTCTCTGGGAACTCTTCCTCCAGCCGATCCAGGATCGGCCAAATCTTTTCGTAAATCTCATTCACCTTGAGCGCAGTCGCTGACACGTCGGGCGCTCCGAAGAGGACCACGTCTTGCAATAGATTGAGATACTCACCACATATCTCGTACGCCTGCCCTCGATCAATTTCCACGGCAAGCACGCTGTACATGCGGTTGAACGCATTGATGTACTGCTGGTATTCATGCCGGCGCTTGTCTCGCTCCTCCTTGCGGCTCGCTTCCCGGATGCGTTCGGTTTCCGCCTCAACCCTGGCTAGGCCTACGATCGAGGAGGCCGCGCTGGTGGATCGGGTGGAACGAGCCGAGATGGTGGCGACCAAGACCGATGCGCCTGCCATGATCGTGACAGCGACGACCTCGCTCATACCCAAACAGTCCCACGGATGTCGGACGGACCTTGGCTCGGGCCGGTCCCTAGAGCTCGGGCAGTTCCTGTTCGAGCTCGAGCACGGGGGCAAAAAGGTCGCCGTGCTCTTCGACCCGCTCCAGCACGTCGCCGGCTTCGAAGACGAGGGGTGAGCCGTCGCCGGAGTCGGCCACGGCTTCGACCTCCGACCACATCAGCGGCGTCGAGGCGGTCGGGTGTTCGCGCGCACGCAGGGAGTAGACGGCGATCGTGGTTTTGCTGCGGTGGTTCTGGGACCAGTCGACGAAGACCCTGTCCGCCCGTTCGAGCTTTTTCATTTTCGAGACGACCTGGTCGGGCGTCTGCTTTTCGAGCAGCTGGGCGATCGCTTTGGCGAAGGGTTTGGTCAGGTCGTAGCTCATCTTCTTCTGGTTGAGCGGGACGTAGACCTGCATGCCCTTCGAGCCCGAGGTCTTCGGGAACGACTCGACGCCGAAGTGACCGAACATCTCGCGCAGCCGCAGTGCCACCTGGCAGCAGTCGACGATGTCAGCGGGCGGGCCGGGGTCAAGGTCGAAGGCGAGCACGGTCGGCCGGGTCGGGGCGCGGCCGAGCGAGAGCGAGGGGTGGAGCTCGATCGACGCCAGCTGCGCCATCCAGATCAGGGTCGGCCGCCCGTCGCAGACGCAGAAGTCGATGTTGCCTGCGTTCGGGCCGGCGCGCACGTTGGTCGTCTTCACCCATTTCGGCCGGTGTTTCGGACAGCGCTTCTCGAAGAAGGCGGAGTCGAGGTCGTCGACGCCTTCCGGGAACCGGCGCAGCGTCACGGCCCGGCCTTTCAGGTGCGGCACCATCGCCTCGGCGACCTTGGCGTAGTAGTCGACCATCTCGCCCTTGGTGAAGCCGGTGGCGGGGTAGAGGACCTTGTCGAGGTTGGTGAGCTTCAGCTCACGCCCGTCGACCTCGACGACCTGGCTCGCCGCCACGGCCTACTTCGAAGACTTCGATTTCGAGCGCGACGACGATTTTTTCGCTTTCGCTTTCGTCGCTTTGCTCTTTTTTGCCGGCGCTTTGGCTTTTTTGGGTGCCTTGCCGACTTTCTTGTCTTGGCCTTTGACCGCGGCGATGCTCTGCTCCAGCGCCGCCATCAGGTCGGGCGCCTTGGTCGCCTCCCGCTCGGTGGTCTCGGGGGCGACGATCTCCTTGCCTTCGGCCTTGCGTTCGATCAGCCCCAGGAGCTGCTCGCGGTACTCGTCGCGATAGCTCTCGGGGTCGAATTTCGTGCTCAGCGAGTCGATCAGCTGCTCGGCCATCTGTTGCTCGTTCTTCGCCACCTTTGCCTTGCTCTCGGGGAAGGCGTCGTCCAGTTCGGAGGTGGGGACGACTTCGTCGGCGAAGCGCATCGTGGTCAGGGTCAGGACCCCGTCCTCGGCGCGGACCGCGGCCAGCTGCTCTTTGTTGCGGAAGACGAGGTGGGCGATCGCGGCCTTGCCGGAGCTCTCCATCGCGGCGGCAAGCAGCGAGTAGGCCTTCTCGGCGCCGTCGGACGGCCCCAGGTAGTACGGGCTGTTGAAGTACTTCGGGTCGATTTCCTCGATGTCGACGAAGTTCTGGACGTCGATCGAACGCGATTTCTCCGGCGCCAGCGCTTCCAGCTCCTCCTTGCTCAGCGGCACGTACTGGCCCGGGGTCAGCTCGTAGGCTTTGACGATTTCGTCCCGAGACACTTCGTCGTCGGTGCCTTCGGCGAAGAGGCGGTGTTTGATCCTGGCGCTGTCGGACTCGCGGATTTCGCGCAGGGCGATATTGCGCCGCGCCACGGCGCTGTAGAGCCTCACGGGCACGTTGAGGAGCCCGAAGCTGATCGAGCCACTCCAGATCGCTCTTGCCATCAGCGCATCACCTACCCGGATTGTTCCAGTAGATCGCGGCCGCTTCCTGCCGAGGGCCGCGAACGGCAGTCATCTTGCGCGGCAGCACCAGCCCTCGACGCGGGGGAACTCGGCGGCCCGCTCGCCCGGCGCGAAGGCCCTGGCGACGTTGCCGACCGCCTCGCCTTTGCTGCGGCCGAGCGGCAGGAACAGCCACTCGTCCGCTTCCGGCCAGGCGACGAGCAGCCGCGCCCCGTCCGGGGAGAAGGCGAGTTCGGAGAGGTTGCCGGGAACCGTGAGCAGGCGGCGGGAGGGTCCGTCGGGACCGAACAGCAGCACCGTGCTGCGGGTCCCGGGCCCGCCGGCGATCGAGGCGAGCGGGATCGAGACGAGGACCGCGACAGTGCGGCCGTCGGGAGACAGAGCTGCGTCGCGGACGGCAGCGCCGGCCGGCAGCGGCAGCCGGCGCCCAGGCTCGACCCCGACCTCGAGCGCCAGCTTCGCGGTTTGCAGCCGCCGCACCCGCACCGCGGCCGGCGAGGATTCGAGCAGCACCTCGCCGCGCCCGCCCCATTCGATCTCGTCGATCCCAGGTAGCGCCGCCGCCGAGGCCAGTCCCCGTCCCGTCTCGCTTTCGGCGATCCGCAGCCGGCCCTGGCGGTCGACGTAGGCCAGCTCCGCCACGCCGAGAGGCATCCAGGCCGGGGCGACCGCCGCCGCCCCCGCCGCAATCGCGCGATCGCTGCTGCCGTCGGCGAAGGCGACGCGGAGCTGGGAGCCGGCGCGGTAGGCGATCCGGAACCGGGAAGGCGACCAGCGCGGGTCGGAGACCCGCCCCGGTGCGGTCAGCGACCAGTGCGGCGTCCCGTCCGGCTCGACCGCGCTCAGGGTGCGGCCGGAGACGGCGGCGACGAAGAGGCCGCGCGGCGACCAGGTTGCTTCTTCGTAGTCGCCGAGCAGGCGACGCGAGCCGTCGGGCTGGACGACCCAGGGACCGGCGGCGGAGGTGACGAGGAGGCGGCCGCCTCCGGGGGTGCGGCCCAGCCCCGGCCGTGCCTTCGGCACGTTTTCGGAGAAGACGTCGCCGACCCAGTGGCGGACCGAGGCGCCGGCGGGCGAGAGGATCAGCGCCGCCGCCAGAGCGGCCAGCGCGAGCGCGAGCGCCAGCCGCCGCGGCGAGGTCCGCGCCCGCGCCGCCCGCCGGCGCCCGCCAGCCCCGTCGATCCCCGCCGCCTGCCGTTCGGCGAAGGCCGCGGCGACCACGGCGAGGCCGCGGCGCTCGGCCTCCTCGGCGCCAGGTACCGGCACCTCGCACAACAGCTCGCGCAGCTTCGGCTCGTTCACCGTTCCGCCTCCAGTAGCTCGCCGAGCCGGTCCAGCGCCCGCCGCAGGCGTGAGTTGACGGTCCCGCGCGGCAGCTCCAGCATCTCGGCGATCTCGCCGGGCGAGTACTCGAGCAGATAGCGGAGGACGACCGCCGCGCGCTGGTCGGCCGGCAGCTCGGCGAGCGCTTCCATCAGGTCCTCGCCGATCCCCTCCGGAGGCCGCGCCTCGCTCTCCTCGGTCGCGTCGACGCGGCGGCGGAGCGCCTCGCGCCGGGCCCAGTCGATCGCCCGGTTGGCGACGATCCGGTGCAGCCAGGGGCCGAACGGGCGGCGGCGATCGAAGCGGTCGAGGGCGCCGATCGCGGCGAGGAAGGCGTCCTGGGCGACGTCTTCGGCGGCGGCCGCGTCGTGGACGATGAGATAGGCGGCGCGGTGAGCGCGGCGCCAGTGCGCCGAGTAGAGATCGGCGAGTGCTTGCTCCGAGCCCCGCTGTGCCTCCCTGATGAGCTGCCGTTCCCGTCGCGCCGGTATCGGCCCGTTCCACTCGACTCGCTCGATCGCGCCGCTTTCAGCTCCCAAGCCTCACCCTTTCGCGACATACCCATCTTCGCCCACCCTGTGCGCGAGCCTCGCCTCGGCCTCCCCGAGCCGCGCCTCCAGCCCCGGTGCCAGCGGCCCCGCCGGCAGCTCGACGACGAACGAGCTGGCGTCGGGGAAGGCGTGGTTCTGCCAGTTCGGCGCCGTCCCGTCCGGCCACGGCAGCAGCTGGAACGGGATCCCCGCCAGGTGGGCGAAGCGGCGCCCGGCGGGGGCGCTCTGCCCCCAGCCACGGACGAACGCCCGCGGTCCGGTGTGCTGGTGGAACCAGATCGTCACCCGCGGGGCGACGGCGCGGACGAGCCGCGCCGCCAGCTTCGTTTCCGGCTCCGAGAAGGGGCGCGGCCCCGAGTACTGCGGGTCCCAGGGCCGGCCGATCGGCCGCCAGGCGGCGGCGAAGTTGCGGTTGAGGTCGACGCCGTCGGCATTGAGCCGGGTGCCGGTGTGGAAGCCGTCGGGGTCGAGGTTGCGGACGATGACGAGGTTGGCGGCGGGGTCGGGACAGCCGCCGCTGAGGACGAAGCGCGGTTCGAGCTCGTGGCCGGCGCACTCATCGCCGTGGACGCAGCCGAAGACGAGCAGCGCCGGTCGCGCCGGGTCGCCCCACTGCCGCACCCGGATCGCCCGGCCGTTTAGCGAGTGACCGGCGATCCCGAGCCGGCCCATCAGGTTGCCGGGCTGGGCTGGGGTGAAGAGAAAGGCGAGGGGGCCGTGGCGGCGTGGCGCCGGTTCGGCGCTCGGCCGGATCGGCAGCGGGACGCTGGCCAGGGCATCGGAGTTGGTTCCGCCGTAGCTGTGGTGGAAGACGGTCAGCGCCCGGCCGTCGCCGCGCAGGTGCAGTCGCAGCCCAAAGGGGTCGCGGCCGTACTTGACGCCGGGCAGGTCGACGCGGGCGATGGTGCCGGCGTCGGCGTCGATCGCCAGCAGGAAAAGTTCCTGCTTTTGGTTGAAGTAGAGGGCGTAGGACCAGCGGCCGTCATCGCTGCTGCGGCGGACGATCGGGACGCCGGCGAGCCAGGGGCGGTTACCGTCCTGGGTGCGCAGCGGGGCGGGCCGGAGCCGGCCGGTAACGGTGTCGAGGGCGCGGATCCGGAAAAGCCCGTCGCCGGGGCGGCCGTAGGCCTCGGGGCCGTGGCGCATGTACTGGGCCAGGTAGGCGGTCGAGCCGCCGGCGGAGACGGCGGCGACTTCAAAGCGGCCCCGCAGCCTGATCCGCCGCACCGCGTGGTCCATCCGCACGCCCGGGTGGCGCAGCTGGACCTCGGTGTCGAGCACGGCCAGGCGCGTCACTCGCGGCGGTTCGGGGAGGCCGTCGCGGAACGAGTACCGGCCGTTGGCCCAGGACGCCAAGACCAGGGTGCCGCCGTCGGCGGAGAGGCCGGTGCCTTCGAGGGCGTAGCTGCCGGCCGGGACCATCCAGCCGCCGCGCAGGTACCACCAGCGGTCGACCCGGCCGCCGGCGTTGTCGATCCTCTCGACGACCGTGACCCGCGGCCGCAGGTTGGGCGAGATCGCGACATAGCGGTAGGGAGAGCCGGCGACCGTGACGCCGCCGGGCGCGCCGGAGCCGATCAGGACGTCTTCCTTCGCCGTCGCCGGGGTCGCCTCGAGCACGGCCGCCGCCAGGACCGCCAGGATCGCGATTCGCCTCGTTCTCATGAAAGGGATACGGCCGAGGCCCACTCGGAGGTCCCGACGTCATCGAGGACGCACTTGATGCCGCTATGCGAGCAGAAGTGGCGTCTTGGCTGGAATGGGGCCCCGCCTAGACTCGCTCCCGTGTCCCGGCAGCAGCGCCTGACCCTGGTCGCGACGATCCTCGGCTCGACTGTCGTCTTCCTCGACGGCACCGTCGTCAACGTCGCCCTGCCGTCGATCAGCGACAGCCTCGACGCCGGCCTCGCCGGTCAGCAGTGGGTGGTCGAGGCCTACATGCTGACGATGGTCTCGCTGCTGCTCGTCGGCGGCAGCCTCGGCGACCAGTTCGGGCGGCGACGGCTGTTCCTGATCGGGCTCGTCGCCTTCGCCGCCACCTCGGCGCTCTGCGCGATCTCGCCCTCGGACGAGTTCCTGGTCGGGGCTCGCGCCCTGCAGGGCATCGCCGGGGCGCTGCTGGTTCCCGGCTCGCTGGCGATCGTCGCTTCTACCTTCGAGGGCGAGGCGCGGGGCCACGCGGTCGGGACCTGGACCTCCTGGACGGGGATCGCGACCGTGCTCGGCCCGGCCGGCGGCGGTGCCCTGATCTCGATCCTCTCCTGGCGGGCGATCTTCTGGATCAATCTGCCGCTGATCGCGGCGACGATCGTGATCACCCTGCGCGGGGTCGAGGAGAGTCGCGACCCCGAGGCCGTACGCGGTGTCGACTGGGTCGGCATCGTGCTCTCCGCCGCCGGCCTCGGCGGTCCGGTCTTCGCCCTGATCGAGCAGCCGACGCGCGGCTGGGGCGACCCGCTGGTCTGGGTACCGCTCGTCGCCGGCATCGCCTGCTTCGCGCTGTTCATCGTCTACGAGGCGCGCGCCCGGCGGCCGATGCTCGACCTCAGCCTGTTCCGGATCCGCAACTTCAGCGTCGCCAACGTGACCACGCTGGCCACCTACGCCGGCCTGATGGGCGGGTTCTTCTTCGTCACCCTCTACCTCCAGCAGGTCGCCGGCTACTCGGCGCTGGAGGCGGGCCTGGCGACGACGCCGATCTCGCTGTCCCTGTTCCTGCTCTCACCGCGCTTCGGCCGCCTCGCCTCCGGCTCGGGACCGCGGCTGCCGATGACCGCGGGGCCGATCGTCGGCGGCATCGGCCTGATCCTGATGTTGCGGGTGGGATCCGGGGCGGACTACGCCACCGAAGTTCTGCCGGCCCTCCTCGTCTTCGCCCTCGGCCTGGCGGCGACGGTTGCGCCGCTGACCGCGACCGTGCTCGACTCCGTCGCCGAACGCCGGGTCGGGATCGCCTCCGGCGTCAACAACGGCGTCTCCCGGGTTGCCGGCCTGCTGGCGATCGCCGTCCTCGGTGCGGTCATCTCTGCCCACTTCGGGTCCGAGCTCGATTCCCAGCTCGGCGCGCGACCGCTGACGCCGGCCGCCGAGCGCTCGGTCGCCGAGGCGAAGGAAAAGCCGCTGGCGATCCCCGAAACCGAAGACCTGGTCGCGCCCGAGGCGTCCCGGATCGAAGCCGCCGCGAGTGACGCCTCGACCTCGTCCTTCCACCTCGGCGTCCTGATCGCCGGCCTCTTGATGGTCGCCGGCGGCGTCGCCTCCGCCGTCGGCATCGTCAACCCCCGCAGGCGCGTAGGGTTGGCGACCGAATGAGCGACGCACCGATCATCTTCTCGGGCATCCAGCCGACCGGGCGCAAGCACCTCGGCAACTACATCGGTGCGATCCGCCAGTACGTCGAGGGCCAGGACCGGGGCCAGCCGGCGATCTTCTGCATCGTCGACCTGCACGCGATCTCGGTTCCCTATGACCCGGTCGAACTGCGCGAGCGCGTCTACGACACGACCGCGATCCTGCTCGCCGCCGGCCTCGACCCCGAGCGCTGCGTCCTCTTCCGCCAGTCCAACGTCCGCGAGCACACCGAGCTGACCTGGCTGCTCTCGGCGGTCACCGCCCACGGCGACCTCAACCGCATGCACCAGTTCAAGGAAAAATCGGCAAAGCAGAAGGAACTGGTCTCGGCGGCGCTCTTCTATTACCCGGTGTTGATGGCCGCCGACGTCCTCGCCTACCGGGCGACCGAGGTCCCGGTCGGCGACGACCAGCGCCAGCACGTCGAGCTGATGCGGGAGATCGCCCGCCGCTTCAACGAGCGCTTTGGCGAGACCCTGGTCGTGCCGGAGCTGGTGATCCCCGAGGTCGGCGCCCGGATCATGGACCTGCAGGAGCCGACGAGCAAGATGTCGACGACGGGCGGCACCGAGGCCGGCACCGTGCTCGTCCTCGACGAGCCCAACGCGATCCGCAAGAAGTTCGGCAGCGCCGTCACCGACTCCGGCCGCGAGGTCGTCCGCGGCCCCGAGAAGGCCGGGATCACCAACCTGATCGACATCCTCGCCGTCGCCCGTGGCGTCGAGCGGTCCGCGGTCGAGGCCGAGTTCGACGGCGCCGGCTACGGCGACTTCAAGCAGGCGGTCGCCGAGGGGGTAGTCGAGCTGCTGGCGCCGGTCCGCGAGCGCTACGCCGAGCTGCGCCCGGACGAGGCGGCGCTGGATGCGGTCCTCGCTGCAGGTGCCGAGAAGGCCCGCGCGATCGCCAGCCCGGTGATCGCCGACGTGCGCGACCGCATGGGCTTCTAGTCTCTGACGATGGCGGTCGCGGATCTAGACCTAGACCTCGACATCTTCGCCGGGCCGTTCGACCTGCTGATGGCGGTCGTCCTGCGCGAGGAGGTAAGCCTGCTCGAGCTGCAGCTGGGCGAGGTCGTCGTCGCCTACGTTGAGCACCTCGAGCGCGAGGGCGAGCTCGAGCTCGAGGTCGCGACCGAATTCCTCGTCCTGATCGCAGCGCTGCTGGAGCTGAAGTCGCGCCTGATGCTGCCCGGTCCCGACGACGGGCTCGAGGAGATGGCGCCGGAGGAGGCGGTCGAGGAGCTGATCGCGCGGATGCTCGAGTACCGGCGCTACCGCGACGCCTCGGTCGAGCTGGTCAGGCGCTTTGAGTCCGAGCGCGGCTACCTCTACCGCTCGGCGCCGCTGCCGCCGCAGCTGCGGCGGGTCGCGACCGAGGCCGCCATTGCCGTCTATGACCCCGACCTGCTCGGCAGCGCCCTCGGTGACCTGCTGGTCGAGCCGGAGGAGCTCAACCTCAGTCACATCCGCCCGACCGTCTCGCTCGAGCGCCGGCTGCGGGCGCTGCGCGACGCGCTCGGCCGCCGCACCAACTTCGACTTCGACGATGAGTTCGGCGGCGAGGACCGCCTCACCCAGGCGGTTACCGTCTTCGCCCTGCTGGAGCTCTACCGCAAAGGCGAGGTGACCTGGGAGCAGAGGGAACCGTTCGGCCCGATCACGGTCAAGAAGGCGAGCGCCTGATGGCCGGCCCCGACCTCGCCCGCACGATCGAGGCGCTGCTCTTCCTCTCGCCGCAGCCGGTCGCCGTCGCCGACCTCGCCGAGGCGACCGCGGCGACCGCCGGCCAGGTCGAGGAGGCGATCGAGCTGCTGCGCGAGGACCTCGGCGAGGGCAGGCGCGGGGTGGTGCTGCGCGAGGTCGCCGGCGGCTTCAGCCTCGCCAGCGACCCGGCCAGCGAGGAGGCGGCGCGTCGCCTCTTGGCAAAGCCGCGAACGCCGCCGCTGACCCAGGCGCAGGCGGAGACGCTGGCGATCGTCGCCTACCTGCAGCCGGTCTCGCGGCCGGAGATCGCCCGCATCCGCGGTGTCAGCTCGGAGTCGGCGGTGCAGACGCTGGCCGAGCGCGGCCTGATCGAGGAGTCGGGGCGCTCGCGCTTCGGCGCCGCGATCTTCAAGACCTCGGAGCTGTTCGAGCGCCTCTTCGGGCTGACCGGGCTCGACCAGCTGCCGGATCCGTCGCAGTTCGACCCGACCCCCGAGGACGAGCGCGAGCTGCGCGAGCGGCTCCTCAAGGCCGGCGAACAGCGCGCCGAGTAGTGCGCCTCGCCAAATATCTCGCCCACGGCGGCGTCGCCTCGCGGCGCAAAGCCGAGGAGATCATCGCCAAGGGCCTGGTCAGCGTCGATGGCGAGGTGGTGACGGATCCGGCGCGCGACGTGGACGAGGGCAACGAGGTGCGCGTCAACGGCAGCCCGGTCGGGGCCGAGGCGCTGGAGGTCTGGGCGGTGAACAAGCCGGCGGGGGTCGTCTCGACCGCGCGCGAGCCGGGGAGCCGGCCCGCTGTGGTAGAGCTGGTCGAGTCCGCCGCCCGGCTCTACCCAGTCGGTCGTCTCGACGCCGACTCGACCGGCCTGCTGCTGCTGACCAACGACGGCGAGCTCGCCAACCGCCTCACCCACCCGCGCTACGGGGTCGCCAAGACCTACGTGGCCCGGCTCGGGAAGCCGCCGAGCGACCGTGACATCGAGCGGCTGCGGAGCGGGGTGGAGCTCGAGGACGGGCGCACGGCAGCGACGGAGGTCAACCGCACCGGGAGACAGGAAATCGAAATCACCCTGCGCGAAGGGCGCAACCGCCAGGTCCGCCGCATGGTCGAAGCGATCGGCAACCGGGTCGTCGCGCTGCAGCGGATCCGCTTCGGCTCGCTGGCCCTCGGCCGGCTCGCCAAAGGAGGCTGCCGCCGCTTGACCGAGAGGGAGATCGCGCGGCTCTGGAAAGATGCCGGTCGTGACTCCTGAGCAACGCCTCTTCGCCGTCCGCGGCGCGGTCCAGGTCGCGGCCAACGAGCCGGACGCGATCCTCGACGCGACCGAGGAGCTGATGCGGGAGCTGATCGAGCGCAACCAGCTCGAGCCGGAGGCGATGGTCAGCTGCCTGTTCACGACCACCGACGACCTCGACGCCGAGTTCCCGGCCGCGGCCGCCCGCCGCCTCGGCCTGACAGCGGTCCCGTTGCTCTGCTGCCGCGAGATCCCGGTCCCGGGCTCGATGCCGCGGGTGATCCGGGTGATGCTCCACTTCTACGGCCCGGTGACGCTGACGCCGGCGCACGTCTACGTCGGCGAGGCCCAGAAGCTGCGCGCCGATCTCTCCGCCGCCCAGTAGCGGCCGTGCGTCACAATCTGCGCCGATGACGATCACCTTCGCCGAGAAGCTCGCCCGGATGCCGGGCTACCAGGCCGGTGTGCCGACCGGGCAGGCGCCGGAGGCGATCGCTGCCGGCGGCATCGCCCAGCTCGCCTCGAACGAGTCGCCGTTCCCGCCGCACCCGCAGGTGGTTGAGGCAATCCGCGAGGCGGCGAGCGCGATGAATCGCTATCCCGATCCGGACGCGACCCTGCTGCGGCGCCGGCTCGCCGACCGCTACGACACCGAGCCTGGCCGCATCGCCGTTGCCAACGGCTCCTGCGAGATCCTGCTCGCCGCCGCCGAGGCGCTCTGTGAGCCCGGGGTGGAGATCGTCTACGCCTGGCCTTCGTTCTCGATGTACCCGTACCTGGCGGCGCTGACCGGCGCCCGCGAGATCAAAGTGCCGCTGGCCGAGGGCGACGTCCACGACCTCGACGCGATGGCCGCCGAGGTGACGGCGGCGACCCAGCTGCTGCTGGTCTGCAACCCGAACAATCCGACCGCGACCCACATCCCCGCGGCCCGGATCGCCGCCTTCCTCGAGGACGTCTCGCCGCACGTGACGGTGATCCTCGACGAGGCCTACGTCGAGTTCCAGACCGACGATGACCCCGACGCCACGCTCGACCTGCTGAATCGCTTCCCGAACCTGGTCGTCCTCCGCACCTTCAGCAAGGCCTACGGCCTCGCCGGCCTGCGGGTCGGCTACGCGATCGGCGCCTCGACCTTCCGCGCCGCGGTCGACGCGGTGCGCCAGCCCTTCAGCGTCAACGCCCTCGCCCAGGCGGCCGGGGCGGAGGCGATCCTCCATCAGGACGACGTCCTCGACCGGGTCGAGAGCACGATCGCCGAGCGGCTGCGGGTCGAGGAGGGTCTGCAAAGCCTCGGGCTGACGACCTCGGAGTCGCAGGCGAACTTCTCCTGGATCGACCTCGGCGACGCCGACGAGGGCGAGATCGTCGCCGGCCTCGGCGAGCGCAACATCGCCGTCCGCCCCGGCACGCCGCTCGGCGATCCCGGCCACATCCGGGTCAGCTACGGCACCCGCGAGGAGGACGACCGCTTCCTCTTCGCGATGGCCGAGCTGCTCGGCTAGGGATCCCTCCGAGGGCGATCCACCGGTCTTTCTCGACTATCCACGGCGCCCGTGGTACAACACTTGGCAAGGTGAAGACCAAGTGGAACACCACTCCCGGCTGCGGCGTCCGCGCTGCATCCGCTGCCCCCTGCTTCTTCTTCACCTATTGGCGATTTAGCTAGGCGTCCGGCCTGGCGGTGATCCGCCGCGCAAATCCGTTTCGGCTGGGCGCCGAGAGAGTTCGCCTCAATCGACTGTCGACATTCGTTGGCAGCAGGCAACCAGAAAGTACGATTTCACCGGTTTGGAGAAAGGTAAAGGCAAAATGTTCATCGGAATGCAGGAGGGCGCCAACAGGGATGGGGTTCGCGACCAGCGGATCGCGAAAGTGGTGGAGCTTGCGCCGCCGGCAACGCTGCTCGAGGAGCTGCCGCTCGGCCAGGAGCAGGCGAAATCGGTGGTCCGAGCGCGCGAAGAAGTCGCGGAGATCCTGCACGGGCGCGACCACCGGCTGATGGTCGTGGTCGGCCCCTGCAGCGTGCACGACCCGAAAGCGGCGCTCGACTACGCGAACCGGCTCGCCGCCGTCTCGCGCCAGCTCAGCGACAAGTTGCTGGTCGTGATGCGTGTCTACTTCGAGAAGCCGCGGACGACGACCGGGTGGAAGGGCCTGATCAACGATCCGCATCTGGATGGCTCCGGCGACGTCAACGCCGGCCTGCGGATCGCCCGTAAGCTGCTGCTGGAAGTGGTCGAGCTGGGGTTGCCGACCGCCTGTGAGTTCCTCGACCCGATCACGCCGCAGTACATCTCCGACGCGGTCGCCTGGGGCGCGATCGGGGCGCGGACGACCGAGAGCCAGACGCACCGCCAGCTCGGCTCCGGCCTCTCGATGCCGATCGGGTTCAAGAACCGGACCGACGGCAATATTCAGGTAGCTGTTGATGCGGTACGTGCAGCCGCGGCGTCGCACGCCTTTGCGGGAATTGATGACGCTGGTCAACCGGCGATCCTGCATACGACCGGAAACCCCGACTGCCACATCATCCTGCGCGGCGGCCACGGGATGCCGAACTACCACGTGCCCGAGGTCGAGGACGCGCTGGTCACGCTCGGGATCGCTGGCCTGCCGGAGCGGCTTGTGATCGACGCCTCGCACGACAACAGCGGCAAGGACCCGGAAAAACAGTTCTTCGCCGCCGGTGAAATCGCCGATCAGATCGCCGACGGCAACAAGGCGATCGTCGGCGTCATGCTGGAGTCCTTCCTGGTCGAGGGACGCCAGGACCTGGTCCCGGGCGAGGAGCTCGTCTACGGGCAGTCGATCACCGATGCCTGTCTCGACTGGAACGACACCGTCTCCGCTTTGGAGCGCTTCGCCTCGGCGATCGAGGCAAGGGGAACTTGAAGGTAGCCGTCCTCGGGGTGGGCCTGATCGGAGGCTCGATCGGGCTCGCCGCGCGGCGGCGGCTCGGTGCCGAGGTCGTCGGCTTCGGGCGCAGCCCCGAGCGGCTGGCGCGGGCGGTGGAGCTCGGCGCGCTCGACCGTGGCGCCGCCTCGCTCGAGGAGGCCTGCGCCGAGGCCGACCTTGTTTTCTGTGCGGGCCCGGTGGCAACGCTGCCCGACCAGGCGGCGGCGGCGCTGGCGGCAAGCGGTCCGGAGACGGTCGTCTCCGACGTCGGTTCGACCAAGGGCGAGCTGGTGGCGGCGATGGGCGACGACGAGCGCTTCATCGGCGGCCACCCGCTTGCCGGGGCCGAGACCGCCGGGGTCGAGAACGCCCGCGAGGACCTGTTCGAGGGCGCGCGCTGGTTCCTGACTCCGACAGAGCGCTCCAGCGGCCTGCTCTACGACCGCCTACAGCGCGCCGTCGCCGGCCTCGGAGCCCGCCCGCAGGCGATCGATCCTGCGACCCACGACCGGGTGATGGCGACGATCAGCCACCTCCCGCACGTCGTCGCCAACGCCCTCGTCACCGAGGCCGCGGTGACGCTGACCCGCGACTCCGAGCGCCTGCCCGAGGTCGGGCCGAGCTTCCGCGACACGACCAGGGTCGCCGGCTCCAACCCGGCGATCTGGGCCGACATCTTCGCTTCCAACGCCGATGCCGTCGCCGACTCGGTCGAGTCGGTCGCGCGGCGTCTGCAGGAGGCGGCGGCGCTGATCCGCAGCGGCGATCGCGACGCCGTTGGCGCCTGGCACGCGGCGGCCGGCGAGGACCGGCGGCGGCTGATCGAGTCCGGCGCCGAGGCGGGCCCACTGCGCGAGCTGCGGATCGTCGTCACCAACCGGCCGGGGACGATCGCCGGGCTGGCGCTGGCGCTCGGCGACGCCGGGGTCAACATCGAGGACATGGCTCTCTACCCGGCTCCTGACATGACCTCGGGCGCGATCTCGCTCTGGGTCGCCGGCGAGGAGCAGGCGGCGCGGGCGGCGGAGCTGGTCCGCGGCCTCGGCCACACGGTCACGGTCCTCGGCGACGGTGAATAGCGACCGTGGACTAGGGTCGCCGCGATGACCCGCTTCGATTCGTCAGGGCCGCTGCGCGGCCCCTTGCATCCACCCGCCGATAAGTCGATTTCCCACCGCGCCGCGCTGATCGCGGCTATGGGCCTGAAGGGAGCAGAGACGGAGATCGAAGGTTTTCTTGATGCGGCAGACACCAACTCGACGCTGAGAGCGATCGAACGACTCGGCGCCAAGGTCGACCGGGATCCCGTTTCCCGCGTCAACGTCGGTGGGTCTCCTCGATTCCCGGGACGGATGCCTGGGGGGAATCCGGATCCCGTGATGAGAGTCCACGGCGTCGGCCTGCGCGGCGCCCGCTCCGCCGACATCGACGTCGGCAACGCGGGCACCTTGCTGCGGCTGCTGCCGGGCTGGCTCGCCGGGCAGGTGGGGGAGAGCTGGACGCTCGACGGCGACGACTCGATTCGCCGTCGCCCGGTCGACCGGATCACGGCGCCGCTTCGTCAGATGGGTGCTGACCTCAGCGCCTGCGAGGACCGGTTGCCGCCCCTTGAGGTCCGCGGCGCCCCCCTCCATGGGATCAACTATGAGCTGCCGGTAGCCAGCGCTCAGGTTAAGTCCTGTGTGTTATTTGCAGGGCTTTTGGCCGAAGGCGAGACGACGGTGATCGAGGGTCACCCGAGCCGCGACCACTCCGAGCGGATGCTCGCGGCGGCGGGGGCGGAGATTCGAACCGAGTCCCTGGGTGAGGGCAGCGCCGTCACGGTGCGGCCCGCTGAGCGCATTGAGGCGGGGCGAATTGTCGTCCCCGCCGACATCTCTTCGGCCGCCTTTTTCCTACTTGCTGCCACGTTGGTTTCTGGCAGCGACATCGACCTTCTCGGGGTTGGCGTCAACCCAACCCGGATCGGCCTACTGACCATCCTCGAACGTATGGGCGCAGCGATCGAGCGCGAAGACGAGCGGGAGGAAGGCGGCGAGCCAATCGCCGACCTGCGTGTCCGCTCCGCTGAGCTCCACGCCACCGAGGTCGGCGGCGCCGAGGTGCCGTTGGCGATCGACGAGCTGCCGCTCGTTGCCCTCGCCGCCTGCTTCGCGGAGGGGACGACGACGATCCGCGACGCGGTCGAGCTGCGGCGCAAGGAGTCCGACCGGGTCGAGACTGTGACGGCGGCCCTCTCCGCCCTCGGCGCCGACGTCGAGTCGACCGCCGACGGCATGGTCGTGACCGGCACGGGCGGCCTGCGCGGCGGCAAGATCTCCTCCCATGGCGATCACCGGATCGCGATGCTCGGCGCCGTCGCCGGCCTCGCCTCGCGCGAGGGCGTCGAGGTCGAGGGGATGGACGCTGCCGCCGTCAGCTACCCGGGCTTCGAGGCTGACCTAGGCTCCCTGCACGGCTAGGAGGATCTAACGAAACCCCACGCACGCCTGGCGGCGGCGGACACGGCGCGGTGCGGCGTCGTCAGTCAGCCGAATAGCGCTGCTATTCGGCCTCCCTGCGTCCTTGCCTGGCGCCGTCTGGACCTCGTCATTCAGATCCGTCCATACTCTCCCGCCCATGGTGATCGCGATCGACGGGCCCGCTGGGGCCGGTAAGTCCTCTGTCGCCCGCGCAGTCGCCGCGGAGCTTGGCTTCACGTACCTCGACTCGGGGGCGATGTATCGCTGCGTGGCGCTGGCGGCGCTGGAGGCACGGACCGACCTCGACGACGGCGCGGCGCTCGGCGAGCTCGCCGCTGGCCTCGCGATCGAGTTCGACGGGCGCCGGGTGAGTCTCGGCGGCGATGACGTCAGCGACGCGATCCGGGCGCCGGGGGTGACCGCCGCCGCCTCGCGCGTCTCCGTCCATCCCGAGGTGCGGGAAGCGCTGGTCGCCCGCCAGCGGGCGCTGATTGCGGCCGCAGACTTCGTCGCCGAGGGCCGCGACATCGGCACCGTGGTCAGCCCGGAGGCGCCGCTGAAGGTCTTTCTCACCGCCAGCGACGAGGAGCGGGCGCGGCGCCGCGCGGCGGAGACCGGCGAGGACTTCGAGTCGGTGCTGGACGCCCAGCGCCGTCGCGACGCCCGCGACACCGAGCGCGAGCACGGCGCCCTGCGCGCCGCCGAGGACGCGGTCGAGCTCGACACCACAGGCCTCAGCCTCGAAGAGGTAGTCGGCCGCGTCGTCGCCCTCGCCCGCGAGCGGGGCCTGGCGTGAGCCGCATCCCCCTGGTCGCCGTCGTCGGCTTCCCCAACGTCGGCAAGAGCACGCTCGTCAACCGCCTCGTCGGCGGCACCGAGGCGGTGACCGCCGCTGAGCCGGGGGTGACGCGCGACCGCAAGCGGCTGGGGACTGAATGGAACGGGGTCTCCTTCGAGCTGATCGACACCGGCGGCATCGACCTCGACGACGAGGCGGAGCTGGCCCGCGACGTCCAGGCGCAGGCGCGGCTGGCGATCGCCGAGGCCGACGCCGTGATGATGGTCGTCGACGGCCGCGCCGGCCTCCGCGCCGGCGACGCCGAGCTGGCCCGGACCCTGCGCGGCGGCGACGTCCCGGTCCTGGTCGCCGTCAACAAAGTCGATCGTCCCGACAACTACGCCGCGACCGCCGAGTTCCACTCCCTCGGCCTCGGCGAACCGCTGCCGGTCTCGGCCACTCATGGCCTCGGTACCGGTGACCTGCTCGACGCGGTCGTCACCGCCCTGGGCGAGCGCGAGCCCCGCCCGGAGGACCCCGAGGCCGTCCGCGTCGCCGTGATCGGCCGGCCCAACGTCGGCAAGTCCTCGCTCGTCAACTCCTTCCTCGGCTCCGACCGGGTGATCGTCTCCGACCTCGCCGGCACCACTCGCGACGCGATCGACACCGAGCTCGAGGTCGACGGCCGCCGCGTGATCCTGGTCGACACCGCCGGTCTGCGGCGGCGGACCAAGGTTGCCGGAACGGTCGACTGGTACGCGCAGCTTCGCTCCGAACGGGCGGTCGAGCGTGCCGACGTCGCGATCGTCGTCTGCGACGCCGCCGAGGGTGTCACCAGCGAGGACCTGCGGGTGGCCGAGCTGGCGATGAAAGCGGGCTGCGCCAGCCTCCTCGTGCTCAACAAGTGGGATCTGGCCGAGAAGGTCGACATCGACGACGCCCGCGCCCGGGTCGAGCGCAAGCTGCGGCTGCGGCCGGCGGTGATCACGATCTCGGCGACCCGCGGCCGCAACGTCCAGACTCTGCTGCCGCGGGCGCTGGCGCTCGCCGACCGCGCCGCCGTGCGGATCCCGACCCCGGAGCTGAACCGGTTCGTCAGCGACACCGCCGCCAAGACTCCGCCGCCGTCCCGGCGCGGCCGCCGCCTCAAGCTGCTCTACTCGGCCCAGGTCGGCGAGCGGCCGATCCGGGTCGCGATCCAGGTCAACGACCGCAAGCTGATCAGCCGCGACTGGGCCTACCACCTCGAGAACCGGATGCGCGAGCGCTACGAGCTGGAGGGCGTGCCGCTGGTGATCGACTTCGTGCCGCGCAGCGGTTATCGCGGCCGCCAGGACTGAGCCCGCTGCACTCCCGAGATTGTCTAGGCTTCCGCGCATGCCAACCAAGCCGCTAGCCGAGAACGAGCACCTGTTCACCTCCGAGTCCGTCACCGAGGGCCATCCCGACAAGGTCGCCGACCAGATCTCAGACGGGGTCCTGGACGCGATCATGGCCGAGGACCCGGGCGGCCGCGTCGCCTGCGAGACGCTGGTCAACACCGGCATGGCGGTGGTTTCGGGCGAGATCTCGACCGCGGTCCACCTCGACATCCCGGAACTGGTGCGGGAGACGATCCGCGGGATCGGCTACGACCACGGCGACTACGGCTACGACTGCGACCACATCTCGGTCCTGGTCTCGATCGACAAGCAGTCCCCCGACATCGCCCAGGGCGTCGACATCGCGCTGGAGTCGCGCACCGACCCCACCGACGACGATGAGCTCGACATCGCCGGCGCCGGCGACCAGGGAATGATGTTCGGCTACGCCTCCGACGAGACCGAGGCGCTGATGCCGATGCCGATCCACATCGCCCACCGGCTGGCCGAACGGCTGGCGGCGGTGCGCAAGGACGGCACCCTCGAGTACCTCGGCCCCGACGGCAAGACCCAGGTCAGCGTCCGCTACGCCGACGGCAAGCCGGTCTCGATCGACAAACTTCTGATCTCGACCCAGCACGCCGAGGGCGTCGACTCGGAGTCGCAGATCAAGCCCGACCTTTGGGAGCACGTCGTCCTTCCGGTCCTCAGCGCCGAGGTTCCCGGCCGCTTCGACGAAGGCGAGCTGCGCCAGGAGTTCCTCGTCAACCCGACCGGCAAGTTCGTGATCGGCGGCCCGGTCGGCGACGCCGGCCTCACCGGCCGCAAGATCATCGTCGACACCTACGGCGGCATGGCTCGCCACGGCGGCGGCGCCTTCTCCGGCAAGGACCCCTCCAAGGTCGACCGCTCGGCCGCCTACGCCGCCCGCTACGTGGCCAAGAACGTCGTCGCCGCCGGCCTCGCCGAGCGCTGCGAGGTCCAGGTCGCCTACGCGATCGGCGTCGCCCACCCGGTCTCGCTGATGGTCGAGACCTTCGGTACCGGCAAGCTGCCCGACTCCCGCATCTCGCAGCTGGTCGAGGCGGAGTTCGACATGCGCCCCGGTGCCTTCCGCGAGTACCTCGACCTGCACCGGCCGATCTTCCAGAAGACCGCCGCCTACGGCCACTTCGGCCGCGAGGAGCCGGACTTCACCTGGGAGAAGACCGACCGTGCCGCCGCCCTGCGCGACGCCGCGGGCCTCGCGACCAGCGCCGCGTAGCGCGAACTACAGGCAGGTAAGTCGGGGCCGAGAGGGGTGAGCCCACGCCGCTTTCGACTTTGTACGGGCTATTGCGCGGTCAAAGTCGAAAGCGAGGAGCGCGGACGCTTGGGAGCTTGCGCGAGGGTTCACCCGCGACGCGATCGACCACCGGCTACGCACGGGGCGCCTGCATCCCATCAGGCGGGGCGTCTACGCGGTCGGGAGGAAGGATCTCTCCGCAGAGGGACGATGGATGGCGGCGCTTCTGGGCTGCGGCGAGGGTGCGTACCTCAGCCACCGAAGCGCGGCGGCGCTCCTTGGGATCGGCGAGGAGCGCGAGGGTGTCGTCGAAGTCTCGATCCGCCGCCGCGGCGAGCACCACCGCGACGGCATCAAGGTCCACAGCCGGCCCTCCCTACCCGGCCACGACCTGGGCGCCCTGAACCGGGTCCCGCTCACCTCCCCGGTCCGCACCCTGCTCGACTACGCCACCCTCGAACCGCCCAACCGCCTCGAGCG
>Ga0307476_10000797_pt1 | contig 21574 bp, 15 predicted proteins | sample atmos_gasesECM2C_2_FD_203314 | JGI IMG/M metagenome (GOLD analysis project Ga0307476, IMG submission 203314) | Hardwood forest soil microbial communities from Morgan-Monroe State Forest, Indiana, United States - atmos_gasesECM2C_05 | ecosystem: Environmental > Terrestrial > Soil > Temperate...
ATCGTCGAACACCGCGCGGAGATTGCGGAGCGAGTTGCTCATCGCCGACTGCGTGACCCCGGCGTGGCGGGCGGCCCGGCTGACGCTGCCGTGCTCGAGCAGCGCATCGAACGCTGCGAACAGGTTGAGGTTGGTCGCGGTGATATTCACGAAATCGATATCTTACATCACGAACATGCGTTTGGAACATGCCGCCGGCCGACCAACAATGGCGGCATGACGAGCAACGATTCCCTCCTTCATCGCACACTGTCGACCGACCAGGACCGGACGCTGCTGGCCCAGCGCGTCGCGCTCGGGCTGGTCCTGTTCCCCCACGGGGCCCAGAAGCTGCTGGGCTGGTTCGGCGGGTACGGCTGGTCCGGCACGATGGCGTTCTTCACCGACACGATGCGCCTCCCGGCGCCGCTCGCGTTCCTGATCATCCTGGCCGAGTCGCTGGGGGCCGTCGGGCTGGTGCTCGGCGCCGGGACGCGCCTGGCGGCGCTCGGCGTCGCCGCGGTGATGGTCGGTGCGATCTTCACCACGCACCTGGACGTCGGCTTCTTCATGAACTGGTCCGGTGCCCAGCGCGGCGAAGGCTTCGAGTACCACCTGCTCGCGCTCGCGCTCGCGCTGCCGCTGGTCGTGCGGGGCGGCGGCGCGCTGGCGGTCGACGGCGTGCTCGCCGCTCGGCTCGCGTCCGGTGGCTTCGCCCTGCCCGAGCCGAGCAAGCGGTGACCGCGCGCCCGGCGATTTCGCCGGCGCTATCTGCCCGACCGACCCAGGGCCCGCGACGCGATCTTCGCGAACACCGGCGCGGCGACCTGGCCGCCCGCGCCGGTCACGCCGTCGACGGCGACCAGCACGACGAACCGCGGCGCATCGGCCGGGACGATGCCGACGAAGCTCGCGTAGTGGAGGCCGCCGCGCGACTGGGCGGTGCCGGTCTTGCCCGCGACGCGGACGCCGTCGATCCGCGCCGCCTGGCCGGTGCCGTCGGCGTCGTCGACGACGCGACCGAGCATCGCCATCACGGCGCGCGCGGTATCGGACGGCATCACGCGATCGCTGGTGCCGTCGGGCGCATGATGGACGCCGCCGTCCGCGAACGCGGTGTAGCCGGCGGCGACGTCGAGCGCCGAGGCGGGGATGCCCCCGCCCGACGCGATCGACGCGCCCTCGAGCGAGCGGGTGTCGATGTGAGCGGGGGCCGCGAAGTGATAGCGCCGCAGCGACTCGGCGAGGCGATCGCCGAGCGGCTCGGCGATCTTCGCGGTGCACACGTTCGACGACACGGCGAGCATGCCGCCGAGGTCGAGCGTGCCGTGCGGCGACGCGTCGGCGAGCGTCCGGTCGCCGTACCTTCGCGCGCCGTTCTCGCAGTCGACGCGCGTCGTGGCGTCGACGACGCCGGCCTCGAGCGCCGCGGCGAACGTGAACGGCTTCATCGTCGAGCCCGGCGCGCGGGCCGCGCGCGCGTCGCCGTCGCCGCGGGTCGCGGCCGCGAGCACCGCGCCGGTCTTGGCGGCGAGCACGATCGCGATCGCGCCGCTCGCGTGGTGCGCGGCCATCGCGTGGTCGAGCGCCTGCTCGGCGGCCGACTGGAGCGCCGGATCGTTCGCCGCGATCGGCGGCGCGCCGCGGGGGGTGTCCTCGCCCGCGAGCGCGGGGGCGCTGTCCAGCGAGATGCATGCGACGATCGCGGCGACCAGCGTCACCGCGCCGGCGACCGCGACCACCCGGCGCGCGCCGGCGGCGCCGCGCGATCGATCGCCGTCGAGCAGCGCGGAGACCCGCGCCTCGAACCGCATCGGCTCGGCCATCGCGAGCGCGGTCGCCGGGGTGCCGTCCGCGGCTCCGGTCGCGATCGCGACCAGGTGCTCGGCGTAGCTGGACGCGCGCGCGCCGCCGCGCAGCACCGCGTCGTCCGCGGCGAGCTCGCGCTCCGCCCGCAGGCGCCGCACCGCGATCCACGCCAGCGGATCGATCCAGTGCAGGCTGCACGCGAGCTGCGCGACCAGGTTCGCGACCCCGTCGCGCCGGCGCACGTGGGCGAATTCGTGGAGCAGGACGACGCGCCAGCGCTCCGCGCTCCACGCCAGCGCGGCGTACGGGACCACGACGGTCGGAGCGATCGCACCGACCACGATCGGCGCGTCGACCTCGCCGCTGACGACCACGCGCGGCGGATCGCCGCGCCCGTCGAGCGCGCGCCAGGCTGCCGCGACGTGCGGGTCGGCGCGATGCGCGACCATGCCTCGCCGCGCGAGGCGACGCGCACGCAGCGCGCCGACCCCCGCGCGGAGCAGCAGCGCGGCGAGGCCCGCCGCCCACAGCCCGCCCAGCATCGCGCGCCACGGGACCGCGAACGACTCGACCGGCCCGCGCGCGACGCCCGCCGCGGATGCGCTCGCCGACACCGCGGCCTCGGCAACCGGCAGCGCCGGCGGCTCGACGACCTCGACCGGGTCGGCCGGGATCGCTCCGGCGTGCCACGCCGGGACGAGCGCCTCGAGGATCGGGAGCGCGAGCACGGCGGCCAGCGCCGACGCGAGCAAAGTGGAGCGCAGCGACGCCGGCGCCCGGCGCAGCAGCCGCGTCGCGCCGAGCGCGAGCGCGAGCACGATCGCGCCACGCGCGATCAGCGAGATCGGGGAGAGAATCGTCATGTCAGCGGCCCTCCTTCTTGGCCTTGGCGACGAGTGCAGCGATCCGATCCAGCTCCTGCGCGGACAGCTTCGGCTTCGACGACTCGACCAGCGTCGCGACCGCGTCCTCGACCGAGCCGTCGAAGAACGTATCGACGAGGTGAGTGATGGCGGATCGCTGCGCCTCGTGGCGCGCGACGGTGGGCGTGTAGACGTAGCGCGGGCCGTCCTGCTCGTGCCGCACGTGGCCGCGCTCCTCGAGGAGCCGGAGGAACGTGCGCACCGCCGAATAGCTCGGCGGCTCGGCGAGATCGGACATCACCTCGTGCGCGGTCGCGCGCCCGCGCCGGTGCAGGATGTCCATGATCTCGCGCTCGCGGCGCGTCAGCGGATCGGGCTTCTTCATCACGTGCGAAAGATTTAGCACCCAGCTAATTCTTTAGCAAGTTGATGTGCTGGTTTTTTAGCACACTGGCCCGTCGGCCATCATCGAGAGCGGGTGTCGCCCAGGCCGAGCAGCCGCGGCTCGTCGAACAGGACGAAGTGGCTCGATCCCGGGACCGACACGATCTCCAGCCGATCGCCGGCCCGCTCGGCACTGGCGCGCATCGACGCGGGATCGAGGACGCGATCGTCGTCGGCGATCAGCACCTTGCCGCGCACGGCGCTCAGGTGCCGCGCGTCGGTGCGCTCCACCCAGGCCGCGATCGACACCAGGTTGGCGAGCACGGTGCGGACCCGCCGCGGGTTGAACGGCAGGGCGCTGATCACCTGGCGCTTGCGCGGATCGTCGAGCCGTCCCCACAGCTTGCGGTTCTGGTTCGAGATCGGGCGCTTTCGCCACAGCAGCGCGATGAACGGCAGCGCCCACAGCGTCACCCCGGTGATCGGTGTGCGGGTCTTGCCTCCGGGGAGCACCGGGGCCTCGAGCACCACGTCGACGCGGGTGAACAGATCCGGCCTCAGCACCGACGCCTCGAGCACGACCGCGCCGCCGCGCGAGTGGCCGTGCACGCGGATCCGGTCGGTCCGCGGCAGGTGCTCGAGCGCCTGCACCAGGACCGCCGCGTCGTACTCGATGGTGCCCGGGACCCCGGGCACGTCGCGCGCCCACGCCGGCGTCGCGGTCGGCGCGGGCGCGTGGTAGTCGGCGCTCGCGATCAGGATCAGCTGGATCGCCGGATCGGCGTAGAACTCGGTGAAGTAGTGGAAGTTCTCGAGGAAGCCGTGCATGCACACCACGGTCACGCCGGGGTCCCGGCAGGCTCGCTCGAGCACCGTCGCGTCCCCGATGCGGTACACGTGACCCTCGAACGGCTCGGGGTCGAGCGGCGACTGCACGCGGTGCAGGAGGCGCCATCGCACCGCGAGCAGGGACACCACCAGGGCGAGCACGGCGACGAGGAGCCACACCATGGCGCGCATGATAGTCATGGCGCCGGCCGTCCCGCGAGCAAATGTCGGGGACAGCGGCGGCGGTGGTCGGCCCGATCGTGGCTGCTTACGCGGGGGGCTTCCTGGGCAGCCGGCCCATCAGGTAGAACTCGTCGTTGGGCCGCATCCCGGTCGTGTTGGCGAGCCGGTTGCTCATCGCGAAGAACGCGGCGATCGCGGCGATGTCCCAGGCGTCCTCGTCGGCGAAGCCGTGGTCGCGCAGCCGGGCGAAGTCGGCATCCTCGATCTCGGCCGAGCGCAGCGCGACCTTGAGCGCGAAGTCGAGCATCGCGCGCTGGCGCGCGGTCAGATCGGCCTTGCGGTAGTTCACCGCGACCTGGTCGGCGATCAGCGGGCGCTTCTCGTAGATCCGGAGGATCGCGCCGTGCGCGATGACGCAGTAATGGCACTGGTTGGCGGCGCTGGTCGCGACGACGATCATCTCGCGCTCGCCCTTGGTCAGCCCGCCCTCCTTGAGCATCAGCGCGTCGTGGTACGCGAAGAACGCGCGAAACTCGTCCGGCCGGTGGGCGAGCACCAGGAACACGTTGGGAACGAAGCCCGCCTTGTCCTGGACCTCCTGGATCCGCGCCCGCACGTCGTCGGGCATCGCGGCGAGATCGGGCACCGGGAACCGCGAGATCGCCGGCGCCGCGGGTGGAGCGGAGGGAGAGGAACGATTCGACGGGTCCATGGCGCTCGACCTCCCGCTCAGCCCTTGGCGAGCTCTTCGTCGGCGATCTTCTTGGCCAGCTGGGCATCGGCGCGATCGCCGAACTGCTTCTTGATCGCGCCGATCACGCGGCCCGCCATCTTGGGGTCCTTGCTGGGCAGCGCGGCGATCGCCTGGAGCACGGCGTCGCGCAGCTCGGACTCGCTCAGCCCCTGCGGCAGGAACTTGCTGCACCAGCCGACCTCGAAGTCGATCTCCTCGAGCTGCTCCTTGCCGCGATCGCCGGCCCCGGCGTACTCGGCCCGCGCCTTCTCCATCGACTTCTTGTACGTGGAGATCACGTCGAGGACCAGCGCGTCATCCACCGTGCCGCTGAACCCCTTGGCGGTTCGCCGCTCCATGATCTTGGTGTTGATCATGCGGATCAGGTTGGCGGTCTTGAGGTCCCTGGCCTTGATCGCGGCGGTGAGCTGCTCGCGCAGCTGAGCTTCGAGGTTCGTCGACATGGCGAGCCGATCATCTACCATGCCCGCCGCGGTCCCGGTCAGCCATCGAATTGACCGAACAGCAGCGGCTGCGCCAGCGTCACCGTGCGGCGGCGCTGCTTGGCGCGCCGGGTTCGTCGGTACGCGTCGCGGCGCTCGGCACGCAGCGTGGGCGGCGCGCTGAGCTGCCACGGCAGGCTGTCCGGCTCGAGGAGCAGGTCGAGCTCCCCCGGCTCACCGTGCGACCGCGACCGCCGGCCACCGGCCGCCGACAGGGCCGCCGACAGCGCGTCGATCGCCCCCTCGATCGCCCCGTCGATCGCCCCCTCGGTGGCATCCCCCGCCCCGTCCGCCCTGCCATCGGCCATCGCGTCCGCCATCCCGTCGCCCGCCGCGACAGCCCCGCCGGTGACCGCAGCCCGCGCCCCGGCCGGCTGCGCCTCGAGGCTCGGGGCCGCGCCGGCGACCTCGGCGATCGCCTCGCCGACGACCACGACGCGCAGCCGGCTCGCCGCCCCCGGCGCCTCGCCGATGTGCGGCGCGAGCAGCTCGGTCAGCGCGTCCGCCGAGGTCGCGGCGCCCGCGGTGAGCGGCACCACGCGCTCGCCGCGCTCCCCCAGGATCATCAGCTCGAGCCGGGACGCGCCCCGCCCCCGCCCCGCCAGCCGCAGCGCGACCCGCTCGGTGAGCGTGGCGACCGCGGCTGCCCCGCCGAACAGGCTGCCGTCGTGGCGGACCACCAGCTCCTCGCGGATCGGCGCATCGGGCGCGTACGGCCGGAGCGCGCTGCCGCTGTCGCCGCGGGCCAGCGCCTGGTAGTCCGCCTCGAGCGGCCGCGACACCGACGGCGCCGGCAGCGCCGCGAACTCGCCGAGCGTCCGCACGCCGAGCGCCTCCAGCATGTGCTGGACCTCGGGGGTGATCGCGAGCAGCGCCAGCGGCCGGGGCGCCAGGAACGCCGCCGAGCCGCCGCGCGGGACGCTCACCACGCCGCGGTCCTCGCGCGCGCTGCCGGCCTCGGCGCTGTGCGCCGCCGCGACCCACGCGGTGAACCGGTCGTCGGCGATCCCGACCCGGCCCGCGAGCCCGAGGCTGTCGAGCGCGTCGAGCACCCGGGCGCCGAACGTCGTCCCCCGCATCTTTCCTTTCTTCTGGCCGGGCACCTCGCAGTACAGCGCCAGGTGCGCCCCGCTGGCGCCGACCCGGCCGCCGGTGTCGACCACCGCCGACACGCCGAGCAGCGCGTCGGCGATCGCGCGCACGGTCTCGCGCTCCAGCGCACCGTCCGCGGTGACCACGCGCACGTCGGGCGACGCGAAGCGCGCCGCGGTCGCCGTCATGCCGAGCCGCACGCCGGCCGCCCATGCCGCCCGCGAGCACGCCAGGACGATCGGGCTGTGCAGCGCGAGCGACGCCCGCGCCCCGGCGGCGGGCTCGAGCCCCGCACCGACCACCGCGACCGGGGCGCCCCGGAGCGAAGCATCGATCCGGCCCAGGCTCTGGAGCGCGAACTGCGGGAGGTGAACGCAAGCGATTCGCATGCCCCAAGGTGTACCGCACTGGTCTGATGTTCAGTATCTGTTCAGTGCCTGTTCAGTGCCGAAGCTCACCCGGGATCTCTTCACTAAAGAGCTTGATTTATTGAAAAATTCCGGATGGGGGCGCAGGGGGAGATCGGCCATCGCGGGGACCTGGTGGCCGCCCGGGCGAATCGCCGATCTGGACCGGCCCCCTACTCCGAGCCCGGACGCGGATCGCCGTCCGACAGCCGGTACAGGAAGTCGAGCAGCACCAGCTCCTGCGCGCGCTGCGCGGTGTGCGCGAGGCGGTTGACGTGCGCGTGCAGCAAGCTCCAGGCGAACCCGGGCAGCGACGGCGCGAGCTCGCCGGCCGCGTCGCGCCGCCGGAGCTCGGCGATGTCATCGGCGGCGGCGGCATCGCGGCGCGCCAGCGCGTCGAACCCCGGCTGGAGCTCGTGGTCGGTCCCGGGCGCGAACAGGCGCTCGAGCGCGCGCCGCTGCTCGGCGAACCGCTCGCCGATCCGGCCCCGGAGCTCGGCGCTGGCCTGCAGCTCGCGCGCGAGCGCGTCGCGCCGGCTCGCGAGGGCGCGCGCGCGGTGCTCCGCGTCCGGCACCAGCGCGTCGAGCAGCGCGGCCATCCCGCGCGCCGCGAGCTGCCAGCGCGCGCTCGCGCCGGCGCTGCCGTCGAGCTGCTCGACGATGGCGAGCGCGGCCTCGCTGTCGCGCCACAGCACGCGCTCGACCAGCTCGATCGCCCGGGCCCCGCCGTGGCGCTCGATCTCGCGCTCGTAGGTCTCGACCACCAGCCGGTGCACGATACCCCCGGCGGCGAGCGGAGCCGTGGCGCGCTCGACGGCGAGCAGCGTCGGGCCGGCGGCGCCGTGGAGCCGGACCCGCAGGTGGTCGTGCGAGCGCGAGAAGAACCACTGGTCGATGTGGCCGCCGCCCAGCAGCGCGCGCGCCACCGGGCCGATCGCCTCGCACAGGACCTGATCGGCGCGGGTCTCGCCGCAGTAGATCTTCGCGTCGAACCACTCGGTGCCGGGCGCGAACGAGCGGCGCAGCGGCGCGGCCGCGGCGGCCGGTCGCGGTGGGTCGCGCGCGACGCCGCCGGGGACGCGCGTGAACACGAGCTCGATCGCGTTGCCGTACGAGCCCTCGGGTCCTCGCACGAGCGAGTCGCCAGGCGCGGGGAACATCTCGAGCAGCGCGACGCGCTGCCGCGCGGTCACCTCGTCGGCGAGCACGCTGGCCAGCACCGGGTTCTCGAGGTCGATCGGCAGCTCGTCCTGCCCGGTCGCGATCGCGACGAACCGCGGCAGCTTCCAGGTGCGCCGCAGCTCGGCCACCGGAACGCCGATCACATCGCTCGCCTGCAGGTTCCACTGGGCGCGGGCGAGCACGATCCGTCCGGACCGCACGCGGGGCAGGCGCGGGGCGGCGGACAGCACGCTCCACGTGAAGCCCGCGTGCTGGACGTCCTGGTGCGCGACCGCGCACAGGAAGCGGTACACGGCCAGGCTGCTCGACCGGTAGTCGTGGTCGGTCGCGAGGCGCGGCACGATCTCGCGGCCGAGGCGCCGCGAGCGCAGCGCGATCCGGTCGTCGCGGACCGAGACCACCAGGTCGTCGAGCTCGATCCGGCGATCGGCGGGGACGCCGGGCTGCGCGGTGAGCACGATCTCGTGCGCGCGCAGCGCGGGCCTTCCCGCCGTGCCGTCCCCGGCGCGATCGCCGGCGTGGACGATCTCGGCGAACACGCGATCGGGAGCGAGCGCTTGCTCGGCGGCGCAGTGAGCGCGAACCAGCGCGTCGATCGCGGGAGATGCGTGGCACAGCCGTCCGAGCCGCCTGGCCGCGGACGGGCCGCTGGTGCCCTCGAACAGGATCTCGATGGCATCGCCGGAGCCCCCCAGCCGGACGCGCGCCGCGAACGCGTCGGGCAGCCGCGCCGGGCGGTAGAGCTGCATCGCGTCGAGGTCGTCGGCGGTCAGCGCGATCTCGTCGTCGCCGGCGGCGAGCGCGGCGGCGAGCAGGCGCAGCATCCGGTCCTCGAAGTTGCGCCACGCCACGCGGCGCGACCCCGCGACGGGGAACCGCAGCCCGTCGAGCAGCGGCGCGCCCGCCGCGCGCGGCCGGTCCGCGAGCGGCCAGCCGATGCCGGCCTCGTCATCGAGCGCCTCGGCGAGCGCGACCTCGCGGTCGGACCAGCGCTCGCGGAACGCGGCCCGCCAGCCGTCGAGCTGCTCGCCGCCGACGCTGATCCGGGACACCAGCGCGACCGCCCCCGCGATGTCCTGCGCGACGCGCTCGTCGAGCACGACCGTCCCGGGCTTGACCACGTCGACGTGGATGCGCGCCGCGCCGAGCCGCCCCGCGGCCTCCAGCGCCCGGCCGGCGGCGCCCGGGCTCGACGGGTCGAGCGCCGCGAGCGCCGCGCGGGCGCGATCGACCTCCGCCGCCGGCTCGTCGAGGCCGAACCCGCGCAGCTGGGCGACGAGGCCGGCGAGCGGCTCGCCGCCGGTGACCTGGACCCCGAGCTCCGGCACGAGCAGCTCGGCATCGACCAGCTGGCCGATGAACGCGCGCGCCGCGGCGAGCGGGACCTCGGGCGTGCACAGCGCCACCGCGAGCTCGTCGATCCGGGCGCCGGCCGCGCGCGCGAGCGTCGCATCGAGCTGCGGCGTCGACCGGATCGACACCAGCCGGTAGCCGCCGTCGGGGAGCCGCGCCGGCACGTGGTGCCGCCCGGCGAGCGCGTAGGCGCAGCGGTTTCGCCGGTAGGTCAGCCGCTCGCGCACGGCCGGCGCGCGGACCAGGCCGGCGACGAACGCTCGCAGCGCGTCGAGCGGGATCGCGGCGCGCCAGCCGTGGGCCGCGCGCGGCGCGAGCGCGAGCTCGGTGCGCGGACCGATCGCGCCGACGGAGAACCCGGCGACCGCGCCGCCGCCGATCAGCCGCGCGATGCAGCGCGCGAGCTCGCGCTCGGTGCGCGGACCGCCGGGCGATCCGGGATCGCGCCGCCAGTCGTCGAGCGCGGCCACCAGGCCCGGATCCGCGACGTGGACCGCGGCCTCGATCGCGGGCTCGCGGAGCAGCGCGGCCAGGAAGGCGCGCGGATCCGGCGCCGCCGCCCACGCGAGCAGCAGCGAGGCCGGCAGCAGCGGGGTATGGACGACGACCCCGGTGCCGACGTCGTGGCCGGGCAGTGCCGAGCGCATGTCCGCGCATCGTAGCCCGGCCGGGCCGCCCGGCGATCGCGGACTATACTGGCGAGGATGGAGCACTCGCCCACCGCGCCGCCGGGATGGCGCAGCACGCTGGCGCGCGTGGGCACGGCGGTGGGGCTGGTCCGCGCCTCCAGCCCGCGGCTGTTCGCGATCGTGATCGCGATGCAGGTGATCGCCGGCGCCGGGCTCGCGCTCGTCCTGGTGCTCGCGCAGGCCACGCTCGAGGCCCTGCGCACGCTCGATCGCGCCCGGGGCATCGGTCCGCTGGTGCCCGAGCTCGCCGGGCTGCTCGCGCTGCTGGTCGGCTCGAGCGTGCTGGCCGCGGCGCGCACCGGCCTCGAGGAGCTGCAGATCGAGTACGCGATCCGCCACGTCAAGGGGCGGATCCTCGAGGTCGCCGGCCGGGTCGAGCTCGTGGAGTTCGAGCGCCCCGCGTTCCACGACCTCTTGCGCCGCGCGTTCGAGCGAGGCGCGTCGGCGCCGTTCATGATCACGATCGCGCTGCTCGCGATCGCGTCGGGCTCGATCGCGATCCTCGGCGTCGTGGTCGCGCTCGCGGCGCTCGACCCGATCGCGATCCCGTTCGTCGCCGCCGCCTGCATCCCGCGCTGGATCGCCAGCAAGCGCAACGTCGACGACGGCTACGAGTTCCGCGCCGGCTTCACGCCGGTGGTCCGGGCGCGGATCTACTTCGAGGACGTGATCGCGTCGCGCGCGTCCGCCGCGGAGGTCCGGGCGTTCGGGCTGGTCCCGTACCTCCGGCGGCGCTGGCAGGAGCTCTATGCCGACTGGTTCGCCAGGCTCCACGCGATCCTGAGGCGCAGCCTGCGCCGCGTCCTGCTGGCGAGCCTCGGGTCGTCCGTGGTGATCGTCGCGACGCTGCTCGTGCTGGTCGAGCTGTACGTCACCGGCCGGATCGAGATCGCCGCGGTGGTGACCACCGGGCTCGCGCTCCAGCAGATCGGCGCGCGGGTGCAGGCGATCGGCGAGCAGGCGACGCGGCTCTACGAGTCGAGCCGCTTCCTCGAGGACTTCGCCGCGTTCGTCGCGCTCGGCGAGCGGTCCCCGCCACCGGAGACCGCGCCGCCACCCGCGCGGTTCGAGCGGATCGGCGCCGACGGCGTGGGCTTCGCGTATCCCGATGCCCCGCGCCCGGCGCTCGACGGCGTCTCGCTGGAGATCGCCGCCGGCCAGGTCGTGGCGCTGGTCGGGGAGAACGGCTCGGGCAAGACCACGCTGGCGAGGCTGCTGTGCGGGCTGTACCGCCCGACGTCGGGGCGGATCCTGTGGAACGACCGCGACGCCGCGGCGAGCCACCCCGACCAGCTGCGCGCGTCGGTCGCGGTGATCTTCCAGGACTTCGCGCGCTACGCGCTCACGGTGAGCGAGAACATCGGGGTCGGGCGACACGAGCGGCTCGGCGACCGCGCCGCGGTGGAGCAGGCGGCGCGCACTGCCGGCGTGGCGGGCTTCGCGGCCGGCCTGCCCCACGGCCTCGACACCCGGCTCGGCCGCCAGTTCGAGGGCGGGACCGACCTCTCGGTCGGGCAATGGCAGCGGATCGCGCTCGCCCGCGCGCTGTTCCGCGACGCGCCGTTCGTCGTGCTCGACGAGCCGACCGCGGCGCTCGATCCGCGCGCCGAGCAGGAGCTGTTCGCGGACGTGAGGGCGCTGTGCGGCGGCCGCGCGGTCCTGCTGATCTCGCACCGGTTCTCGACGGTGCGCTCCGCCGATCGGATCTACGTGCTGCACGACGGCCGCGTCGAGGAGTCGGGCACCCACGACGAGCTGATGGCGCGCAACGGCCGCTACGCCGAGCTGTTCACGCTCCAGGCCGCCGGCTACGCCGGCTGACCGGCGTCGCCTCGGGGTTCCGGGTTGCGCTCCGCGGTGGACAGCCGCTGCTGCGTATCTGTCGAGAACCACGGGTCGCGCGCCGTGGCCCCGGGCTTGCTCCTGGAGCGGCCAGCACCCCAGCGAGGATCCCCATGAAGAAGCTCAACGAGACCGACACCAGCAAGCTCGCGCTCAACATCGAGACCATCCGGACGCTGACCCCCGAGGACCTGCTCGATGCCAACGGCGGCGCCGCCCCGGCCTCGTCGGCGGCGATCATCTGCTCGGCGTGCCCGAACTGCTGCCCGAGCGTCGACTCCCCCGCGTGATCCGGGCTCAGCCCGCGACCGGCAGATCGCAGCCGAGCAGGCGATCCCAGTCGGGCACCGCCGTGCCGAGCGCCGCGAGCAGCGCGAGGCCGATGCCGCTGACCCCGCCGAGCAGGTCCTGTGCGCCGACCGAGGTGTCGTCGTACTCCATGTGGAACCCGCCGGGTCCCCGCGCCGGTGCGCGGCGGGCCAGCGCGAGCTCGACCCAGGCGTTCGCGGCGTCGGCGAACACCGGCTCGCCGGTCGCCTGGAAGCAGCGGTTCACGAGGTGGGCCAGGCCGATCGCGCCATGGCACAGCCCCGGCGCGGCGATCTCGACCGCGTCGACCGGCCGGCTCGCGAACTCGCGCGCCAGCTCGATCCAGCGATCGACGGGCTCGCCCAGGCGCGCCGCGGCGGCCCACAGCACCACCGCGATCCCCGGATCGCCGTAGCACCATCCGGGACGCGTGACGTACGGCTCCGCGCCGGGCGCGATCCAGTTCGGGAACCGCCCGCGCGGCGTCGGGGGCAGCTCCACCGAGCGCATCCAGCGGATGGCCTCGGTGGCGAGCGTGCGCGCCCGCCCGCGCGTCGCGCCGTCGACCGGGCTCGCGACCGCCACGCGCGCGAGCGCGGCGACGATGCCCGGCACGCCGTGCGCGACGCCGCAGTTGTAGCAGCCGCGCGGGATGATCTTCTCCCAGTCGAAGCCGATCTGCTGCGGCGTCGAGAACCACGTCGTCCCCGCCGGCGAGCGCTCGGCCGTGGCGTCCAGGTGATCCACGACCCTGCCGATCGCCTCGGCGGCCCGCGGTGCGCCGGCGGCGAGCCGCTCGAGGAAGTACACCGCGAGCCCCGCGATGCCGTGCAGGAAGTCGAAGCTCTCCGTCCAGGGCGGTGGGGTGTCCAGCAAGCGCCGCAGCGCGTCGTCGATCGCGGTGATCCCGGCGATCTTGCCGTCGCTGAGGTGCGACAGGATCCATCCGGTCCCGGCGAGCCCCTGGTGCAGCGCGAAGCGCTTCTTCAGGTCGACCGCCGCGACCAGCTGCGCGACCGCGGCGTCGTAGCCCGCCTGCGTGGCCGCGTCCTCGCTCGCTCCCGCCGCGTACGCCCAGAACAGGGCGGCGTCGGCGGGGCACCGCCCGGCGTCGGGCACGCGATCGATCTCGGCCAGGATCGCGGCGAGCGCTCCCCGCGCAGCGATCGCCGTCTCGCCGCGCAGGACCGGTCGCCATGCCATCGCGGCAGTATCGCTCAAAGCCAGCGGCGGGTTCGCGCGACCGCCGCCCCGGTCACTTCTTCCGCGCCTTGCACGAGACCCGGCGGATCGCCTCCTGGACGACGCGCGGCGGGTCGGAGGCGCTGTACTCTCCGAGCATCTGGTTGTAGGCCGCGCAGGAAGCGTCCTTCACGCTGTCGAGCTGCGTGGCGAGCGCGTCGATCTCCTGGGCCTCGGCGGCGGCGTAGGCGCTCTGGAGCTCGGCGGAGTCGACCGAGTCCGGCCAGACCTGGTCGACCTCGGACTTGGCGCGCGTCAGCTCCCCGTCGTCGAGGGCGGCCCGGGCGGCGGTGACGTGCGGCGCCGAGCTGGTCTCCTCCTGGGCGCGGGTCGCGAGCTCCGCCGCGAGCTTGGGCTCGAGCGGCCGGAGCTGGACGGCGCACTGCGCGAGCGACGTCCAGTTGCGGTCGGCCTGGAACCGCCGGCAGTCGGCCGCCACGCGGGCCGCCGCCGCCGCGTTCGCGCTCGCCGCGGCGCTGCTGGCGCGGGCCTCCGCGACCTCGGCGTACACCGCCCGGTCCGCCCCACCGGAGCGGCCGCTGACGAGCGAGATCGCTGCGATCGCGCCGACGAGGGCGATCGCGCCGATCGCGTAGATCGGCCGGCGAGCGCGGCCGCGGGGAAGCGCGAGCGCCCCGGCCCAGCGACGCGGCGTCGCGGCGATCGACGAGAACTCGGGGGGGCCGGAGCTCGGCTGATCCACGGGCCCGGCGACCATCGGCGGTGCGGGTGGTACGATGTCCGGAGCTGCAGGTGGCGCGGCGTCCGGTGCAACCACCGGGTGCGCCGGCGGCAGGCCGGGCAACGACGGGCGCCGCCCGCCCGCGAACAGCGGCGCCGGGACGGGCACCGCGGTCGGATCGAGGGAGCGCAGCACGTCGTCGAGCGCCTGCCCGACGGCGGCCATGGTCTGGGGGCGCGAGTCGGGTTGCTTGGCGAGCATCTGCTCGATCAGCGCCGACAGCCCGAGCGGCACGCCGGGCGCGAGCTGGCCCGGATGCGGCGGCGGCTCGTGCAGGTGCGCGTCGATCAGGTCGCCGAACCCGGTGAACACGAACGGCGGGCGGCCACAGGCGATCTCGAACAGGATGCAGCCCAGCGCGTAGATGTCGGAGCGCGCATCGGCGGCGCTCGCGCTGCGGCACTGCTCGGGCGACAGGTAGTGCGGCGTGCCCAGCATCAGGTCCGTCCGGGTCCGGCCGCCGGTGGGCCGGGCCTCTCCGGCGAGCCTGGCGACGCCGAAATCGAGCACCTTGATCCGCTCGCCCCCGCCGACCTCGGGGTCGGGCACGAGGAACAGGTTGGCCGGCCTGAGATCGCGGTGGAGGATCCCGGCGGCGTGCGCGGCCTGCAGCACGTTGGCGACCTGACGGCCCAGCCGGCAGCACGCCGCGTGGTCGAGCCGGCGCTGCTGGAGCCGCGCCGCGAGCGACTCGCCCTCGAGCAGCTCCATCACGAAGTACGCGCGGCGATCGGGGGTGACGCCGAAGTCGAACACCTGCACGATGCCCGGGCTGCGGACCGCGGTCACCGCGCGCGCCTCGTCGAAGAACCGCTGGACCAGGCCGGCGTCGTCGCACACCTCGGGCCGCAGCACCTTCATGACCACGGGCCGGCCGAGCGCCTCGTGATGGCCGACGTAGACCAGGCCCATGCCGCCCGCGGCGAGCTGATCCACCACTCGATAGTTGCCGAGCACCGTCCCCAGCATTGCAATGTCACACTCCACTGCTGGTCACCCACTGTCAAGCGAGGCCGCCGTGATGCTCGCGGCGTACATCGGCCCCACCGACGGAAGAGGCAAAACGCTGCACGCGTGTGGATCGATGAGACAGAGTCGTACATTTGCGACTCCCCGGCCGATCATCGAATGTGCGCTGCCCTCGCGGAGCCGGCGCGATGCCCTCGCTGCCGAATTACAGCGGCCCGGTAATCGGCTGGCGCCATCTGTGATCCGCTCCAGCGCAGTCAGAAACGGCGACGACGCCGATGTGCGGGCCCGTGTGCGGCCTCGGCTGGGCCGCGCGAGCGCCGACCGAACGCGGTGGTGCTGAAGATCTGATCACCTGCCACGGGCACCGGGCTCCGGCGGCCTCGCCCCGCGCGACCCGAGCCGCATCGCCGCATGCACCCGCTCCGGTCTGCCATCGAGCGGACCGAACAGCTGCGGCTGCGCCAGGATCACCGTCCAGCGACGCTGGTCAGCGCGCCGGTCCGGCGATACGCGTCGCGGTGCTCGGCGCGCAGCGTGGGCGACGCGCTGAGCTGCACGTCAGGCTGTCTGGCCCGACGAGCGTATCGAGGTCCTTTCTGCGACCTGCGCGTCACAGAGCCTCTCGTCACTCCGCCCTCGCCACTCAGCCCCTCGTCACTCAGCCCTCGTCATTCCCCACGTCGTCGATCCCTCCACGCGGCCCCCAGGCGCTGACCGAGCCTCGCGCAGCAGGGCGGATCCGCCCCGGATCGGCCGGCGGTTCGATGTGAAGCGAGAATTCCACGGCTCCGCTGTCGCAGGATGCTGCGCCCGCCGATTCGACAGCAGCTTCGCACTCCGATCGCGACCGAGGCACAAGAACATTCTGCTGTTCGTGGAAGGCATTCTATGGAATGCCTCATTCCCACATGGCAATCCAGTCAGCAATGCTGGAATGATAGGCTCCGATGGAGCCCGCGGTTGGGCTGCGGACGGGGATGTAACGCCATGCGACCTGGGTTCACGGAGACGTCGAGCGACAAGGGGCAACCAGCTCGACCGCCTGCGAAGGGGACTGCCCCCGACGATTTGCCGGTCCCCGCGATCCAGGGCACTGGCCCGATCGAGCCCGTCGGGCCGATGCCGGTGTCCGGCGCGCGGATCGGTCAGTACGAGATCATTCGCGAGCTCGGCCGCGGCGGCATGGGCGCGGTCTACGCCGCGCGCGACACCAAGCTCGGCCGCAAGGTCGCGATCAAGTTCCTCAACAGCCACAACCAGCCCGAGCTCACCGCGCGCTTCATCCTCGAGGCCCGCGCCACCGCGCGGTGCAGCCACGAGAACATCATCGTCATCCATGAAGTCGGCGAGCACGACGGCAGCCCCTTCATGGTTCTCGAGTACCTGCAGGGCGCCCCGCTCACCCAGCTCTTGCAGGACGGCCGGCGGCTGCCACCGGCCCAGGCGGTCGAGCTGATCGTGCCGGTCGTGCGCGCGCTCACCGTCGCGCATGCCCACAACATCGTCCACCGCGATCTCAAACCCGACAACATCTTCGTCACCGACGCCGGCGCGGTCAAGGTGCTGGACTTCGGCATCGCCAAGCTCGCGCAGGGCGGCGACGAGGACCCCGCCGCGCTGGTCCGCGCCGCCAAGGCGGCCGAACCGCACGCCGGCGCGCCGCGCGAGCTGACCCAGCGAGGCACCCTCATCGGGACCCTGCCGTACATGTCTCCCGAACAGTGGGGCGCCAGCGGCGCCACCGTCGATCACCTGACCGACCTGTGGGCGGTCGGCATCATCCTGTTCGAGATGGTGGCGGGCCACCACCCGCTCGCGCCGCTCAAGGGCTGGGATCTGATGATCACCGGCGTGCTCCGCGAGCCGATGCCGAGTGTCCGCGGCGCATGCCCGAACCTGCCCGACGAGCTCGCCGACATCATCGACCGCTGCCTGCAGAAGCCCAAGGCCCAGCGCATCGGCTCCGCGCGCGAGCTGCTCGAAGCCCTCGAGCCGCTGCTGCCCGGTCGCTTCATCCGGTGGCTACGCTCCGACGAGAGCCCCTACGCCGGCCTCAAGTCGTTCCAGGAGTCCGACGCCCACCGCTTCTTCGGCCGCGCGCGCGACGTCGCCGCCGCGGTCGCCCGCCTGCGCGACGCACCGCTGCTCGGCATCGTCGGACCGTCGGGTGTCGGCAAGTCGTCGTTCGTCCGCGCCGGCGTGGTGCCCGCGCTCAAGGCCTCGGGCGAGTCGTGGTCGACGCTGGTCGTCCGCCCCGGCCGCAGCCCGATGGCCGCCCTCGCCTACGCGCTCGCGCCGATGCTGAGCACCACCACCGGCGCGGCGACCGCGCCCGGCACCGGCGCGATCACGGTGTCGGCGGACCTCTCGCAGCAGCAGCTGCTGGTCGAGCGGCTCCACGCGGAGCCCGGCTATCTCGGCGCCGCGCTGCGCACCCGGGCGCGCAACCGCAACCAGCACATCCTCCTGTTCGTCGACCAGTTCGAGGAGCTCTACACCCAGGTCGCCGATCCCCGCGAGCGGCTCGCGTTCGCCGCGTGCCTGGCCGGCATGTGCGACGACGCCACCACCCCGCTCCGGCTCGTGCTGTCGCTGCGCTCGGACTTCCTCGACCACGTCGCCGAGGCGCCGCTACTCCTGGCCGAGCTCACCCGCGGCCTGTTCTTCCTGACCCCGCCCAGCCGCGACGGCCTGCGCGAGGCCATGAGCCAGCCGGCCCAGATGGCCGGCTACCAGTTCGAGTCCCCGTCGATGATCGAGTCCATGCTCGACCACCTCGCGCACACCCCCGGCGCGCTGCCGCTGCTCCAGTTCGCCGCCAGCCAGCTCTGGGAGCTCCGCGATCGCGATCGCCGGTTGCTCACCGCCGCCAGCTACGACCGGATCGGCGGCATCGCCGGCGCGCTCGCCAGCCACGCCGACACCGTGCTCGCCGAGTGCGCGCCGCGCGAGCAAGCCCTCGTGCGCGCCGTGTTCCTGCGCCTGGTCACGGCCGAGCGCACCCGCGCCGTCGTGCCGATCGCCGAGCTCTACGAGCTGTCCCCCGATCCCGGTGAGGTCCACCGCCTCCTCGAGCGCCTGGTCCGCGCTCGCCTGCTCGTCGGCCAGACCGTCGCCGCTGATCGCGGCGACGCGGCCGCCGGCGGCACCGTCGAGATCGTCCACGAGTCGCTGATCCACTCCTGGCCGTTGCTCCGGCGCTGGCTCGACGAGACCCAGGAGGATGCCGCATTCCTCGAGCAGCTGCGCAACGCCGCCAAGCAGTGGCAGATCAAGGGCTACCCGCAGGGCCTCTTGTGGCGCGGCGAGGCCATGGACGAGGCCAAGCTGTGGCACAGCCGCTACCGCGGCGAGTTGCCCGACCTGCAGCGCGCCTACCTCGGCGCGGTGTTCGCGCTGTCGGCCCGCGCGACGCGCCGCAAACGCCTGGCCGTCACCGCCGCGATCGGCCTGCTGTCCGCCCTGGTCATCGCCGCCAGCGTCGGGCTCTACATGATCCACAAGGCGCAGCAAGAGGCCACCGCTCAGGCGCACCGCGTCGCGCAGCAGCTCACGCTGACCCAGGCCGCGGAGGCCGCCGTGAAGGCCGAACACGCCAAGACCGTCGCCGCCAACCACGAGCTCGAGGGCAAGAACACGCAACTCGTCGCCGCGGTCACCGCCGCCGAGCGCGCGCGGACCGAGGCCGAGACTGCGCGCACCGAGGCCGAGGCCGCCCAGGCGGCCGCCGAACAGGCCCGGCTGCGCGCCGAGAAGTCCAAGCGCCGCGAGCAGCGCAGCAAGCGGCGCGCGAACGAGGAGGCGCAGAAGGCCAGGGAAGCCGAGGCTGTGGCAGAGGCCGCCGGCAAGAAGCTAGGGATGCTCCTCGCAGAGGAGAGAAAGCGGGTCGAGGAGCTTGAGCAGCAGACCCGCGGCGTCAAGATCGTCACCCAGGTGCAAACCAACTGACAGAGGCGTCGAGCGACGCACCCGTGGCGACCGCAGCACGGCAAGGGACATGAACCACATGAAGGCCGCACGCACAGCGCTGTTCCTCGGAGTGCTCGTCTCGAGCCTGGTCTTGGGCCGGGCACCGCTCCATGCGCAGCCAGCGAGCGAGCAGGTCTCGGTCGACGACAACGACAAGCCGTGGAACCAGGGCGTCCCGCTCGCGACCCGCGAGGCAGCGAAGGATCTGTTTCTCGAGGGCAACCGCCTGTTCGACATTCCAGTGTACACGCGCGCCGCGGAGAAGTACATCGCCGCGCTCGCGATCTGGAAGCACCCCGCGTTCTACTTTAACCTGGCGATCACCCAGCTCAACCTCGGCCAGGTCCTCGAGGCGCACGGCAACCTCGAGAGCGCGGTCAGGTACGGCAAGCAGGTGCTGGAGGTCGATCGCTATCAGGAGGCCCAGAAGCAACTCACCGACGTCGAGGGCCTGCTCGGCCGGATCCGCATCACATGTCCGACCGAGGGCGCCGAGGTCACCCTCGACGGCGCCACGCTGTTCACGGGTCCGGGCACCCGCGAGGAATGGGTCAAGGCGACAGCTCACCAGATCACGGCAAGGCGGGCAGAGTACGTGACCCAGGCCAAGCAGATCACCGTCACGGCCGGCAAGCTCGAGACGGTCAACCTACCGCTGACCAAGCTGATCGAGGACCGGCCGTGGACGGTCTGGAAGCCGTGGGCCGTCGTCGGCACCGGTGTCGCCTTCGGCGCCGCGGGTGGCGCATTTCATGCGCTATCGTTGCGAAAGTTTGCACAGTACGACGACAACTTCTTGAAGCTGCCCTGCGCGAATATGGGCTGCAAGGATGACGAGATCCGCCAGGGAATGAAAGCGCAGCTGAGCCGCGCCCAGCTCGAGCGGAAGCTCGCCATCGGAGGCTACATCGCGGGCGGCTCGCTGATCGCCCTCGGTGCCGTGCTCGTCTATCTGAACCGGCCCCACCTCGTCGAGCAGGGGTCTCCAGACGTGCACAACACGGTCGCCGTCGTTCCCATGTTCTCTGCCGACACGGTCAGCGTGCTGGTGACTGTCAGTCGTTAAATCGAAGGGGTGGCCATGCGTCTGATGAGCAAGAAGCACTGGATCAGGTTGTGCAGCGCCAGCATCGCTGTCGTCGCAATGGTCGCAGCCAGTACGATCAGCGGGTCCTGTGCCCTGGACAGCAAGACGACGCTGTGCGAGCAGTTCGACCTGCGCTGCAAGGAGGGCCAGGAGTGCGCCGTCAAGGAGGCGGTCTGCATTCCGATCGGCGGCTGTGGCAACAATCACCTCGACCCCGGAGAGAAATGCGATGATGGCAACGTCACATCTGGCGACGGCTGCAGTGCCGACTGCAAGTCCGACGAGACGTGCGGCAACAATATCGTCGACGACAAAGCGGCGCCCTCCGAAGAGTGCGACGACGGTCCCAGCAATGGCATGCCGGGCGACAACTGCGACTTCGATTGCCATCTCCGGGACAGAGCCTGCGGAAACGGTATGGTCGATCTGGATGTCGGCGAGCAATGCGATCCTGGTGTGAATTTTGAGGACACCAAGGACTGCAACTCCAGTCGAGCTAGTGCCGTCGGTCCCAATATCGCATGTCGAGTACCCAGGTGCGGCGATGGTTACACCAATATGATGGCCGGCGAAGAGTGCGACACGTCCGGCGACCTGACCGCCGGCTGCAACGGAATCTCGTGCAAGTTCTCGGTCTGCGGCGACCACATCCAAAATAAGGACGCTGGCGAACAGTGCGACAACGGCAGCGCGGACACCGTCGGATGCAACGGCAATCACGGCAGCAGCATTGACTGCAAGTTCCCGAGCTGCGGCGATGGTTACACGAACATGGCGGCCGGCGAAGAGTGCGACAGCACAGATGGGCCTGATACCCCGACGTGCAACGGCAAGACCGCTGGGATCGCGAGCTGCCGGAACACGAGGTGTGGCGACAACTACCTCAACCGCGCCGCGGGCGAGGACTGCGACAGCTCAAGTGGCAGCGATACGATGACATGCAACGGCAGAAATGCCCCTGATGGTGTGAAATGCAAAACCGTCGCCTGTGGCGATGGGTACCTGAATATGGCCGCTGAGGAACAATGCGAACCCAACACGCCTGATGGCAAGGACTCACCCTCTTGCAACGGCAAAAATGCCCCTGATGGCGTGAAATGCAAAACCGTCGCCTGTGGCGATGGCTACCTGAATACGGCCGCTGGGGAACAATGCGAGCCCAACACGCCTGATGGCAAGGACTCATCCACTTGCAATGGTAGAGATGCCGGTAACGCAAAGTGTCAACCGGCCACCTGCGGCGATGGCTACATCAATAGCGCAGCAGGAGAAATATGTGATACCAAAGACAATGTTGGATGTGGATCAGGAACACTCTGCCAAAAAAACGGAATGAACCAATGCAAACAATGTAACTAGACAGATGCAATCTGACCATCCAATCATGAGAATTAGTATGAATAGAC
>Ga0307476_10000798_pt1 | contig 21562 bp, 16 predicted proteins | sample atmos_gasesECM2C_2_FD_203314 | JGI IMG/M metagenome (GOLD analysis project Ga0307476, IMG submission 203314) | Hardwood forest soil microbial communities from Morgan-Monroe State Forest, Indiana, United States - atmos_gasesECM2C_05 | ecosystem: Environmental > Terrestrial > Soil > Temperate...
TCCCGATCCGGCATTGGCGGCGACCCAGGCCGACACGGCTGGGTTGGAAACGTCGCGCTGCAGCTCGCGGACGGAATCGGGAATGACGCCGGGCGGTCTCATTCGCCGCCTCCGGAGTCCTCGGCCACGCCGCCGGTGCTCGACCATTCCTTGACGCGCGCAAGATGGTCGTAGTCGCCGTAATGGGTGGTCCACATCGGATGCACCAGCGAGCGGTAGGGCTGGTCTGCATCGGCGAAGCGCTTGGCCAGCGCCGTGAGTTTTTCCAGCGCGCGGTCGGCGTGGTGGTCCGGCGTGCCTTCCTTGAACTTGAGCGGTTTTGGTTCGCCTGGTGGCTCGCCGCCTTTGAGCAGCACATAGCCGAGCTCGGCGACCGACGCGCCGCGCGGAATGTCCTTGAACTTGCCCTGGCGCAACATTGCCGCTTCAAGGGTGAGCTGCGGCGCCAGTCCGGTGCGCACCTGCTTTTCGGTTCGCGCGGCGCCGGTCTTGTAGTCGAGGATGATGTAGCGGCCCTCGGCATCGCGCTCGATGCGGTCGGCGATGCCGCGCAGCCTGAACGTGCCGTCATCGAGCGGAATATCGATTTCGCCGCGAATCTCCGCGGCGATGGCGCCGATGCCGGAGCGGCGCGCCAGTTCCCAACGCGCAAACCAGCGCGCGATGCGCTCGAAGCGCGGCCACCAGAAGGCGCGCGCTTCGGGATAATCGTTCAGCGCGGCAAAATGCGGCCGTCCCAGTTCGATGAGCGCGCGCGCCGGGTCGTCCGGCAGCTTTTCGGCAAAGCGTTGCGTGAATTCGCCGATGGCGGCGTGAATGAACGTGCCGCGCTCGGCGGCGCCGGGTTCGGCGCCGATCGGGTCGAGTGGGGTGAGCCGCAGTATGTGTTTGGCGTAGATCGTATAAGGGTCGCGCAGCCAGTGCTCGATCTCGGTCACCGAAAGGCCCGCCGGCCGCGCCGCGCGCGGCGGCTTCGGCGCCGGCTGCGGCTCCGGCGTAATGGTCTCGGGCCGGTCGAGCTCGCGTGCCCAGGCGAGGTAACTGTCGCCGCGCTCGCGCGCGGGTTTCCAGCGCTCGCCGGCCACCGCGGCGAGGCGCTGGATGAAGCGCGACGGCACGGTCGGCGTGCCGGCGATCTTGGCGGCGTGGCTCAGGATCACGTCGTTGGCGCCGAGCAATTGCGCGAAATCGTGGGCGGACAGGCCGATGCGGCGCTCTGGCAGATCGAGGCCGAGGTTGAGCCGCATCGGGCGGCTGAGCCAGGCATCGGTTTGGCTCTGCGGCGGCCAGGTTCCCTCGACCAGGCCGCCGAGCACGACGCAGTCGCTTTCGGTCAGCCGCGCCTCGAGCGGCCCGAGGATACGCACGCGCAGGCCGGGTTGGGCGGGGCGACGCACGACGCGGCCGGCAAGGGCTGCGGAAAACAATTCGAGATAGTCGGGTGGCTCGACGGACAAACGCGCCGCGGCGTCGCTCGCCGCCAATTCGTCGAGCGCGTCGGCGAGTTTTGTGCCGTCGCGGCCGGCGAATGCGGCTTCGTCTTTGCCTTGCCGCGATAGTGCGGCCAGCACGGCGCGATGGCGCGCCGCCAGGTCGCTGAGCGGCAGCCGCGCGCGGCCGAGGCTTTCGAACGGCTTGAGCGCGCTGCCGAGCCGCGTCACGAGATCGGCGGCGGCGGCGAGTTCAGCATCGGCCAACGCGCGACGCGGGTCGGATGGATGCAAACTGTCTTTGGTCTCGCGAAATGTTTTCAGCGCGTGGGCCAAGCCGCGCGTTCCGGCACGCGGCCGCGGCCCGCGCAGGATCGCGCGCTCGAGGGTGGCGACGGCGTCTTCGGTGCCGCCCATGTCGAGCCGCAGCAGCGGGTGTTTGAGCAGCGCCAGCAGCGTGACCGGCGCGAAGCCGTGGAGCGCGGTTTCGGCGGCAAGGCGGGCAAAGATGCCGGCCGGCGTTTCGGCGAGCGCGTCGCCGCCGGAATCCTCGGCGGCAATGTGCCAGCGCGCAAGTGCGGCAAGCACGCGGCGGCCGAGCGCGCGGTCCGGCGTCACCAGCGCGGCGGTCTTGCCGTCATGCACCGCTTCACGCAGGGCCACTGCGATGGCAAGCGACTCGTCCTCGGCATTGGCCGCTTCGATCACAGTGAGCGTCTGGAGCGCGGTTGCCATGTGCGCTTCGAACCCGGGCTCGCCAGCCTTTTGCCGCCACATGTCGGTCTTCGCCGCCGGCCGCAACGCTTCCGACAGCAGCCGCTCGCGGCCGCGCGGCTCGGCCAAGCTCGCGACCGCATCGCGGGTAATGCCGATGCGCGTGAGCAACGCCTGCATGGCGAATTGCGGATGTCCCGGCGCCGCGCCGATGCGCTTATTCTCGTCGCCGGCAATCAGTTTCCACGACTCGTCGTCGAGATCGGTATCAAGGCCGGGCAGCACCACGGCGCCGTGGGGCAGCCGCGCGATGGTCGCGATCAGTTCGGCGGTGGCGGGGATCGAGCCGGTCGAACCGGCGGCGATCACCGGCGCGTCGGTCCTGCGCGCCAGCCGCGCGGCTTCCGCCTTGATCAAAAGATCGCGCCGCGTGACCGCCTCGATGACGCCGCGTTCGCGCAACACCTCCGGCCATTGTTTGATGGCGATCTGCAGGAATTTCAGCGTCAGCTGCCAATATTCGTCGAGCTCGTCCGGCACCAGCTTGTCGAGACGCTCCCACGGCACGCCGCGCGTCGTCATGTCGTCGATCAGCCGCGCCAGATCGTCGGCGAGCGCGCAGGCCGCCGCCGGCGTCTGGGCGACCAGCGGCGAGCCGCTCAAGCCGTGCAATTCGGGCGAGGTGGCCCATGTGGTGATGAGCTGGGTGAGCAACAGCCGCCGTTCGACAGGGCCGACCGCTTCCGGCAGCGCCAGCGCATCGGGTGCGACGTCGCCGGTTGCGGCTTGCGCAAACGCGATCTCGTCCTCGTCGATATCGCCGATGGCGACGATGCGCGGCAGGATCGCCGCGTCGTCTTTGAGGACGTCGAGAAAGGCATCCCGCGCCAGCCGGCAGGCGCGGCGCGTCGGCAGATAGAGCGTGGCCGCGGCCAAGGCCAGCGGCTCGGGCGCGGCAAAGCCGAGCTTGCCGCCGATCAAAGCCTCGATCAGCGTCGGCAAAAACGGCGCCGACGCCGGAATGGTGAAAACGCGCGCTGCCATTTTGGGTTCGCGGAAAATCGCCGCGCCGGTCTAGCAGATTCTAGGCCGTGTACTCATAAATTCGGCTCATGTCCGCTTCGCTCCGAAAGCGACCGATTTGCTGCACTGCCGTGAAGCGACGCTTTGGGCCAGCAGCGGACGAAGTGCACCGCAGCAAAAACTTGTCCGACCACCGGGGCGGCGTGGGCGAATGTCTATAGACCCAGATCACTCAAGCTCGGGTGATCATCGGGACGGCGGCCAAGCGGCCAATGATATTTCCGCTCGCTCTCGGTGATCGGGAGGTCATTTATGCTGGCAATGCGTCGGCGCATAAGGCCCTGCTCATCGAATTCCCAGTTCTCGTTGCCGTAGCTGCGAAACCAGCTGCTGCTATCGTCATGCCATTCGTAGGCAAACCGCACCGCGATGCGGTTCTCGCGAAAGGTCCAGACTTCCTTGATCAGGCGGTAGTCAAGCTCACGGCTCCACTTGCGCGTCAGGAACGCTTCGATGGCAGCGCGCCCTTCAAGAAATTCCGAGCGATTGCGCCAGCGACTATCGGTCGTATAAGCAAGTGCGACGCGAGCTGGGTCGCGCGTGTTCCATGCGTCTTCGGCCATTCGTACCTTTTGTGCAGCGGTCTCGGCCGTGAAGGGAGGAAGCGGCGGGCGGCTCATCTTGGGTGTCTCCTTTATTCTTTCATGACCTCGTCGCGAAGGGCCAGCAACGGACCTGAGCACCCGCAGCAAATCGGCCCGCTTATTCGATCACCTGGTCGGCGCGAGCAAGCATAGTGCCTGGGATGCTAAGGCCGAGCGCCCTGGCGGTCTTGAGATTGATCGCGAGGTCGAACTTGGTCGGCTGTTCGGTAGGGATGTCGGTCGGCTTGGTGCCGCGCAACAGCTCGGCGAGCTGCCGCGACAGTGTATCCCGATAGATTTGAGTGAGATGCGGCCCGTAGCCGATGAGGCCGTCTTCATCGGTGATCTCTGGCCACTGATAGATGGCGGGCAGGCGCAGCGCCGCGACCTGCGGGATCATGGTCTTGCGGGCGCTGAACAACAGCGAGGAGGCGAGGACATTGAGCGCCGTGGCGCCCGATTTCTTTGCGGCATCGAGCGCCCCTGGGATCTCATCCTCCTTCGAAACCTGGAAGACCGACAACGTGACGCCCCGCGCGCGGGCCGCGTCGTCGAGTTCAGCAAGCTGCCGCGGCGAGATGCTGTTGGTGTCGGCAAGCGCGGCGATGTGCGTGCCCGGCACCGCTTCGAGCAAAATTTCCTGGCGCTTGCCGTTGAGGTCGATGGTGAGGATGCTCACCCCGGTGGTGTTGCCGCCGGGTTTGGCCAGCGAAGCGACGAAGCCCGCGCTGACCAGGTCCTCGGCGATGGCGAGGATCGGCAGGGTCTTTGTCGCCTGCTGCGCGGCGCGCACGTTCGGATCGCCGGCGGCGATGATGACGTCGACCTTGGCGCTGACGAGCTCGGCGGCGTGCGGCGCAAGTTGGTCGACGCGCATGCCGTAGCCGCTGGCATCGCCGATGAGGTTTTGGCCCAGGATGAAACCCTGGCCCTGCAACGCTTCAAAGAATGCCGCGTGCCACGGCGCGCTTCGCGGACTGAACTGCAGGCTGCCGATGCGGTAGGTCCGGCCCGGTTCCTGGCCCAGCGCCATGCCCGGCCAGCCTGCCGCCACACCCCCCATCAATGCGATAAAATCCCGCCGCCTCATCATTCGATCACCTCGTCGGCGCGACCGAGCAGTGTGACGGGTACGCTTAGGCCGAGCGCCCTTGCGGTCTTGACGTTGACGATTAACTCGACCTTTGTAATTTGCTCGACCGGAAGATCAGCCGGCCTCGCGCCTTTGAGAATCCGTCCAGTGTAAACGCCCAGCTGCCGATATTGATCGGTCAGACTGCCGCCGTAACTCAAAATCCCGCCGGCCTTAGCAAAAGCGCGATACGGGCTAATCGATGGCGTGCTAAACCGGACGCTCAATTCGGCGAGTTGCTGATTGCGAACTGCAAACAACGGATCAGCGCTGATCACGAGCCCGCTGATCCCCAGTCCATGCAATGATGCAAATACCGCATCGATTTCCTGTTCACTGCTCGCTTTCAAGACACGCAGCTGCAGTCCGAGTTCACGACCGGCTGCCAACGCCGATTGCGATTGAGTCTCGGAAGAACCAGTGGCGGGATTCACCAGCACAGCCATGCTCGTGGCAGTTGGAACCAACTGATGTAGCACTTCTAGCCGCTTTTGCGCCAACTCCACGTTCAAGGACGTCACGCCCGTGACGTTACCGCCCGGACGGGCCAGACTTTCGACAAGTCCCAGTGCCACGGGGTCGACTCCTACTTGGAAAACCACGGGTATGGTCGTCGTCGCCGCTTTGGCAGCGAGCGCCGCGGGCGAGGCTCCGCCTGTCGCAATCACGGCCACTCCGCGATGCACCAAGTCGGCGGCGAGTTGGGGGAAGCGATCAAGTTGGTTTTCCGCCCACCGATATTCGATGGCAACGTTTTGACCTTCGGTAAATCCGATCTCGCTCAAGCCTTGGTGGAAGGCGAGCATGCCATCGGCGAACTGCAGAGGCGACGCGGCGCCAAGGAATCCTATAACCGGTCTCGTCTTCTGCTGCGCGCGTACAGCGAGCGGCCGTGCGGCCACTGCTCCACCGATGAGCATGATGAACTCGCGCCGCCTCACGCGCCCCTCCCAAGTCGAGGCTACACTCTAGCAGCAACGACATTTTGTGCATCACAGCAAATCTTGATGACCGATGTCGCCTTCGGGTCATTTTCAATTGTTCCAGCTGATTTGGCAGCCAGTTCATGTCTGCTTCGCTCCGAAAGCCGACTTGCGGCAAGGGGACGACAAGAACCTTGCCGGCAAGCGACGCGCCTGGGCCAGTAGACCGCTGCGACTTTTAATGTGCCCCGGCCAGCACCGCCTCGGCCGCGGTGACCGCGTCCGGGGTGCCGACATGCATCCACACGCCGTCAAGGCGAAGCCCGAACAGGCGGCCCTGGTCGCCGGAGCGGTCGAACAGCCGCGTCAGCGCAAAAGCGCCTGTGGGCGCATCGGCGAACAGCGCCGGCGCGAGAATGGCGGCGCCGGCATAGACGAAGGGAACCACTTCGCGCTCGCCGCGCCGCTGCAGCCGGCCGTCGGGCGACATGGCGAAGTCGCCGCGGCCTTCATAGCCGACACTGCCGGTGGCCGAGGCCAGGAGCAGCAAGGCGTCCATGGTGGCGGCGTCGAAGGCATCGGCGAGGCGGACGAAATTGGGTTTCTTGCCGTCAAGCCAAAACGTATCGGAATTGACCAGAAAGAACGGCGCCGCGCCCAGTTGCGGCAACGCCTTGGCGATGCCGCCGCCGGTGCCCATGAGCGTGCCGCGCTCGTCGGAGATGACGATTTGCGGCCGCTGCCGCGACTTAAGATGCCGCTCCAGCGCGTCGGCCAGATAATGCACATTGACCACGGCGCGCTCGACGTTCGCCTCAGCCAATCGGTCGAGCGAATAATCGATCAACGATTTTCCGGCGACGGCGACCAGCGGTTTTGGCACGCTGCCGTTGAACGGCCGCATGCGCGTTCCCAGCCCTGCTGCCAACACGAACGCGCTGTTCGGCATCATCGCGCTTGATCCCGCCGCTGCCCGATTCGCCCCATCATACATCGCGGGCGGGCACATTGGTGGCATACCAGTCGGCGAGCATGCCGAGCGCCGGATGCGCCAGTGCGCGCTGCAGGTAATTCCATAGGCGCGGCATGTGGCGCAAATATTGCGGCTTGCCGTCGCGGCGGTCGAGCCGGGCAAAGATGCCGAGGATTTTTGTCGCGCGCTGCGCCGCCAGCGTCGCATAAAGCTGGGTGAAGCCGGCGGTGTCGAATTTCGCATCGTCCTTGAGGCGGGCGCGGACATAGCGGCTGAGCAGCGCCACCTCCAGCGCCTCGGGCACGTCGACGCGCGCATCCTGGAGGATGGAAGCGACGTCATAGGCCGCGGGTCCGATCACGGCGTCCTGGAAATCGAGCACGCCGATGCGGGCGACGTCTTCGCGGTCGGCGAGCCACAACAGATTGGGCGAGTGATAATCGCGCAGCACCCAGGTCGGTGGCGCTTCGAGCGCCGGCCGTAACGCATTGCGCCACAGCGCCGCGAAGGCGTCGCGCGCATCTTCGGTCGGCGGTGCGCCGACGCTCGGCAGATACCAGTCGAGCAACAGCTCGGCTTCGATCAGGAAGGCGTCGGAGTCGTAGCGCGGCAGGCGATAGTCGAAATGCGGCGCGATCGGCAAAGTCTCCGGCAATCTCCGGCGATGCAGCGAGAGCAACGCGTCGATGGCGGCTTCGTAGCGCGCCTCGATCGGCGCCGGCGGGTCGCCATCGACGATGCGCACGTCGCCGAGATCCTCCATGACGATGAGGCCGCGCGCCGGATCGGCGTGCAGGATCTCCGGCGCCGAGAGGTTGCGGTCGCGCAAGCCGCGCGCCAGCGCCACATAGGGGATGGTATCCTCGGCCAGATGGGCGATGGCGCTGTAGGGCTTGCCGTCGCGCACCGGCGGGCCGTCGGGCCGCGGCGGCGCGTTCATCAGGATCATGGTTTTGTCGTCGAGCGTCAGCCGCTCGAAAATGCGCGTCGAGGCGTCACCCTGCATGCGTTGACGCCGCGCCGCGCCGACGCCGGATTCGTCGAGGAAGGCGCGCACCAGCGCGATGCGCTCGGCGCGCGGCGCAAAGGTGCCGTAGCCGACATAGCGGACATGGCGGGCTTCGGCGCCGAGGTCGGGCGCCAGCGTAAAGGTGATGTCGAAACGGTTGGGCGGCAGCAAGCCGGCAGCGCGGTCGGGCCATTCCAACAGCACCACGGCGCCGTCGGGCAAGTCGTCGAAGCCGAGCTCGGCCAATTCCGCGGCGCCCGACAGCCGGTACAGATCGGCGTGCACCAGCGGGAAACGCGGCAGCTCATAGGTCTGCACGAAGGTGAAAGTCGGGCTCGGCACTTCGATCGTTTGGTCGCCGGCCAGATAGCGGATCAGCGCGCGGGCGAAGGTGGTCTTGCCGGCGCCCAGATCGCCGGACAGCGTCACCAGATCGCCCGGTTCGAGCGCACCGGCGATGTCGGTCATGAAGGCGACCATCGCCTCTTCGTTCGGGATGGTCACAGCGAAGGTCGCGCCACCCGTGGTCGTCAGCAGCATCGTGATTCAGGCCGCGGTGAGCGTGGCGGCTTCTCCGGTCGGGAACGTACATGTCACAGTCGTGCCCTCTCCGACAATCGAGGTGATGCTGACCGTGCCGCCGTGCAGCTCGACGAAAGAGCGCACCAGCGAGAGACCGAGCCCCGGGCCGCGATGCTGCGAGCCGAGCGAATGGGATTCGAACCAGTCGAACACCTTTTCGAGCACGTCGGACGGAATGCCCGGCCCGCGGTCGGTCACCGCGAAGATCACCGCATCGGCCCGCCGCTCCGCCCGCAGCGTGATCTTGGCGCCGGGCGGCGAGAAGCTCACGGCGTTGGCCAGCAGGTTGAACAGGATTTGCCGGACGCGGCGTTCGTCGGCGGTGAACGCGCCGATGTTCTGTGGCGCGCTGATGTCGAGGGTGAGGCCCGGGCCGACCAGGCGATCCTGCACGCCTTCGGCGGCGGCCGCCATGGTGGCGCGGATGTCGACAGCGCCGAGGTTGAGCTGCATCCGGCCGGCGTCGATGGTGGCGAGGTCGAGGATATTGTTGATCAGCGCCAACAGCGTGTCGGTGGAGACGGTGATGAAGTCGAGATAGTCGCGCTGCTTCGGCTGAAGCGGTCCGGTCGAAGGGTCGCCGAGCAGGTGGACGAAGCCGATGATGTTGGTGAGCGGCGAGCGCAGTTCGTAGGACACGTGGTGGACGAAATCGATCTTGATCTTGTCGGCGTCTTCGAGCGCCTCGTTGCGCTCGCGCAGCGCGCGCTCGACGTTCACCGAATCGGTCACGTCGTGGAACGTCACCAAGGTGGCGCCGTTGGGCAGCGGCACCGTCGTGCAATCGAGCACGGTGCCGTCGCGGCGCTCGAGTCTGGCCTCGAACGGCTCGCGGCTGTCGATGGCGGTGACGAATTCGCGCAGCTTCTGCCAGGTGGCGTTGTCGCCATGGAGCGGGCGGCACAACGCCGTGATCGTCTCGATATGCGGCCGCTCGGCCAACGCCTGCGGCGCCAACCGCCACATGCGGGCGAAGGCGGCGTTGTGCAGGCGAAGCCGCCCGTCGCTTGCGAACACGGCGACGCCCTCGGCCAGATTGTCGAGCGTCTCGCCTTGCACGCGGATCATTTCCTCGAAGCGGCGGTCGAGGTCGAGCCGCTCGGTGACGTCGTGGAACAGATAAGTGACGCCGCCGTCCGGATTGGGCGTGGTGACGACGCGCACGGTGCGGCCGTCCGGCAGGTGCCACATATATTCTTTGGCCTCGACGGCGCGATAGGCCTCGAAGAGCTGCGCCTTCCATTGCCGGAAATCCTGCTCTTCCGGCAGCTTGCGGGCGCTGCGCAGCGCCTCGATCACCGCGGAGTCGGTCGGCGCCTGATCGAGATAGGCGGCCTCCAAATCCCAGAGCGCGCGATAGGCGGCGTTGTAGAATGTCAACCGGTGATCGGCAGCGAACATGGCGACGCCGGTGGGCAGCTGATCCAGCGTGCGGCGGTGGGCGTCGACCATACGGGCGAGCGCGACGCGCATGGTTTCCGCTTCGGTGGCGTCGAGCCCGATGCCGGCGCTGCCGGTCTCGGTGCGAAAATCGAGCACATCGAAGGTGCGCCGGGAGCCCGCGACCACGGCCGGCAGCCGCCCCGCATAGGAGCCGTTCGCCGCGAGCGCCCGCAAGATGTTGTCGCGCGCCGAGCTGTCGAGGAGCTCGAGGCGCCGCGTGACGGCGTCGGCTGCGGTCTTGGCTTCGACCGCGCGCGCATAGGCGGCATTGGCAAAGGTCAACTGACCCGCCGCGTCGCGCGTCCACACCGGCGACGGCAGGTTCTCGACCAGGGCGCGCAGCGAGGCGACTTCGCGCAGCAAGGCCTCGTGCCGGGACAACAGCTCGACCAAGTCGCGCTTGACGCCGTTGGCGTCCTTCAGGCGCAGCACGGCGCGCCCGCCAATGGCGCGGCCTTGCACTTCGATCGGATGACCGTGCAGCGTGGTCAGCGTCAGGGAAAAACCTTCGCCGCGGCTGCGCAGGTTTTCGACCGCCCGTTCCATGGCGAGGGCCTTGCCGGCTTCGAGCCAGCTGCCGAAGGCGAGCACGCGATGGGGCGCAGCAACGCCGACGATGGCGGGATCGCCGTCGATGCGGGGCTCATCGGAGCCTGCCGGCCAATCCACCATCACCTGCGGCTCGGAAAACAGCAGCGCATTGGCGCGGTCGAGATCGCTGCGCAGGCTGGCGATTTCGTCGCGCGAGGACGTCTCCAGCCGCGTCCAGCGCGTGCGCGCGCGCACCAGCATGATGGCGGTGACGACGGCGAACAGCACGAGGCCCAGCACGACGACCAGCACGGCGATTTCGTGCCGGTCGATGCTGTCTTGCGCGCTGGCGACGAGCTCGTGGAGCGCGAGTACCGGCTGTTGCCCGGCGCTGGCGGGGAGGGGGACGACCGCGCCAAAAATGGCGGTCGAGAATCCGCGCCGCCACGGATGAGCGCAGCTGCCGCTGATCCGGATCGTGTCCGGCATGCCCCTTCGCCTCTGCTGGCCGTCACCGCCAATCGGGTGAAAAAGGCCAGCGAATCGCTCGACTTTACTCTCAAGCGGAATCGCGCCGAAAGAGTCCAGATCGTGAACGTGAATGCGATGGAACCGGGCTCAAGCCAGCGCGGTCGCCGCGCGGCCGAATAATGAGGTGCTGAGCGCCTCGGCGTCGCGCGCCATGTCTTCCAGATTGATGCGGCTTAGAGCGACGCCGAATTCCTGCTCCGCAGCCGACAAAGCCGGCAGCACCACTTTGCTGAGCAGCTCGGAGCCGACGGGTTCATGGTCGGCCTCGTCGACCGTTCCGGCGGCGCGCAGGATATCGTTGGCGGTCACGCGGCGCGCTTCACGCGCAAGCTCGTAGCCGCCGCGCGGGCCGCGGATGCCTTTGAGGATTCCTTCGCGGACCAGGTTTTGCAGCACGGACTCCAAGTGTCGCGGCGGCAAGTCATGGCGCGCCGCGAGCGTTTTTGCCGAGATCGGACATCCCGGAGCCTGCATCGCCACATCGATGACGGCTGCAATTGCGAGGAGTCCTTTGCGTGGGAGCAGCGGCATGCATGGGAAAAACGTCGTTGGCGGGGAATAGTTCGTGAGGAGGTAACGGGCTGCATCGGAACGAATTCCTAGCAAATCAGGCATTTTGGTCGCGGGTCTATCGAGTCTTCGATTCCAATCCGGTGGATCCAAGCCCGCCTGCTGCGCGCTCTGTTGCATCTAGAGTGTTACATTCAACAAGTTCTGCATGTTGAATTGGCGCGACGACCAGTTGGGCGATGCGCATGCCGCGTGCAACGACGAATAATTCCGAGCCGATATTGACCAGGATAACCTGCAATTCTCCGCGGTAATCGGCATCGATCGTTCCGGGCGTGTTGAGCACCGTGACACCGTGGCGGGCTGCCAATCCCGAGCGCGGCCGGACCTGGCCCTCGCTGCCGGGCGGCAGGGCGATGGCGACGCCGGTCGGGATCACGGCGCGGCCGCCGGGCGGAATTTTGACCGCAGCGTTGGCTGGCACCGCGGCGAGGAGATCGAGGCCGGCAGCGAGCGCGCTTTGATATTGCGGCAACGGCAGGTCGCGCCCGTGCGGCAGCCGGACGATGCGTACCTCGATGGGCTTTTGGCTGCTCATCACTTGGCCCCCTTAGAGACTTGACCCCCTGAGAGCGAAATCGCTTCAGATTGAAGCGATTTGCGCTCTAACATTTTAGTGGAGCATGATCTTTTTAGTGGAGCATGATCTTTTCGGAAAAACCGGTTTCCACTTTTCCGGATCATGCTCTGAGCGCCGTGGCGATCCGCACGATCAGGGCGCGCGCAACGTCGTCCTTCGATTGCGGCGGCCAGGATTCGACGCCGGCCGCGGTGATGAGATGGATGGTGTTGACATCGCCGCCCATGATGCCGGTCGCGGGCGAAACGTCGTTGGCTAAAATCCAGTCGCAGCCTTTTTTGGCGAGTTTTGCCTGGCCATTGGCGATGACGTTGTCGGTCTCGGCGGCAAAGCCGATGACCAGCCGCGGCCGGCCGGACTTGCGATGGGCGACGGTCGACAGGATGTCGGGATTTTCGGTCAGCGTCAGCGTCGGCGTCTTGCCGGGCTGTTTCTTGATCTTGCTGTCGCTTTGCCGCTCGGCGCGCCAATCGGCGACGGCGGCGGCGAACACCGCGACATCGGCCGGTAGCGCCTGCTCCACCGCCTCGAGCATCTGCTGGGCGGTTTCGACTTTCACCACGGAGAGGCCCGGCGGATCGGGCAGATTGACCGGGCCGGATACCAGCACCACCTCGGCGCCGGCAGCGGCAGCCGCCGTCGCAATGGCGTGGCCCTGCTTGCCCGAAGAACGGTTGGCGATATAGCGCACCGGATCGATCGGCTCGTTGGTCGGTCCCGAAGTGACCAGGATACGCTTGCCGGTGAGCGATCCGGTCCGGCGCAGGAGGGCTTCGACGGCAGCGGCGATTTCCAGCGGCTCGGCCATGCGGCCCAAGCCCGCTTCGCCGCGCTCGGCCATCTCGCCGGTGTCCGGCCCGACGATGTGCACGCCGTCGCTGCGAAGCTGCGCCAGATTGCGCGCCGTCGCCTTGGCCGCCCACATCCGCGGATTCATCGCCGGCGCGATCAGGATCGGCTTGGCGGTCGCGAGCAGCACGGCGGTGGCGAGATCGTCGGCGTGACCGCCCGCCATCTTGGCCAATAGATCGGCCGTCGCCGGCGCGACGACGACGAGGTCGGTGTCGCGGGCGAGACGAATATGACCGACGTCGAACTCGCTGTGCGGATCGAACAGATCGGTGAAAACGCGCTCGCCGCTCAGCGCGGCGGCGGCGAGCGGCGTGACGAAGCGTTGCGCGGCCGCGGTGAGAACGCAGCGCACCTGTGCATTTCGATCCTGCAAGCGGCGGATCAGGTCGAGCGATTTATAGGCGGCGATGCCGCCGCCGATGATGAGCAGGACGCGGTTGCCGTTCGCTTCCGTCGTGCGCGCCTTGCGCCGCGCCGGTTGCGATGGCGGCTCGACATCGTCGAGCATACCGGTTTGTTCCGCGGCCTCGCGCAGGATGACGCGGACCTCGTCCTCCATCGACCGGCTGTGGCGCGCCGCGCGCAACCGCAAAAGCTTCTTCAGCTTGTCGTCGAGTTGCCGGACCGTGAGGCTGCCCATGGCGGCTTCCGTATATGGCCAGTTCCGTAACAATATCAGAGGCTGGCATGGCAATGATTGCATTGCAATCATTGCCATCACAAGACCCGCAAGGCGATCCAAAGCAGCAGCGCCGCGATCACCCACAGCGCCGCCATGGTCCAGCGGCTCCGGCGGCCTTCGGCTTTGTCGATTTCGGCCAGGGTCTGCGGCGACAGCACCAGGCCGTCGCGGGTGATCTCGTCGAGCTGATCGAGCACGCGGGCGCCGCGCGTAAGCAGCCCCGGCGCGTTGCCGACGAAGCGGCCGACCTCGGCCATGCCTTGCGCGGCGTTTTCCAGCTTTCCGGCGGGGCCGAGATGCCGCGTCATCCATTCGCGCACCACCGGCTCCGCGGTGGTCCACATATCGAGCTTGGGATCGAGCGAGCGCCCGACGCCTTCGACCACCACCATGGTCTTTTGCAGCAGCAGCAATTCCGGCCGCGTGCGCATGTCGAACAGGCCGGTCACCTCGAACAGTAGCGTCAAGAGCTTCGCCATCGAGATATCTTCGGCGGTGCGGTTGTGGATCGGCTCGCCGATGGCGCGGATGGCTTGGGCGAAATTCTCCACCGAATGGTGCGGCGGCACATAGCCGGCCTCGAAATGCACTTCGGCGGTGCGCTGATAATCGCGGGTGATGAAGCCGTGCAAAATTTCGGCAAGAAACAGCCGCTCCTTGGCGCCGAGCCGGCCCATGATGCCGAAATCGACGGCGATCAGACGGCCGTCGTCGTCGACGAACAGATTTCCCGGATGCATGTCGGCGTGAAAGAAACCGTCGCGCAGCGCATGGCGGAGAAATGTCTGGATCAACACCCGGCCGAGTTTCGGCAGGTCGAAACCTTTGGCCACAAGACGGGCGCGGTCGGACAGCGGCGTGGCATCGATCCATTCTAGCGTCAGCACTTCCTTGGTGGTGCGGTCCCAGTCGACCGCGGGCACGCGAAAATCCGGATCGTCCTTGGTGTTCTCGGCCATCTCCGAGAGCGCCGCCGCTTCGAGGCGGAAATCCATTTCGACCAAGACCGAGCGGCGCAGCGTGTCGACCACCTCGATGAGGCGGAGCCGCCGCGCTTCGGCCGACAGATTTTCGGCGTGCAGGGCGGCGAAGGTGAAAGCGCCGAGATCGGCATGAAAACGCTTTTCGACGCCGGGCCGCAACACTTTGACGGCGACCGCCCGCTGCTCACCCGCGATCTCGACCGTGGCGCGGTGCACTTGCGCGATCGACGCCGCGGCGACCGGCGGGCCAAAACTTGAAAACACCGTTTTGAGCGGCTTGCCGAACGAGGCGGCGACCGCCGCTTCAGCTTCGCCTTGCGGGAACGGCGGCATCTGGTCCTGCAGCCGCTCGAGATCGGCAGCAAGCGCAGCGCCGACCACGTCCGGGCGCGTCGCCAAAAACTGGCCGAGTTTGACGTAGCTCGGGCCGAGCCGGGTCAGCGCCGTCGACAGGCGAGTGTCCGCCGCGCCGGTCGTGCGCCGCTCGATCAGGCGCGCCAGCCGCAGGAAAGGCCGCGCCGGGACCGGCACGTCGGTCGGATCGACGATGCCGAACACGCCCTCGCGGGCGAACACATAGCCGGCGCGGCCGAGACGGACGAGATGCGCGGGAGCGGAGATCACAAACGCCAGCCCCAATGCAGCGCCACGATGCCGCCGGTCATTTGCTGATAGGAAACCCGCCGGAAGCCGGCCGCGCGCAGCATGGCGGCAAAGGCTTCAGGCCGCGGGAAGCGGCGGATCGATTCCACCAGGTAGCGATAGGATTCGGCGTCGCCGGCGACGGCGCGGCCGAGCGCCGGGATGACGTTGAACGAATAGAAGTCGTACAGCCGGTCGAGGCCGGGCACGTCGACCGTGGAGAATTCGAGGCACAAAAATTTGCCGCCGATTTTCAGCACCCGAAACGCTTCGGCGAGCGCTACGTCGATGCGCGGCACGTTGCGGATGCCGAACGCGATGGTCACCGCATCGAAACTGCGGTCGGCGAACGGCAGCGCTTCGGCATTGCCTTCGGTGAATGTGATCCCCATCCCTATCCCTCCCCCGGTTGCGGGGGAGGGTAGGGTGGGGGAATGCGCTTCGGCGCGTTCGCGGCCGACCGCGAGCATGTCGGGATTGATGTCGCACACCGTCGCCCGGGTGAATTCGCCGCCGGCCGCGATGACGCGCATCGCTACATCGCCGGTGCCGCCCGCAATGTCGAGCAGCGCAAACGGCCGGGATTTGGGCGGATCGAGCGCTGTGACCAGCGCGTCCTTCCAGGCCCGATGCAGCCCGAGCGACATCAAATCGTTCATCAGGTCGTAGCGCGGCGCGACGCTGTGGAACACGTCGTCGACCAGCGCCTGCTTGTCCGCAAGCGGCACCTGGCGCGCGCCGAAATGGGTGTCTGCCATCACTGATGTCCTGTCAGCCAACCATAGCGCGGCGGCGCAAGCGACGCTATGTGTTGGCATTAACTATAGTGTTTGCACCCGAAGGCGCCGGATCGAGCGATGCCCGAATTGCCTGAAGTCGAGACGGTGCGCCGCGGCCTCGAGCCGGCAATGGAAGGCGCGCGTTTCGCCAAGGTCGAGGTGCATCGCGGCGATCTGCGCTGGCCGCTGGCGAAGGATTTCGCCAAGCGCCTCGAAGGCTCAACCGTGACCGGCCTGGGCCGGCGGGCCAAATATCTGCTCGCGGACCTTTCGTCGGGCGACGTGTTGATCATGCATCTCGGCATGTCGGGCTCGTTCCACGTGTTTGCCAAGGAGCGCCAGAACACGCCGGGCGCCTATTATCACGAGCGCTCCAAGCACGTCGCCCACGACCACGTGGTGTTTTACATGTCGTCCGGCGCCATCGTCACCTTCAACGATCCGCGCCGCTTCGGCTCGATGAAGCTCGTCGCGCGTGCAAAACTCGACGACGAGCCGCTGCTGCGCGGCCTCGGTCCGGAGCCGCTCGGCAACGCCTTCGACGCCGCGATGCTGGCGCTGGCCTGCAAGGGCAAGAAGACGAGCCTCAAGGCGGCGCTATTGGACCAGCGCATCGTCGCCGGGTTGGGCAATATCTATGTCTGCGAGGCGCTCTATCTGGCGCGGCTGTCGCCCAAGCGCCTGGCGTCGACCATCGCCGCAAGATCCGGCGCGCCGAACGAGCGCGCCGCGCGTCTGGTCGAAAGCATCAAGCGCGTGCTCAACGACGCCATCAAGGCCGGCGGCTCGTCGTTGCGCGATCACAAGCTGACCGACGGCGGGCTCGGCATGTTCCAGCATAATTTTCGCGTCTACGACCGCGAAGGCGAAAAATGCCGCACGCCCGGCTGCCCCGGCACCGTCAAGCGCATCGTGCAGAACGGCCGCTCGACGTTTTATTGCCCGAGCTGTCAGAAGTGAATTCACCTCTCCCCGCCGCGCGGGGAGAGGTCGAGCGAAGCGAGGGTGAGGGGGCCTCTCCGCGCTTCTGAGCGTTGAAGAGAGAACTCAAGCGTTGGGGATATAAAATCCCGTCATAGCTTGGGAAAAGCGCAGAGCATATTTGAGCCTTACCGTCTGATATACGGCAAAAATGTCAAAGAAGGGAAGACATCACTACATTCCTGTCTTTTACCTCAAGCAATGGGCTGGAGAGGATGGACGCATCTGCGAATTCAGCAAACCGTATGATCGGGTGAAGCCTCGTAGGGTACACCCCGAAGGTACTGCTTATATTGACGGATTAAATACGATTGAGGGATTGCCTCTGAATCAAGAGCAATATCTTGAGGATGTCTTTTTCAAGATCGCGGATGATGCAGCTGCTCGTGCCCTTCACGTCTTGTTCAGGCCGCCGCCATGGAACTTTACGACGAAGGAAAGAAGTGGGTGGTCGAGGTTCATCGTTTCACTCATGATGCGAAATCCCGAATCTCTTCAGAAGCACAAAGAAATCGCCGCTGCCATCTTCAAGGATGCGCTACCTCGTATTGAAGACGCCTATGCGAATGATCGTGGTCCGAACGACCCGCCGACGTATGCAGAATATGCGGCAATTCACGGTCCTAATCCTGCGGGCCGGACGATAGTGCGGGTGATTCAAGGTCTCATCGACAACGTCGACGTTGGGCGCAAAATCAACTCGATGCGCTGGCTGGTTCTGCATGATCCCAGCCCAAAATTTGAAATACTTACATCGGATCGGCCACTCCTTATTACCAACGGCATTGGTCATCAGAATAGTCAGATTATCATGCCGATCTCCCCATTTCATATTTTCATCGCAACCAACAACGTGCAAACGGAGAATGGAATCCGTGCCGTCTGGCAGACGCGCAACGGCGTGCAGAAAATCAATGAACGGGTCGCCTGCCAGTCGCGAAAATACGTATTTGGTCGCGACGATAAGCAACTAAAGTTTGTTTCACGGCGGTTAGGGTTGAAATACACGGCAGACCCAATTGAAAACATCAAATACGATTTATTCGAAATAAATCGACTCGCCGCGTCCATCATTGAGCGTGACAAGCGCGGGTCGGCGTGACCCTTCTCGATCGTTCACTGGTACGAGGAACCTTGCGGTTCTGGTCAAAGGCCTTTTGTCGACCGAGCTCCAAGCTGCTGTCGCTCATTTCTCAGCCCAGCGGAAAGGCCCCCTCACCCCAACCCTCTCCCCGCACGCGGGGAGAGGGAGGAGCGAACCTCCCGCGGTGAGAAGAAGTCACATCTTCGCCGGCACCGCCTCGTCCAACCACCTCGCGACTACCGCGGCGATGTCCTTGTTGTTCTTCTCCAGCATCATGACGTGGCTGTTGCCCTTGATGCCGAGATCGGCGAGCCTGATATAGGTCGGCTTGACGCCGGCCTGGCGCAGATAGTTCACCGTGCAGTGATCGTAAGGCGCGTGATAGGACGCCTCCGCGGTGAGCACCAGGATCGGCATTTTCTGCAGATTGGGCAGTTGCCGCGCCGGCTCGGCTTGGGCGTAGCAGCGCACCAGGTCGGGCGCGTCGGCTTTGTCCTGCTGCAGCATCTTGAGCTCGGACGCGTCCTTGACCGGCGGCGAATAATTCAGCGGCACCGCGGTTATGCCATAGGGCAGCGCCAGCGTGCCTTGCTTGAACCAATCCGGCGCGCCTTTGAATTCGACTTGGTAGAACGGCGGACCGTTCGGCTCGACCGCCAGGATCGCCTTCACCAGATCGGGCCGCGCGTCCGCCACCGGCCAGCCGAACGCGCCGGCCTGGGAATGGGTGAGCAGGATCGCCGGCCCGATCTTGTCGAGCAGCGCCAGCAGCGCATCGCGATTGAGGAATTGCTGCGAGGCGAAGTCGGCGATCGCCGGCATCTGGCTTGCGGCAAGTTGCACCGTCGCCGGATCGTCGGGCTCGCCGTTGCCCGGCCATTGCGTGTGCAAGACCGCTTGCGGCCACAGCTTGAACTTTTCCTGGGCGACGAAGCGCGACAGCGCATTGCCGCGCTCGACATTGTGCATTGGCCCGTAAGCCGCGGCGAGATAACCGGACCGCGCCCGGCCGGGCTGGTCCACCACATAGACCGCATAACCCTGGCGCACGAAATATTGCGCCCAGCCCTCGCGGCCGTCGGGCGTGCCGGTGTAATTGGTGCCCGACATGGTGCCGCCGTGCACCATGACGATCGGATAGGGGTGCGTCTGCTTGGCCGGGATGCGCACCTCGACATACATCTGATGGCTGACATAGTCCTTGCCATCCACCGTCGTCGTCTTGGCGTTGACATAGAAGAAGCCGTCGCGCGCCAGCGCCAGCGGCGGATCGTCGGCGGCCTGCGCCGGCTTGGTCAAGAACGCGATGGCCATGGTTGCGGCGACGATCAGTCCGGCGGCAATGCCCGCATAGGCAATCATCTCGTTTGGCTTCACGGCTTTCCTCCCCGGTCGCGGCATCATAACAGAGTGGCTGCGGGCCTGAAATTCGGCTAGGCGTTGAGCGTTCGGGAGCGGCCAGCATGGCTTACGAAAACATCATTGTCGAAACACGCGGCCGGGTCGGCCTCATTCGACTCAATCGCCCGCAAGCGCTCAATGCGCTCAACCGCGCGCTGATGGGCGAGCTCGGCCAGGCCATCGCCGTGTTCGAGGCCGACACCAACATCGGCTGCATGGTCATCACCGGCTCGGACAAGGCTTTCGCGGCCGGCGCCGACATCAAGGAAATGGCTGACAAGGATTTCGCCGAAGCGTTCTTCGGCGATTTTTGCGCCGACTGGCATCAGGCGGCGGCGGCGCGCAAGCCGGTCGTCGCCGCGGTGGCCGGTTTTGCGCTCGGCGGCGGCTGCGAGCTGGCCATGCAATGCGATCTCATCATCGCCGCCGATAACGCCAAATTCGGCCAGCCGGAGATCAAGCTCGGCATCATTCCCGGCATCGGCGGCACCCAGCGCCTCACCCACGCGGTTGGCAAGGCCAAAGCCATGGACCTCATCCTCACCGGCCGCATGATGGACGCCGCGGAGGCCGAGCGCTCGGGCCTGGTCGCGCGCATCGTGCCGGCGGCAGGCCTGCTCGACGAGGCCATGAAAGTCGCCGAGACCATCGCATCGATGTCGCTGCCGTCGGTGCTGGCGGCGAAGGAGGCGGTCAATCGCGCCTTCGAGACGTCGCAGGCCGAAGGCATCCGCTTCGAGCGGCGCATCTTTCATTCGCTGTTCGCCACCGCCGACCAGGGCGAAGGCATGCACGCGTTTATCGAGAAACGTTCGCCGAAGTTTCAGAACAAATAAAATAACCCGTCATGCCCCGCGAAAGCGGGGCACCCAGTAATGGCCGCGCTGGCGGTGTGTACTGGATCGTCCGCCTTCGCGGACGATGACAAGAATTATTTCCGCACGCAGATCACGCGCACGACCGATTGATCGATTGCATTGCGGCCGGTGGTGAGCGCGATGTTCTGCGCTTGCAAAAAGGCGCGCAGGGTCTCGGCCGGTATCAGCGTCGCCTGACTGACGGCGCCTGCGCCGGCGACCGCGGTTGATTGCAAATCCACCATGCCGGCGAAGCGGCCTTGCGGATCGACCGCCGCCGCGCCGGCGAAACCAAGCTTTGGCGCCGGGTCGAGACCTTGGGCGTTCCGATGCGCCGGCGTGCGGGTGACCGCGCTGCCGCCAGCCTGGGCCAGCGGATCAGCGATGCCGACAAGGGTGAGATCGTCGCCCACGCCGTTGTCGCCGGCGAGCGGCGCCGGCAGAAGGTCTGGCGCGCCGTAGACGCGCAGCAGCGCGATATCGTTGGCCTTGTCCGCCGCGATGCGTTCGGCATGGCCAAAACTTGGGATCGTGATGGCTTGGCAGCCGTCGGCGATTTGCGCCGAGGTGATCAGATGTCCTTGGCCGGACGCCACGATGGCGCTGCCGTATTCGACGCTGCGCCGCAACCCGGGCGGCGGTGCCGCATTCGGGTCGGGAAAGCCCTGATAGCTATTGGCCATGGCGGCGGCGATCGGCGCCATGACGCCTTCGGTGGCGCGATCGAACAGAATGGTGATGCCGCGCAGCTCGCTGCCGCTCGACTGGACGCGGACGATGAACCGCTTCAGGCCCTGCAGTCCCGACATGACGAAGGAGTCGGGCGTGACCGTCGAATGCTCGACGGTGCGACGGCGCGTTTTCTTTTCGGCGTCGAACAGGGCCGGCAGCGCGCCCTCGCGCAGGCGAAATGTCTCGATGTCGATTTGACCCTGTCCCGATGTCCAGCGGCTGCCCATGCGGGCCGGCGCGGTTTTGGGCACCAGCGCACTGGGCAGGCCGAGCCGCGCGCCGGTTTTAAGGTCATCGATGATGCGCCATCCGGCCGCCGCCAGCGCGCCTTGCGACGGCGGACCTATGGTATCCACCGCGGAATCGGGATCGTCCGTTGCCGGCTTGGCGGCGACGGCGGGTTTCTTCGCGGCCGTTTTCGCTGCCGCGTCCAAAGCCATTCCCGGTAGCGTCAGCACCAGCAGGCCGACGACGATGCCCGCGA
>Ga0307476_10000799_pt1 | contig 21545 bp, 19 predicted proteins | sample atmos_gasesECM2C_2_FD_203314 | JGI IMG/M metagenome (GOLD analysis project Ga0307476, IMG submission 203314) | Hardwood forest soil microbial communities from Morgan-Monroe State Forest, Indiana, United States - atmos_gasesECM2C_05 | ecosystem: Environmental > Terrestrial > Soil > Temperate...
TGATGACCGTGGCCCGGATTTGGCTCCAATGAGGGAAATCGCTCTCGCGCTCATTGACGCTGGCTGCTCTTCCTGAATCGGTCAGCCCGCGAACGACAACTGGTTGCCGGGAGGCGCGGTGTCGGAGTCGTTGGCGGGGTTGGCGAATCTTCTTAGCTCGGGATATTTTTCGAGCAGCGCGGGTGGGGCTTGGACCCGTTTGCCGGTGATCATGGCTTTCAACTCTAACGCATTGACTCCGGCTTTGCTTTCGAAGTGGTTGTTGGTGATGACGTAGGTCGTCTGGGCGCGCTCGGCTACGTTTATGATGCGGTCTTTCCAGCCTGCGAGTTCCCTTTCATTGTAGAGATAGTTGTAGCGGTCGTTGCGGTTGTCGGAGTCGGGCGCAGCGTCGACAAACCAGTGGTCGTAATTGCGTCCGTGCAGGCGCACGTAGGCGAGGGGGGCGGTGACATGCTCGGTGGGAGCGAGCGAGTTGCCAAGCACGGGCTGATCGATGTTGCAGAAGGCGACATTTTTCTGGGTGAAGGCGGCGAGGGTTTCGGGGTTGTTCCAGCTGGAGTCGCGGACTTCGACGGCGCGGGGATACTCGATGAACTGGCGCAGGAGGCGGTCGAGATATTCGCGATTGAGCGAAGTGTTTTTGAAGGAGACGGGAAACTGGATTAGCAGCGCGCCGAGGCGACCTTCGGTGGCGAGAGCGTCGAGGCCCTCGCGGGTGCGGGCTTCGTCTTCGTCGGTGGGGCGAATGGTGGCGGCCGAGGTGGGCTCCATGACAGCGAGCGGCGAGTGGGTGAAGGCGCGATAGAGCTTGGCGGTAAAGAGGAAGCCGGGATTTACGGCCGCGACTCTCCTGCACCAGAGCTTGGCCAGTTCAGGCTTGAGCGGTCCGTAGAATGACGTGTTGATTTCGGTGGTATTGAAGAAACGCGCCAGATATTCCAGGGGATGCTGCTTGCGGCGGCGCATGCCGGGGGGATAGAAAATCCCGTCCCAGTCTTTGTAGGACCAGCCGGCGGTGCCGATGCGTATTTGGTGCACGTGAGTGGGAAAAGCGCGGGGTTGGGCTGAGGATTCCATGGATGGAACCGCAGACGATGGGCAGGGTCAGAGTAGCACACGAACTGGAGTGAAGGACCTTTTTCGGCAGCTTCACTCATTGTTGTTCGCACTTTGTCGTTCGTCATTCACGCCTTATCGTTCACGTCTTTTTCTCCCATAAAGCAATCAACTCCTGCGCCTCGCCCAGGCTCATGGCGGTCGCCTGCCGGGCCAGGCGGATCGCGTCGATTTTGTTTCCATGCGCCAGTGCCTGCTTCGCTGGTTCCAGTGCGGCCGCAAAGTCGCTGTCATTCGCCACGCTTTGAACGAACCGGCTCCTCGCGCCGGAACTTTTCGCTTGCGCGTTCGCGGCCTGCAAGGCTTTCACAGCTTCCGCATAGCGATTGCCGTAGGACACGGTGATGTAGGTTTCTGAGCCTCTGGGATCGTGGGTTGAGTCTACGCTTCCCCACGGGAACGGCCAGTTGAGCGGGCGAGCGAGGATGGTTTCGTCTTCGGATAATCGTTCCACGTGAAATTGCTCGCCGCGGACGGAATCGGCGAATACGTACTGCAAGAGACGATCATGAAAATCTTTGGTTGCGGCTTCAGTTTTGTCCGAATACGTGTCCCACGATTTTGGGCCGGGCGGGTAGAGGTCCGCGGTGAGGTTCACGGAGAGCAGCAGTTGACTGGAGAAGACCACGGTTGCCGAGATGTTTTTGCCGTCGATGTCGCCGGCCGGAAAACGATATTCCGTCCAGGGCATGCCGCTGGAATCGAGTCTGCGCGCGGCGGCAAACACGGCGCTTGCTTGAAATGCGTCCTTGGTGAGGGCCGCACCGATTGCAAAACCGTTGGGCAGGCGAACGGTTCCGTCCTGGCGGTCGATGTCAAACTTCAAGGGAGTGTCTTTGGTCATTGTGATCGTGTTCTCAAGGGGCGCGCTCTCGACAGCTTCGAGCCGGGCCAGAACCCATTTCGTTTGACTGGCTCTTCTCCACCTGCCGCGATAGAAAGCAGCATACAGGATCAGCAGGCAGATGCCGGCAACGACCAGCGCGATCGGAAGCGAATTGGCGGTGGGCTCGAATACGAGTGCATTGAGATTGAGAAACGGCATGGTGCAGAAAAGCGCGGTGAAGATCCAGGCAATCCAAACGAAAGCGAGCAGATTCTTGTTGCGAAGCAACTGCTCATAATCGCTTCCCTTCGGAGTGGGCTGCATCTCCTTGAGGAGGGATGGAAGTGATTCGGGGGGAATGCGCTTGGCGCACCACAATTCGGACATACTCTCGGGTAGCATGCGCTCGACGTTGTCGAGACTGGAACGAATGCCGCGGAGATAGTAGACGGCCGGTCTTGCGTCCGGCAGCGGGTGTGCCCCGCGAGGCGCGAGCACGTAGTTGTCGAGAGCAAAGGTGGCGCGACGGTTCTGGTTCCAGGGATCATCCGCGGTGAAGCTGGTTTCCGTCTTCACACGACAGGGATAGTAAATTTGTGTAACCGCCATCCAACTCCCCCTTTCCCTCGTACTCGCGGGGCCTTTCGAGCACTATTTCTGGTTGAGAATCCTCTCACACGACGTGGGACAAAACGAAAGAAACTTCTGAATGAGAAGGCGGATGGTTGTACGACGACACCTCGATCATCGGTCATTGGGGCGCGGTTTGGGGAACGGCGCCTTCAGGAGAGGCGGCTGGCGGAGTTGTGCTTTGGGCCGACAGGGCTTGATTCAGCTGGCTGGCTAGCTGCGCGGTTTGTTCGTTGGAGAGTTCGATGCGCCCTTCGAGTACGACGCTAAGGCCACCGGCGCCGATCTCCTGGAACTTGGCGGTTTGGACGGTCGCGGAATTCTGGATCGCGGCCGGAAGGGCAACTTTGAAATCGGATGCGGTGCGTGCCGCCGACAGAACCGATTGGGCGACTTGATCGCGTAAGTCGTCGCCCAGCGAGCCGGAGCGCAGCGCTTCTCCGAACATCCCGCTGGCATCGATGCGGCTAAACGTGGCCGCGACTTTCAACGTGTTCGGCGGGTCCAGAGTAGATTGGCCCAGAGTTGTGGTCAGCTTGAATTCAGCTTTGCCGTCGCCTTCCGCCAGTTCGGTCGCGGTTCGCTGACCGGCGCAGATCCACCGCTCGTAGTGCAACCATAGGGTGAGAACGCTTGCGGGAGCGGCGGGCGTGAGCGAGGCTTGGCGAACAGAGAGGCGCTCGCCACAGGTGACGGCCGTCTCGAGTTTAGCTCGCATAAGGTCGGTGATGTTCTGCTGCATTTGAGAAAGATCAGCGACCAGTTCGAGTTGAAACGTGCGCTGGCCACCCTGAGACGCGATCTGCGAAAGCACGCCCGAAACGGTAACCGAAACGGATTGACGCCCGAGCCGGATCACGTTATTCACCTTCGGAAGCGTGAAGGCGACATCCTGCGCATTGGCCAGGGTGATGCTCATCTCTCGGCCGAGCGCGAGTTGCTGTCGGGAGAAATCGGTGAGCGCTTTGTCGAGAGTCTCGGCGTGCTCGACGAGATCGGCGCCGGGAGCCTTGAGATCGAAACCGTGGTCCAGCTTCTTTTCTTCCTGGTCAAGGTCGGAGTCGGCTTTGGCCAGCCGCTTGGCGATCTCTTTGAGGCCGGATTTCTGCGCTTCGGAGAATCCCTCCTGGAATTTCCTGGTACTGTTGCGCGCGTCCTCTACGGCAGAGTTGAGGGCGTTGCGAGGCGCGGAATCCGCAGTATTTTGATTGCGAAGCTGTTGCATGAGCACTTGCAGTTCCGATTGCGCTGTCTGGGTACTTTTCATGAGCGCCTGAAACTCGGCGACTTGCTGGCTCGTGGCCTGTACGGCGAGAACCTGGTGAAAGTCTTTTAAGTTGTCGCCTTCGGCGACTCCGGTCGGGCGATTGGAACCAGAGACACTGCCGTTTATTCCACCGCCCAGGCTGCTGCCCCCGCCGTGGCGCTGGGCAGCCGCCGCAATCGGATGGGCCAGAGCACATCCGAGAATGACGATGTTGATGGCCGAGAAGGAAACCCCACTTCGAAACATGACGCAAATCTCCAGGAAAACTGTAGGGATTCTAAGCGAATCGGCCAGTATGGAAGGAACACCAGAGCGCGCGTCAATCGGGCCAAAACTGGCGACCTGACCGAACTGGCGACGTACCTCTAGCTTGGGGCATGGGCAGGAAAAAAGCCAGTCATTTTACAGTTCTTTGCAAAATCTCGAACAGATTCGTTCGGCATTAATTAGCGGCGAAGGGCATTAGAGGCAGCGTCACCGACGGCAACAGAAGGTTCCTCCACTACGCCGTCGTTTCCGCTCCGGCTCCGGTCGGAATGACAAGCATTTTACTCCAGCGTCAACACTACCCAATAGACTCCCGTGGGATAGGTTTCGGTGCGGCTGTAGCAGGCGCCGACGGAGAAGCTGTGCAGCCTGCGGCTGGCGATGGCGTGGGCGCCTTCGGTAGGGAGGGTTTCGGGATGGAGGCTGGTATAGGTGAGAACCGTGGCACGCTCGGCAAGTTTGTGAACCGGTGAGGTTCCGAGCGTGTCGGCTTGGGCCATGGAGCAGGCGGCTTCGTCGGTCATGAGCAGATCGCGGCGCGGCAGATCGGGCTGGGCGTTCTGGTGGCGCATCTGGCTTACGGCTTGCGCGATGCGGTCTTTGACTTCAGCGGGGGAATAGTTGGGGAGGGCGTGGCCGAAATCCTGCACGATGTAGAGCCGGTCTCCGCTGCGAACCACGCCCAAGCCAACCACGTTGTAAGCGGCGTTGAGCAGGTTGGCGCGATGCGGCGGGGACAGCATGAGATGTTTGTGCCCGTCCGCGGCGTCATAATCGAGCGCGACGTTTTCTCCCTCCTGATCGAGTTGGAGCTTCGTTGTGGCGGCCAGGCGCACGGGCAGGGAGGGCTCGCCAGCAAATTGATGCGAAAGCTGATTCGCTTCAAGCATGGCCAGGGCGTGAGTACGAGCCGCTTGCGAGAGTCCGGGGTCGAGCGTGAGCGGAGGCGCTCCAGTTTGGCGGCGCGACTGGTTGGCTAAGGCGAGAAGCTGTTCTTCGGACTGAAATTCGTATTCGGTAAAGGGAATGTCGAGGGCTTTCGCGGCGGCGGGCTGCAAAGTGGCTTTCTGAATTGCTTGACCGGCAGTTCCGGGGGTCTGGGCCATCACGCGGCTCGCCGGCTGAATGGTCGCGGCGCCCGTTAGCAGCAGGAGCGCCAACAATAATCTGGTAGCTCTATGCATCCAGTTGGACCACGCAACGAGATCCTGGGAGGGATCGAGTTTCCGGCTCACACTGGCCTATCGGCGCAAGATCGTTCAGGCCTAAACTTTGTTGCTGGTGCTAGGCTAGGGGTTGGAAGAAAGGGCGAGTAGTTACTTGTGACTATTGAACTAGGGATCAGTGGGGTCATTGGCCTGTTGTTTGGCAGCCTGCTTGCTTGGCTCGCCCTGCGTTCGCGCACGGCCGCGCTGCGGGAGCGTTTGTCGTTGACGGAGAAGGAATTAGCAGGTGAAAAGACCGATCTGGCGCGGCTTTTAGAGGATCAGCGAGGATTGGTGGAGAGCCGGGCGCGCTTCGAATCAGCTCTGGAATTGGAACGAAAGACCAGCAACGAGAAGATCGAATTATTGACAAAAAACACTGAGCGCGCCGCCGCGGACTTGCAGAATGCGTTCAAGGCGCTGGCTGCCGATGCTCTGAGAGACAACAGTACGTCATTTCTGAACACCGCCCAGCAAACTCTGCAGCGATTTCAGAGCCAAGCCCAGGGCGATCTCGATGCCCGGCAGAAAGCTGTGGCCGATCTGGTGACTCCGGTCCGTGAGTCGCTGAGCAAAGTGGACGCGCAGATTCAGCAGATGGAAGTTGCGCGCGGCGAGGCTTATGGCGACCTGAAGGCGCAGGTGCAATCTCTCATCGGCACGCAAAAGGAGTTGCAATCGGAAACCGGCAACCTGGTCCGGGCACTGCGCACCCCGAACGTGCGCGGGCGGTGGGGAGAAATTCAGTTGAAGCGGGTGGTCGAGATTGCGGGTATGTTGCCGTATTGCGATTTTGCCGAACAGGAAACCGTGACTGGCGAAAGCGGGCGACTCCGGCCGGATCTGGTGGTGAAGCTGCCGGGCGGAAAAAACGTCGTGGTCGATGCGAAGACACCGCTGCAGGCTTTTCTGGATGCCTTCGAAGCTACCGACGAAGATGCCCGGCGCGTGTGCCTGGCCAATCACGCCCGCCAGGTGCGCGACCACATGAAGACGCTGAGCGGCAAGAATTATTGGGAGCAGTTCGAGGCCACGCCGGAGTTTGTCGTGATGTTTCTGCCAGGGGAAACATTTTTCAGCGCGGCGCTGGAGCAGGATCCTACGCTCATTGAGCAGGGAGTGCTGCAGCGGGTGATTCCGGCCTCGCCCACGACATTGATTGCGCTGTTGAAGGCTGTGGCTTACGGATGGAATCAAGAGAAGCTGGCGCGCAACGCACAACAGATCAGCGCGCTGGGAAAAGAACTGCACGACCGACTGCGGAAGCTCGCGGGACACATCACGGGGGTGGGAACGAATCTGGACCGCGCTGTCGAAGCTTATAACCAGGCGGTTGGATCACTAGAGAACCGCGTATTGGTTTCGGCCCGCAAATTCACGGAGTTGGGAGCGTCGGTGGCAGAAGATATTCCGGAACTGGAGCCGATTGAGACGACGGCGCGAGCGCTGTCGTTTGAGTGGGACGATGATCCGATCCTGGAAGTTCCTAAAAAAGACGACAGTAAGGCAGGATGACCAACTTGACCGGTTAGGCCTCCCCGGCAAACAATTTCGGCCCTGCTAGCAAGATTTCTCTGAATTGGCAGGCCGGGGCGAAAGCCCCGTGATATTTCGGGGGATCGTACGGGGCGCTTGAGCGCCGCTCTTCCACGTTACGCACTCGCGGCGCCGGAGACCTGTCTGGTGAAAGGCGGCAGCATTGTTTCGCGCGAGCTGGATTTAGTGGTAGTCATTCGAGCGCATGATGGTCGGGTGTACCTCTCAATTGGATCCCTCCAACATCCCGTAGAGGGCTCTTCATCATCATATTTCGGTGAGAGTGCGAATCCTTCAGACGAGCGCACCGCTCTTAAGCCTAAGAATCGCAAGGGGAAACAGATACGGAATCCCACAGAAACATCCAGAAATACATAGTTGGCGTTCGAAAATGCATCTATAATTTCGGAAGTGGTTTTATACAGGGGACTTAGCCTTCCGGAAATGGGAACTGACGTGGCAGCGAAGTTGCTAATAAAGGGCCGATGGGATGCGTCTGCCGAGGCGCGAAGACGTAGTAAAGGGATTCTGCCGAAGCCCATGAATCGGGAAAGCCAAGCTCGTTTTGTTGCCGTCCTGTTGTTCCTACTGACAGTGGCTGCCGTGGTGTTTGCGGGCTTCAATTTCCAGACGGAACAGAACTCGAGCGCTCCTGACGATGGCGTCTGGTGGGTCGAGCACAACGGCCACCTCGTGGCGGACCGGGTTGACCCGAACGGACCGGGCGCGAAAGCCGGCATTAAGACCAACGATCAGCTGGTTTCGGTCAATGGCCAGGAGATCAAGGGCACGCCCGGGCTGGTGCGCCAGCTTTACCACACCGGTATTTGGGCGAAGGCAACGTATTCGCTTATTCGTGATTCGGTCGCACTCGATTCTAACGTCATTCTGGCACCCGCCGACCGGTCTCTGAACAATTGGCTGCGGCTGATTGCCATGATTTATCTGGGAATCGGCGTATATGTTCTGCTGCGGCGTTGGACCGCGCCCGGCTCCACGCACTTCTATATTTTTTGCCTGGTATCGTTTATCGCCTATTCGTTCAAGTACACCGGCAAGTTCAACGACTTTGACTGGACCATCTACTGGAGCAACATCGTAGCTTGGGTACTGCAGCCGGCGCTGTTCCTGCACTTCGTTCTGACATTCCCGGAGAAGCGAGAATTCGTGCGCCAACGTCCCTGGCTGCTCGCCCTGGTCTATCTCCCCGGCGCCATGCTTCTTGGAAGGCATATTTTCGCCTTGCGACTGGCGCAGGCCAGTGGATACCTGCGCTGGGACATGGACCGCCAGGAAATGGCGTACGGCGCGTTGCTATTTGTGATTGCGGCTGCGGTGTTGTGGAACAGTTATCGGCTGGCGAGCACGACGATCCTGCGCCAGCAACTCAAGTGGGTCACGCGCGGAACGATTCTCGCCATCATCCCTTACACGCTGATTTACGTGGTGCCGTACCTGATGGGTTCGTTGCCGGGCACGTGGATGAAGCTGTCGGTGCTGTCTCTGTGCCTGCTACCCCTTACGTTCGGCTATGCTATCTTCCGCTATCGCTTGATGGATGTGGATCTGATCTTCAAGCGTGGTGTGGTTTATACACTGGCCGCGGCGACGGTTGTGGGAATGTATTTTGCGCTGGTAGCCGGGGTGGCGACACTTGTGCAGAGGCAGCAGCCCGGCACCGGGCCTGTTGGGTTGATCCTGGCGATGGTCGTGACGGCGCTGTTGTTTGACCCGATACGCAAGTGGATTCAAGAACGAGTGGATCACGCCTTTTACCGCACGGTGTACGACTATCGGCGAACGCTGTTGGAATTTGGGCGTGAACTCGGTTCGGAAACCGATTTGAATGCGCTGCTGTCGTCGGTGCTCGACCGGCTGTCGCGGACTTTAGCCGTTGACCACATTGCGATCTTTCTGCGCGATGAGGAAACCGAACAGTTTGTCGTTGCGAAGTCCATGGGCATGAATCTCACGGGCAAGCTGGACCTCACTTTCCTGAGCGCGCCCCGGCCGGAGCCCGCGGGACACATGTTCTTTGAGAACACCCACCAGGTACCGCGCGAGACCGAAGGATCGCAGGATGCGATTGCCCGGCTGGATCTGAATTACTACATTCCGTGCCGCGCCCAGCAGAAAACCGTGGCCGTGCTGGGCCTGGGAAAAACCACCAAGGGCGACTATTTATCGAGCGAAGATATCGAATTGCTCGAGACTCTCGGCGGCTATCTCGGCATCGCGATCCAGAACGGTCGGCTGTATGCGTCGCTGCAGCAGAAAGTAGCGGAGTACGAGCGCCTGAAGGACTTCAACGAAAACATTGTCGAGTCGATCAATGTGGGCGTCATGGCGCTCGATATGGAAGACCGCATCGAGAGCTGGAACGCGCAGATGGAAGTGATGTACGCCATGCCACGATGGCAGACGCTGACCCAGCCCGTGCGCAGCGTTTTCCCGACGGAATTTGTGGAAGAGTTCTACCGGGTGCGGCAGAATCCGGGAATCAACAACTTGTATAAATTCCGGCTGCAAACCCCGGCGGGCGAGACGCGCACGGTCAACGTGGCGATTGCGCCCCTGGTCACGCGCAAGTTCCAGGTAATCGGCCGGTTGGTGATCATGGATGACATCACCGAACGAGTGGAACTCGAAGGTCAGCTTTCGCAGGCTGACAAGCTGTCGTCGATCGGTTTGCTGGCGGCCGGCGTGGCGCATGAAGTGAACACCCCGCTGGCGGTGATTTCGTCCTACACGCAGATGCTGGCCAAGCAACTGCAGGGCGATCCGCAGAAATCAGGATTGCTGGATAAGATCACGCGCCAAACTTTCCGGGCGTCGGAAATTGTCAACAACCTGCTGAACTTTTCGCGCACCAGCGGCACTGAGTTTGGCGACGTGGACGTCAACAAAGTCATCACTGACACGCTCGCGTTGCTCGAGCACCAGTTCAAGATCGCCAAGGTGCAAGTACATTCCGATTTGACCGCTGGGATTTCACCTATTCAGGGAAATCCGGGACGGCTGCAGCAGGTATTTTTGAATCTGTTTCTCAATGCCAAAGACGCCATGCCGGGTGGCGGGCGGCTCAACGTGGCGACCAGCAATGGCGAGATGGTGAGCGTCCGAGTTTCCGATACCGGGTCGGGGATTGCGCCGGAACATATTCAGCGCATTTACGATCCGTTCTTCACAACGAAGACCGCACCGAAAGAGGGGCAGAAGCGCGGCACGGGGCTGGGATTGTCGGTGACCTACGGCATTATCCAGGAACATGCGGGGAAGATTCGAGTGGAAAGCAATCCGGGATCAGGGACGACGTTCGCTCTGGATTTTCCGCTAAGCAGGAAGGCAGTGCATGTCTGAGGCAGCAGTCATAGCGCGGGGCACCTTGAACGGAACGACGAACGGATCCACCAGCGACCGTCCGTCGCCGTCAGGTTCCGTGCTGATCATTGACGACGAAGCCGAGATTCGCGAATCGCTGCAGACGCTGCTCGAGATGGAGGCCTTCGAGGTGGAGACCGCGGTGAGCGGCGAAGATGGCCTGGCGCAAATGGCGGACCATCCGTTTGATCTGGTGTTGCTCGATCTGGCTCTGCCGGGTCGCGACGGGATGGAGATTCTGGCCGAGATTCGCTCGCATGATGCTCGCCTGCCCGTCATCATGATTACGGCGTATGGCACGGTGGAAAATGCGGTGCGGGCCATGCAGTCGGGCGCAGCGAATTTCGTACAGAAACCGTGGGACAACGAAAAACTTCTGGCCGATGTGCGTGCCGCGGTCGGCTGGCGGCGGGCAGAAGAAGAAAATATCCAGCTCAAGCGCGCACTGAAACAGCGCTACAACTTCGAAAACATTGTGGGCAAGAGCGAGCCCATGCTGAAGATTTTTGACCTGGTGGCGCAGGTCGCGAACAGCCGGTCGACCGTGCTGTTGCAGGGTGAAAGCGGTACGGGCAAGGAAGTCATTGCCAAGGCCATTCATCTCAATTCACCACGCCGCGATCGACCGTTTGTTCCAGTCAATACCGGGTCGATGCCGACCGATCTGCTGGAGTCGACGCTCTTCGGCCACGTCAAAGGGGCGTTCACCAGCGCCATCGCGTCGAAAAAAGGTTTGTTCGAAGTGGCGGACAAAGGGACGCTGTTCCTCGACGAAATCGCCACCATGGGGCTGGAGACGCAGGCCAAGATTCTGCGCGTGCTGCAGGACCGGCGTTTCATGCATCTGGGCGGCATTCAGGAAATTCAGGTGGATGTGCGCATTATCGCTGCCACCAATATTGACCTGCGGCATATGGTGCGGGAGGGACGCTTTCGCGAGGATCTTTTTTACCGGCTCAACGTAATTACGGTTGAACTTCCACCGCTGCGGCAGCGCAAGGAAGACATTCCTCTGCTGGTGGAATTCTTTCTGAAGAAATATGCAGAAGAAAATGGGCGACCGACGCCGCGAATTACTCCCGAGGCGCTGCGTCCGCTGATGGCTTACTCCTGGCCGGGGAATGTGCGCGAACTGGAAAATGTGATCGAACGCGCCGTCGTGCTGTCGTCCGGACCAGAGATCAGCATGGACCTGCTGCCGGATTCCATGATGGGGCGCGGTTCCTCACTCACCCTGCACGACCCGCCGTCGGACGCGTCGTTGTTTGAGATTGTCGAAGATGTCGAGCGCCGCGTGATCACCGACATGCTCGAACGCTGCAACTGGAATCAGACCGAAGCCGCCGAACGGTTTCATGTACCGCTGTCAACGCTGAACCAGAAAATTCGGCGGCTGAATATTGAGATTAAGAAGAAGGGGCGCGGGTAGGATTTCTAGTTCTCGGCCCTCAAGCCCGAAGCACCATTCTGTTTATGGCTTCCTTTACTCGAGGCAGCTGGACCATGCTCGCGGGGTCTTCTGTGGCCGCCGCGGGCGTGGTTTTGTACACGCAGCTAGGCGCGCTGGTTAACCTAAGACTTAGTCCTGCGGTGGTCGACACTGCCGTTATGACAAGCTTCGGTGCAACTGTAGGCGGATCATTGGCGGCGCTAGTGGCTTCGGTGGTGTGGGCGCGAAAGGCGCTCGCTGGTCGCGTGCTGGCGGCGGCAATCTTCGTTGGTGCCGCGGGCCTTTTAGTCGCAACACTTGGGAACATCAACGTCCACGGCCCCAGCGCCATACTTCTCTTTGTCCTCCCCTTTTCAGTTGTAGACTCCGCCCTGCTGCTTTGCATTTTCGTCAGTCGTCAGGCGTCTCGCTGATTCAAATGCGCCCCTGCAAATCGTTGACGAAGGACGCGCCGCAATGCCGTCTCTGACGACAACCGGCTGATCGCTGACAGCGTTCTCTGTTATAGTTCGGTCAAGCCGGTGCGTCGCCCACGATGCCAGGCTTTCCGAATCGCATGGAACTGAGATCGCCCACGGAGTTTGCCAAAGAGAAGGTCCAGTCGGTTCAGGATTACATTTTGCTGGCCGCGCAATCGGTCGGCAATCTGTTTCGCAAGCCTTTTTACTTCGCCGACATGGTGCAGCAGGCTGACCTGATCGGAGTGGGGTCGCTACCGATCGTGGTACTGACCGGTTTTTTCACCGGCGGAGTGCTCGCGCTGCAAACTGCAAATACGCTGCAGCGCTTCGGATCGATCACCCTGATCGGCGAACTGGTTTCCACCTCCATGATCCGCGAACTGGGGCCCGTGCTCACCGGGCTGATGGTTGCGGGACGCAATTCTTCGGGCATGGCCAGCGAACTCGGGTCGATGGTGGTGACCGAGCAGATTGACGCCATGCGCGCACTCGGCACCGATCCGATGAAGAAGCTGGTGACGCCGCGCGTGACCGCGACCGTGTTCATGCTTTTCTTCCTCAGTATTATTTCCGATCTCGTGGGGCTGGCCGGCGGGCTGATGGTGGCCAAGCTTTTTCTCGCTCTCGACGCCCGCCAGTACTGGGCGAATGCGTGGCAGACGCTGGTGTTTCAGGATATTTTCATGGGTTTGCTGAAGCCAGTGATGTTCGGTTTCATCATCGCGACCATCGGCTGCTACTACGGCATGAGCGCGCGTGGAGGGACGCAAGGAGTGGGCCGCGCGACGACGCAGGCGGTGGTAGCCGCGTCGGTCTTGATTCTGGTCACGGATTTCTTTGTTACCAAGCTGCTGATTTCTATTCTGTCGTTCAAGTAGGACAACGAGTAAGACGAGTCACCGCATGTCCGCGCCCACTCTACCGATCGAACGCGCTGCCGCTGTTGCCGGGCCGCGGTCGGGGTCTGCCATTGTGTTCGACGATGTACATCTCGCGTTCGGGGACAATCATGTTCTGCGCGGGATTTCGTTCAAGCTGCCATTTGGAGAAACCAAAGCACTGTTTGGCGTGGCAGGGTCGGGCAAAAGCACGATTCTGAAACTCGCGCTGGGACTATTGCCGCCGGACTCCGGACGCATCACCGTTCTGGGTAACGAAGTCACCGAGATGCGCGAGGGGGATCTGTTCCCGTTGCGCGGCCATCTGGGCATGGTGTTTCAGGAGAGCGCGCTGTTCGATTCGCTGACTGTGCGGGAGAATGTCGCTTACCGACTGATGGAGGAGCGCGGTGTCTACGATGATTCGATCGACGTGCGCGTGCGCGAGTCTTTGCGCTTCGTGGAGCTGGAGCACACCGTCGACATGTTTCCGTCGGAACTTTCAGGAGGCATGCGGCGACGCGTGGCGATTGCCCGCGCCATTATTTCGCAGCCGGAACTGCTGCTCTATGATTCGCCGACCGGCGGCCTCGATCCGGTTACTTCCAACACAATCGTTGAATTAATTATGAAGCAGCGCGATGTTTACCGCACCAGTTCCCTGCTGGTGACGCACCGCCTGCAAGATGCTTTCACGCTGGCCACGCATGAATTCGACCTGCGAACCAATCAGGTGCGCTCGCTGCCGCGCGGGCAGTACTGCGACGTGCCGATGAGCTTTCTGATTTTGCGCGACGGCAAGGTCATCTTCGACGGCGATGTTCGGCAACTGGCGCACAGCAAGGACGAGTACATCCGGGAATATATTTCGTAGGTTCTTACTTCGCGTCTTCACTTCGGCGCTGCTGCTAAATTCTTCCCCGCCTCAATAAACGATTGCACGTTGCTTTTGTCGATCATGCCTGAGCCGGTGTCGACGAAGCTAGGGATCGGGGAGAAGCTGTCTTTGGACCAGTCTGTGTCGAGCGAAGACGGCTTGTGGTGATAGAGATTGTCGAGCATCTGCATGCCGACAAAGGCCATAGTGTAAGGCTTCTGGGCGATGGTGGCGGCGATGACTCCTTTCTGAATCCAGTCGAGCGTCTCCTGGTCGGTGTCCATGGCGATGACAACTTTTCCAGTGACGTGATAGCTGTTGAGGACGCCTGCGACTTCCTTACCGGATTGGGCTTCAAGACAAACGAAGCCGTCGACCTTGCTACGCTCTTTGCCGACAATCTCGGTGGCGGTGTCGAATGCGATGCGAGGATCGCCCTGGATGTCGACGAGGCGGGTAATCTTGATCTCTGGCGTTTTGGCCAGAGCGTCTTTGTAGCCGCGAAGGCGGTCCTGCAAGTTTGGCTGGTCGGGCATGGTGAAGGCGACGACGTTGCCCTTGCCCTTGAGTTCCTGCGCCAGGCGCAAGCCGCCGGTGAAGCCGGCCTGATAATTATTCGTGCCGACGAAAAACAAGCGCTTGCTCGAGGGCGCGTCCGAGTCGATCGTGATCAGCGGGATGCCGGCGGCTACGGCTTTATCGATGCTGTCTTTGAGCATGTCGGGGTCAGTTACGGCGAGCAGAATGCCCGTCGCTCTTTTCTGTACCGCCTGATCCAAGGCGTCGCGCTCGGCTTTGGGATCGTAGTTCGTAGGTCCGGTGAAATCGGAGCGAAGCTTCATCTGTGCGGCGGCGTTGGAGAAGCCTGCGCCGGCGGCCTTCCAGTAAGGGAGCTGCAAGTTCGCTGAGACCAGAACAAAATATTCGTCGGAGTCGTGGAGTGAAATGCAACTCAGAATCAATCCCAACAGGATCGCGAGAGCGCCGGAGTGGAGAAGCTTGCGCGCGGAGAGCATCGCATCCTCCTTTCGAAACATCCTCATGTCGCAGCATCTACATCGCGGAGCGATGCGTTACTGCGGATGAAAACCTTTCAGCGAGTGGATTGTAAACGAGCGGTCAACCTCAACGAAATAGTATGCGTCGCGTACAACCTACACTCCGACGGGAAAGGGCTTGGTGTGCGTAGTCGCTCTGAGCGATGCGCTACCGAAGCGGCCTTGCAACAGAGACATCAGCCCTGTGTACCAGTAGCCGACGACGAAGAGCAGCAGGAATGGGACCGTGATGTAGTTCTCATTGTCGACGGCATAGTAGACGGTGGCGGCGAAGTAGGTGCCAATCAGAAGTTCGAGCCACGGAACCCATCCCAGGCGCTTGCGGTACTTGGTGGCGCCGATTTTGTCCTGCTTCGAGACGACGCTGTATTTGGGCGTGCGAGCAAAGGCGCTCTGCTTGCCGATCAACGCTTCGATCACTGCTTTCGTGTTAGTGATGGTCAAGCCGATACCAAGCGCCATTAGAAATGGCAGATACAGCAGGGCGCGCGGCCAACTGCGGGGAAAGAGTTCACGCTGGGAAACCAGGTAGAAACTGGAAATCGAAAACGTCGAGGCCATGAACAATGGCAGATCGATGTAAAGCATTTGAAACCAGCCTTGATAAAAGCGAATGATCATAGCTGGAAGCAGCAGCACGGAAAGCATGATCATCAGCGGATAGCTGATATTAGCCGTCAGGTGATACCAGGCTTCGATCTTCGTGTGCAGCGGGGCGTCGCTGCGCAACACCCGAGGAAGAATTTTTTTTCCTGTCTGAATCAGGCCTTTGGCCCAGCGCGCCTGCTGCGTCTTGAACGCAGTCATCTCAACCGGCAACTCGGCGGGGCATTCCACATCCTGCAGGTAGATAAATTTCCAGCCTTTGAGCTGCGCGCGGTACGAGAGATCGGTGTCTTCGGTTAATGTATCGTGCTGCCAGCCTCCGGCTTCGTCGATGGTGGTGCGACGCCACATGCCCGCGGTGCCGTTGAAGTTGAAGAACAGGCCAGTGCGGGCGCGGCCGGAGTGCTCGAGCACGAAGTGACCGTCGAGCAGGATGGCCTCGACTTCGGTAAGGAAGGAATAATTGCGGTTGATGTGGGTCCAGCGGGTCTGCACCATTCCGATTTTTGGATCGCTGAAGTGATGGACGACGCGCATCAGAAAATCTTCCGGAGGAGTGAAGTCGGCGTCAAAGATGGCAACGAATTCGCCTTTCGCCGTCTTCAGGCCCTCGGCGAGCGCGCCCGCTTTATAGCCTTCGCGATTGGTACGGTGATGGTAGCTGATGGGATTGCCCAGCGCAGCGTAGCGCTCGACCAGCCCGCGAGCCACGTCGACCGTTTCGTCTGTCGAATCGTCGAGTACCTGAATGTCGAGCCTGTCCTTGGGATATTTCAGCTTGCAGATCGACTCTAGTAGGCGCTCGACGACGTATTGCTCGTTGAAAATCGGTAGCTGCACCGTCACCTGCGGAAGTTCCTCGAAACATGCGGCTGGCTCAGTCGTGCCGTTCTTGCGGTGTTTGTAATACAGGTACACCAGGATGTAGCGGTGCACTCCGTACCCAGCCAGCAGAATCAGAACAATGAAGTAGGGGATGAGCAGGGCTACGTCGAAGGCATTGGCGCGGTAGAGCCCACGAAACGTCGTATCCAGGAAATGCTGGCGGATGTACGGCACGACGCCCTTGGGGGCAGTGCCTGCGGCCAGCGTCGCGGTCAAGATGAGATCAGATATGAGCAAGGCGTTCTAGGGAAGCTTGTATTTTACCGGAACGTAGGTCGTAGCCGGGCGCGCAACCCTCGGCTAACGGGCGACGGCTTCACCCATTTAGGACCACGGGTTCAAAATCGTTTTCAAAGTTGGAAAGTCAGAGACATTGCGCGTAACCAACATGAGGCGATGAACGTCCGCGATGGCTGACAGAAAAGCATCCATGGCGCCGATGGGCCGCCCCAGAGCCTCGCAGCGTGACACGGTTCTCCCCCAGGCTTCGGCGACCAGATAGTCGACCGAGAGAATTCGACCTTCAAAGCGCAGAGGCAGTTCATCGCGCAGCCACAGCTCAAGCCGACTGCGGCGCGCTCCGTCTGCCATGTGGTCGACGCCGTAACGCAATTCCGCAAGGGAGATAACACTCAGGAACACTCGATCCTCGTCAGCCGACTCCATCCAGCCAATCAAGCCTGGGTTGGGCCGCGGCTTTACCCATTCCGAAACCGCATTGGTATCCAGAAGAAAGTTCATCGAGACAAAGACCTACAGATCAATCTTGCGCGGCTTTGCTTTGCGCCGGGGCACTTTCAGCTCCGAACCTCGCAGAGGAGATCCGGCGAAGAACTCCGCCAGGTTCCCGGCACGCCTGGTCTTGCGTTGCCATTCATCGGCGCCCACCACAACCGCGGCGGTGCGGCCTTTCCGCGTGATGGTTTGCGGGCCCTCCGACATGGCACGTTCGATGATTTCGCTAAATTTTGCTTTCGCTTCCGCCACGGTCCAGATCGGTGCGCCCATCATAATTGCTCCGTTCATCGCAAAAGGTCATTATGATCATTATAGTCATCTGTCCGAGGACTTGGCAATACTGCCCTGATTTGCCGCCGCGCTTCGCCTCAGCTACAAATAGAACCACTCATGGAATCTAGCTCACCGGCGGGCTCCCACGGCGCTCGGAGTTCCAGTCCGCTCTTGTCTGCGAGCGTGTGGACGACACCGCCTTGGACTTCGCCAGGATGGATCGCCGCGATCGCCCTACTGGTGCGGGTCCTGTGGATCGTCATCGGCCATACCTACCGGTTCAAGAACACTGACGACAACTTTGGCTTCGGGTGGGAAATGGGACGCATCGCGGCATCGCTGACTTCGGGGCGCGGATTCAGCAGTCCGTTCGGCCCCGCGACGGGGCCGACGGCGTGGGAGCCTCCGCTGTACCCGTATCTGACGGCGAGCGTGTTTCTGGTTTTCGGGATTTACTCCAAGGCGTCAGCTTTCGTACTGCTATTGCTCAACAGCATTTTCTCTGCGCTGACCTGCATTCCGATTTTTCTGATTGCGCGACGGATATTTTCGGAGAAGGTTGCGGTGGGCTCGGCGTGGGCGTGGGCGTTGCTCCCGAACATTATTTTCTGGTGCACGCGCGCGATATGGGAGACGAGTCTGGCGGCGCTGCTGCTGACAACGATTTTCTGGCTGGCGCTGACGCTGGAAGATCGCGAGGGGTGGTTGGGCTGGTTGCAGTTCGGGCTGCTGTGGGGCATCACGGCATTGAGCAGCACTTCCCTTCTATCGTTTCTGCCGGCTGCGGGGTTGTGGGCGTGGTACCGGCGGTCCAGGCGCGGCAAGCGATCATTTGCCGGAGTCGTGCTGGCGTCGGTGGTCTTCCTGGCTTGCGTCGCGCCCTGGCTGGTGCGAAATTATGAGATGTTCGGAAAATTTATTTTCATCCGCGACAACTTCGGCGCCGAGCTGCGGCTAGGAAACGGCAACGGCGCCAACGGCACCTTGATGCTCTATTTGGACGCGACCCACGATCCGTACGCAATGCGGCAGTTTCAGGCGATGGGCGAACTGCCTTATATCGCGATGCGCAAGCGGCAGGCGCTGGATTATATTCGAGCGGACTACGGACGATTCTCGATGCTGTGCGTCAGACGATTCGTTTATTTCTGGGGAGGTCCTCCGAAAGACGCGCAGCCGGAATGGATAGGGGGGGCGAAAAACTCGCTATTCCTGGCGTGGTCGGTTCTGGCGTTCTGGGGATTGGGCCGAGCGTTGCGCTTGCGCAAGCCGGGCGCCTGGCTTCTGTTCTGGCTGTTCTCTCTTTATCCGGCGATTTATTACTTCGTGTATTGCATTCCGCGCTACCGGCATCCCATTGAACCGGAGATGGCGATTCTGGCGGTGTTTGTGGTCACTGAGGCCGGAAAGAAGCGCTAGGGCTTGTCGTCGAGATCAATCTTCAGAACATGAATCTGATTGAGCTTGGGGTCGAGGACGCCGGTGATCACGACGCGCTGGCCCTCGAAACCATGCACCAGATCGGATCGGTCGAGCCGATATACATTCTTCCCCGCAGAGAGAACGAGATAGCCGCCCAGATGTTCGATGCAATAGACCGAGCAGGTGTTCGATGTGCCGCCCATCGACTTCGACTTCAGCATCTCCTGATGAGAACGCGTGAGCGAGTGAACGTTCAGGGCACACTGGCTGTCGGAAATTTCTCCGCGGTATACGTGGGAGGACTGGCCGTGGGCGGCGACCCCCAGGGCCAAGACGGCCGCAACCGTCGTCGAACAGAGCACGATAAGAAATTTCATCGACTGATTTCCCGCTTGGGATTTGGTTGAGTTCATAGACACTCCCGTCCCGAATTGTCTCAGGGCAGCACGGTAAATTTCATGTGCATGCCTTCGTGATCTTCGCTGCAAATCACCGTGCAGACTACTATGTACTCGCCCGGCTCGCTGGGAGCTGTAAGCGTGAACTCCTGCGTCCCAGGCTTGAAGAGCAGATCCCATCCGTCGACCTTGGTCCGGTCCTTCGCTCGCAGCAGAGTAAAGCCGTGAATCGAGCCATCGCGATTCCACGACTTGGCCCGGTGCGCCGTGACCCGCAGGAGCACCTGCTCGCCGGCTTTCACGGTAATCCCCGGTGTGCGCTGCCCAGCGATTTTATACCGGCTGTCGCTGTCGGCGGTCAGCTCGATCAGGCGGGCTTGCGCGCTGGATCCTTGTGCGTTGGATCTGGGTGCCGCAACGAGCGAAGCGCACACGATTGCGGTCCAGATTAAGATACGACGAACTTGCGAGAATTTTGTCATGAGTGCGATCCAGGTTATCTCAGTGATCACTGGGTCATGTAGAAGAGGATCAGGCGCCGGTCTTCGTCGGTGATGGTGGCCCGGACCCGCATGTGGCGAAGAATTGTCGACATCATGCGAGGCGGAAATTTCTGTGGAGCGTTGTGACAGCGGCCACAGTTGGCGCGAAACCGCTGTTCCCCCGCGACTCGCATGCGGTCAGGATCGGTAGTGTGTACTACCGCTGCGCCGGTAACAGGATTTTTTTCGCCAGAGCGCGACCCGGCGAAGACTGAAGACGCGGATGCCAGCGCCAGTGCACACAGCAGGAACGTGAGCGAAATCCTGGTCTGAACAGTCGTCGCTGTAAAGCTCATCCTCATGGTTGCGATCCTACACGGCCCAGAGGAACGAGAAATCGGTAGGCCAGGCCAAAACTCCACTGGTTGGCATTTCCGGCGGAACTAAATTGGCGGCCATAACTGACAATGCCTTTTAGGCCATCATGAAACCAGTAATTGACGCCGAAATCAGTCTCCCGCGTATTGGCGCTGGGCAGGCCGAGTGCGGCCGCTCCGTCCGGACTAATCTCCCCGGTGTAGAACTGCTGCATGCGGGCGACCAGTTCGGTGTGGAGCATTTCCTTCTGCCAGAAGTGCGCCTGGCTGAGGCGGTACGCGCTCTCGACCCAGTATCCGCTGCCTTCAAACGAGTGAGCGAATTCAGAGCGCACGCTTAATGGCGCTCTAGACGACTGCCAGCCCATGTGGAAACCGAAGGCGTTCTTGCGCTCGTCCTGCAGGGTGCGCTGCCAGGAGCCTCCGACTTCGAGCCGGGGACCGGGAAAGAAGAACCCCAAGCGTCCGCCGACCTGGCGCTCGGAGTCCACACTGCTGAGGCCGATGCTGGTGGCTGAAACGTAGACGGCGTAGTTCAGGTTGGCCTGCGCGTTCACTGGGAAACCGCCGCGCAGCATGACTCCGTCACTATCGGTCGTGTTGATGGGAAGAATCAGAGGGTCCGGTTGCAGGAACCGGATCCAGACAGGATAGAGCCGTTCGTTAAAAATTCCGAAGGGCGTGAGGAAGCGGCCGGCGGTGATGGTGACATAGGGGCTGGCAATGTAATCGATTTGGGCATAGTCGACGTGTTTGGTGACTGGCCCCTGGTAAGGTCCGCCGGTGAGCGGGCGCTGGAACTGGCCTTCGAATTCCGCGCGCGACTCGATCAGCCAATGATCTCCCAACGGCACAAGGAGAACCGGATTGATCTGGATATCGATGAGATTCTGCCCGCCGGTGACGAAGCTGAACGTGCCGATGCTGCCGGTGAGAATTGGGACGGGCTTTTCGAAATCTGGAGTCTGGGCCGCTATGTGAGCTGAGACGAAAACGAGGAACAATAGCATGAGCGCCGACAGGGTGATTCCCTGCTGGCGCCGTGACGCGATTTTATGGCGATACGACAAAAGCGACCCCAGTCAAACTCTTGATGGCATTGTCTTTCATGGCCATCGGGTGGGGGAACGTCACGACGGTAACTTTCGCATCCGGCGGTGCCGGTAAGGGAAACTTTCCGGTTCGACGCCTCACTAATTTCAGGGCGCCTCGTCTAATGCCAGAGGATCGGAGGAAATCATGAGCCGCAACCGCCAATCTGCGACGTGGTTGGGAACTGTCCTGGGCACCGTTTGCGTCCTTGCACTGACCCTGGGAGCAAATGCTGCCGACCACCGGGGCGCGCTGACCGAGGAACTCCATCAGACTTATGCCATCACCGCCGATGGCCGTATTGAACTCGATAACAT
>Ga0307476_10000800_pt1 | contig 21470 bp, 17 predicted proteins | sample atmos_gasesECM2C_2_FD_203314 | JGI IMG/M metagenome (GOLD analysis project Ga0307476, IMG submission 203314) | Hardwood forest soil microbial communities from Morgan-Monroe State Forest, Indiana, United States - atmos_gasesECM2C_05 | ecosystem: Environmental > Terrestrial > Soil > Temperate...
CAACCCGACGCTGGAGATCGCCTCCGTGATGCCGGCATAGGCGGGAATTTTGCTGAGGCCGCTCATGAGGAAGATGCCACCAATGAGAAGACGGCCGGTGAAGGGCAAGAAGCGCGTGGCACCGCTCATGGACATGTTTCTCCGGATCGATGGTTGCGTCAGGCGGCGCGAAGCGCGGCGGCGGCTCGCAGCGCGCGCTGCATGGACAGCTCGCGCTGTTCCGTACCGATCATCAGGCCTTCCGCCACGATGAGCTCTGGATTGGTCACGCCGATGAAGCCGAAGACACCTCGCAGATAGGTCTCAAGATGCTCCAGCATTGCCGCCGGCGCGCCCGGACCGTACAGGCCGCCCCTCGAGATCGCAATGATGACGCGCTTGCTGCCAGCCAGGCCCACGGGGCCTTCAGCGCTGTAGCGGAAGGTCTTGCCGGCCACGACGATGCGATCGATCCACGCTTTGAGCTGGGTAGAAATGGTGAAGTTGTACATCGGTGCGCCGATCACCACGATGTCGGCGGCGAGGAACTCCTCCAGCACCGCCTGGCTCGCTGCCAAGTCCTGCTGCAGGGTCGGGGACTCCGGCGTCGCGCCTAGCGCCGCCGCCAGATGCGCCCCTGACAGATGCGCGAGCGGCGCCGCGGCGAGATCACGATAGGTGACCTCAAGGCTGGGTGTGGTTTTGCGCAGGCGCTCGACCACGGCCGCAGAGAGCTGCCGGCTGGCGGAATTCGCACCCTGAATGCTGGCATCGATATGCAGTAGCCTCACGGTATATGTCCTTTCCTAGGTCACAAATAGGAACTGGCGCTATATTGGTTACTGCTGATACACTGCGCAAGAAGGCACAGTTTTGATACTGAAGCACTCCGAAGTGACCGCCCTGGCCTACAACCACACCGACTGCCGCGCCGTGAACGGGGTACTGGCGCGGGTCGGTGATAAGTGGAGTGTGCTCATCATCGGCCTCCTGGGCGACGGGCCGAAGCGCTTCAACGAGATGAAGCGCCTGGTCGGAGGGATCTCGCAGCGCATGCTGACGCTCACGTTGCGGGGGCTGGAACGCGATGGGCTCCTAACCAGGACGATCTTTCCCACCATCCCGCCGCGCGTGGACTATGAACTGACCAAACTCGGGCGCTCGCTGCGATGCGCCGTCGAGCCGCTCGGCTCCTGGGCACGGGCACATGTAGCCGATATTCACAAGGCGCGAGAGAAGTTCGACAGCAAGAAGAAAGGGTGACCGCGGTCAGGGCGTGCAATGGTCAAGGCCTGCCTCCTCGCCCTTGCGGTATCCGTCATCGAGTCGGCCCGGAGGGTCTCTTTCTTTGGGGATTGCCCAACGTCCCCTGCTCATAGACGGCAGCGGTCGAGCAAGAGTAGAAGTCAGCGCTGACGATCTCCGCTGAGCGGTCACTCGGCAAGTGGGCATGCCCACCGGCCAACCAAACTCAGTTCGAGCACGCCGTCCTCGGCAAACGGCGACGCGGAGACAGCGGCATCATTCTTCCAGCCTAATACTGAAAGACCTGACCGATGTGAGGAGCCACAAAAGTCGCTTCCTCAATTCCGTGGGCTGCTCGGGCAGCCGCAAGTTCTCTGACGGGAGCCTCATAACTCTCCGCGGCCATGTCCAGCAGCCCGAAGTGAATCGCTATGGAGTGTTCACTGTGCAAATCCATATGCGCATGCACCGCCTCATCGGGGTTCATGTGCATGCGATACATGAACCATCGAGGCTCATAAGCGCCTATCGGCAGGAGGCTCACCTTAGGCGCTCCAAAGCGCTCATAGATCTGCTTGAAATGGTCACCGTATGCCGTATCTCCCGCAAAGTAGATCTTTCCTTGCGGAGAATCGATCAGGAATGACCCCCACAGCGCCCGGTTGGTGTCCGAGATCCCACGGCGGGAAGTATGGACCGCCTCAAGAAAGAAGAACTTTGTGTCTTTCACCGTGACGGATTGATCCCAATCCAACTCCGAATACGGTGCAAGCCCTTCCTTCGCCAGCAGCCCTCCGACTCCAAGACCCGCCAGAATCCTGGGGGGATTGCTCCGTTGCCGATCAAAGATCGCGCGTAAGGAATCCAGATCCAAATGGTCATAGTGGTTGTGGCTGATCAGGATGACGTCGATCCTCGGAAGATCTGCAATGGCCACTCCAGCGCTTGTCACCGTTCTGGAAGGAAATAATCGAGGCCCGATGGAATCAAATAACACCGGATCTGTGATGATATTCAAGCTTGGCGTTTGGATAAGGGCCCCGGCGTGACCCACCCAGACGACTCTAATTCCATGAAGTACGGGCTCACTGGAAACGTCTGTGGGCTTACTCTCAAACCGCGCCGGCCAGTTCCTGGCTTTGGTCCTCAGTATCCAGGCGATCCTTACCTCCTCCCAGAACGTAGGATCAGGAACCGCTCGGCGATTGTGGAAGCGATGGCCGTCGAAATGATCCGAGGGCGGAAGCGCGGCTGACGTACACCCGTCGACGAGCAGGGACATAGCCACCAGACAATGTGCCACTGCGACAGTCGCCCGCGCTCGGGAGTCGGCCGTCATGACTCAGTTGGGACAGGGCTGACGGGCCGTCCCCCACGTCTCAACGTCTCCGCCTCAGCGAATGAAGCCATGCCGCGCAGCGTCATGGCGCAGACGCTGCACCAATCCTGCCGCGTCGCGGCCGCCGTTACGTTTGGGGTCATCGGTATGCGACTTATACCGGATCGCGGTCAGCTACAGGGGCGTTATCGAAAGCGCGGCTACGATCGCCTTGCCGTTTCGGGGCAGAAACTCGAGAACGATCATGCCGCTCGCTGCGCGTGCTTCGAATGTGCGATCGACAGCCTTGAGCTGTCCGCCCGCAGCGGCAAACACGTCGAAGTCCTTGAGCACCGTCACGCCGTTCGCCCGCATATCGAACACCCGCGTACCGCCCGATGTCGCCTCCGGCTCAAGAAAGTGAGCGGTGATCCGATAACGGCCGTTGGGGACAGGCACGCGATAGGAAACTGCGCCCTCCCGGTAGGTGTCATATAGGCCGGGGTCGCCGGCAATCGCCGAGCGGCGGTCGGTCTGCTTCGTGTCGGGCGGGTTGATTCCCAGGCCGTCGCCGCCAACGAAGTAGAGGTCGGAGCCGTACCGAATACCGTCGGGTGTGACATAGCCGGAAATGTCGCCACATTTGATCCGCACGATTTCCCGCGAGCCTGAGAATGTCCACTCCACAGAGTCGCTCAGTTGCGCGCCGCCGATCGTCGCCGTTGCGACCACGCTGTTGCGACCCGGATCAAGGCTGACCGCAGGCCACGTGCAGATGCCGTCGGTGCAGGGCGTGACACTGATGTTCCTGCCGTTCACTTGCAGCGCGGCTTGCGTGGCGTTGCTATAGGCTTTGACGTCGATGACGCTGTAGGCGCGGTCAATATAGCGACGCCCGGTGAGATGCAGCGTGGGGCTGCTGTTCCAATTCGCACGATAGAAATAGAACGCGTCCTTCCTGACCGCGCGCTCATAGCTGACGAGACCCTTCTCGTTGATATCTGTGAGATCGCCCTCAGCGCGGTTGGTACTGGCGAAATCGAACATGTTCCAGATGAATTCACCCCAGAGATAGGGACGGCTCCTAAGCTGCATCCAGGACTGCTCGTGGTAGTAGCTCTGAAGTTCCTCCGGATGTGGCCTGCCGTGGGGATTGATGCGGCCACCCAGGGGATCGTCGCTGTGTTGAGTGAGTCCGGCGCCAGCGCCATATTCCGACACTGCCATCGGTAAGGCGGGGTGGCGCAGATGGGCTCGATCGAGGAAAGACCCGAGGTCCTGCGCGTGCCCGTAATACCAGCCGAAATAGCGATTGTAGCCGGCGGTATCCGTCAGCCCGACAATGACATCACGCGGGGCGTGGGGCACGCCGGTGTTGTTTCCGGAGGGGGCATTTTCAACCTCGCAGCAATCGGCCAACGTCGTCGGGCGGCTTGGGTCCTCCCGCCTGGCGAGATCGTTGAGGGATTGAAGCAACGCTGCGGGCTTGCTCGGGCCGCCGGTCTTCGCCGCCACCAGATCCACCTCGTTGCCGATGGACCAGGCGACGATCGAAGGATGATTGTAGTTCTGGCGGATGAGCTCGGTCAGCTGCTGCCTTGCATTCTGGGTCAGTGCGGTGTTGGCAGGCGATCCGTCGAACGAGACCTCGTTAACGACCGGCACTTCCGCCCATATCGCGAAGCCTCTTTCGTCTGCGAGCGCGTAGGAGACCTGATCATGCTGGTAGTGGGCCAGCCTGACGGCGTTCGCGCCCATGTCTCCAATGATATCGAAGTCCTGCTCCTGGTCGGCGCGCGAGATCGCCCAGCCCTTGCCCGGACGATCCTGGTGCAGTGACACGCCTTTTAGCAGAAGATGCTCGCCGTTGAGAAAGAACCCTTTGTCCGGATCGAACGCGATCGTACGCAGCCCGAGCGGTTGAACGACGCGATCCAGAACGGCGCCGCCGGGAGCACGTAACGTCATGGCAACACGGTAGAGATAAGGATCCTGCTGGCCGCGCCAGAGCCGCGGATGAGCCATGAGCAGCGCAGCTTCGAACGTCAAGCCCTCCTTCGCTCGCATGACTATGGCGCGGCGGGGCGCGGTCGCGACCGGCTTCCCGGACGCATCTTCGATCTCCGCCTCCGCGAGAATCGCCTGCGGAGCTGCCGCATCGTTTGTAAGCCGTGCGACGACCTCGACCGTGGCCGAGTCCGGCGCGATCTTGACGGCACGTGCGTAGAGTCCCGGCCCGCCGAAATCGAGCATGTCCACGTGCGCGAGCCGCGTCACGATGAGCGAGACATCGCGGTAGATGCCGCCGAACACGAAGAAGTCGCCGCCGAGCGGCACGACGTCTTGCGTCGACGAGCCTGGTTCGGGCCGACTGTTGTCGGCCTTCACGACCAGGAGATTGTCGCCGCGCGGGTCGATGGCGGCGGTGGCGTCGAAACGAAAGCGCGAGAAGGCGCCCTTGTGCTCCCCCAGATAATGCCCGTTCAGCCAGACATCGGCGATCGCGCCGACGCCATCGAACTGGAGGAAGCTTCTGCTGTTAGGGGGCGAGGACGGCGCCTTGAATCTCAGACGATACCAGCCTGTGCCTTGCGTCGTATTCGTATCGGGTGAGCGCGCGATGCCTGCGACCCCGATCCGGTTCCAGGTATGGGGAACGTCGACTTTCGGCCAATTCGAATCATCGAAGGTCGGTGACTCGACTCCCGTCAGTCCCTGAGCCACTTTGAATCGCCATCCGCTGTCGAGCTCGACGGTCGCGCGTTCCGCTTCGCCCCATGCCGGCCACGAAGACAAGCTTGCGAGCGCCAGAGCGAAAGCTGCGACCGGTGGGCGTATTATCAGCCAGGAATTCTCCACGGTCCTATCCTTTTCTGTCGATCCTTGTCCGGTCGCCGCCCCGGCCGGCGGCCATCATCGCCGCCGTGCGAAAGCTGCCGGCTGTCCGGGCGTCGACCCGACCAAGCGGAGGAAAAAGGAGACCGTTTTAGTCGCCCGTGAAGGCAAAGCGCAAGCCGAAGAACCGATCGAAGTCACGCGCAACCTCATGCGTATAGGCCTCGACCTGCCTCCCGGCAGGCTGGGCCGGCCAGGTGAAGTTGCCGGCGACATTTCCGATGTTCGCATCGTAATGGGTGTCGAACAGATTGTTCACGAAAAACGACAGGCTGAATCGCGGGTGGTTCTTCAAGCCGAAGGTGAGATTCAGGTTCGTGATGTCATAGGCCTTTTGGGCCGTTCCCGGGTCCTCGTTGAGGCCGTAATTCATCTGGCTTTGCCATACCGTGGTCGCGTTTACCTTGACACTTACGGGGCCACCCAGAGGGAGGTTCCAGTTCACGTCGGCGGTGATTTTGTTTTTCGGCGCGTTGGGCAGTGTTTGGCCGCTCAGGCTCTGGAATTTGGCTGGATTGACCGGCGCGGGCGCCGCGACCGAGCAGGTTATCGGGGCTGAGGCGAGCATCGTTTCATTGGGATAGCACTGGCCGTACGGGAAGTCGGTCGCAATAGCCTCGGTATAGGCATAGCTGAGACTGACATTCAGCTCGCGCGTGAGCGCCGCAGTGCTGGCGAGCTCCACGCCACGAGTGCGCACCGCTGGAATGTTCGTCAGGATGAAAGTGTTCGGCGGGTTCGGCGGCGATGGGGCCAGCGACGAAATCTGGAAGTTCTTATAGTCCATCCAGAATCCCGTCGCATTCAGCACAAGGCGATGGTCGAACCATTCGGTACGCGCGCCGACTTCATAGTCGACGGAGGTTTCGCGTTTGACCGGGAAAGTGCCGGCCTCGGTTGGACTGAGATTGGACGTCAGATCGTAACCAACGCCCTTGTAGCCGCGCGATACGGTCGCGAAGCCCATGATGTCGCCGGTGAACTGCTGCTGAAGGCCGGCTTTGCCGGTCCACACGTTATCCGTGTAATCGGCCGGGAAGGGAGCGTTGAGCGGCGGGTTCGTAATCGCCGGATTCGTGTTGATAGTGGGGAAAAACACCTGACGATAGTAGTCGACATAGTTGTACTGGCTGTTCTCCTGGTTCAGGCGCAGTCCGGTAATTAGCGTCGTGCCCCGAGTGAACTCCCATTCGGACTGGCCGAAGAGCGCGTAGTTCTGGTACTCCGCTTCGCCGCGCCATGACGTGTCGGCCTTGGAGTTGGGAACAAGCACGAGAGGCATCGAGTAGCTCTGGAAGCCGCGTCCGAAAATGCGAACGTCGTCTTCGCTGTCTACGTAGAGCCCGGCGACCCAGTTGAAGTGGCCACCGCCTTGCCGGGAGAGACGGAGTTCCTGCGCGATTGTGGTGACGTCGAACAAGCCGCCCTGCAGGATGTCGCCGTGAACCACGGTGGGCTGCACCGCAATTGTCGTGTTGTTTGCGTTCGCATTGTTGCAGGTGGGCGGCGGACCGCCGAATGCACTACAAGGCGTGAAGTACTGCATCATGTCGACGTCGGTGCCGTCATAGTCCGTCAGATCATGCAGCTTGTATTTGTCGAAGGACGTGATGGAGAGCAGGCTCAAATTGTCCCCGACGTTGTACGTCACATGGGACGAAAAGCCGTATTCCTGGCTATCGGCGAGCGGCGACACGCTAAGAGCGATATCCCGATTGTTGGGGCCGACAGGAACGCCGGCGAACACCGTGGCTACAGGCACATGGCCGAAGAACGTCGGCGGCGCACCCGCGCCCATATCGATCCGCGTATAGGGCTGGCCGCAACAAACCGCATTGTCCTTCTCGAAATGCACCGCGAAGACGGCATCCAACTGGGCGTTCGGCTTCCACTCGATCTTGCCGCTACCGGTATAGGTATCGTCGGTGTTGATCTTCTCGTCGTGGAAGATGTTGCGGAGGTTGCCGTCGAAGTTGCGATAGGAGCCGCTGAAGCGATAATTGACGGTGTCCGAGAGAGGCCCGGAAACGCTGAACGTCGGGCGCTGTTCACCGTCATTCGTTACCGTGACGTCGCCGAAATAAGTGAACGTGTCGGTCGGCGCCTTTGTCTTGATGAGGATCAAACCGGCCGCGGCCGACTTGCCGTACAGCGTGCTTTGGGGCCCTTCCAGCACTTCGACGCTCTCGATATCCACCAAGTCTTCAAAGGCCTGCGCCTGGTAGCCGGCTGCGACATCGTCGATTACCACGAGGACGCTCGGATTGACGGCGACCGAGAAGGCAAACGTGCCGACGCCGCGAATTACCGCGGCGCTGTTGCCCGGCTGATCGCCCTTCGTCATCGTCAGCGACGGGGCGAACTTCGCGAGATCCGAGAAGTCGGAGACGTTCGCGGCGGTCATGGCGTCGCCCCTGATCACGGTCACGGCGATCGGAGCTCTCTGAAGGTTTTCCGTGACCTTCTCACCGGTGACCACGACGGTCTGGAGGGCTTCCTCTGCCTCGTCTGCCAGCGCCGCCGAGACACTGGCGATCGCCGCAAGCGCGGCGGTTGCCAGCAGCAAGCTTGAACCAAAGCGCATAAATCCCCTCCCCCGCGAGTCGATGAGCCAGGTGCGCGCCGCCGCGCGGTCAGGCCACTTTTAATGACAATACCATATTGGTCAGGCCATTTGTATTGTCAGGCGCAACTGTCCTGAGGGGCTGGATGCCCGCCGTCGACGTTGAGCGGGTGTGGCGTTGCGCCACCGGGATCGGGACGACCCGCAGGGGCCGCGGATCGAACGAGGGCGGCAGACGCTATCTCGAAGGGCCCCGCCGGACGCTCATCCGTCAGATGAGCGCGCGCTTCGCGTATTCGCTTCGCTTCGCCTTGATCTGGGATTTCGCCTTCTCGACGACGTCGAGCTCGGTCGCCTTGAAGATCGCGTCGATGACCTGCGTCAGATGCGAGTGCATTGCTTCTCTGGCCTTCTGCGGGTCTCTGGTCTTGAGGGCGTTCAGGATCGTGCGGTGCTCGGACGCAACGGGAGTGACCGTGGCGCGCGCGAGCATGCTGCGGCACAGGAAGGAATCGTAACGCCAGTCCCACAGATTCTCGACGACGGCGACGATGGCACTGTTCTGTGTCGTCTCGGCGATCGCGAGGTGGAACTGACGATCGATCCACTCGAGGTCCCGGGTTTCGGACTTTGCATCGAACCGTTCCATCCGCTCGACCAGACTTTCCAGGATAGCGAGCCTCTCGGGGGTCATGAGCGTTGCCGCGAGAGCGGCGGCCTCGCCTTCGAAAAGCCTGCGCGCCTCGGTGAGTTCGAACGGACCGATATTGAGCTCGGGCGAAGCCTCCCCTTCGGACTGGATGACGTTTGCGGCGCGCGCGGTCACGTAAACGCCCGAGCCACGCCGGGACTCCACCAGGCCGCGGATCTCCAGCGCGATCATCGCTTCGCGGACGGTCGGCCGGCTGACCTTGAATTTCTCCGCCAGATCCCGCTCCGACGGCAGCCGTCCCTCACTGGCGAATTTCCCGTCGCGGATCGAATTTGCGATGGAGTCCGCGACCTTGTCATAAAGCTTGCGGCGTCGATTCTGAGGCGACTGCACGGATCGCGTTCCGGTCATGTAGCTTGTCTCGCCTCCAGGCAAGCCGGACGGGTTGCTCACTATTGGCCAAGCCAATCATCCGGTGGCTTCCAGTATGACCGCAACGAGGCGGCAATTGAAGGGCGCACACTGCCATGGATTGCGCGCGCGCTGCGGCCGGTCTTCCGGCGGGAGCGAAGATCTCGAACCAACCGCTCGACATAAAACGCGTTTCCATCGAGCAGGCGATCTGCCGGTCCCGGCGGGGACCCCTGAGATCTTGCGAAACAGCAGGCGCTGAGAGGGTGGCTCATGCGCCCGCACCCGTGCTAAGTTACCTGACCACTTTGACACCGCTGGTCATTGGCAAGGCGCCGTTGGGAAGGCAGGGTGGTCGCTGAGGACGAAGGAGTTGCTCGATTGAAGATGACTTTTCGCTGGTATGGCGCATCCGACCCTGTGCCACTCGCCCATATTCGCCAGATCCCGGGCATCGACGGCATCGTCTCCGCCGTCTACGACGTTCCGGTCGGCGAGGTGTGGCCGCTCGACAATATCCGAGCACTCAAAGCGCTGATCGAATCCCACGACTTGAAATTCGAGGTGGCAGAAAGCGTCCCGGTACACGAGGACATCAAGCTCGGACGCCCGACGCGCGATCGCCTGATCGGGAACTTTGCGCAGACGCTGCGGAATCTCTCGCAATGTGGCTTGAAGGTCGTCTGTTACAACTTCATGCCCGTTTTCGATTGGACGCGCACCGCCCTTGAGCTGAAGCTTGACGACGGCTCGACGACGCTGGGCTTCGATGCGGACCTGGTCAACCGGATTGATCCGGAGCAGGGGATCAACCTTCCCGGCTGGGACACGAGCTATAAGCCCGAGGATCTGAAGGCGTTGCTGGCAGAGTACCGGGGCGTCGGCGAGGACGAGCTCTGGGCCAATCTCTTGTACTTTCTGAAGGGTGTGATCCCCGCGGCCGAAGAGGCTGGAATCAAGTTGGCGCTCCATCCGGACGATCCCCCGCGCCCGATTTTTGGCCTGCCGCGCATCGTCAAGAATGTCCGGGATTTGCGCCGCGTGTTGGCCGTCAGTGATACGCCCGCCAATGGTCTAACGCTGTGCTCCGGATCGCTTGGCGCCGATCTGGACAATGACATTGTGTCGATGGTGCGGGAGTTCGCCGGCCAAGGGCGTATCCACTTTGCGCATATCCGCAACCTGAAGGTCGATGAGAAGGGCAATTTCCACGAGACGGCACACAAGTCCGATTGCGGCTCGCTCGACATCGGCGCGATCGTCGCGGCGTATCACACAGCAGGATATGACGGCTATTTTCGCTCGGACCACGGTCGCATGATCTGGGGAGAGACCGGCAAGCCAGGCTATGGCCTCTACGACCGGGCGCTCGGCGCGGTCTATATCAACGGGCTATGGGAAGGGCTCGATAACGCGCGCAGGGAAGCCGAACGTTAGACCTCGCCTCGGAACGGCGGATCGGCGAGAGTGCGCCGCGTGGAAACGCTGGCGGGCCTGCCCGACGGTAACCGGCTGGAACAACATGACTGATGAGCCTGTGCGCGAACCGATCAGTTGATTGCCAACGAGCCCAAGAAGGCGATCGACGAAGCCGCCGTCGCCCCGAACGGCGTGATGCGTTGGATCGTCTGCGCGCTCCTGTTTGCGGCCGTCGCGCTTTCATACATCGATCGCCAGGTGCTGAGCGTGCTCAAGCCGACCCTGCAGAGGGACTATGGCTGGAGCGAGACTGGCTACAGCGATACCGTGTTCTGGTTCCAGGCCGCCTACGGCATCGGCTATCTCGTCTTCGGCCGTATCGTGGACCGGATCGGCGCCAAAGCCGGCGGCGCCATCGCGGTGGCGATCTGGACCATGTCGCACATGGCGCACGCACTGGTCACTTCCACCCGCGCTTTCGCTTGGGTGCGCATTCCCATGGGCCTGGGCGAATCTGGCCTTTTTCCCTGCGCCCTCGCGGCGGCGGCGGAGTGGTTCCCGCAGCGCCAGCGGGCCTTTGCCATCGGAATCTTCAACGCGGGCTCGAACGTCGGCGCGGTGGTTGCTCCCTTCATCGTGCCCATCATCACCATCGCCTGGGGCTGGCAGATGGCGTTCATCATCACGGGACTTTTCACCGTGGCCTGGCTGGTGGTCTGGCTGATCTGGTATCGCCGTCCCCGCGATTATCCCGACATCAGCGCCGCCGAGCTGGCCATCATCGAAGCCGATCCCGTCACGCCGCAGCAGCCGGTCTCCTGGTCGACTCTGCTCAGAACACGGGAAAGCTGGGCCTATATCGCTGGGCGCTTCCTCATCGATCCGGTGTGGTGGACTTTTCTGTTCTGGCTGCCGGATTTCTTCGCCAGGCGGTATGGTTTGAATCTCCGTGACTATGGACCTCCCCTGGTCACCGTCTATGTCCTCGCCGATGTGGGTTCGGTCCTGGGCGGCTGGGCTTCGTCCCGGCTGATCCGGCGTGGCGTTCAAGTGGGCCACGCGCGCAAATGGACAATGCTGGGCTGCGCCATCGCGGTGCTGCCGGTCGGCTTCGCGATGTATGCGTCCAATCTCTGGCTGGCGGTGGCTCTGATCGGTCTGGCCTGCGCCGCGCATCAAGGATTTTCCGCCAATCTCTTTGCTCTGCCGTCCGATCTCTTCCCGCGCTCGGCCACCGGCTCGGTGGTGGGATTGGGCGGCCTAGCGGGCGCGCTGGGCGGCATGCTGATGAGCGCCTACGCCGGCAATGTGCTGCAAAACCTGGGCAGCTACACCCCGATCTTCATCTTCGCCGCGCTCGCTTATCTTGCGGCGCTACTGGTCGTGCATCTGATCGTCCCTGATTACCGCCCGGCCCGCATTATCGCGGCCAAACCCGAAACCTCGCCCCATGCACCCGCTGCGCCTTGATCCGGACCGTTACTTCTCCAGCGATGCCAGCGAATGCGCGATCGCCCGCGAGCTCTTTGCCGGGATCGAGAAACTTCCCATCATCAGCCCGCACGGTCACACCGATCCCGCCTGGTTCTCGGTCAACGCGCCCTTCGAGGACGCGGTCAGCCTGCTGATCTGGCCGGACCATTATCTGCTCAGGTTGCTCTACAGCCAGGGCGTCAGCCTGGAGAGCCTGGGTCTTAGACCGAGGGACGGCGCGCCATTCGAGACCGACCGGCGCAAGATCTGGCGCCTGTTCGCGGAGCATTATTATGTGTTTCGCGGTACCCCTTCGCGACTCTGGCTGGACCACACGTTCTGCGAAGTCTTCGCGCTCGACCGGCGGCTGGAGCTCGAAACGGCAGATTACTATTACGACGCCATCGCGGAAAAACTGGCGCGACCGGACTTCCGCCCGCGCGCCTTGCTCGAGCGCTTCAATATTGAGGTGCTCGCCACCACCGAAACCGCGCTCGACCCTCTCACCCATCATCAGGCCATCGCCAAGTCCGGCTGGGACGGCAGAGTCATTACGACATTCCGGCCCGACGAAGTGATGGACCCCGATCACGAGGCCTTCGCCGAAAGCCTGCCGCGACTGGCCGACCTGACGGGCGAGGATGTGATGAGCAGGAAGGGATATCTGCGGGCGCTGGAAAACCGCCGCGCCTGGTTCCGCCAGCATGGCGCCACCGCCACTGACCATGGCCCCCCCACGGCCCAGACCGCCGATCTCCCGAGCAGCGACGCCGATGCGCTGCATGCCCTGGTCGTGACCGGCAAGGCAGACGAAAGCGAGCGCGAATTGTTCCGCGCCCAGATGCTCACCGAAATGGCGCGCATGTCGCTGGACGACGGTATGGTGATGCAGATCCATCCCAGCGTCTGGCGCAACCACGACGAGATGCTGTTCCGTCGCTTCGGCCGCAATGTCGGTGGCGACGTCCCCAATCGGGGAGGCTTCACCGCCCAATTGAAGCCGCTGCTCGACCGCTTCGGCGATGCCAAGGATTTCACCCTGCTGTTGTTCACGCTGGATGAAACGACGTATGCGCGCGAGCTGGCGCCGCTGGCCGGACTTTATCCCTGCCTCAAGCTGGGGCCCGCCTGGTGGTTCCACGATTCTCCGGAGGGCATGATGCGCTATCGCCGCCGGGTGACCGAGAGCGCGGGCTTCTACAATCTGGCGGGGTTCAATGACGATACCCGCGCCTTTTTCTCCATTCCGGCGCGGCACGAGCTGGCACGGCGGATCGACTGCGCCTATCTCGCCGAACTGGTGAGCCGCAAGCGACTGGAGATGGACGAAGCGGCCGAGGTCGCGACGGACCTTGCCTATCGCTTGTCCAAGAAAGTCTACAAACTATGACGCAACTAAGCGCGGCGACGCTGCTTCGGCTGCCAGCCGCGGTGCAACGGCCGGCTTTCGATCCCGCCTCGCTCAAGGCGGGCATCGTGCATCTGGGGATCGGCGCTTTCCATCGCGCGCATCAGGCGGTTTTCACCGAAGACGCCATCGCGGCCCGAGGGGGTGATTGGGGCATCGTCGGCGCCTCGCTCCGCCACGCCGATGTACCCGACGCAATCGCCTCCCAGGATTGTCTCTATACAGTTGAGATTCTGGCAGAAACGCCCCGCTATCGCGTGATGGGCGTCCTGCGCGCGGCTTTGTTCGCGCCCCGCGATAGAGCGCGGTTGCGCGCCGTGCTGGCATCGCGCGACATACATGCGGTCACGCTCACCGTGTCGGAGAAGGGCTATTGCCTCGATGGCAACGGCCGGCTCGATTTCTCCCATCCCGACATGGCCCATGATCTTTCCGCCCCCGAGGCGCCGCGTTCTGCCATCGGCTGGTTGGTCCTGGGTTTGGAGGACCGACGCCGCGGCGGGTGCGGACCGGTCACCATCCTCTCCTGCGACAATCTTCAATCCAATGGCGAGAAATTGGGCCGAGCGGTGATGGACTTGGCTGACCGCCTGAGACCCGGCCTGGCCGCGTGGATCTCTGCCAACACGGCGTTTCCTTCCACCTTGGTGGATTGCATCGTTCCCGCAGCCGATGACCGGCACCGCCGCCGGGTCACGGCCGCGCTGGACGTGCGTGATGCGGCAAGCGTCCAGCGCGAGGCCTTTGCCCAGTGGGTGATCGAAGACAGATTTGCAGGTCCCCTGCCCGCCTGGCAGGCGGCGGGCGCCGAGGTCGTTGACGATCTCGCCCGTCATCAGCGCCTCAAGCTGCATGTCCTGAATACGGCGCATTCGGCCCTTGCGTATCTGGGCCTGCCGCGCGGTCATGAATTCGTCCGCCAGGCGATCGCCGATCCGGAGTTGCTGCAGGAGCTGGACGCCATGATGGATGAGGAGATCGGCCCGGCGCTGGCGCCGCTCGATGTTGCCTCCTATTGGCGGAAGGTGAAAGAGCGCTTCCGCAATCCCATGGTGGACCACAGGCTGGCACAAATCTCCGAGGACGGCTCGCTCAAGCTGCCGCAACGGCTGTTCCCGCTTCTGGTCGCCAATGCACGGGAGGGTCGCGCCATCACGCGCATGGCCGCGCTCGTGCAAGCCTGGCTGGTATTCATGGCGCGGACCCCATCGCGCGATCCTGCCAATGCCATTCTGTCGGACTGGGCGCGCGCGGGCGCCGATATCGGCCGCGCGCTAGGGGATCCGCGGCTTTTTCCCGCGCCCTTCCGCGATGACCTTCGGCTGCGTCAGGCAATCCCTGCGCTCAAGAAAAAAGGGGCGGTAGCCTGAAGCCTGACCGAGGAATGAGCACCGTGGACGCGTTCGCCAAATCTGAGATCGTGTAGTGGGCCTCTCCGTGCGACGCGTTGCCTCTTTGGGCGAAGGTTTAATCGAGCTTCGGGGCCGTCCCTTCGAATCGATACATCAAGGGTGCGGCGGAGACAGTCTGAACACGGCTGTCTATCTGGCTCGGCTGGGCAAAGATCAGTTTGAGGTGAGCTACGTGAGCGTGGTGGGCGGCGATGCACTAAGCGAGGGCATGCTCGAGTGCTGGACTGGGGAGGGAATCCGCACGGAGCTCGTCCTACGAGACCCATCCAGGCTTCCAGGCCTCTATTGGATTCAGACCGACGATCAAGGGGAGCGCAGTTTTCACTACTGGCGCGAGAATTCCGCGTGGCGACACTTTCTGCAGCATCCGGACTTCAATCGAGTTGCACTGGCACTCAAGGGCATTGAGCTGCTTTACTTGACGGGCGTCAGCCTTGCAACGCTACCCGCAAAGGATCGTGAGAGGCTTCTTGAGTTGCTGCTAGGTCTCAGCGCGTCCGGCGTCACTATTGTCTATGACACCAACTACCGGGTCTCTCTTTGGGAATCGGTGAATGCGGCGCGCGCTTCAACGCAAAGGCTCGTGCTCTCAGCTCAGCTCATTTTTGCGACCTTCGACGACGAACGGCAGCTTTGGGGCGACTCGGAGCCGGCGACCACGATTCAGCGCCTGCACGCGGCGGGTGCACAAACGATAATCCTAAAACTGGGCGCGGACGGGTGCCTCTACAGTGATGCCTCGCGCACGAGCCTCATCCCGGCCTGCCCTGTGCCCCACGTTATCGACACCACCGCAGCGGGAGATGCCTTCAACGCCGGTTTTCTGAGCGGGTGGCTGGCTCACCGCAGCCCAGAGTCGTGCTGCCGCGCTGGAAACGCGCTGGCTGCTGCTGTTATTCAGCAGCCCGGCGCACTCATCCCACCTGAAGCAACCCCCTCAATGGCGAAACTCTTTGAAGCGTCGCTGTCGGAGCCTGCCAAATGAGCGTCATCGGTAATGCAGCCTACTTCTCTCAAGCTCGGGTCATTCCGGTACTCTCTGTTTCCTCGGTTGCCGCAGGGGTTGAGACAAGCCGAGTCCTCTTTGAAGCTGGATTGCGATTCCAGGAGGTTACCCTGCGTACAGAATGGGGGCTCGCGACAATCGCGGCCATTCGCCGCCAGCTTCCACAGGTCGTCGTGGGTGCCGGAACGGTGCTTAACCCGGATCTCGGCCAGGCCGCCCTCGATGCAGGTGCCAGCTTCCTTGTCAGCCCCGGAACGCCGGAAGGGCTGCTGCAATTCGCGGTTCAGTGTGCACCACCCTTCCTCCCCGGAGCCGCCACCGTTGCCGAACTCATGCGTCTGATGCTGGAAGGTTGCACGGCGGCGAAGGTATTCCCCGTCGAGAGCCTGGGGGGCGTCTCCTACATCAAAGCGCTATCCGGGCCCCTGGGCGCAATCAAGTTATGCCCGTCGGGCGGCGTGGATGCGCGGAACGCTTCGAGCTATCTTGCGTTGGACAACGTCTTGAGCGTGGCCGGATCGTGGATGATTTCCGGGGACGCGCCGCAACGGACGAGTGAGTTAACTCGTCTCGCTAGGCAAGCCGCCGCGCTATGACCGTTGAGGTTGACACAGAATCGACTGACCGGTTGGGCCGCGTCCTTGCCAGCTCAGCTCGCCCTCGTTCGAAGCGCGCTACTTTTCTCTCGACGACATCCTGCGAAACTCGAGGATGGTCAGCAGAAGGCCGAGCAGCGCGAGGCAGACGCAGACTACGCCGTAGTAAAAGAGCGAGAGATTATTCACGGAGTGGTCCTTGCGGAGTGAATAGCTTGAACTAACTGCCTTGCTTGACGGGCGAGTTCCCAGCGATTGGTCAGTACGGATTGGGCGGCGTAGTCGTCGACACTGCGATGCTGCCGAAGACTCCATCCGTTTGATTCGCGAAGCCGGCGGTGTAAAAGAGCGTCGTCAGGGGCTTATCGGCGTCACCGTTGCCAAAAACCAGCGACCACAGGCCAGGTATGCTGATCGTCCCGCCGTTAGTGACCGTGAGTGCGCCCATGGAGGTTGCCAATGCCGTCCCGTTGGGAGCGAAGATGTTTATCGTGCCGTCGCCAAAATTACCGATCAGCACATCCCCTGCCAGCGACCCGAATCCCGCGGGTGCGATCGCCATGCCCCAGGGCGCATTGAGCACGCCGGCCGACGCAAATCGGCTCACGAAGTTTCCGCTGAAGTCGAATGCGTCAACGTACCCCAGGCCCGCACCCGTGGTCTCGTCGTGCTTCGCCGCGTCCTGTTGCGTGTAGCTGACGTATAACTGCCCATTCAGAGCCGCTATGCCGAAGGGGACAAAGCCTGCCGGGATCTGCGGGTCAATGAACTTCCCCTGCATACCCGTTGGCTTGGCAAAGTTGGTATCAAACACGTCAACTTTGTTGTTATGCAGGTCGGTTGCATAAAGGAACGATGAACCGTTGACGGTCCCCAACGCCAACCCCTTGTAAACGGCGTGATCGGCTCCGTTCGTCACGCCGTCGTCGTACACCGTGACGGCGGTGGCGCCGCTGCCGTTTCCCCAGGCTGCGACGGTGCCGCCTTCACCGGCGAAGATGAACAGTGCTGGCACCTGGCCCGCACTCGTAGTAATGAGGAAGCCTCCGGCTCCGTTGTAGACCTGCCCGGTTGGGTTAGCGGGCACGCCGGCCGCCGAGGCCGGAATCGCAATTCCAACTTCGTTGGCGCCGGTGATCGCGCCGGTCTCGTTCGTCCCCATGCCGCTGTAAAGGGTCGAGAGGTTGCTGTTGTTATCGGCTATCCAGAAGGGTAAGCCCGGGGCGATTGCCACACCCCAGGGATTGGATAGGTTGGCGTCAATCGTGGTGGTGGTAGCCACAACAGCCACCTTGTCCGACACCAACGCGGTGTCGGCAAATCCACTGGTCGCTTGCGTAACGGGCGGACTATAGCTGCTGCTGCCACCCCCTCCGCCGCAGGCGACGAGAGTCAGAGCGCCGAGTAGACCGACCAAAATTGAAGCCGGCACACTGTTGGGGATAGGGCGTTTCAGATGCATGGGTCCACTCCATAGAGTCGAGATGACGTTCAATGGTGACGAAGACCCGCGACATGACAGGCTTATTCCCCAATGAGTGCGAAAGCACACGAGTCGCCGTTCCCTCTCCCTCGCTCGCGAGCCCACTCGGGCGCACCGACCGATCTACGGGAATAGAAAGCGCAGTTCGACGGTCTTAGAAGCCGACCCAGCCACCCGAAACATCGGCTGCAGTCTGCAACACCTAACGAGCGTCTTAAGGAGACAGTGCCGTGACAGACAATATAGCCAGCAGGTCCTCGAAGCTTCTGCGCCGAGCTGTACTCGGGATTGTTGCAACTGGAACGCTTGCGGCTCCAGGCGCTTACGCCGGGCCGTCCAACAATCTCATTTTGGTGCCACCAACCGTTCTTGCCGAGTTAGCGCGGCACGAGGGCGAGGCGATGCTCCTGCTCGATACGATTGACGGCCGAACGCTTCTTTACATCAAACAGAACCAGGGTGCGCGGTTGGCGATCCTTGATGTCACTGACCCAGGCCACGTCAAGGGCGAGGGCTCGGTGCAACTTGACGCTCCTGGCCCGTTCGACTTCCGGCAAGGCCGGGGAAGCGCGGTTTTGGATTTGCATAGCGTGAGTGCTCCGACCCTCACGAAGGTTCAGGGGCTGACACTGCAGGGCGCGACGATCGCTCTGGGCGACGATGGATTCGTCGTCACCAGTCAGGCCGATTCAACTCCGCGATCGACTCGAGACTTTCAGACAGTCGACACAGCCAGTTCAGGCGATACGCAGCATGTCTTCGATGTCAAGGAGGTGCGCGAGGAACTTACCAAGTGCGACACGAGCACAATCTTCCTGCTGACGCAGAGCGGGCTGTACGAGATCAGACGCCCGGTCGTAGAGAGGCAGAGCGAGCATCGTGAGCAGGATGCTCTGTTGCAGTACGAGGGTCGCGACTAGGCTCACTGTCGGATGACAATGATCTGGTGGAGGGATTCTCACGCCTGATGGAGCTTTCGAATCACAAGGGTCCGCTACCGCTGGACCATGCAAATTGCGGGAATAAATCGGCCGCGCTGGGAGTCTTATGCTGCAGGCTCGTTGAACGCAGTGAATGCAGTGTGCGATCAGATCCATGGATGACAGGCGCCGTCGCTTCGAGGCCCAGGTGTTGCCGCATCTGGACGCCGCCTATCGGTTTGCCAGGTGGCTCGCGCGTTCACCTGACGATGCGGATGACATCGTACAAGAGGCCATCCTGCGTGCCTTTCGAGGTTTCGACGCTCTGCGAACCTCAGAGGTGAAGGCCTGGTTGCTGACGATTGTCAGGAATTGCCATTCGACGGCGCTCAAACAGCAGCAGCGACGAGCCCAGGTCCCGCTACCGGAAGAACACGACACCCAGGATGGACACGCTCTGATCTCGACCACGCCCGATCCGGAAACCGCCTCGATTCGCCGCGACGCCGAGCACACACTCGCGAGACTCATAGGGGGACTGCCCGATGATTATCGCGAGGTCCTGGTCCTGAGGGAAATCGAGGACATGCGTTACCGCGAGATCGCCGAGGTCACCAACCTGCCCATTGGAACCGTAATGTCGCGCCTGGCGCGCGCGCGCTCGGCGCTGAAAGAACACTGGGTGCTGCAGGCCAGCGGAGAGTCTCATGCTGTGCCCTGACTCCCTGCGGGTGCAGGCCTATTTTGACGGTGAAGCCGATGCGATCACCGCAGCAGACATTGAGCGGCATCTGGAGCATTGCGACGAATGCCGCACTCTGCACCGGAGCCTCGAACAGCTACGCACCGCGCTGCGCAGAGACCTGCCCCATACCCAGATCCCGGCCGCGCTACGCGCCCGGGTCATGCGTTCCCTCGATGTGGAAAGCTTGCTCGGCACAGCGCAGCACCGCGCTCGCCCTACCTGGCGTACCCGGCCGTTCTGGATGGGTGCCACTAGCGGTGGCCTTGGCATGGCGGCGGTCGCAGCGACACTTGCGTTCCTGGTACTTTCGCCGCGGCTCACGACCCCCGTGGTCGACGAGCTGTTGAACGCCCATGTGAATTCGTTGCTATCGACGCATTTGATTGACGTTGTGTCCACGGACCAGCACACCGTGAAGCCATGGTTTGCCGGTCACACCGATGTCTCTCCGCTCGTCGCCGACTTCGAGCCACAGGGGTATAGGCTCGTCGGAGGGCGTGTCGACTACCTGGAACATCAACGCGCGGCCGTAGTCGTCTATCGGCACGGCGCGCACGTCGTCAACGTCTTCAGCTGGGCCGCCACCCGCCGATCCCTGCCTGCCAGGCTGACACGCAACGGTTATCACTTGGCCTTTTGGAAGGCCGACGATCTGCAGTATTGCGCCGTCTCGGATGCCGGTTGGGAAGAATTGTTCGGACTCGTGCAGCTATTGCAGGATCTCGGCGGCCGGGCTGCTCGCTGACGCAAAGTTGCACTCGACAGGGGAATAACCCCGTCCCATACGAAGTCTTCTCTCCTGAACCACTACTTCAGGAGACGGCCGTGTCGGACGATAAAATACTGCTTACGCGTCGCAACGCGCTCAAGTGCATGGCCTATGGCGGGGCCGGCACCCTGTTTGTCGTGGCTGGCGGCGTCTTTGCGCCGGTGGATCTGGCCATGGCGGCTGATGACAAGGTGGGCACCGCACGGCTCGGCAAGCCGCTGTTCGTGCAGATCAGTGACACCCACATCGGCTTCAATAAGGACGCGAATCCCGACGTCAACGGCACCCTCACCGAGACCATCGATCTCGTGAACGGGATGACCGAGCAACCGGCCCTCATCATCCACACCGGCGACATCACCCACCTATCCAAGCCCGCGGAATTTGACCTGGCGCAGCAGATGCTCTCGCGCTTGCGCACCACCGAGCTACACACCGTACCAGGCGAGCACGACACCACCGATCCGACCGTCAGCGAATATTTCAGCCGCTTTGGCAAAGCATCGGCCAATAAGGGCTATTACAGCTTTGATCACGCCGGTGTGCACTTCATTGCCCTGATCAACGTACTGCAGTTCAAGCCAGGCGGCCTCGGCACGCTGGGCGCTGAGCAGCTCGCCTGGGTGGCCGCGGACCTCAAGGGCCGATCGTCCAGCACGCCGATCGTTGTCTTCGCGCACATGCCGCTCTGGACGATCTATGAGCCATGGGGTTGGGGAACCGGGGACGCGGACGAGCTCATGGAATACCTGCGTCGCTTCGGATCCGTCACGGTCCTGAACGGGCACATCCATCAAATCGTGCAGAAGGTCGAAGGCCACATCACCTTCCACACCGCTCGCTCGACCGCCTATCCCCAGCCGGTCGCCGGCGTGGGCGACGGTCCTGGCCCGCTCAAGGTAGCGGCGACCGAGTTGCCCAGGATGTTGGGGATCTCGAGCGTGTCGATTGCTAGACATCCCCGCTCCTTGACGATCGCCGATACGACGATTGCTCAACCTGCGTGAAGGTGTGGAGTTGATAACCCAAGGGCGGAATCCATGAAACGACTTTTACTGATCAATGGCCTGGCGTGCGTGTTCGCCGCTGCAGTAGCGATCGCCGCGGCCATAGAAGCGCCAGTGACGATCCCCGTCCATGGTGATCCGGCTCATGGCAAGAGCCTGTATCAAGGCT
>Ga0307476_10000801_pt1 | contig 21464 bp, 13 predicted proteins | sample atmos_gasesECM2C_2_FD_203314 | JGI IMG/M metagenome (GOLD analysis project Ga0307476, IMG submission 203314) | Hardwood forest soil microbial communities from Morgan-Monroe State Forest, Indiana, United States - atmos_gasesECM2C_05 | ecosystem: Environmental > Terrestrial > Soil > Temperate...
CTGATCGGAGCTGAGCGCTACCATCGCGTCCTTCACTCCCGGATGTCCACTCAGCACTGCCTCGATCTCGCCCAGCTCCAACCGCATCCCGCGCAGCTTCACCTGGCTGTCGATCCGTCCGAGATATTCGATTTCGCCATTGGCTTTGTATCGCCCCATGTCACCAGTGCGATACAGCCGTGCCGAGCGCTCCGGCGCAATCAGATTCTCCACAAAGCGTTTTGCGGTCAACTCCGCTCGCCGCCAATACCCGCGGGCCAGGTTCTCGCCGCCAGCGTAAATCTCACCGCGCACGCCGATTGGCACCGGTTGCCGCTTGCCATCGAGAATGTAGATCTGCGTGTTGGCGATCGGCCGTCCGATGGGAATCGAGTTGGCGCGCAGATCTTCGTCGCTGACTTCGTGGCAGGTAACGTCGGCCGCCACTTCCGCCGAGCCGTACAGATTCAGCAGCCGGGCGGAGGGGAAACTGGCGCGGAAGCGCTCCACCAACTCCGTCGGCAGCACCTCGCCGCTTGAGGACCACAACCTCAACTCCGGCACGCGCTCTTCCAGCTTGGGCGCGTATTCGAGCAGCACGCGCAACAGCGACGGCACCAGCACGATGCGCGTGACGTGCTCGCGCGAGAGAAGATTGAGCAATTCTTCCGTATCGCTCAAGGCCTCGTGCGGGATGATGACGTTGGGAACGCCCGCCAGCAGTGGACCGAAAATCTCCCACACCGAATCTACAAAGCCGAGATTGGTTTTCTGGCAGCAGACTTCACCCGCCTGGAAAGGATACGCCCGCCACATCCAGGCAAAGCGATTCATGGCAGCGCGGTGCGTGCCTTCCACGCCCTTCGGCGTCCCCGTCGACCCCGAGGTGTACAACACATAGGCCCTATCGTCTCTCGTTTGCAGCCCGGGATTGTTCGGCGATAGAGCTCCGATCAGCTCGGCATCGGTGTCGAGCGCGATCACATTCGTCACACCCGCGGGCAAGCGGTTTCGAGTTGCGCCATCAGTCACCACTCCCCAGAGCTTCGCATCGTCGACCACAAACTGGAGCCACTGCTGCGGATAGGTGGAATCGAGTGGCACATACGCCGCACCCGCCTTCAGCACTCCCAAGAGCGCGATCACCATTTGCGGAGAGCGTTCGAAGGAAACTCCTACCAGACTTCCCGGCCGCAATCCTTGGTTGATCAGATGGTTCGCCAGGCAGTTGGATTGTTCATTGATTTGCTGATAGCTGAGCTTGACATCGCGAAACAAGATGGCAGTCGAATTCGGAGTGCGTGCGGCCTGCAGTTCAAAGCATTCAGCGATCGAAGCCGTCTCCGTGGCCTGCGCCGCGGTGTCATTCCACTGCTCGATCACATGATTCCGCTCGCGCGCGCTCATCAGCGCTGCTTCCACCAGCGGCCCCTCCGGATCTGCCAGGACGCCGGAGAGCAGATTCTTAAACTGCTCGATCATGTTGCGGATCGTTTCCTGCCGGAATAGATCCTTGTTGTATTCGAAACGCCAGTGCAGCGTGTGTTCCTCGTCGTCCTCGTACACTTCGCCGGTGAGATCGAATTTGGCGATCCCCGTTTCAAACGGCAACTCTTCCATCTCCAATCCGCGGAGCTTCAGAATCTGTTTCGGCATGTTCTGGAAGGTGAACATGACCTGAAACAGCGGCGTGATATCGACCGAGCGCTGCCGCACCAGCTCTTCCACCAACTTTTCGAAGGGAACATCCTGATGGGCATACGCTTCCAGCGCAAATCCGCGGACCTGTCGAACCAGTTCGCGGAAAGACATTTTCCCCGTGAAGTCGCCACGGAAGACTAGGGTGTTCACGAAAAAGCCGATGAGATTTTCGATCTCGACCTGACTGCGAGCCGCCGCCGGCGTCCCGATCAACAAGCTATTTTGCATCGTGTAACGCCAGATCCAGGCCTCAAACGCCGCCAGGCACACCATGAACAACGTGCCGTTCTCCTCCTGGGCGAAAGCTTTCAATCTGGCCAGCGTCGCGCTGTCGAGCACCAATTCTTCGGTGGCGCCGTGCCAACTGTGACTCGAAGGACGCCGGTAGTCGGTCGGCAAATCGAGAATCGTCGGCGCCCCCGCCAGCCTCTGTTTCCAATAAGCAACTTCGTTGGCCAGCACCTCCCCGCTCAGATATTCGCGCTGCCATTGGGCATATTCCGCGTACTGAACGGGCAAGGCGGAGAGTTCCGGCCTCCGCCCTTCTGCAAACGCCTCATAACACTGGGTCAGCTCTTTGAACAGAATCGCGATCGACCAACCGTCGGTGATAATGTGATGCATCACCAGGATCAACACATGCTGATCTGTTTTAAGCTTCACCAGCACCGCTCGCAGCAGAGGCCCCTCGGTCAGGTCAAAGGGCTTCTTTCCTTCTGCACTCGCGATCTCCAGTGCGGCTTTTTCGCGTTCTGATTCCAGCGTATTCGAAAGGTCGATCAGCGGAATCTGCACTTCCAGGTCGGGAAGAATGATCTGTCGGGACTGCCCGTCGACGGAATCGAAAACCGTGCGCAACGACTCGTGCCGTCGCACCATCTCCTGGAAGGCTTGCGTGAGAGTGCGAAGGTCCAGAGGCCCAGTCACCCGGAAAGCCCGCGCTAAGTTGTACGCTGCGGTCTGGGGTTCTAGCTGGTCGAGGAACCAAAGTCTCTGTTGGGCGAACGAAGTTGGAAAGGCTGTCTGCGCCATCCCAATCCTCGCAGGAATAGGCCTTGCCCAACGTTGCAGCACCGGAGCGCCCGCCTTCGGTCCCAGCCCCTGCGCCCTCTCTACCGCCCCCGCCAAAGCCGCCAAAGTCGGTTCCTCAAACAGGCTGCGCACCGGCAACTCTACTTCAAACAGGCCGCGGATGCGCGCCATCACCCGCATCGCTAACAGCGAATGCCCTCCCACTTCGAAGAAATTCTGATCTATTCCTACCTGCTCCAACTGGAGCAACTCTTGCCACACCTCCGCCAGCTTGCGTTCCACTTCGGTGCGCGGAGCGGTCACTCTGTCGCAATCTTCGATCGGAATCGCCGTCGCATGCAGGACTGCCTCGCGATCCACCTTGCCGCTGGGCAAGAGCGGCCAGTGTTCCAGCCGGTTGTAATTCGCTGGCACCATGTGCTCAGGCAAGCGCGCTCGCAGAAATCGCCGCAACTCTCCCGCCGCCGGCGCCTGCCCTGTTTCGACCGTCACGTAGGCCGCCAGGCGTTGCTGATCAGAGCTAAGCGCTACCACCGCGTCCCACACAGCAGGATGCGAACGAAGCATCGCCTCGATCTCGCCCAACTCCAGCCGCATCCCGCGCAGCTTCACCTGGCTGTCGATGCGTCCCAGATATTCGATCTCGCCATTGGCTTTGAATCTCCCCACGTCGCCCGTGCGGTACAGCCGCGCCGAGCGCTCCGGCGCAATCGGATTCTCCACAAAACGTTCCGCGGTCAGCTCTGCTCGCCGCCAATAGCCGCAGGCCAGATTGTCACCGCCTGCATAGATCATGCCCTGCGCGCCAATCGGCACCGGATTCCAGTTCGCATCGAGAATGTAAATCTGCGTGTTCGCGATCGGCTTGCCGATGGGAATCGACTCGGCACGCAAGTCTGCCTCAGTGACTTCGTGGCAGGTGACGTCGGCTGCCACTTCGGCCGAGCCGTAGAGATTCAACAGAGTGGCTTGGGGGAAGGCTGCCCGGAAGCGCTCGGCCAGATCGATGGGAAGTACTTCGCCACTCGAGGTCCACAGTTTCAGACGCGGTACCCGCTCGCCCAAATTGGGAGCGTGTTCGAGCAGGAGGCGCAAGAGCGAGGGCACCAGCACGATGCGAGTGACACCTTCGCCCGCCAGAGTCTTGAGTAACTCTTCCGGATCGCTCAACGTCTCTTGCGGGATGATGACGTTGGGCACGCCCGCCAGCAGCGGCCCGAAAATCTCCCACACCGAATCGACAAAGCCGAGATTGGTCTTCTGGCAGCAGACTTCTCCAGGTTGAAACGGATACGAGCGCCACATCCAGGCAAAACGATTCACAGCGGCACGATGCGTCCCGCGCACCCCCTTTGGCATTCCCGTCGAACCCGAGGTGTAGAGCACGTACGCCGTGTCATCACCTTGACCGCTGCTAGGTGGAACGGTACTTGGCGAATGTGCCCTCTCACTTGAGGTTCCATCCCAGTCCGAATCTAACCCGACGACACGCGCGCTATGCGCTGGAAGCTTGTCTGTGTCTTTGTGATGCACGATAACAATGGCGGCCTCGGAATCCTGAAGCATAAAACCGATTCGCTGCGGCGGATACGAGGGATCCAGGGGCACATAAGCGGCACCGGTTTTCAGGATACCGAGAAGACCGACTACCATGTCGATCGATCGTTCTACACACAACGCAACTCTCACACCCCGTCCTGCGCCTAAGCTCCGGAGGTATTGCGCCAGACGATTGCTGCGTTCATGCAACTGCAAAAACGTCAGCTGCTGGCCTCCTTCCCGGACGGCGACGCTATCCGGAGTGCGCTCACACTGTTCCGCAAACAGCTGCGAAATACTCTTGTCAAATGGGTAGTCGGCCTCGGTGGCGTTCCACTCAACCAGGAGTTCGCGTTTCTCGTGCTCGGAAAACAGAGGCAATTGCGAGACGCGCAGCTCGGGATTGCCGGCTGCACCTTCCAGCAGATTCATCCAGTGGTTCGCCATGCGCGCAATTGTGGCCCTATCGAACAGATCCGTGCTGTAATGAATTCGTGGCAAAATCTCGTCTGCACGCTCGTCCAGCTCCAAATGAAGGTCGTACTTTGAGACGCCGGTATCGACGTCCGTTTGCGTCACCTGCCAGGCCGGATTGAGTTCTGGAAGAGGCGGCGCCAACGAAAAAAGCGCTTGAAATAAGGGGTTGTGCGAAGAATCCCGCGTGGTTCTCAATTCCCTAACCAGATGCTCGAATGGTAAGTTGTCGTGTTCCAGAGCGCCAAGGGCTACGTTCCGGACTCGTTTCACTAAATCACGGAAGGTCGGATCGCCGGAGAGGTCCAAACGGAGGACGACTGTGTTCACGAAATACCCCAGGAGGCCCTGAGTCTCATGAAGTTTCCGTCCCGCGGTGAGGCTGCCGATCGGGATTATCTGCTCACCAGAGTAGCGGCATAACAGAGCTGCAAATCCGGCTAGCAGTACTTGGAATAAAGTGACTCCCTGTGAGCGGCTGAGTGCTAGCAGGGTGCTGTTTAATCGGGAGCTCAGCTTGAAGGGATATATGGACCCACAAAATGTCTGTGGTCCGACCCGGTGGCGGTCCACTGGTAAATACGACTCCGGCAAAGGTCCTGCAAGTTCTCGTTTCCAATAGTCGAGATCATTGGCAAGAGTTTCTTCCGTCATGTTCCGACGTTGCCAGCAGGCATAGTCTGCGTACTGTATCGGCAGTTCCGGTAATGGCGACGGCCTTCCAGCGGCAAACGACTCATATAGCATCGACAGTTCTGGCAGAAGGACCCGATAAATGGCAACGCCGTCAAAAATAATATGGCTTAGGGTGAGATACAACCGATACTCTTCGTCTCTCAACCTCATCAGTGTGGTTCTAAAAAGCGGCGCCTTTGTCAGGTCGATCGGTTTTCTTGCGTCCTCGGTCGCAATGCGTAAAGCTTCAAACTCGCGCAGCTCAGTGGGAAGACCCCGCAGGTCCAGCACGGGCAATGAGACTCTGAGGCTCGCCTGCACTTTCTGTACCGGTATACCGTCGACGGCCTCGAAGCACGTCCTCCACGCTTCGTGGCGCCGTAGGATCTCATTAAAACTCTTCTCTAGTGCGGCAACGTCGAGAGAGCCTAGATAGTGGATAGTTCCCGGCTCGTTGTACAAGGGAAGATTAGTCGCCAGTTGTGCGTGTAACCAGACCTGCTCTTGTTCGTACGATAGAGGTATGGCTTCATCCGGTGTGCGACGGGTAATTTCGAACTGGCCGCACACAGACTTCTCCAACAGCGTCTGTTTACGATCGGATAGCTGAGCACTCTCTGTCATGTGTTTGTGGAATGATTCTCTACTCGGGGCTGCTTGTCCTTGCCGGGCTTTGTGCGGGATCAGTTGCAACTTCCTGCGCATCCCCTCCGCCATTGCCCGCGAAGGCGAATCGCATCAAATAGGCGTTGCCTTTCCAGGTACGATATGCCGTTAGCAACCTTACAGGGCCAAAGCAATAGACGAAAACAACGAATAAATCCCAACTTCGTAGAAGGCGATATAGAAGCTGGTCATAGGCTCTTTCCAACAGTGGCGGCTTGGTCAGACTGCCTTCCTCTGAAGGCGGGAAAAATGCCCACTCGACATGCTTTTGCCGCCAAAAGCTTTTGTATCTTTCAATCTTCCTCTTAAACTTCACAGGAAGCACCTCTGGTTGCTTTCGAGAAGCTACGATGCTTTCACCTCTCACCAAGGTGTTGTGCGCACCCTCCATAACTGCTGAACGGTCCGCGTTCTCAAGGGAAGCCATGCTGGGATGGAATGGAATCCCCAAGAAGCTACAGATTTTCATCAATTCGTCAGCGGGAGTGCGTATCAGGTCTTGATACTGAAGTACGTGAACCCTAACTCCGCGCTGCAAGAGCCGGTCTCGTTCTGCTTCCAGCCGGTAGCAACCCAGCAAGGCTCGGTGCCCTAAGCCTTTGTGTGTTTGGAAATGAAAAGAGTCTTTGCTGGCACGTATGATACTGCGACATACATCTACGGGGTCTCGGCGGATTATCACAAACCTTGCATTCGGGAACAGATCGGCCAGTCGAACCAGCGAGTCGTATTGGTTCGGAGATTTGCACCCCCAGATCGAAGCGTTTTTTTTCTGCGCATATTGCCTATAAGCGGTCTCCGTGGCCATCCTGATGTCCGAAACATCCGAGGGTATTCTCGTGGTATCGATTTGATGGCGTTCTATAGAGCCATTCCAGAAATTCCATCTCTCCAGCCATTGCGACTTGCCTCTCTGCGTCAAGAAAAGCGGCCATAACGATGGCAGGTCACCCTCATACAGCAACGCGATCTGCGGATGCTGGTTAAGCAAGGCATATAGCAATGAGGTCCCAGAGCGCGGAACGCCCACTACAAACAACGGTCCGTCCGACGTACGCAGACTGTTTTTCTCTTCCGACTTTCTCGACATGATTTTGTTACCTTTTGGCTCTCGCTCGACGGGAGCTGAGGTGTTCGCGGCGGGGCTGGTTTCTTAAGGACCTTCGATGGGAGAGCCCATCAGCAACGGACCTACGCCGCGCTTAACAAGATGCTGTGCCAGACCGATCTGGCGATGGGTCAGCGACAGTCGGTTTCCTGTGGAAAAACCGAGCGCATCGGAACAAGTAGGATCGAAACAAGTAAGAGAACTGTAACGGATGCTTTGATACAAGGGCAAAAGCCTTGATGTTCAAGTTCCGTCTGGACCGTCGCTTGATCCCTATGACGGCGGATCAAGCGGGTCAAGCTTCTTGCTGGCGGCTTCAAGCCTCCTTGCAGAATTACGCGGCTCCTGAACCCTTCAGAAGGGCTGGAATCGTTTTGGCTAGGATCTTGAGATCGAGCCAAAGCGACCATTTATCGATATATTGCATGTCAAGTTCCATCCATTTATCGAAAGCGATGGAACTCCTGCCATTCACCTGCCAAAGACAGGTAATCCCTGGGCGCACGCTAAATCGTCGCCGATGGCAGTCCTCGCTGAATCCTTCATAATCGCGGACCGGAAGCGGACGGGGGCCGACCAGACTCATGTCGCCTTTCAGGACGTTGAACAACTGCGGCAGTTCGTCGATGCTCGTCTTTCGCAGCAATCTCCCGATCGGAGTAACCCGTGGATCGAGTTTGATTTTGAATACCGGTCCACTGACCTCATTGAGGTGTTGCAGCCGGTCCATTTGCTTTTCCGCATCGACGACCATGGTCCGGAACTTGTACATCATAAACTTTCTCTTGTTGTGGCCGACTCTCTTCTGCGCAAAAAGAATGGGCCCTGCAGAGGTAAGTTTGATCAGGAGCGCCGCCAGAAGCATGACCGGGAAGAAGACGATGACGGCTACGAGCGCGACGGAGAAATCAACTATTCGTTTCACAACCAACGGCCAGCCTTCGCTGAGTCCAGTGGAATGTGTAATCCACGAATCCACCTCCAGATCTTCGGCGCGCGCACGAGCCAGCTTGAGGTTGAAGATGTTGGTCAGGAGCCGAGAAAGAATGCCTTGCTCCTCACACAGAGCGGCGATTCGAGAGGCGTCGTCGTGGAATGAGCGTATTGGCAAGGCAATCACGACCTCGTCCACGACACTCTTCCGGAGAAACTCGGGAAGGCTGTCCAGGTTACAGGCCAGAGAATAACCCCTTTGACTGAGTTGACCGATGCCATCCCATGGCTGGTCGGCGAACCCAATTACTCGATAGCCAAGTTCGGGCTGCGCCTGAATTTTGTCGGCAAACTGGACTGCCCGTGCGTTGCTGCCCACGATGAGCATGTGACGAAGATTTCGTCCGTGCAACCGGGTTTGCGCCAGCACAGCCCTCAACATCAGTCTGCTGCAAACCAGCATCAGAGTGCTGAGGCCCCAGAAAACTGCCACGAAAGGAAGAGACGCCATACGGATGTGAAACAGAAAGGACACGCCCGCCAGACAAACGGTTCCAAACAAGGTTGCCTTCACAATGTCAGCGACTTCGGCGACCCGGCCGGAGAGTCGCCGCGAGGCATATAAGCCACTCATCGAAAACAAGGCGTGCCACAGAACGATCAGGCCAAGGAAAATGAAGCAGTTCCCTACTTTCACCCGCATGGAGAGAAAATCGGCCATCGAGATGGTGTGCCCGACTCCCCACGTTGGCACCGTGGCCAGACCGAAGGCCAGAACCAGCACCGCCAAGTCGAACAACTTAAGTGCATTTAAGAGAATTTCACGTCTACGGCTAATCATGCTAGCTCCTCAAGGCAGGGCCCAATCAGTTTCACAAACAGAGTCGCCACATAAGCAGTTGCGCGGAAATCTGAGGTATGGGTATCCGATCGAAAAAAAGGGGGAGAAGCAACGGTTTACTGCTTTAGAGCCGGTTGTAGATTCTGTCTGGGATAGGAAATGTTCGCTGGTTCAAGACCGCTCCAAGAACGGGGATGTTGGCTGCCTTAAGCTCCTGCAAGGCTTTCCGGGCAATATCCCGTCGTGTGGAGTTCGCCTTCAGAACCAGCACGATACCATCCGACGAACTGCCCAAAACGACGCCATCGTTGCAAATGTTCGTCGCTGCCACGTCCATGAGCACGTAGTCGAACTGACTGCGCAACTCAGCCAGGCGGAGGCGCAGACCTCCTGACGCCACTTTTTCCTGCCAGTTCTCGGTGGTCGAGCCAGAACTCAGAAGCCACATGTTCTTTCGTGATAGCTGGCGCACAAACTGGTGCAGAGGGTCAGATCGAAGTAGAGCGTCGGACAGCCCGAAGTGGTTGTCAATCGCAAATTGTTGATGCAAACCTGGAGAGCGCAAATTGCAGTCCACAACGCAGACCGACCCGCGGACCTGAGAGGCCAGGACTTCACCGACGCGAGCACACATCCAACTAGATCCAGCGCCCGTTTCCGCCCCGGCAAAAATCACTTGCCGCCGGCCCTGCGCCCCCGGCAAAAGGAATAGATTGAGCACCAGTTTCGCGATCTCATCCCGCACTCTTCCGGCAACATCGAGCGCCGGGGTGGACGGCCCCGTCTCCGCTGGGGGCATAGTGAGTGGCTCCGTAGCCCCGTCAGGTGACACCGGCAACTCCACCATGCCGCCAACTTGTTGTAACAGCTCGAAATTTCTGCTCAACCTAGCCTCCTAAATCCCTTAGAGATTTCCCTGGTTCTCGTAGGCGGTCGACTCATACTCTGCGTCTTCGGCTTTGCCCGCTTGCTCACCGCGAGAACCAACCTCACCTCTGCCGTTTCCATTGCCATTGCCGTTCCAACCGCTGTGCGAACCACTCTGTTTCAGCGAAATTGCCCCCAACACGGGAACATTCAATTCGGTGACCACTTCCGCAGGTGTTCGGAAAGAAGTATCCATGTAATCCAAAACAAATGCGGTCCCCAGGCTGACCATAACCGCAAGCATCCCACCCACGAACAACGCCGCCCACGGAGAATTCGAGGGGAGCGTAGGCACGGCGGGTTGCTCCGCAATCGCCACATTGAGGATGCGGGTCTGATCCAACGCATTCGTCATGCGAGCTTCCTCGCGCTTGCGCTGGTACATCAGGTAGTTTTCCTCGTCGGTTTTCATGGTGCGCACCAGGTCCTGCTGGACGATTCCTTTCTGGTCCAACTCTCGCGTCTTCGTCTCATAATTGGAGACAGTCGCCTGGGTCGCGGCGGCGCGAGCCTGCAAACCGCTGTAGTCGGCCTTCGCCTTGGCCAGTTCTTCATTGATCCAGCCGTAGGTTGGGTTGCGATCCGTCGTTTCAGCGCGGATGGGCTTGCTTTCCTCCGTCGCAATCGAGGCACGCGCGCTCGCAATTTCCTTATCCACCTCCTGCACCAGAGCATAAGTTGGCTGGTACTTGGTCAATAGCTCGGTGCGCTTCATTTCCAGGGTCATCAATGTATTCTTAAGGCCCTGCAGAACCTGGGCATCGTCGGTCTGGCTGGCTTGGGTGGTCAAGCGTTGGGGAGTGGTGTCCGCCTGTTTCTCTAGAGCTCGAATCCTCTGTTCGGTGCTGGCGATCTCGGCTCTGGTCTGCTGTAGGCTGGCACGAAACTCACTAAGTTTCTGCAGCGTGATGTCCCTGGCCATTTGGGGAGCTACGCCGCCGTCCTCGCTGGAGAACGTCTTGAGCTTCGCCTCGGCATCGGCCAGATTCTTCTGGTATGCCTCTGTCTCCTGATTAAAGAATTCGAATTGCCCTGGCGGCCGGTGTACTGCCACATTCTTTTTCAGGTAGGCATCCCCGAGAGCGCTCAGTACCCAGGCCGCCTGCTGGGGATCGTGAGCCGCATAACTGACTGAGATGATGTTGCTCTTGCGAACCACCTCAATCTTCAAATCACTCTGCAGGTCCTTGACGGCCTCGGCAATTCGCCTCGTCTCATTTCCCGCACCGAGCAGAAATGCCAGAAACGACTTGCTCTGATACAATCCGCAGGAAACCACCACTTGGCGAAGCACATCCGTGCTTTTGATCAATTCGACCTCGGAATTCAACTCTTCCTCGGTAACCTCGCTGCGAGTCTCCGGAGGAGTGCTCTGTCCAGGACTGATGACCGGATCGAGTCGTTCGCGCTCGATTAGGAACTGGGTGGAGGCCCGATACTCCGTAGGACGTAACACCGCTGCCAGAACCGCGCCCGTCAGAATCCCGAGAAAAGAGAGAACCACGACACGTTTATGACGAAATACGATCGTCAGCACGTCCCGCAGATTGAAACTGAAGGTGGTCTGGCTGTTGACTGGATCTAGGTCGTTGTTATTCATCCTGTCCTCGCTTGTTAATAAGTTTTTGCAAAGGTGCCCATAGACGCAGTCGGGATGAAGGGTCTGACCTTGGAGAAGCGGTTCTTGGGCACGAATAACATGTCTCCGGGATGCAGATAGGGATCCTCGTGCAGGTTCCCTTTCTTTTCCATTTCTTTGACGTTGAAAATCTTGGCTGAAACCCACTCGCTATCGACGCGGCGGAACAGCAATACTTGGGAGTGCTTGGCCGTATCCTGGAAGCCGCCGGCCATAGCGATCGCCTGGGTCAAAGTGGTCTCCCCTCGCAATTCGTACTTGCCCGGTTTAGCAACCTGCCCATCGGCGATGAAGTAAGGTTTCTCAAAGTCCTTCAGAACGATCGAGATCACAGGATCCTTCAGGATCTTCGCGTATGCCTGCCTCAGCGTTTCTGTCAATTGCGGCACCGTCTGACCCGCCACCTGGACATCTCCCGCTCCTCGCAGCGTAATGTACCCGTCCGGTTGGACCGTCACAGTCTGGTTGAATTCCGGGCTTAGTTCGAAGGAAACGTCGAACTGGTCGCCGAACTCCAGCTTGTACCTGGGGTAGCGTTGCTGAAAGCTAGGTCCGACCGTAGTGTTAGTACCGTTCTCCGACAGGACCGCCTTCGTCTCCGCCCCACCCGCAGAACCGGACGGTTTGTTTGATAGACTCGAGCCCTCCTGCGCGAGGCACGCCGCGGTCGCACTCACCAGCAGCAATAACAGTCCCACGCATCTCGTGTTCATTGCCCTCTTCTTCTTCATTGCCTTATCTCCTCAACCAACGCCGACGAAGCCGGGCTGATTTCAATTCTGTTCCGCCGCGTGTAGAATGACTCTCCCTGACGCCTGGCTCTGTCGGGAACTTCTCATGGTCGTCCTGGTAATTGGTGGCGCCGGCTATATCGGTAGTCATACTGCCCGCGCATTGAGCCGCTTGGGCCACACCGCTTTGATCTACGACAATTTCTCCACCGGCCACGACTCCTTGGCGAGGGGGTTTGAGCTCGTCAAAGGCGACATGTTGGATCCAACGACGCTACTCCCAGTCCTGCGCCGCGCAGATGCCGTCATGCATTTCGCGGCTCACGCCTACGTCGGTGAATCGGTCACGAACCCGCGAAAGTACTTCCGCAACAACGTGGAAGGAGGGCTTTCACTGCTGAACGCCGCAGTCGATGCCGGAGTGAAGAAGATAATCTTTTCCTCCACTTGCGCGGTTTATGGGGAGCCATCCCGCGTCCCTATTTCCGAAACCACGCCAAGGCAGCCCGTGAATCCTTACGGCGTTTCCAAGCTTTTTTTCGAGCATGCTCTGGAAGCTTATGATCGTGCCTACGGGTTGCGCTTCGCCAGTCTGCGCTATTTCAATGCCGCCGGAGCAGATGAAAGCGGGGAAATCGGTGAACTGCACCTGCCTGAGACTCACCTCATCCCTCTCGCTCTCCAAGCGGCAGCGGGTACCGGACCGGAACTGCAGGTCTTTGGCTCCGACTACCCAACCCCCGACGGCACCTGTATTCGAGACTACATTCACGTGAATGATCTCGCTGAGGCGCACGTAAAGGCGCTCGAGCATCTCCAGGCCGGCAAGCGATCCTTCGCCGCGAACTTAGGTACGGGTCGAGGCCATTCGGTGCGCGAAGTCGTCACCACGGTCGAAGAAGTGACGGGCAATCCAGTCCCGCTGCGCCTGTGCCCCCGCCGGGTTGGTGATCCACCCGCGTTGGTAGCCGACCCCAGCTTTGCCGAGAGTCTCTTGCAGTGGAAAGCCAAGCGATCATTGCGAGAGTCCGTCTCCACTGCCTGGAACTGGATGGAACGAAGCCACGCAACCCCAGCCATCCTGTAAGATTTCAGTACTATCAGTAATTGCGTGAATCGTTCCTGATTCGTCAAAGGAAAAGCTATGGAATCCGAACTCCGGAGAACGCGAGTCGCAGTGCTGGGCGCGGGCAAAATGGGTGGAATCATTCTGCAGGCATTGCTCAAGAACAACTTGCTGTCGTCGGACCTCACCTGCGCAACCGTGCAGCACGAAGAAAGGGCGAAGCTGCTTGCGACAAAACTCAATGTCAAGGTCGGAACCGATAACGCGGCTGCGGTCAAAGGAGCGGACATCGTTCTGATCGCCGTCAAGCCGCAAGTCGTGCAAGAAGTCATGCGCGAAATCCGCGGGGAAATCACTCCAGCCCAGTTGATCATTTCCGTCGCGGCATCGGTGCCGACATCGATGATTGAAAGCGCTCTTCCCGAAAACATCCCGGTCATTCGAGCCATGCCCAACACGCCTTGTTCCATCGGCAGCGGTATGACGGCTGTTTGCAAGGGCAAGTACGCTGACGCCGCACACGTCGCTCTGACCTGCAGAATGTTCGAAGTAGTCGGTCGAACCGTTGTCGTCGACGAAAAACACATGGACGCGGTCACAGCTCTGTCGGCAAGCGGTCCGGCGTACATTTACATCATCCTCGAGTCGCTGGCCGAAGCTGGGGTAAAAGTCGGTCTTCCCCGGGATATCGCTACTCTGCTGGCTGCGCAAACCACCTTCGGGGCCGCGAGAGTGGTGCTGGAGACCGGTGACCATCCGGCTTTGCTCAAGGATGCCGTTACTACGCCTGCGGGCTGCACCATTGACGGAATCATGGAACTGGAAGAAGGCAAATTGCGCGTGACCCTCATCAAGGCAGTAGTAAGGGCCGCACAGAGAGCGAAGGAATTAGCTTTCTCCTAGCCAGCCCGTTTCACTAATCCAGATTCCGGAAGTGCAGGTTCTCTACTCCAGGTTCGGCTTCCAATTTTTCAGTTGCCCGGCGAGTTGTTGCATGTAAGCCTTTGCCTGGGCCGAGGTGAGTGGGTCATCGCCGGCATCGTGCGAGATGCCATGCGACGGAACTGAATGCCGGTTTGCCATCACAAACTCCGGATCCAACGGCGCTTGAGGAGGCATTTCGGTGAGATGTTTCCTGATATCGAGATCCGAGATTACTTCATCCACCACCGAAGCGGTAATCACTCGTTCGCGCAGGGCGCAACCCAGGGAAAGCGCATTAAAACAGAAGTTGTTGATCGTACGGGGAATCCCTTCGGTGAATTCCGCGATGGTGTGCATCGCTTCCGGCTCAAACAGCGGAGCGCCTGAATACCCGGCGATGCGCAGCCGATGGCCTATGTAGTTGCTGGTCTCAACCGCCGAGAGCGGCGCCAGGCCGCTCAGCAGAGAAATCCGCTGCCGTAGCTGTGAAAGCTTGCGGCCCGCCAGCTTGTCGGCTAGTTCCGGTTGCCCGGCGAGAATAATCTGCAGCAGTTTGGCGGTGGGAGTCTCGAAATCCGAAAGCAATCGAATCGTTTCCAGCACCGAGGGATGCAGGTTCTGCGCCTCATCTACCACAATAATCATGCGCCTTCCGGCCCGAGCCTCCTGCAACAGAAGCTTGTTAAATTCATCGTGCATGCGGACAAAATCCTGCTCATGGTCCTCGGAACCAAGCTCGGCGAGCAGGAAGCGCATGAACTCGCGGGAAGTGCACTGCGTCTGAAAAAGGAAAGCCGTATGTGCCGTGCTGCGGAACTTCTCCAGCAACTGAAACAGCAGCGTCGTTTTGCCCATGCCGGGCTTGGCAATCAACGCCATGAAGCCGCGTCCGGATTCGATCCCGTAATAAAGACACGCCAGTGCCTCACGATGCGCCGGACTCAGATACAGAAACCGGGGATCGGGCGTAACCCCGAAAGGCTGCTCCCGCAAGCCATAGAATTCTAGAAACATTTTCTCTTGTCCTTAGACGTTTCGACCGGAAGCAAGTGGTGAGGCGATAGGCGTAATGTTGTGCTGACGAATCTTGTACAAGAGCGAACGGTAGCTGATGCTCAACAGTTTGGCAGCTCGCTTTCGATTCCCGCCAGTTTGTCTGAGGGCATAATTGATGGCGTAAACTTCCGCTTCGTTGCGGTGGCTGCGAAGCGACAAGTCAAGTACTGGCTCTGGACCTGCGGCCGCTACAATCTCTCGGCGGCCTGGTTGCCACGCATCGGAGCGCGCGGCATTCCCATTAGCGCCGTTCTCACTTTTGGCTTCGGTGTCACTCATATTTTAACCCCGCAGAGCGTGAATTTCGACAAATATTGCCCCGAGGACATCCGTCATGTCCGCTCTGAGAAACATGCTTGCTTGTTGAGTAATTGGAATTTCGGATTTAAATCGGTTCGAAGCGGTATCCATCGATGCAGACCGACAACGAACGATGGATGGGCTCAACCGAGATGATCAGCTTGCGCTCATCCTGGGCAGCGAGGATCCCCTCAATTCCATCCAGGGCGCCTCCCTTAATACGCACACGCTGACCTATTTGAAGAAAAGGGCGATCCGTCATCGGGATGCGATTTGCCATCAGAGTTCTTAAACTCTCGATTTGTCCCTCGGGAACGGGAATGCCTACCCCCCGCACTCCGACGAAACCTGCAACCCCATGAGTCCGCAGGACGCGCAGACGATCCGGAGAGTACAGCACTAAACGCGCAAAGCTATAACCGGAGAACAACGGCATTTCCACTTCTTTTTTCCGGTCGCTCCACACCCGGGTTCTCTTCACCAGGGGAAGAAAGCTTTCGATGCTCTGTGTCTGGAGTTGTTCGGCTACCAATTTCTCGTGGCGAGATCGTGTGCGGATTGCATACCATTGGGGTACATCGACCAACGGGGCCACCCCAACAGCGCCAAAACCGATCTGCACTGCCTGACCGCTGCTCATAGCTTCGCCCTTTGAGTCACATTCCAGTGACTCCGGAAAAAACAACTCCGACTCCGTCGTCTGGCTGCAAGCCAGTCGCCCGGGTTACGAACTGTTAGTGTGGGGGGACACCGATCTGAAGACTGACTGTTGGGGGATTCAATATCCCCGAAATCTTGAAGAGATTTTAGCCACATGCGCAAGAACGTGCAAGAGGTGGAAAGTGGAGAGAAGAAAGACTCCTGCCGCTTAACCTCTTTGCTAAAGTAACCAGCATTAACATACTGTAAATAAGATAGATACATTAGTTAATAACCATCGATGCTGTAGCCGTTTTTCAACGCTTCCTGCCCCTCTTGCGAACCGTTCTAGCCACTAGGACCCACCCATCGCTGCCCAGAAAATGCTCCTCTGACCGTAGGTCACGGCGCATCCACAAATGGACAAAATAACCAAAAGGCCATGATCGTTGCTAATACAGGGTGGACGGGAGACCGCCAGAGGTGCAAGAATTTGCAACTTTTGTGGCTTCTCCTAACCGACGGGAGGCCGAAGCCAAGGTCGAAATCCCGTATTACAGGTAACACCATCGTGCCATTTACTATGGCTCTTCCTTCCTATAGGCTCTAAAGAAATCCTGTGGACTACCCCCTTGATTGCCAATTTGTCTTTTCTGTCCAAAATAAACTCGCTGTAGTTTCAAGTTTCACTGGCATATGACTCACCTGATGGCTCTTCCAAAACCAGATCGGCTTCGTGTTCTAGCGGCGGACAGCACCGCCATGAGCACCCAACTTCTGGTCGAGGCTCTGGCTCGAGATGCGCAGTTTCATATGATCGAGTCTCCCTCCAATAAAGCTGCGATTCTTAATTTGGTGCAGCGCGAGAAACCGCAGGTAGTCGTCATCAGTGCGAAGCTGGGGGAAGATGATACGGGAGGCATCGATCTGCTTCGCAACCTTCGAACCCAGTCGCCTTCGCCCCGCGTGATCATGCTGCTCGACTCTTCCGAGCGGACAGCGGTCATTGAAGCTTTCCGGGCTGGCGCCCAGGGAGTGTTTTGCCGGACTGAACCCTTCCGCTTGCTGGCCAAGTGCATTCAGTGCGTGGACGCGGGCCAGGTATGGGCGAGCAGCACCGAGTTGCAGTTCGTCCTCGAAGCCTTGACTAAACCTGCGCTGGCTCATCTCAACAACAACGGCGCATCGCTGCTTTCGGCACGCGAGATCGATGTCGTTCGATGTTTGGCAGAAGGTCTCACCAACCGCGAAATTGCCCAGCGCCTCAAGCTTACCGAACACACGGTCAAGAACTATCTATTTCGCATTTTCGACAAGTTGGGTGTCTCCAGCCGGGTAGAGGTCGTGCTCTACGCTTTGGGCGCGGGCGCCCCGCCCCCGGCTAAGACCTCGTCCACCGGCGGACGGTCTCGGCCTGTCGCCTTAGTTCCACCCAAATCGCAGTAATGTCGGTCGCAGCGATCGCAAACACAACTCCATAACATTATTGCGTAAGGGATTTCCTACTGGGGCAAGCGGAAGTTGAGGGTAATTCTCGTCTGCATCTCCGCGGGACGCCCACTCACCTGGTAGGGCTTGAAACGCCATTGTTTCACGGCGGCGGTCGCAGCTTGGGCCAGTACTGGTGGTCCGTTTACTAGCGTGACCTTCCGCACGCGGCCATCCTGCCCAACGTGGAGGTCCAACACCACCATGCCTTGAATCTGCTGCTGCCGCGCCGCTTCCGGATAATCCGGTTCAACGCGATGAAGCAGGCTGCCTTCTGCCTCCTCCGCCGGTAACTCCCGGATCGCTGCCGGCTCAACCGCGGCGGCTCGCTGCACTTCGGCTCGATCTGCGGTTCCAGGCGCACTCGTTACGTCGGTCGGATTTGTGCCCCCCGTGCTTATCGCTTCACCTTGTTGGACAGGAGGATTCATGCGGAAAACTTCTTTTCCATTCTCATAAACCTGCAAGCTGCCTGCCGGCGGCGATATATCCCTGGCGCGAGATGCGCCCGCGGCCGGACCAGCACCTGAGGTTGCGGAGCCTGGAACTACAGATCCCTTGCTCGACTTGCTCCCACCCGACGGCGTTCCGGAAGTAGAACTAGACGAACCCGCAGTTCCTGCGGCCCCGGACGACTGACTCGCGGCATCCATTAAACGACCCGAAGCCGCAGTCGGCGGACGCACCCGTGCTGTCGCTCTCCGTCCACTCAACCGCTGAGCCACAAGGACTGTCAGCAATACGGCATACGCCAAAACCGCTGCGCTCAGCGCCAACGTCACCAGATTCATCTTTCGACCGGGGCCAGGTTCGCTCGCGGGTTGTAGCGGCAGTCGATGTTGTGCAGCTTGATTCCAGTCAGTGGTCGTGTTGGAAGTCGTAGTAGAAGCCGCGTCAGTAGCTGCTGTGGAAGGCGCAATGAAACTCTCCGTGATCGCCGCTGTTCCCCGAGAAGGTTCCGTACCGGCCGACATCGGTTCTGATGCCCGCTCCAGATTCCTGAGCACCCGTTGCGAAAGTGCCTCCAGCGTGCGCTCGTCGCGCTCTCCGAAGGCCGACGGCCACGTTGAAAACACCTCGAAGATCCCCGCCAACTCACCTTTCTGCAGCAAGGGGAGAACGATCACCGAGCGTACTCCGAGAATCCGGCAAGCCTCGACATCGACGCGCGGGTCGTTCTGTGCATCGTCGCAGCGCTGAACCGTCCGCGTCTTCACGCACGCTCCCGAGAGCCCCGCTTCGGCGTTTAACCGTGCTCCCAACTGCGGAGCATTAGCGCCTGCGCTGGCCCGGCAAACCCATTCCCCATCGCGCTCCAGCACCAGCGCAGCGCCGCTGGCCCTGGTCGCCAGGCAAGCCTGTTCCACAATCGCATTCAACACAATCTCCAGCGCCAGGTCCGCTGAGAGTTCCGGCGACACCCGGCCACCCCCGTGCGCCGCAAACTTCGCCGCCAGTTCCGCCAGGTCCGACCCTCCCGCCATCTCCACGGCCGCCGAAACCTCGCTGTTCCCGACAGGTTTCTCACCCCCGGAAGAAGCTGGCTTCGCTGGATCAGACCCGAATATTGGATTGTGTGCCATGCGAGAGGAAGAAAATTCTGCTTCCGTAGCGGAGTTTCGCCCCAAATCAGGGGGTTGTCAATACGCATTCAACCCCTAACCTGTCCCCACGGAAATTTTCCTCAAGATTCGGAATCTCGGATTGAGGCAGAGATGCTGTTCATCTGTCGGAAGAGCTTTCAGTCGCAGAGCATTCGCAAAAGGACGTCTGCTATGCCGCCTTTCTGCCCAAAATGACAAAAAACGTCAACCGGAATCTTGTCCTGGAGTCTTTTGTTTCCTTCCCCGCTCGTGCGAGAGAATGTTAGAATTGTCACATCTTGGGGGAAGTGAGAAGGCTTCTCCGAATCTGTTTTAGTGACCTCCTCCCCGTGACTTTTCTTTGAGACACCCAAAAACAGAGCCGTTTCAGGATCTTTAATCCAGGGAGTTTGAGACATGCGGATCGCTGTCGTTGGTTCAGGATATGTAGGACTAGTTGCTGGCGCTTGCTTTGCCGACCTCGGCCATGACGTCATTCTCGTCGACAACGACGAACGCAAATTATCCGCCCTCACCAACGGACAAGTTCCTATCCACGAGAACTTTCTCCCCGAGCTCTTAAGCCGTCACCGCGGTCACCGCCTAACTTTCTCCGACGATCTGCAGGAAGCCGTGCGCGCCAGTTCCGTGATCTTCGTCGCCGTGGGCACTCCGCCCACCGAACGCGGCGAGGCTGATCTGTCATACGTCGAATCGGTCGCTCGTGAAATCTCTGGCGCCATCAACGGATACAAAGTGATCGTCGAGAAGAGCACCGTTCCGGTCTATACCAGCGAGTGGGTTCGCAAGATTATTTTGCGCAACGGCGCCGACCCCGAATCCTTCGACGTAGCTTCCAACCCCGAATTCCTGCGCGAAGGAACCGCCGTCACCGACTTTCTGTTTCCCGACCGCATCGTCATCGGCTGCGACACTGAGCGCGCTGCCGAAGTCCTCCGCCAGGTCTACGAACCGCTCACCAGCGGCAGCTACTACGAACGCACTGACGCCATTCCGCAACCCGACCGCGCCTCGATTCCCGCTCCCATCATTGTGACCAGCAGCAAGAGTGCCGAGCTGATCAAGCACGCTTCCAATGCATTTCTCGCCATGAAGATTTCCTTCATCAACGCGGTCGCCTCCATCTGCGAATCGGTGGGCGCCAACGTGAACCAGGTCTGCCACGGCATTGGCACCGACTCCCGCATCGGCCCGCGCTTCTTGAATCCCGGAATCGGCTATGGCGGCTCCTGCTTTCCCAAGGATGTGATGGCCTTTCGCGCCGTCGCCCGCGAATGTGGCTACGACTTCCGCCTGCTCGATGAAGTCATGCGCATCAACGAAGACCAGCGTGAGCGTTTCCTTCGCAAAGTGCGCAGCGCTCTGTGGACACTCCGCGGTAAGCACCTCGGCGTGCTCGGCCTTGCCTTCAAGGGCGGGACCGATGACATTCGCGAATCGCCCGCTCTTTTCCTGGTGCAGGCTCTGCTGCAGGAAGGCTGCAAGGTCACGGCTTACGATCCGGCCGCGATGGAACGCACGCAGGAAGCGATCAGCTCTAATCTTAAATACGCCGGCTCGGCCTACGAAGCAGCGAAAGGCGCTGACGCTCTGCTGATCCTCACCGAGTGGGAAGAGTTTGCCAACCTCGATCTCCGCCGCCTCAACCAGGAACTCAAATATCCCATCGTGATCGACGGCCGCAATCTGTATGATCCCGAAGTGATGGCGGCACACGGTTTCACTTATTACAGCGTGGGACGCGCCGCCTCTCATCCCGACGGCGTGCCCGCTGCCACCCTGAAAAACGGGAAAATGCAGAACGGCGCCCCGAAAGCATGAGCTCACAACGCGCCCTGGTGACCGGCGGTGCCGGTTTTCTGGGATCTCATCTCTGCGATGCCCTGCTCGGCGAAGGCTGGAGCGTGGTTGTAGTCGACAACCTGCTCACCGGCCGTCGCGCGAATCTCGACCATCTCAAGAATGATTCCCGCTTCGATTTTGTAGAACAAGACATCTGCCAGCCCTTTGACGTGGGCAAGGTCGATTACGTCTTCCACTTCGCCAGCCCCGCCAGCCCAGTGGACTACACCATCCATGGAATTCCCACGCTGAAAGTGGGATCGCTCGGAACCTTCCACGCGCTCGAGGTCGCGCTCAAAT
>Ga0307476_10000802_pt1 | contig 21460 bp, 17 predicted proteins | sample atmos_gasesECM2C_2_FD_203314 | JGI IMG/M metagenome (GOLD analysis project Ga0307476, IMG submission 203314) | Hardwood forest soil microbial communities from Morgan-Monroe State Forest, Indiana, United States - atmos_gasesECM2C_05 | ecosystem: Environmental > Terrestrial > Soil > Temperate...
CTGCCGCGACGTCCGATCGTCTTCACCGCCGACGATGACGCATGGCTCCTCTCAGGTAAAGCGTGAATCCGGGTCTCGAACACGATCTTCGTGCCGTGATGAGCGGGGCATCGCAAGGGCCGCGTGCCGCGGCGATTCGTCTCGCCCTGGCCGCGGCCGAGCCCTTTTACGCCGGCGCAACGCGCCTGCGAAACCGTTGTTACGACGCGGGTGTGCGCTCGATCCATCGCTTGCCGCGCCCGGTCGTCAGCGTCGGCAATCTCACCACCGGCGGCACCGGAAAAACGCCGATGGTGCAATGGTTGGTCGAACGCCTGCGTGGCGAGGGAGAGCATGTCGCCATCCTCTCTCGTGGCTACAAGGCCGGCGCATCGAACATGTCCGATGAGTTGGTGATGCTCGATCGCGCGCTAAACGTGCCGGGTCGTCCGCCGGTACTTTTGCGGGCCAATCCCGACCGCGTGAAGGCGGGGCGCGAGCTGCTTGGCGAGCACGCGGAGATTTCGGTGTTCGTTCTCGACGATGGCTTCCAGCACCGACGAATCGGGCGCGATCTTGACGTGGTGCTGATCAGCGCCGCCGAGCCGTTCGGGTTTGGCCACGTGTTGCCGCGCGGGTTGCTGCGCGAGCCGCTGGCCGGCCTGCGGCGCGCCGGCGCGGCCGTCATTACCCACGCCGACCAGGCGTCACCTGAAGCACTCGTAGCAATCGAAGCCGAGATTCATCGCCAGAATCCCGCCCTGCCGGTCTATCATGCCAGTCACGCCCAGGTCGCAGTTCGCGAGGAAGATCCAACAGCCGTTCATCCGATGGACGAACTGAGCCGCCAGCCGTATTTCGTCTTCTGCGGCATTGGCAATCCCCATGCGTTTGAACGCCAACTCGCCAGGTGGGGCGGCCGCTGTGTCGGCTCCCGATTCTTCAACGATCATCACCGCTATACCGCGCTGGATGTCAAATCACTCGATGCGCAAGCCAAGGCGGCAAACGCCCGGATTCTGCTCACGACCGACAAGGACTGGGTCAAGATCGCCGGTCTGGCGAGTTCCGACGGCGAAGTCCCTATTTGGCGAGTCGAGATGCGGATTGAGTTTCGTCAGGACGATGACAATAGCCTGCTCACCCGGGTGCGGCAGGCAATTGCCAGCCGCGATAATTCGTAAAATCATATCAATAAAATATTTATGAACGATTTTCCCCGCGAATGTTATCGGACCAGATTATCCTCGACAGGCCGGCCAAATGACGGCAAGATGTTAGGTTATCCGATGGACGATCCCGACTGCCCCGTCTCGCGTAGGTATAACGGGAATGGCCAAGTCGCCGCCGGGTTGGTAGAGCCTTGCCTCTGGTTTTCCCATTATCCAACGTGAACCTCAGCATTACTCTCGAACAACCGGATAAGAAACTGGCCTTGTTTGGCACAGCCGACCGCCATTTGCGCATGATCCGCGACACGTTTGGGGTCCAGGTGATCAGCCGCGACGATGAACTGCGGTTGTCGGGCGAGCGGGAGCAGGTCAGCCGGGCGGCCCGCGTGCTCGAACAGATGCAGCGGCGCCTGCGCCGCCAGGACTGGCTCAGCATTGAGGACGTCGGCCAGGCCATCGGCAAGGCCGCCGAACAGCATGAGGCCGCGACTGCTGACCAGATTGACGTCTTTGCCAAGGGCCACTCGATCAGGCCCAAAACCGAGGGCCAGCGCCGCTATATCGAAGCCATGTTCAACCATGATCTTACCTTCTGCACCGGGCCGGCCGGCACGGGTAAGACGTATCTCGCGGTCGCGGCGGGCGCCAGCCTGCTGAAGCGCGGCCAGGCCCGGCGAATCGTGCTCGCCCGTCCCGCCGTTGAGGCAGGGGAACGCCTCGGCTTTTTGCCCGGCGACCTCCAGGCCAAGGTCAATCCCTATCTGCGCCCCCTCTTCGACGCCCTTCACGACATGATGGATTTCGAGCAGGTGAAGCGGTTTATGGTGAACGACGTCATCGAGGTGATTCCGCTTGCCTTCATGCGCGGACGCACCCTCAATGACTCGGTGGTCATTCTGGACGAAGCCCAGAACACGACCACGGCCCAGATGTTGATGTTCCTGACCCGGCTGGGCCATGATTCCCGGATGATTGTGACTGGCGATACCAGCCAGGTCGATCTGCCCGAAGGAACCCGCAGCGGGTTGATCGATGCCATCGACAAGCTTGGCGGCATCAAAGGCATTGCGATGATCCAGCTCGAACGCGGCGACATCGTCCGTCACCGCCTCGTGCAGAACATTGTCAACGCCTACGAGCGGACCAAAGAATGAGGAGATATGTTGACTCTCTACCGTCGCTCGCGCCGTGCGGAGCGTCGAAAGAATCGGCCCGCGGCGACCTGGTTCGACTGGGATCGATGGAAAGAACAGGGATACTTCGGCTCGCTGGGAGTCGCCGTGGTGTTCTTCGCCTGCGCCGCCACCATCCTGTTGTGGCGGCAGGAAGTGATCCCCTACCGGCCCGGCGAGTGGATTCCCCACAATATCGTCGCCCGTGTCCGCTTCAGCTATTTTGACGGTGACCGCCTCGAGACCGAGCGCATGCTGGCCCGGCAGAACGAGCCGCGCGTCTACCGGCCCAATCCGGACGGCGATCCGTGGGCAGTGGTTGTCAAGAAACTGAGCGACCTTCCCGATCGCGTCGCCAACAGTTCGCGGGAACTGCCGGCCGACCTGAAAGACGTGCTGGACAGCGGTACCGTTACCCAACTGCGCCAGTATGCCGCCAGCCCGTCCGAGCGGACGCGATACCAGCAAAACGTCGAGTTGTACGTGAGCTCGCTGCGAAATTACGCGGTCATTGCCGGCGGAAAAAGTTGGCCGCTGGTCATTCTGCCCGACGACCAGCGCCACGACGAGCTCAAGCCCCGGGCGCGCAACATCCGACTGGGGATGGCGGGACTTTTCGATCCCACGTTTTCCTACGCGGCCCGTGGCGAGGACCTGCGCAGAATACTCGCCAAGGTCGCCGACCGGTATTTCCTGCCGGCCCTCCAGCCCAAGATCGTCGATCTTTCGCTGGCCGCGCTCGATCCGACTTATGTGCTCGATCCCACGGCCACCGATGAAAAACAAAATGAGGCCGCCGCCCTCATCCCCGAGAGCGCCGGCGAGGTTCCCGTCCCCATCAACCAGCCGTTCATCATCAAAGACAGCAAAAAGGTCGTTTTCGATCAAGAGGACTGGCAGAAGCTCAAGGCGGAAAATGACCGCTACATTCACAGTCTGAAGGGATCGAATTGGAAGCCGCGCCTGGGCACCGCGCTGCTGGCGCTGATCGTTACCGTGGTGCTCGCGGCTTACGTGGCGATCTATCAGCCGCGAATCGTACGGAATCACGCCCGGGCGATTGGCATCGCGGCGCTGCTATTGGCGATGCTCCTTCTGGCCCAGTTAACGGGCCTGGGCAGCGGCCCTCTGTATCTGCTGGGAGTCGCTCCCACGCTCCTGGTGGCAATGATCTTGACCATCGCTTACGAGCAGCGGTTTGCCATCGGCATCGCGAGCATGCACGGCATGCTCGCCACCGTCGCGCTCCAGCAGGGCATCACTTTCTTCATCGTGATCTGGGTCGGCCTGCTGTGTGCCTGTTTCCTGCTGGGCGACATCCGCACGCGCAGCAAGCTGATCGAGATCGGCGGCGCGATGGCGCTGGCAATGATGCTGGCGACGCTGGCTTCGGGATTCATGGGCTTCGATCCGGCGCGGTTCGTGGTGGAGAACGCCTTGTATGCCGGGGCGGCTGGATTGGCCGTCGGTTTCATCGTGTTGGGGATTCTCCCGTTCATCGAAAAGACCTTCCGCATCACAACCGGAATGACGCTGCTGGAGCTGGCCGACGCTAGCCATCCTCTCCTGCGCCGGCTTCAGCTCGAGGCGCCGGGAACCTACAACCACAGCCTCCAAGTGGCGACGCTGGCCGAGGCCGCTGCCGAGGCCGTCGCCGCCAATTCGCTGCTTTGCCGCGTCGGCAGTTACTACCACGACATCGGTAAGATGAACAAGGCGGAGTATTTCGCAGAGAATCAGGCGGGCGGCGAAAACCGCCACATCAATCTCAACCCCAGCGTTTCGCTCCTGATCGTCATCGGCCACGTCAAGGATGGCGTCGAGCTGGCCAGGGAGCACAACCTGCCCACGAGCCTCGTGTCGTTCATCCAGCAGCATCACGGCACGACGCTGGTGGAATATTTCTTTCACGCGGCGTGCAAGCGCGAGCCCAAGTATCCGGACGCGCCCGCCCCCAGCGAGATGCAGTACCGTTACCCCGGTCCCAAGCCACGGACCCGCGAGGTGGCAATCGTGATGATCGCCGACGTCGCCGAGAGCGCCTGCCGGGCCATGCCCGAGCCGACCGCCAGCCGCGTCGAGGCGCTCGTGCACGACCTGGTCATGCGGCGCATGCTCGACGGGCAGTTCGACGAGTGTGACATCACCATGCGCGAGGTGGAGCTGATCGAGCGATCCATCGTCAAGTCGCTGCTGGCGATCTATCACGGCCGAATCCAGTACCCTTCGACGGCCGCGCTCACCGTCGTTCCTGCCCCCACTGCCGCGGCCAGCATGAAGACCGCGTGAGGGCGAAGGACTCCGTGAGAAGACCAGATTGCAAGCCGGTTCAACGCCGCTCGGCAAGCCTCAAATTGGAACTCGCCATCTGCAATCTGAAATTGCGTATACCGGTCGCGCAGGTGCGGCGCCTGCGCCGGCATCTGCGGACCGCGCATCGACTGGTAAGCTCCCCGCTTCAGGAGCTGTCGATCGCTCTCGTGGGCGACGCGCAAATGTCGAAGCTTCATCGGCAGTTCATGAATCTTGCGGGTCCAACCGATGTCCTGACGTTTCCGCTCGAGCAGAACGCCCGTGGCCAGGCGACCGCCGGCGAGATTATCATTTGTGTCCCCGAGGCACGCCGCCAGGCCCGGTGGCGCCGTTCGAGGGTGGAAGAAGAACTTCTGCTCTATGCCCTGCACGGCATGTTGCACCTGAACGGGATGGACGATAGAACGCCAGCGGGATTCCGAAAGATGCACCAGAGCGAAGACGAAATTCTGACGCGACTGGGTGTCGGGGCGGTCTTTTCCAGCCCCCGCCGCCGCCTCCCCGAGCGCACCCGCAGGAACTTTTGATGCCATCGAGCTGGGCCGTCGCGGCCATGTTTTTCGCGGCCATCGCGACGCTGGTTTTTTCAACGCTGACGTACTCGCTGCGCGACCTCTCGCGGGCAAGGCTCGGCGACTACCTCGATCGTCACCACCGATCCTATCTGGTCGAGCCAACCGTCCAGCGGGTCGGCGAGCTGGTCTTTGTCACCGCTGTGGGACGGTTGCTCGCCAATACACTGATCGTGCTGGCGGCGGTATGGATCTGCCAGAACACGATCGCCAACATGGCCCTGCGCGACCTGGCAATTTTTCTCCTGGCCGCCGCCGTCAGCCTTGTGTTCTCCGTCGCCCTGCCGCAGGCGCTGACCAAATATGCCGGCGACGTGATCGTCGGCGCGTCGGCGGGTACGCTCCGCGTCCTGCGCGTCGCCCTGATCCCTGTGACGTGGGTCATGCACCTGACCGACCGCTTCGTCCGCAATGCCGCCGGCGTCCGCGCCGACGAGGAACCCGGGCAGATCGAGCAGGAGGTTGAAGACGAGATTTTGTCCGCGGTTGAGGAAGGCGAGGAACGCGGCGTGGTTGACGAGACCGAGCGCGAAATGATCGAGTCGGTCATCGAGTTCCACAACTCCACCGCCGGGCAGGCCATGACCGCCCGCGCCGACATCGTCGCGCTGCCGGTTGGCAGCTCGCTTCAGGAGGTCCAGCGCACGATCGAGGAGAGTGGCCATTCGCGCATCCCGGTCTACGATGCGACACTCGACCAGATCGCCGGCATCCTCCACGCCCGGGACCTCCTGAGATACCTGGGTCAGCCGCACGAACGTTTTGACCTCCGCTCGATTCTGCGGCCGGCCTTTTTCGTTCCCGAGACCACGCCGCTAGATGACCTGCTTCGCGATTTCCGCGCCCGCAAAATCCAATTGGCCGTCGTGCTCGATGAATACGGCCAAACCGCCGGGCTGCTCACCCTCGAAGGGATCCTAGAGCAGCTCGTCGGCGAGATCGGCGACGAACACGAGCCGCTCGAACCCTCGTTGTTCAATCGCCTCAACGAGCACACCGTCGAAGCCGATGCCCGTATCGATGTCGAAGAATTGAATCGCCTCACGGGGCTGGATATCCCCCAGGATGCCGGTTACGCGACGCTCGGCGGCTTCGTGCTGACGACCCTCGGCCGAATCCCCGAAAAGGGCGCCGCATTCGAGCACAACGGCGTTAAGTTCACCGTCCTCGACGCCGAACCCCAGAAAGTGAACCGGGTCCGCATCGATCAGATCGTCCAGCCGATCACGTCCGAGCCCAGGGCCGACGCCTGAGTTTGGCGGCGGGCTACGGCTCGGATCCCTCCTCCGGGGTGACGTGGAGTGTCACCTTCACCGGCGTAGCCTGGGCCGCGTTGACCGTGACCGGCAGGCTCCCCGCGATCGTGCGCTTGCCGGGAATTACGCAATAGACCGACAACTCGTAGCTGCCCGGCTTGACGTTGTTGAAGGTGAAACGGGCGCGACGCTCCTGCGGAAACGTCACCGCCGACAAGCCTTCGGCCGGGCTGATCAATTCGATCCGCAGGTTGCCGTTGCCCTGGCCGTCGCGCGCCAACGACAAATCGAACGACTGCTTGTCCTCCGCCAGGAGCGAGCCGGAGATGGCTCCCTCGCCCGGCCCCATCTTCGGTTTGTCGCGGTCGGCGCGGGCATCGAGGTTACAGCCTGAAAGTCCCGCCGCGGCGGCGATCCATGCAATCTGAAAAACACGAAGCCAACTCATTTGGCGTGTCATCAACGTTTCCTTCCTCTCATTTCATCCACCAATTCAAGTCGATGGTTGGGAAGATGCTGTCGTGGACATCGATTTCCTGCACCTGGACCTTTTGCGTGGCGCTCAGTTCGCGCCCCGCGGCGAGGTCCTCGGCGATCGTCATCAGCCGGTCAAACCGCGTGCAGTGGCCGGCAAATCGCTGAATTCCGTAATCGACCGCGCCGTATGTATGCACGACGAACGGCCAATCACTGGCCTGCAACAGCAAGAGCTCGCGGCCCGCCCGCTGTAGCATCTCGCGGACCGCGGCATTGGTTTGCCATGGCAGGGCGTGCAACAGCTTGAGCATCTGACCCTCGGCCCGGTATTCCATCTCCCACATCCAGCGGTTGCGCTCGTTGATCCAGACGCTGTGGTTGCCCTTCTCGCCCCAGCTTCCTTCGGGGAGGCGCATCACTTTGTCGGGCGGGTAGTGGTAAAGCGCCTCCTCGGCGGTCATCAGCTTGACGCTCGAGTCGCGGGCGAGGGTGAGAATCACGTCACGCAAAAATTGCGGGCCCTCGAACCACCAATGGCCGAAAAGTTCCGCGTCGAACGGCGCGACACAGACGCCGCACCGGCCGGTGCGTTCCCTGTGCTCCCGCAGCACGTCCCGCACGACGTTACAGAAGTGCTGCGCGTGCTCGAAGACCTTGCCGCTCACGTCGTCGGGGTAATAGGGATGCTTTTCCGACAGCGGGGCCTTGTTGTCGGTGACCTTGTGGTAGCGCAGGCCGCGCTCGCCGTGCTTGCGGTGAAATTCGAGGTATTGGCCCGCGCCGGGATATCCGATCGAGCCGCTCCAGACCTGCTCGCTGACGCGGGGATGGCGGGCGAGGGCAAAACACCGGGGCAGGCCCGGCTCGCTGGCGACCCCAACCGGCTCCAGCGGGCTGCGCCACCCGCGCCGCACGTCCCAGTGAAGCTGTGCCTCGCCGACTCCGCGGAAATTGTTGTTTTCCAGCGTTCCCAGCGGCGTTCCCTGGCCGACCAGATGGGAATCCACGAAAAAGTGGGTCACTCCCGCCGCCACGATGAAATGCTCGACGCCGACGCGATACCGCGGGTTGTCGTACAACACCGACGGCATCCAGTGCTCCCAGGTCGGGCGGTAGGCGCATTCCGGGAGCCACATTCCACGTGGCTTGATGCCCAGCCGGGCCTGACTGGTGGCGGTTCCGCAGGCCATCTGCGCCTTGAGCATCTCGTCGTTGAGCAGCAGCGGCATGTAGGCGTGCGTGGCGTTGCTGGTCAGAATCTGAATATGTCCTTCGCGAAAGCGGTTGGCGAACTCACCCCCGATGTCGCGCTTGATGCGCTCGAAGTGCTCCAGCCTTGCCGAATACCACTTCTCCCATCGCTCGGCGAGGTAGGCAAAGTGCAATTCGTTGTTTTTCTGAAATTCGGCGCGGTCCCGGCGGGCGCGGTCGATCCGCTCGTTGAGATACGCCACGAACCCGGTCTTGAAATCGTCGTGGGCAAGCTGCTCGAGCAGCACCGGCGTGAGGCCGATCGTGAGGGCCGGCCGGGCCTTGTACAGTGCGGCCTCGCCGACCATGTCGAGGATCGGCAGGTAAGTCTCGGCGGCCGCCTCGTAGAGCCACGCCTCCCCGTGCGGGTACGAGCCGTGATGGAGCACGTACGGCAGATGCCCGTGCAGGACAATGCAGAGACAACCCAGCGAATCGCTCATTGGGCGCTATGGTAGCCGAGCGATCCAAGTCTGTCGCGTTTGAACGCGGGTCAGCGCAATTCGACTCGATATTCGCCGCCGGGGACGGTCTCGAATTCAAAGATTTGTGGAGCAGGGTTGGCGACATCGACAGGGGACGATGAACGTTCGACTCGCAGCGCCACGGCCGAAAGGAGTCGGCATCGATTGCCCAGGTCCGATCGAATCACGGCGTGTTCGAGCTTTCCGTTTTTCCAGAAGATATCTATCTGGAAGCCGCCGCGGGCGCGAAGACCGGTCACAGCGCCGTCGGGCCAGGCGTGCGGCAGGGCCGGCAGCAGCCGGATGTGGCCGCCCTGGCTTTGCAGCAGCATCTCGGCGATGCCGGACGTGCCGCCGAAGTTGCCGTCGATCTGAAACGGCGGATGGGCGTCAAAGAGGTTGGGATACGTGTTCCCGCTGATCGCTTCGCTGAGCATCTTGAACGCGTGATCGCCGTCGAGAAAGCGGGCCCAGAGATTGATCTTCCAGGCTTTGCTCCATCCCGTTCCCCCATCGCCTCGGATCTCCAAAGACTTTTGCGCGGCGTGGAAGAGATCAGGAGTGTCGGGACTGATCTGTTCGCTGGGGTACACGCCGTACAAGTGCGAAACGTGCCGGTGGTGCAGGTCGCTGGCCTGCATGTCCCAGTCGTCGAGCCACTCCTGGAGCTGGCCGGCGTGACCGATTTGCAACGGCGCCAGCCGCGATCGCTTGTCGAGAATCTCTTTGCGCAAATCGGCATCGACGCCGAGAATCTCACTGGCCTCGGCCGTCTGCGCGAACAGATCGCGAAGGATCTCCAGGTCGATGGTCGGGCCGGCGCAAAGTCCGCTTCGTCCCGGATGCTGATTTTCCGGCGAGTTGGACGGGCAGGTCACCAGCCAGTGATGCCGTGGCTCCTCGACCAGCGTATCGACAAAAAAAACCGCCGCGCCCTTCATGACCGGGTAGACCTGATGGAGGAATTCCCTGTCGCCGGTGAACTGGTAATGCCGCCACAGCGCGTTGCAGAGCCACGCGCCGCCGGTCGGGAAATATCCCTGGCTGGCGCCGTCCACGGGGGCCGCGGCCCGCCAGCCGTCGGTATTGTGATGCGCCACCCAGCCGCGGGCGCCGTACATGACTTTCGCAGTGCGAGCACCCGATTCGGAAAGCTCCTTGAGAAGCTGCACCAGTGGCTGGACGCATTCGGAGAGATTGGTCGTCTCCGCCGGCCAATAGTTCATCTCGGTGTTGATGTTAATGGTGTACTTGCTCCCCCAGGGCGGGTTCATCTTGTCATTCCAAAGCCCTTGAAGGTTGGCCGGCTGGCCGCCGGCGCGGCTGCTGGAGATCAGCAGGTATCGCCCGAATTGAAAGTACGCCGCGGCCAACTGAGGATCGCTTCCGTCCCCGAATGTCTTGATCCGCTCATCGGTCGGACGATCGACGGTGGCGGCGCTCCCCACCTCGAGCGTCACGCGCCGGAACAACTTTTGATAGTCGTCAATGTGTGCGGCCCGGAGGCGCTCGTAGGGCTTGCCCACCGCCTGTTCGAGCACGGCTGAAGCCCGGGCCGTCGGGCTGGCGCTGATATCATGCCAGTTGACATAATTGGTCGCCGCCGAAAGCAGCAGTGTGACGGCGTCGGCGCCGCTGACGGTCAGGCCCGCGTTGTCCGCTTGCGCCTTGCCGCCCTGATTGACGGCCAGCAGCCGGGCCTCGAAGTTCACGCGGCCCTTGATGCCCTGGTCGTCCCTGCTTGTACCGCTGAGAACCAGAACGCCATCCCGCGCCGCCAGTTGAGAAGGTTTGTGCGGCGTTGTGAAAGTCGCGGTGAAGTTGATCTTCCCAGGCTGGTCGGCTGTCAATCGGATGACGATGACTTGATCGACAGCGGAGGCGAAAATCTCGCGCGTGTAAGTGACGCCATCGGATTTGAATGTCGTCCGGACCACCGCCGAATCAAGGTCCAGTTCACGACGATATTCGCTAACCTCCGACGCTATGGGGGATCGAATTAGAAGATCGCCGAGCGGCTGATACGCCATCTGCCGCAGGGGCTTGGCCATGGCCTGGGCGTTGAGCAAATCGGTTGCCTGTTTGTATTTGCCTTCAAAGATGAGTTGGCGGGCCTGCGGAATCGCGGCCAGGGCCCCGGGATTGTCCGGGTCATAAGGACCGCCGGACCAGAGCGTGTCTTCGTTGAGCGCCAGCCGCTCCTCGGAAACGCCGCCAAAAATCATCGCGCCCATGCGGCCGTTACCGATCGGCAACGCTTCGGTCCACTGCCGGGCCGGCTGACGATACCAGATGGTCAGTCCCGTATCGGAGGCCCTGATGCTCCCAGCCGCGACGATTACATTGAATGCCGCAAAGAGTGCCGCTCGAATCCGCATTGTTTTCATGTTCCGTTCCCTTTGCCGCCGCTGTGCATGATACTCTATGTGTCATTCGGCCTTGGATATGAGTAGAAGCTTTCACCACGTAACGCGGTCGGTCATGTTGCTGATTGTACTGGCTGCGAGCCGGACGTTCGCCGCCGGGATCAGCATCGCGCAACTCGACTCCGATCGAGTGGTGAAGAGTGCTGACGAATATCTGAAGGAGGCGCCGGTTACCATCGCCGCGTACCGCTGCCCACGCAGCGGAGGCGGCCCGCACGATTTCTATTCCGAAGGCGACTACTGGTGGCCGAACCCGAAAAACCCGGCCGGCCCATACATCCAGCGCGACGGGATGACCAATCCCGACAACTTTGTCGAGCATCGCCGCGCCATGATCCGAATGAGCATACAGGTGGCGACGCTGACCGCCGCGTGGCGGATCACTCACGATCAGAAGTACGCACGCCACGCCATCGATCATCTACACGCCTGGTTCGTCGACGAAAAGACGCGGATGAATCCGGACCTCCGCTTTGCGCAGGCGGTGAAGGGGATTTCCGCCGGCCGCGGCATCGGCATCATCGACACGATTCACCTCGTCGAGCCGGCGCGGGCAGCAATGATTCTCGAACAGGCCGGCATCCTGAACGGCGCCGATCATCAGGCCGTCAATCAATGGTTCGCCGATTATCTGCACTGGATGACCACCAGCAAGAACGGCCTGGAAGAGATGAAGGCTGCCAACAACCATGGAACTTGCTGGGTGATGCAGGTCGCGGCGTTCGCGTCACTGATCGGGGACCAGGAAAAGCTCGACATGTGCCGGAGGCGGTTCAAGGAGGTACTGCTGCCAGGGCAAATGGCGCCGGACGGCAGCTTCCCGCGCGAGCTCAGACGCACCAAGCCGTACGGCTACTCGCTGTTCAACCTGGATGCGATGGCGAGCATCTGCCATATCCTCTCGACCCCGGAGGACAATCTGTGGAACTATTCCACCGCCGACGGCCGCAACATGCGCAAGGCAATCGATTTCATGTTGCCTTACGTCCGTGACAAGTCCAAATGGCCATACAAACCGGACGTGATGTACTGGGAATTCTGGCCGGTGCGATCGCCGGCGCTACTATTTGCGGCAATCGCGTACGGCCAGCCGGAGTACCTGGATGTCTGGAAGCGGCTCGACGCGAATCCGGCCAACGAGGAAGTCCTTCGGAACCTGCCGATCCGACAGCCGATTCTCTGGATCGACGTGCAGGATCATTAATCAGTTCCTCACCGCATCGCCCGATACTTCCGGATCAGCGTGTTGGTCGAGCTGTCGTGCTTAAGCTGAGGATCGGCGGTTGATTGAAGCTCCGGGACGATCCGCTGGGCGAGCACCTTGCCCAGCTCGACGCCCCACTGGTCGAATGAATCGATCTGCCAGACAACTCCCTGCGTGAAGACGCTGTGCTCGTAGAGCGCGACGAGCTTGCCCAGCGTGTGCGGCGTGAGTTCCTCGGCCAGGATCACGGTTGACGGACGATTTCCCTCAAACGTGCGATGAGGAACGAGCCAATCCGGCGTGCCTTCAGCCTTCACCTGGTCCGCGGTCTTTCCGAACGCCAGCGCCTCGGCCTGCGCGAAGACGTTGGCCATCAGCAGGTCGTGATGTTCTCCCAGGGGATTGGCAGTCTTCGCGAAGCCAATGAAGTCGCAGGGGATCAGTTTCGTTCCCTGGTGAATGAGCTGATAGAACGAGTGCTGTCCGTTGGTGCCGGGCTCGCCCCAGTAGATCGGCCCCGTTTCATAATCGACCGTGCGGCCGTCAAGCGTCACGTGCTTGCCGTTGCTCTCCATCGTGAGCTGCTGGAGATACGCGGGAAACCGCTTGAGATACTGCTCATAAGGTAGGACCGCGACGGTTTGGGCACCGAAGAAGTTGTTGTACCAGACGCCCAGCAATCCCATCAGCACGGGCAGGTTCCGCTCGAACGGCGCCGTGCGAAAATATTCGTCCATGGCGTGAAAGCCATCGAGCATCTCGCGGAAATGCTCGGGACCGATGGCCAGCATGGTGGACAAACCGATCGCCGAGTCCATCGAATAGCGGCCGCCGACCCAATCCCAGAAGCCGAACATGTTGCTGGTGTCGATGCCGAACTTGGCGACCTCCGTGGCGTTGGTAGAGACGGCGACGAAATGTTTGGCGACGGCTTTCTCGTCTTTCGCGGCGGCGAGGAACCATTGCCGCGCCGAGCGGGCGTTGGTCATCGTCTCGAGCGTGGTGAAGGTCTTGGAGGAAATGATGAACAGCGTCTCGGCGGGGTCGCGGTCGCGGGTGTTCTCGACGAAATCGGTGCTGTCGACGTTGGAGACGAAGCGGAAGTTCATATCGCGGCGGGAAAAGTTCCGCAGCGCCTCGTAAGCCATCACCGGGCCGAGGTCCGAGCCGCCGATGCCGATGTTGACGACATTGCGGATTGGCTTGCCGGTGCATCCCTTCCACTGGCCGCCGCGAACGCGCTGGCAGAACGCGCTCATCCGGTCGAGCACCTCGTGTACTTCGGGGACGACGTCTTTGCCGTCCACCAGGATGCGCGATTCCCGCGGCGCCCGCAGGGCCACGTGAAGCACCGCGCGGTTCTCGGTGATGTTGATCTTCTCGCCGGCGAACATCGCGTCGATCCGCTGGCGTAAGCCCGATTCCTGCGCCAATTGCAGGAGCAATCCGATGGTTTCGTCGGTGACGCGATGCTTGGAATAGTCGAAGTAAAGGCCGAGGGCCTCGACGACCAGCCGCCGGCCGCGATCGGCATCTTTCGCGAACAAGTCGCGCAAATGCGTCTGGCGGATGTTTCGATAATGCGCCGCAAGGGCTGTAAAAGCCGGCCGGGCCGCAAGCGCAGTCGTTGAACTCGAAGTTGAAGGCATGTGAACTCCCTGAGCCCACGCTCTGTCTCAAAACCTAGTCTGACGTTTTTAATTTCATTTGCCAAACTTTTTGACTGTAGGTTCATGCTCGCAGTTGCGAGTCGCGATGGCAATCCGGCGGCGGTTATTTCGTTGATTGCTGACGTGTTCGAGTCGCCCGCAGGTGATTACACTCTCCACGATGCAGACGGGCCTGGGCGGGAGTTTGGCCGATGGGCAGGCGATTCTTCCCCCGCACCGACCGGTGCGGGGGTATTATCCGGCGGGGCAAAAGAGCGGCTTTCTCCGCGGAATCTTCGATCGCACGGCAAGCGACTACGATCGCATCGAACGGCTCATGGCCCTGGGCACCGGAGCGTGGTACCGCCGGCAGGCGCTGCTGCGGGCAGGCTTGAAGCCCGGCATGAAACTGCTGGACGTGGCGGCGGGAACCGGGGCCGTGGCGCGCGAAGCGGTCCAGATCCTGGGAAATGCACGCAACGTCGTCGGCGTCGATCCCAGCGCGGGAATGCTGTCGGAACTCGTGCGGACTCTGTCGATCAACGTCATCATGGCAACCGGCGAGCGTCTGCCGCTTGGAGATGCGAGTCTGGATTTCGTGAGCGTCGGGTATGCGCTGCGACACATGGGAGACTTGTCGGCGGCGCTGGCGGAGTTTGCCCGCGTGCTGCGGCCGGGCGGGATCGTTTGTTTACTGGAGATCACCGCGCCGCGGCGACGGTTGGCGCGGGCGCTGGCCCGGTGCTATTTCCGGTCGATCGTCCCCTCCCTTACTCGGCTGGCCGCGCGAAACTCCCAAAGCCAGTTGCTCTGGCGATACTATTGGGACACCATCGACGCCTGCGTTCCGCCTCAGCGCGTGCTCGACGCGATGGCGGATGCCGGATTTGCCGACGCCGCTTGGTACGTCGAGCTGGGAATCTTTTCGGAATACACCGGCCGCCGTCGGTAATGCGCCACGGAGGCGCGCCGCAGGCACGGGAAAGGCGCAAGGAAAGGAATCACGTGCGCTGGCTAATGGCATTCGCGACAGCATCGATCTTTGCCGCCACAAGTGTCGCCCGCGCCGACGACGGCGGCTATTTCCCGGCGGGGACCTGGACGTTCACCGGCTACGGCTCCTACATCCGCAATTTCACGGGCGAGCGAGCCGTCATCGGGGCGGGGACCGTCGGGGTCGGGTACTACCTGGTTGACAATTTCGCGCTCAACGCCGAGCTGAGCGGGTATCACAACGACCAGCACGGACCCGACGCCGACATCTTCGCCGGCGACCTGCTCATACGGCATCACCTGTTCCACTCCGGGAGATTCTCGTTCTTTCTCGACGGCGTGGCCGGCGTGGCGTATGCCGACCATCGAACGCCCTACTACGGCACGTATTTCAATTTCATCCTCGAGGGAGGCGCCGGCGTCACATTCGAGCTTTTTGACAACATCGATCTGATCGCCGGGGTTCGCTATTTTCATCTATCCAATGCGCACCTCGAAGGACCCGACCACAATCCATCCATCAATGGCACGCAGGGATACATTGGGCTGATGGTGAAGTTCTGAAAGGAGAAGACCGAAGGCGGGAGATAGACGAGTTGGGCGGGCGCGCCTGACCTGGTTTACGCGGATTTGGAATTCTCATGCGGCGGGCGCCATCGCCGGGCGCGGGCGGCGGCGCAGAAGTCGCCAGACGATCCAGACCACGAGGACCCACGGTGCGACGAAGCACAGGCCGATCACCAGCATTTGCAGGCTCCAGCGCAAACCCAGGCCGCTGGTGGCAAGGCCGTGACGGATGGCGTCCCAGGTGCTTTCTTCGCCGCCGAGCGATGCGCCGGAGTTGGAAAACGTCGCGTCGATCCGCGCCCGCGCCAGCGAACCGGGCGGCACGGAGTCATCGTAGGAAACCTGCCGGCCGCGGCGATTGCCCATCCGGTCGATCTGATCCAGGACCGCCTGTGCCTTGTCCAGCGGGACTTCGACGATGACGTTGGCCGTAACACGGCCTGTCCGGTCCTGGTCGATCTGGCCGTTACCGACTCGCCGGCCGCCCGCAGCCGTGGCGGCATTTGCCAGATCATCCATCGCCTGCTGAACGTCCGACACCTCCTCGCGCACCGCGACCGTCTGACGCGGCGGCATCTTCTCGGCGCTGCTGAGCGACAGCGACAGGCGAATCTTGCTGTCCAAAGTGTTTTCTGTGTCGGATGACCGATTCACCACACGCGACAAAACCTGAGCCGCCTTGCCGATCGCCGCGTTCACCTCGCCAGCGGCGGAACGCGAAACCTCAAACGAGATCGTCGCAGCGACATCATGCGGGTCCTGCTCGCTCAGACCCGATTGAAGCACCCGCCCGCCGGCCGCGTTCACGGCGTTGAGAATGTCATTGAACGCCGCGGAAACGTTGGCCGCAGCAAGCTTCACATCCTGCGTCTCGCGAGGCGGGACGGCCGCCAGCGAAAGAACGTGGACGTGGAAGCCGCGCTTGGCGTCCGTGACGTTGGTGGTGTCGGGGTTTTCGGTCGATTCCTGCCGCATCACTTCGCCCATGCCGTGGAGCGTGTCCTGGAAGGCATCCGCCTTGTCGGCTGGGATTTGCACGTCCAGGTCCGCGGCCTGCTGGCTGGCATCGGGCTTGGTCAGCGATGAGGTGACGATCCGCCCCCCTACGGATCGCACCTGGTCGGCAACCTGCTGGTACGCATGATCGACGTTCGCCGCGGCGAGCTGAAGCGTCGTGGTCCGCCTGGGCGCGACATTGGCCAAGTTGTAAATCTGCATCGAGATCACCACGTCTTCCCGATGCACGGTTGTGATGCCTGATTGCGGCGCTTCGCCACTGGGCGTGGTGCGGCGGCTGTCGCGGGCAAAGTGGGCGATGCGGCCATTGAGCTGCCGCAGGCGCGCGATGACCTGCTCGGCCGCGTCCGGCGGCACCGCCGCCTGGATCGTCGCGCCGAACTGTCCGGCGTCGAACTGCTTCAGTTCCGACTGGATGATCCGCCCTTTGGCCGCCTCGATGGCGCCGCTGGCCTTGTCGTAGGCATCGTCCACCTTTTCCGTCTCCAGCGACATGGTGATCTGCTCGGCTTCGCTGGCGGTGGCCGGCGTGCGGATGTCGCGCTCGAACATTTCGATCGTGAGTGTGGAGAGGCCGATCAAATTGTCGAGATAGCGCTTTTCACCCTCGATCTGCTCGATCTTCTCGCGCCACACGCCGAGCTGTTTTTCGGCCTCGAGCAGGTCTTTGATCTGGCCCTTGCCGGTCTTGATGATCTCCAGCAGCCGCTCTTCCATCGCCCGGGCGGCGCGCAGCTCGCTTTCGAGATCGGTGTAATGCTTGGTGACGTCCTCGGCGGAAATCTTCTGCGATTTCAGATCGCCGATGCCGCGGAGCGTGAGCACCAGCGTGTCGAGGTGCTCGGGCGGCACGCGAAGGGTGACGATCCCCTTCATCTTGCCGTTAGGGAGCTTGTCCGAATCGGTGGTCGCGATGAATCCCCCCTGCTCGGCGACAAGCTTGGTGATTCGCGCAAAGGCGTCGTCAAAGCGATCGACCTCAAACTGCATGGTGCCGTTGCGGATGACCTTGCGGCCGCTGGCCGCGATAGGGTTGGTCGGCGCGGTCCCGGGATTTGGAGCTTGTGCGGCGAACGGGTCGGGCTGTGCCTGCGAGGCCGGCACTTGGTAGGGCGCTGATGCCAGATCCTGCGTTTTGGCTATCGCGGAGAATTCAACCTTCGGGTTTTCCTCAAGCGACTCGCTCAATTGGCGCATGCGATCCTGCGGACCGGCGGCAGGAGCGATGTCTTGCAGACCGCGCCCCAGTGCGGCAGCATCGCCGAGCGATACCGGCTTGCCGGCCTTGGCGATTCCGCTGTCCTTATTTTCGCCCCATCGGAGAGCCTCATCGGGATGGAAGCTGTAATTGTCCGTGGCGGAGGAACCGGAGGATTCTGAGAACCGATCGATCGGTACAGTGTGGAGTATTGGCGTCAAATCCTGGCGTAACTGAACGTGATCGAGTTGTTTGACGTCGACGAGCTCACGCTGAATTGCACGATCAGTCTCCGCCGAAAGGAGGTAAGCACGGTCATGGCGCGATATGCTTTGGTCGTCGAGGCCTTCCATCCTCATCGCCAGCCCGATTTGCTTGAGGTTTGATGTGACCGTATGACGAGCGGCTGAAAACCACCCCAGGCTTCTGTCCCCCTCGGAACTGGCCGTGACCACGACTCCCGCGCCGGTCAGCAGCACCGCCGCGGCGACGGCGGTAGCGGTACGGCGAACCATGGGGTGCAGAAGCGTTCTTCTCGGGGCGCGCGTGATCCGCAGGTTGCGAATGATGCGGTCCTCGAACGCCTCGGCCGGCCGTGCGTCGCGAAACATGGCGCGAAGCGCCGCATCGGCTTCCTGAGCTTCGGCCAGGGCGTTGCCGCACTCGTCACAGCCCGCCACATGTGCCTCGAACGCGGCACGCTCGTCAGGCGAAAGGCCATCGCTCAGGTACGCCTCGATCTGTTCCACGACATGAACCTTAGAGTCTTCAGTCATTACAGCACCAATGACCTTACCAATGACCTTTGCTCGTCAATCCACCACCGAGGGCACAGAGAACGCAGAGGACACAGAGAAAAAGGCCAAGAGTCCGCCACGGATGGACGCAGATAAAAAACAATCGCGTCTTTATCTGTGTTCATCCGTGTTCATCTGTGGCGCATTTCTCATTTTCTTGTTCTCTGGGCCCTCTGTGGCCTCCGTGGTTGAATCCTCTCGTTTCATCGCCGCGCGGAGCCGGGCCATGCCGCGGTTGAGCAGGCCGCGGAGCGAGCCGTTGGAGAGACCCAACTGGCGGCCGATCGTCTCATAGTCGGCCCCGCCGATGTAGCGGAGCGTGAGCGGCAGGCGGTATTCCTGCGGCAGCGACCGCAATACAGCCAGCACCTGCCGCCGGGTTTCGCCGCGCTCGATTGCCTGGTCCGGCGCGTCCCGCGGGTCAGGCAGACGATCGAGCACGTCAAAGGCGATGCGCCCGCCGGACCGTTTCCTGCGCGCCTCGCGCCGTGCGGCGTCCACCACCACGGAATGAGCGATGGAAAACAACCACGCGCGAAACCCGCCGGCGTCAGTGACCTGGCGCACCTTCCGCCAGGCAATCAAAAACGTCTCCTGGGCCAGGTCCTCGGCTTTATGGGTGTCGGCGGTCTCGAGGTAGAGGCGCGAGAAGACCAGCCGGGCGGTTCGCCGGACCAGTTCCTCGAAGGCTTGGCGGTCGCCGGCCTGACTTTTAACGACCAGCGCCTCGTCGCTTTCAATCACGCGGCCGCTCCCATTCTGGAAGAATTAACGTCGTTTAGACGCGGGCGGCGCGCAAAAAGTTTCGGGAATTGACCCGATCACCCCTGTGGCCGCGATTCGTGCGTCAGGGCGGGGTGTTCGGGGTGGTTATCGGGGCGGGGAAGGTGCTTTTCGTCGGCCAGGATTTCAGCCACGTAGCCCTTGATCCGCTCGTCATTGAGCAGTTGGCTCATCAGCACGCGGCGGTAGCCGGTCGAGCGAAGCTGCTCCTTGAGCGCGTCGGTCCGCTCCTGGCGCAGCTTTTCGTTCTGGGCGTACAGCGCTTCTTCCAGGGCCTCGTTTTCCAACAGCAGCGCGTACATCGCATCGGCGCGTTTGCCGCCGGAGGAGAAAAGACCGCCAAAGCCGGCGGATTTCTTGCGATACTCTTCGACCCGCTGGGTCATCGCCTGGGTTTGCTCGCGCAACCTGGCGTTCTCCGCGCGCACGGCCGCCAGTTCCTGCTCGTAAACGTTCTTGAAGCCCTTCTGGGCGGTAAAGAGTTCCTGCTCCTTCTGCGCGATAAGGCGGGCGGCCGAAACGCCCGCAATCAGCCGGCCCAGGCGGTATCCCAGGAACAGCAGCACGATCCCCGCGACACAAAGCAGGGCGATTTCGAGAGTGTTGTATTGCAAATGCGGCATGATCGATCCTACGCGCCACGGGAGAGTTGAAAACGAGGGTGCCGGTTAGAAAGCCATCAGCGTCGCGATTTCCCCGGACCGGACGTAAACCGCTTGCGCGGACCTACCTTCGACCGCTCAACCAGCGATTGAAACTCCGGATTGGACTGGAGCAGGTCGTCGACGAGCGAATCGTCGTCCGCCGTTTCCAAAAGTTGGATCGCAAGGAGTCGCTGGTCGGGCAGTTCCACCGCCAGCGGGTAGCCCGAGTCTGCGCATTCATTCAGTGCGGCCCGCAGATTGGCCTCCAGCCGGCTCAGCGGAATCGTCTTGATGGCCATAGAATTCCTTGCGTTTCACGATCAACCTGTTTCCGACCTTGCGCCCGATAACGAGCAGCACGACCTCTGCGGCTTCCACATTATATAGCACGCGAAGGTCGCCGACGCGCAGCGCGAAATCGACCAACGGATTCGGACGCAGCCTTTTGATTGCTTTCGTCGGCGTCGTGGGTTGATGCGGCAATCGAGCCGGGATGGTCGCTTCGAGGACGCGCTGTTCACGAGCCGCAAGGCTCTCAATTGCGATTCAGCCTCTTCCGTAATTGTGATTTGAAAGGCCGTCGTCCACTCGCGTCCCTGGAGCGGCTGCAAGCCCGCGGTGGGCTTGCCCGCCGGGGCGTCGCCACTGCACAATATCGGAAAGGCTGATGGGAATGGATAACCCCGGTCAAATCCTCGCCCGACTGCGGGAACGCGAGGGATGGTTCCGGCTCAGGATCTTTTACATGTTGACCGGCGGGCTGGGCTTGTCGCTGCTCGCCCCGGCCCTGATTTCAGTCTTGTTCTGGCTTGCGTACTACGAGTGGCGTCAGTTCGGACACGCCTGGGGCGAAGCGGCGCCGTGGTGGTGGTTCTTCGCCGGCTGCTGCGTCGTGGTAATACCTTTGCTGTATCGGATGGAGATCAAGGCCCAGGGCCCGTTTCTCGTATCGGAGGCGAAGGAATTCGACGCCAAGCGGGCTTTGCAGCAGGCAAAGGTGGTCGTGTCGTTCGACCAGGTGGGCATGATCGCCGCTGCCTTGGCGCATCCCCGCGCCACCGTCAGCGGGCTTTCCGAAGTCTTCTTGTTCGGACCGCGCTTGGTGGTTCGCGCCACGCGGCAGATTCGACTGCGCCGCCTGGCTCGCCAAGCCGACCGTAACCGTGCCGCGATCATCCTACAGGCACTTGCCGCGGCACCCGGGCACGTTCCCACCGAATCCCTCTTGAAGGAAACCGAATTGCAACAGAGTCTCGCCCGCGTCCTGGCGTATTTGTTGTTCTTCGACTGGATCGGCGTTTCCCACGACGGCGATAAGGCCTGGATGCCGACCGAAGCACGCGAAGCGCTGCATGCCGCTCCCGGCGCCCTGGGCGTCACGACCCCGGCCTGATGCACCGCTCAACGCGGCGGCAACTTGGCGATCTCATCCCTTGGAGTTCTAATCGAAGTTGATGCGAGCGACCGACACGAGGCTGCGCCCGATCGACTTGAGCGATCCCCTCGCTTCCCTGCAATCTTGGAAT
>Ga0307476_10000803_pt1 | contig 21456 bp, 18 predicted proteins | sample atmos_gasesECM2C_2_FD_203314 | JGI IMG/M metagenome (GOLD analysis project Ga0307476, IMG submission 203314) | Hardwood forest soil microbial communities from Morgan-Monroe State Forest, Indiana, United States - atmos_gasesECM2C_05 | ecosystem: Environmental > Terrestrial > Soil > Temperate...
CAAGCGCGCCGCTGCACGATGGAGCGGTGATCATCCAGAAAGACCGGCTGGCGGCGGCGGCGTGCTTTCTGCCGCTTTCGATGAATCCGGTGCTCTCGACGCAGATGGGGACGCGGCACCGGGCGGGCATTGGGATCACTGAGGAGACGGATGCGATTGCTGTGATTGTGTCGGAAGAGACGGGCGCGATCAGCATGGCGGTTGGAGGCCGGATTGAACGGGATCTGACGGTGGAACAATTGCGCGAGCGGCTGAGCAGTGAACTGCGCCGGCATATGTCGCCGGTGGGGCTGCCAACGGTGGGGCGGCAGGGCGATGAATCGGATGCGGGAGAGGAATCGCCGCTGCGGGCGCGAGCGCAGATCGGCGCTGATGGGGATGCTGACGCGGAAACGGAGCGTCCGCTATGATGAGCTTTTTGCGGCGCTGGGTGCTGCATAACTTCTGGCTGAAGGTTTTGTCGCTGGTGCTGGCTACGGGCTTGTGGCTGGCGATTTCGCCGGATGAGGAGCCGGCAGAAGTGACTTTGCGGGTACCGCTTGAGTTTCGACACGTTCCGCCGCAACTGGAGATCAGTTCGGTCAGCGCTCCTGAAGCACAGGTTCGGGTGCGGGGGCCGGAGCAAATGATCAGGGAACTGCGGCCAACGGACATCCACGCCGATCTGGAACTGAAAGATGCCGAGCCGGGCGAGCACACGTTTGTTCTGACTGCGCAGCAGATTCACCTCCAACGGGATTTGACGGTGGTGCAGGTGGTGCCGGTGCGAGTGACGTTGATCATGGAGCAGAGTACGCCGCGGTGAACGGGCGTTGAGTTGTTTGTAGCCATCTGATAAGCCCAAATCAAACGGCTGTTCTGAAACGCCGGCCTCGAAGGCTTGGTCCACCCGCTTCGTGGTTCTCGTTTATCATCCAACACAGGGGCGTTCCAGATTCGGCATCCGGCTCCTTATGAACCCGCACAGTCTATGAGTGATCAACACAGACAATTGTTTGGTACGGACGGGATACGCGGCGTGGCGGGGGAATTCCCGCTGACGACGGAGAGCACTTACCTGATCGGGCGCGCGCTGGGGCATGATCTGGTCCGCGCGACTCGGAGCGCAAAAGCGGTGATGGGGCAGGACACGCGGGAATCGAGCGGGTGGATTGCGGACCGAGTAGGGGCGGGGCTGGCATCGGTGGGCGTGGAGGTGCACAGCGCGGGCGTGATCACGACGCCCGGGATTGCCTATCTGGCGCGGTCGCGCGGGTTTGAGGCGGGGGTGGTGATTTCGGCCTCGCATAATCCGTGGGCGGATAACGGGATCAAAGTTTTCTCCGGGGATGGATTCAAGCTGACGGATGCGCGAGAGCTGGCGATCGAGAAGGAAATCTTTGCGCTGCTGGGGAATCCGGCGGCGATGGACGATACGGCGCTGAAAGTTGCCGGACCGTCTTTGCCGGGAGAAGCCGGACTGCGGAAGGCTTATATCGAGTCGTTAGCAGGGAGTGTTTCGTCTGATTTGAGCGAGATGCGGGTGCTGGTGGATTGCGCCAATGGGGCGGCTACGGCGGAGGCTCCGGAATTGTTTCGGAGTTTGGGAATCCAGGCAACGTTCATTCACGTGACGCCGGACGGAAGAAATATCAATGAAGGGTGCGGGGCGCTGCATCCGGAGACTTTGGGGAAGATTGTCGCTGCGTCGGGCGGAAAGTTTGATTTAGGGGTTACGTTCGACGGTGATGCTGACCGGGCTCTGTTTTGCGATGATGCGGGCCGCGTGGTGAATGGAGATGGCGTGTTGCTGTTGACGGCGCGGGATTTGCAGGCTCGCGGGAAATTGAACGGATCGACTGTTGTTGCCACCACGATGTCGAATATGGGAGCTGAGATTGCGCTGAAGAAGGCGGGGATTCGCATGTTGCGGGCGAATGTGGGCGACAAATATGTTTTGGAAGAGATGCTGAAGACGGGGGCTACTCTGGGCGGGGAGCAGTCGGGGCACATTATTTTTCGCGATGGCGATGCTACTACTGGAGACGGTCTGCTGACTGCTTTGCGGGTGATGGAGGTGATTGTACGATCGCGGAAATCGCTGGCGGAGTTAGTAAGCGATCTGAAAGTGTTTCCGCAGAAGATTCAGAATGTGCGGGTGGGGGAGAAGATTCCGTTTGCGCAGGTGCCGGAGGTGCAGCGAGCGATTGAAGCTGCTGAGCGAGAACTGGATGGGAATGGGCGGGTGGTGGTGCGATATTCCGGGACTGAGGCTTTGGCGCGCGTGATGGTGGAGGCGGAGTCGGAGCAGAAGATGCGGGCGATTACGGCGGAGATTGCGGGGGAGATTCAGAAGAGGCTGGGAGTTTAGGCATCGGCTTGGAGGATTTGGGCATTGCATCTCGTGGCAGTTGTCGCAGCGGTCGTTTTTGTGGTGGCTGCGTACGTCTCTCTTTTCAGGTCGCTCAACGAGGTCATCGGATTACAGCATGAGATCAATGCCAAGCTTCCGACAGACAGGAGGTTCGAGCCTCTGTTTTGGTGGTTCGGGACGTGGGGCAAGCTTCGAGAGTTACAGAAGGAAGTGCTCCCAGGAAGTGATCGGTTGAAAAGATCTCGCAGTTTTCGTCTGCTCTTCTTCTTTTTTCTGTTTTTGGCGATGGCGGTCTTGGGAATCGGCTTTCGGAAGTGACATCAAAAATCCCCGAAGAGAAGGGCCGACGTGGACCCTGAATATGTTGTACTGCTGGCAGTTGTGGGACAGGAGTGTCCGACGCACCCGAGCTAATCTAGGTCTCTCCAGTTCGGGCCTACTTCCATTTCAACTAACAACGGAACTGCTAGCGCGTGAACCTTCTCCATGTGCTCTCGAACCAGAGATTGCATCGTATCCACTTCTTCCTCCGGCACTTCGAAGACTAGTTCGTCGTGGACCTGCAACGTCATCCTCGATTTCAATCCGCGTTCCTGCAAAGCGGCGTCTATGCGGATCATTGCTACTTTGATCAGATCGGCTGCTGTGCCTTGCAGCGGGGTGTTTACTGCGGTGCGTTCGGCGAAGCCGCGTTGGGTGAAATTTTTGCTGTTGATGTCAGGGATGGGACGAATGCGGCCGTGGAGGGTTTTTACTTTCAGGTCGCGGCGGGCTTCTTCCAGGGTCTTGTCGATGAAGGCGCGTACGCCTTTGTATTTCTCGAAATAGTTGGCGATGAATAATTTCGCCTCGGCGGGTTCGATGCCTAGATTTTGCGAGAGACCGAAGGCGGAGAGGCCATAGACTATGCCGAAATTTACTACTTTGGCCTGGCGGCGATGGTCGGGCGTGACCATTAACGGTGGGACTTCGAAGACTTGCGCGGCGGTCAGGGTGTGGATGTCGTCGCCACGGCGGAAGGCTTCGACCAGGAGCGGGTCGTGGGAGAAGTGGGCCAGGAGACGGAGTTCGATCTGCGAATAGTCGGCGGTCAGGAGGACGTGGCCGGGTTCGGCTATGAAGGCGGCGCGGATGCCGCGTCCTAGTTCGGTGCGGATGGGGATGTTTTGCAGATTCGGATTGGCGGAGGAGAGACGGCCCGTGGCTGTGCCGGCTTGATAGAACGTGGTGTGGAGGCGTCCGGTGGCGGGGTTGATCAGCGCGGGCAGGGTGTCGACGTAGGTAGACTTCAGCTTGGTTAACTGGCGGTAGTCGAGAACTTTTCTGGCGATGGGATGTTCCTCCGCCAGTGCTTCGAGGACGTCGACGGCGGTGGAGATGGTGCGTCCCTTGCCGTATTTCACGGGCTTGGGAAGATTTAGGCGGTTGAAGAGTATATCGCCGAGTTGTTTGGGAGAGCCGATATTGAATTCGGTTCCGGCTAGCTCATGAATTTCTTTCGCTTTGGCGCTGCTCTCACGCTCGAGTTCAGTCGACATTTTTGAGAGTGCTGCCGTGTCTATTTTCACTCCGGCTTGCTCCATGCGGGCCAGAACTGGGACCAGCGGGAGATCGATTTCTTCGTAGAGGTTTGTTAGTCCTGCCTGTTTGACGTCTTCGCGCAGTGCCGTCGAGAGCCTAGCGGTGACGTCGGCGGCTTCGGCTAGATCGCCGCTTAGTTTTAGATTGAAGCGGCGGAGGGCTACGTCGGCGAGGCGATGCGAGGAATAGGTGGGATCTAGCAGGTAGGAGTAGAGCATGGGGTCGTGCTGCACTCCCTGCAGAGAGATGCCTAGGGAATCCAGCTCGTGAATCGCGGCTTTGTAATCGTGGATTGCCTTGGGCTTGGCTGCGTTTGTCAGGAAGGAGCGTAGTTTTGAGGCGGCGCTGGCGGAATCCAGTTTGACGATGGTGGCTGAGCCTGCGGCTGCGGAGATGGCTATACGGCGGGCAGTTGGCTCGAGGGCAGGAATCGGGGATGAATCGTCGGTTAGCGCGAGCATTCCTGATTGCGGTTCTTCGACGATTGCTTCCTCGTCGCTTTCCAGAAGCGATTTGGTCTCTTCTAACTCCACTGCGATGGCTAGAGCGCCTTCCGGCGCGACGGAGTTCAGGACGCGTTCTACATCTGGGGCGGATTGGGCTTCACTGTAATGAGCTTCGGTGACCTGGACTTCCGGCAATAATTCTTTCAACAGCGACGTGAATTCGAGTTCGGTGAAGAGCTGGCGGAGGAGATCGAGATCGGGCTGGCCGGCGCGCATGGCTTCGACGTCCAGGTCGACGGGGACGTTGGTGTCTATGGTGGCCATGCTTTTGCTGAAGAGGATGGTGTCGCGATTGTTCTGGAGGGATTCGCGGTAGGTTTTCTTTTCTACTTCGTTGGCCCGGTCTAGAGCCTGCTCTACCGTGCCGAAGCGCGTGATGATTTCTACCGAGCCTTTGTCGCCGATGCCGGGGGCACCGGGGATGTTGTCGATGGCGTCGCCGCGGAGGGCCATGATATCGATTACGCGCTCGGGTGGAACTCCTAAAATCTCTTCTACCTTGGCGGCGTCGCAGATGAGATTGTCTTTGGGAGGATTGAGGATGTGAACAGCGTCGTTTACGAGCTGCATCATGTCTTTGTCGCTGGAGACTACGTAGACGGGATGCTTGGCGGCTGCGGCTTTACGAGCGAGGGTGCCGATTACGTCGTCGGCTTCGAAACCGGCGAGTTCGAGGATGGGGATGCGGTAGGCCTCGAGGGCGCGGCGGATGTAGGGAATCTGCTGGGCTAAGTCCTCGGGCATGGCGGCGCGGTTGGCTTTGTAGCCTTTGTATTCGACATCGGTGAAGGTTTGAGTTTTGATGTCGAACTTGCGGATGGTGGTGACGGCTTCGGCCTGGGTGGCGCGGTGAGTCTTGGCGGCTACGTCGAAGACGGCGGCTAAATAGTTGGGAGAGAAATCGTCGCGCAGTTTGCGGAGCATGTTGACGAAGACGTATATCGCGGCGGTGGGGAGTCCGGATTTCGTGGACATCGAGCGTTGGCGAGCCATGGCATGGTAGGCGCGGAAGATGAACGACATGGTGTCGATGAGGAAGATGCGGTTTTCGGCGGCGCGCGCTGGGGACGGCGTGGTGGTGGATTCAGGTTGCGGAGATTTTGTTCGTGGGGGCAAGGCAGTAGTTTAGCAGCCGGAATGGATAGCAGAAATCGCCGCGACCTCAGGGGCTAAAGCCCGCAATTTCAGGGTGCTCTTAACGCAGGCCTGGAAGGCCTGCTCCACCCTGGTCTTAGGCGCTGCGCTCGAAGGGCTACGCCACCCAAAATCAGAGGCCGTGGAAGTTACTTTGATTTCCCGTATTCGGTGGTGTAGTGGAGCTGGATTTCGCCGCAGGTGCCCTGCTCGGCGGAGTAGACGACGCAGGTGTCGAAAGGACGGGAATAAACATGAAGGCTGACGGCGCGCTGATTGAATTCACGGGGATTTAGCACGCGGTGGACGGGCGCTAGCGGGTCGACGGCGCAGGGGTGAGACACATTCATCTCGACGGTGTCGGTGGGCTTGATGGTGGATTTGCCCTTAGCTAGGTCCTGATGGACTACGTGGAAGTTCTCTACCATCAAACGGCCGATGGGGACGGCCATCCAGCAGTTCTGGTCGCGGTGGTTGTGGATGGAACTGATTTGGCCTACTTCCCAGCAGATGGCTACTAACTCGTAGAGGGGAGTTTTGTCGATCAGGTTGCGGGTGTAGTGCTGGCGGTCCCAGGTTAGATAGGGTGCGAGCGAGTCGGGGTTTAGCGGGTTGTCCTGGAGGAATTTGCGGAGTTGCTCGGTCTGATCGAAGGTTGACTCGGGGAACTTGCGGAGTTGGGCTACGAAATCTTGAATCGGGACTTGGTTTACCGCGGTGGCCATGGGCTGCTCCCGGGAAAGTATAACGCAGGCTCGACGGGAGAGTGGATTTGCGAGCGCATTCCTAAACCTTTTAACCGCGAAGTTCGCAAAGAACTGCCGCGAAGAACGCGAAGACGAACATCATTGGATGAACATGCAGTCTCCGTAGGAATAGAAGCGGTAGTGCTTGGCGACGGCGTGTTCGTAAGCGGTAAGGACTTTCTCGCGTCCTCCGAAGGCGCTTACCAGCATTAGCAAGGTGGATTGCGGCAGGTGGAAATTGGTCAGCATCGCCTTGACTACTTTGAATTCGAAGCCTGGGTAGATAAAGAGATCCGCTGAGGCGGCGCCGGCGACGATTGTTCCAGCGCCGACACGAATCGCATGTTCAAGAGTGCGAACCGTTGTGGTTCCGATGGCGATGATGCGACGCCCGGTGTAGAGAGCCTGGTTGATGGCGGAAGCGGCGCGTGCGGAGATGGAATAAGGCTCGGAATGGAGTTTGTGATCTTCGACCTGGTCGACGTGGACTGGCTGGAAGGTCCCGAGGCCGACGTGGAGCGTGATTTCAACGGTCTCGACTCCGCGCTGGCGGATGCGGTCGATGATCTCCGGGGTGAAATGAAGGCCGGCGGTGGGAGCGGCGACCGATCCACGGGGTTGGGCGTAGACGGTTTGATAGCGCTCGCGATCGCGGGAAGAGTCGGGGCGCGGGATGTAGGGCGGGAGCGGGACGTGGCCGATGCGATCGAGGGTGGAGAAGAAATCGTCGCCGCTGCGAAAGACGGGCTGGAAGCGGATGTGGCGCTCGCCGAACTCGGAGCGGGACAGGACCTCGGCTTGCAGTTCATCTTGCTCGCCGAAGAAGAGGCGTTCGCCTACGCCGATTTTGCGGCCGGGGCGAACCAGGCATTCCCAATCGTTGGGTTCGGTGGAGAGTTGTCGCGTGAGCAAAACCTCGACGCGGCCGTGAAGGAAATCACGAGAGGCAGGATTGCTGGGGCTGATCGCTTGAGCGCGAACGCCCTCGCGGCGGCCATAGAGGCGGGCGGGAAAAACGCGGGTATTGTTGAAGACCACGAGATCGCCGGGGCGTAGCAGGTCGGGGAAGTCGCGGAACGGGCGATCGAAATAAAGGCCGTCGGTTCGTTGCAGGTGCAGCATGCGGGAACTGTCACGGGCAGCGAGGGGCTCCTGGGCGATGAGTTCGGTGGGAAGGTGGAAGTGGAAATCGGAAACCCGCACGGTGTCAGATTATAGGGTGAATGCTGTACGACGATGGACGTAACCTGATGGTTTATCGTTTTTCCTTGGTAAGTTTGTTTGTCTTTTTTGGTAAATTTGTTTGTCTGTTCGCGTCAGGTGAGGTACTATGCGGGGGTTGTAGCTTTAGCCGCTTTTTCGTCGCTCCCCCGAGAGAGTATTTCCATGTCCGCTGAACGGAAACACAGGGAAGAAATTGTTCGCTATGGGCGGATGCTGCACGAACGAGGGTTCGTGGCGGCGATGGACGGGAATCTGTCGGTCCGGCTGGACGATGAGCGGATTCTGGTGACGCCGACGTGCGTGAGCAAGGGCGCGATGCGAGCCGGGGACATGGTGATCGTGGACCTGGAGGGCAGGCGGGTTGCAGGACGGCGAAACGTGACCAGCGAGATTGGGATGCACCTGCTGGTGTACCGCACGCGGCCCGACATTCAGGCGATTGTGCATGCACATCCGCCTACCGCAACTGGATTCGCTGCTGCCGGAATGGCGCTGACTGAACCGCTGGTTTGCGAAGTGGTGATGGGGCTGGGAGGCATTCCCCTGGCGCGTTATGGCACTCCGGGGACCTCGGAACTGGCGAAGACTTTGGAGCCGTATGTGCCGCATTATGATGCCATCCTGATGTCGAATCACGGGGTGGTGGCCTACGGGGATACCATCGAACACGCCTACATGAAGATGGAGACGGTGGAACACTTTGCGCAGATTGCGCTGGTCACGCACCTGCTGGGGCGGCAACAGCCGCTGAGCGGGGTTGATATCGAGAAGCTTTTGCTGGCGCGGACGAAGTATTTCGGCGGGAAGATGGCGAAGTCGATGCCGATGGCGATCGTGAGGGAGCCGGAAAAGGTTAGTTAGGGCGGGAGTAATTTCAAAGAATCTGGGGCACGAGTTCAGGCTCGTGCCCTTTCCATTTTTGCCTACGTCCGGCGATCATTCGCCTCCGATGCGGAAGCGCACTCCAGCGCGGAAGTTGGCTCGCAGTGCCGGATAGCCTGTCACTTCCTCATAGAAACGATTGAGGACGTTTTCTCCATTCGCATAAAGCGTTACGCGTGAATTGACTTTGTACCAGCCACCCACGTCCAGAAGAAAGTACCCCGGTGTGTGATTGATATTAAAGCCGTCGAAATCGGAGTCTGGGCGGGGGCCAACAAAGCTGCCGCCGAAAGTTCCGCCCCAGCGCGGGCCAAGGTAGGTGAGCAACGTGGTGGCGGAGTGTTTGGGCCGGCGGAGAAGAGGGTCTCCCTGGGCGTCGGGCGGAAAACTGCCCGCGGGGGCCAGGAGAATCTGCGTGGAAGTGTAAGTGTAAGAGGTATTCCAGGAGAGCCGCTGAGTCAACCGGCTTTGCAGTTCCACTTCTGCTCCGTGGGCGAGAGACTTTTCCAGATTGATGTACTCTCCCACAAAGGTGGTGGGGTTGACGGTGACGAACTCGATTTGATCGTGAAAGAGATTGTTGAAATAGTTGGCGACAAAGACGAACCGGCTGAGCAGGTTCTGCTGAAAACCGGCTTCCAGAGCCCGGTTGCGCTCAGCCTTGAGGTTGAGATTGGGAAGTTGGAACTCGCTGCTTACGAAGGTCTCTTCGAATCGAGGCTCTTTGATACCTGTGGCATAAGAGAAATTCAGCCGCGTGCCGGAGAATATGTGGCTGCCGCGCAGGGCTTGAAATCCCAGGGCGACGCGGGGAAGGCCGACGTTGCCGAAGGTGGTGTTGTGGGCAAAGCGACCTCCGGCGATCACATTCAGCCGGCCGAGGGTTAGAGCTTGTTGCACGTAAGCAGCTTCGTTCAAACGCAGGCCGTGACCACCGCTGGCGAAGGCCGCCGGTATTGGGTCGTTGACGAAGCCGTTCTCGTCCTCGAACTCGTAACCGATTGTGGTATGCGCCCAGCTCCGCTCAACGTAGTCGCCCTGATAGTCGAAGCCGGCACGGTTGAAGTTGACCAAAGCCTCGAAGGGCGTGTTGATGGTGCCAAAAGGTGTGTTTTCGGGGGAAATGCCGCTGTCGAGATTGGTTGTCTTGAGGTTGTACTCGAAACCTGTCACGTGGTGCGTCCAGTTTGGTCCCGTTTTCGCCGCCAGGTCGAGACTCGCGAGTGTGTTGTTCTGACGCGCGCTGCCGCCGAGGTCGGGCGAGAGGACGTAAGTCACGCCGTCAATATCGAACACGTTGTTCCCGTTGAAGGTCCAAGCCCCCGGCACTCCAGTCGCGCTGTTGTCGTGGCGCACGCGCAGCCGGAGTGAGATCTGGTCACTCACAGTGAAGCCCAGATTCGCTCCCTCCAGAGAGTTGGAATAATCGTCATTTGCTCCAGAGCCACTGGTGTTGAACTGATTGCCGAAAACGTTGTAATCGAAGCGGCCGCTTGAGCCGGCGAGGGACGCGTAGCCGTTTTCTGTGCCGTAGTTGCCGGCATCGGCGCCGAAGCGAAGTTCGGGAACAGGAGTAGTTCCGGTGCGAGTCCAAATCTGGATTACGCTGCTCATTGCGTCGGAACCATAGAGCGTACTTTGAGCGCCCCTCAGGAATTCCAGGCGGCCAGCTTCGGCGAGGGAGAGCGTACCCAGATCAATGGTTCCTCCCGCCTCGGTTACGCTGACGCCATCCACGATCACTTTGTTGTAGTTGGAGTTTCCACCGCGCACAAAGAGTGACGACAGGCCTCCGCGCTGGCCTGCGGTATTCACTACGGCGCCTGGCAGAAAGCGCAGGGCATCGTCGGAGGCGACCGGATGCATAATTTCAAGCTGGCCGTCTTCGAGGGTCGCAACGTCTGCTCCGGTTTCGCTGGCCTGCACGGGCGTTCTGGTCGCGGTCACGACTACGGTTTCAGATGCCGTGGCGAGGTGTAGCTGGATGGTGACGACGTCAGAATGTGCGGCGACATCCTCGGTCTGCGCTGCGAAACCCGGTGCCAAGACTTGAATCTGGTAGCTGCCGCTGGACAACTCGTTGAAGGTGGCAATTCCCTCGGCTGAGGACGTGGCAATCTTTAGTGGAGTGTCTGTCCCTTTTGAAAACAAGGAAACTTGTGCGCCAGAGACGGCGGCGGATTGAGGATCGACTACTTTGACTTTGAGGTCGGCAGCGGATGCTACCGCGAGAAGTACGAAGAGCAAGAACGAAGCGCATAGTGCGCGCATAACCATCCTCCTTTTCACGCGAAAGGGGTTAAGGTGGACGGTTTACGCCGGTCTCCTGGCTTTGCGAGTGAGGAGGCGTCGAGCAGCAATTGGCAATTAGCTCATGCATCCGAATCTTGCAGGCGGCCTTCCCGGGAATGCTCCCAGTGGCCGGCTGCGGTTTTCTCGCTTACAGTTGCGCGGCAGCGCGGGAATTGCACCCGCTTCCCTGTCTTTGCCACGGGGCAAAGACGCGCAAACCGAAGGACATTTCAAAGAACGGAAATACCGGTGCGAGAAATTTACCGGGGAGCGACGGTGGAAGTCAACCGGCGGGCTGGGTGGTAGGAAAGTCGATTACCGAATGGCCGACAACTGCCCCAGTCACGAGCCGATTCTGGCGTTGTCAGTGCTATGGCGATTTTGCAACAACAACCCAGAAAAGCCGCCCCCTTGGATTATCGGGCAAAATTGTCGGTTCGAGCTTTGAATGCGCCTCTCGGCGCCCAGGCCGGTAGACATTAAGGCGCAGTAGGTTGGTCCAGAAACGGCGCTTGCAGGCCATTGTCAGACCAATCGTAATTCACCAGCCAACTGGAAATCCCTGAGGAGGGATCGAGATGCGGGGGAAGCGTACGAAAAGCAAACGGTAGGTCGCCCCTCAGCCGTGCCCTGAAACCGAACTGCTTGAATACCTGCCCCATTTCCGAGTGACAGCAACTAAGGAACACCCTGCGTGGGCCCTGGTCCTTACCGCCGGCCTGCAGAATGGCCAATAGAATTCCATAAGCCAGCGCGGTCGGATCCTCCCCATCACATTGGGCGACAATGATCTGTTCGGAAGATTCATTAATAATGACGTAGCCGATACTTGTTGCACCGGCCAGGATACGAAACAAACGGTAGCGAACAAACGAGAGCGACAGGTTGTAGCGCCATTTCAAATATTCGACCGTCGGCATAAACCGAAAACTAAAGGGCGACAAGCGCGGAAGTAAGTCCGGAGAATAAGAGTGTTCCTCGCAGATCGTGATTCGTGCGCTCACGTCAGGCGGAATACGGGATGTGAAGCTCGGAATTCTCTTTCCGGCGAACTGCCGGATCATGGAATTGGCCGCACCCCTCCACCACGAGTTCCCGGAATACAGACCGCATCCGTTCAGAGAATATCCCGTGACTCCCGGTATCGGCACCCAACCATAATGGCGGAGGACCTTGAGAGCCTTTCGACTTGCCATCAGCATCATCCCAAAGCTGTTGGGGTTGGCCTGGGCTGAAAACTTAGTGAGCTCCCCCCCTACGCCAGGGTCGAGAGAGAACCAATTGGAGCCAATCCTTATCGTGATTTCACGGGACTCATGTTCGAAGCGGAGCAGTTCGCGCCCTAGCGTACCCAAGACGCGCCCGGAGTCCGACAAAAAGAGGTACAGCTTGCACCAGCTGCGGCTGCCGTAGTAGTAGTCGACGAATGGGCGGTGCGCGAGGTTCATATTGGCGGGCGCTCGCGGCACTCGCGAAACCATTTCCTGCAACTCTCCAAAAAGCTCGGGAGTGTACTCGACTATTGCCATAAGAAAACAGGAAAGACTTAACCAAAAGCAGGCGGTCGACTGACGCTTGTGTCGCCCGCTGCGGCGATAACACGATCTGCACCAAGCGAGAGCGCAATCGCAGCATTATAGGCTGGCTTTGATTGTTGGTGATATCAAGGAGACAGCACTCACGACCTAGAGCTGCTAGCTTGGGATCCCGGCCAAACTTGCTTTTCTTGCCGGAATCCTGGCAATAGGTTTGGGGAAGCTAACAAACGCAACGCACCATTAGGACACTAGCGAATCAACTGCGGTCCACGGAACTTATTTTCGCTCGCGTGTCGGTTCCCCGAAAATACCAGGCAGCCGCTGTCGAATAGATCGCGGATTTTGTACCGGTCTTTGAAGGTTTTCACATGCTCCCACAGTGAGGTGATGTCGGAAACCTCCATGTAAATCTGGGTGTGGCCGCGGACACAGCGCATGGCTTTTTCGGATGCGGCCAACCTCAGGCTGTACGAACGCCAGTCCGGATGTTCTGCCGCGTTCCTGTCCCTGGTTCGTCACGCGCCGCAATTCCTAAAGTGTCGAAAAAGGAATAAGGAATGAAGAAGAGGATCACTGTGATCACGTAGATCCCATTAAACCTCCCGGCCTGAGCGATCTTAATCTTTACCTTTGGCACGGCGGAAATTCTGCTGTGTCCGCCTTGCTCACATTTTCCTCCGCAAATTCTCGTATGCGGTCGAGAGAATCCTGCAGCTCCTGCTGATAGCGCTCAACGTCTTCATCGGTAGCATCTAGCGGAACTGGGATCAGCTTGCCGAATCGCATCAGGACGCGGGAGAAAGGCTTTGGAATGATTAGGCGGTCCCAGGTGTCTAGAACCCAGGCGCTTTCGACCGCGATGTGAAACGTGCTCAACGGAACGGCTGAGGATCGCGCCAGGGCGACCGGGCCGGGTTTGACTTTATAGCGCGGGCCGCGGGGGCCGTCGAGGCTGAAGGCGACCGACCAGCCTTCCTGCAGGGCGCGGCGGAGGCCGAGCAGGGCGCGGACGGCGTTGCGGCTGCTGGAGCCTTTGACGGCTACGAATCCGAATTTGTGGATGATGCGTCCCATGTATTCGCCGTCGTAGCTGTTACTGCTCATCACGCGGATGCCGACGTTGCGGAAAAGATACGTCGCGGGGATTATGCAGGCGTGCCAGAAAGAAAGTATCAGCGGGCGCTGGCCGACGGTTGACTGCGCGCCTTCTTCGTAGGAGACGCATACGCGCAGGGTGGGGCCGATGAGGCGGATGAAGGAGTATCCGGCGGCGATGATGATGGGCAGGACGATTCTCTGGAGGAGGGTGAAGCGGCGGGGACTGAGGGCAACTTCCGTTGCGGCAGGGGCTTCGCCAGTGCTGGCTTCGGTCACGAGGTTATTGTAACGGTGTGGTGGCTGGGGGTGCGCCTCGCGTGCTTAGGTACCTCGGGGGCTAAAGCCCATAGTCAGAACGGTCTGCCTATCGCCCCTGAAGCACTACGCCACCCAAAGTCAAAGGCGCGCTTCGCTGCGCTCGGCTGGACGGGCGAAGGCGCCCGTCCCCACACGACCTTTGAAGGGCTGAGGCGGCTGTCCCCACATGAACCTTTCGACCTTGGACGCTTAGCTTTCGAGGTAGGCGTCTATCCAATTCTTTACTTTTTGGCGGCGGTCGTCGGTTGAGTCGAAACGGACTCCGAAAGACTTGGGCTTGCGCCAGGTCACGACACTGCGGACGGTGACGCGGGGCAAAGTGAGCAAAGAAAAAGAGATCTCTACGTTGGTTCCAGAAGGCATATCTTCCGCGCTCTTCAGGGACATGCCGCCGGAGCTGACCTCGAGGCTGGAGGCGGTGAGGCGATGTTTATCAGGGCTGACTACGGTGACTTCTGTCATGATTGGGACGCGGGCGTAGCGCCGGAATTCATGAAGCACCAGCATGTGGGTGGCGCGGACAAGCTTGAGGGTCGCGGGCCGCTCCAGAGGCTCCTGGAACATGGCGTTGATGCCGAACTTGGAGTAGCGCATGGCCTCCTGCGCGTTGCCGCCGAGACCGTAGAGCACGATGCGGCTGTTGGAGGGGGAAGTGCGGGCAGCCTCCATGACTACCTCGGCGCCGGCGCCCAGACTGATCACGCAGGCTTCGAATTTCTCCTGGCGCAGGCGTTCGGCGGCGCTGGAGGACACGAGCACAGTCTCGATGCCGAACTGGCGGAAACACTCGGTCAGCAGGGCTCGGGAAGATTCTTTCAGGTCGACCAGGGCGGCGCGAGCCGACGCCTTTTTTGTAGAGGAAGTGAACGCTGGGGCAGTGCCAAAGGATTTTTGCATGTCGGGGGCCGGTTTCCAGGACGAAAGTTTATTGTGGCGCGTCGGGAAAGAGATGGAAAGACCCTAAGGGGCAGGGCGCCAGTACAAAAGTATCATTACCTTGGGTGGACTGGTGGGTGGGAAGGCGGGATTGATAGCGCTTTGGTTAGGCGTTGGCCACGGAAGCCAGCAGGGCATGAGCCGGCGCGTCCGCGACCGGTAACTCGATGGTTACGCGTGCACCATGAGGCTTTACGTTCTCTATTTTGAGGTCTCCGCCGCGTTCCTTGACGATGCCGTAACAGACGCTCAACCCCAGCCCCGTGCCTTTGCCCACCGGTTTCGTGGTGTAGAACGGGTCCAGTGCGCGGTTCAGGTTGTCAAAGCCCGGGCCGGAGTCTTCTACTTCGATCACTGCCCGGGGGCCGTTCTGGTACGCGCGAATGCTGATCCGCTTGCTGCCTGCCATGCCTTCCAGAGCGTCGCTGGAGTTGTTGAACAGGTTCAGCAGGATCTGCTTGATTTCGTCCTCATTGACGGCCAGAAGTGGAAACTCAGGGGCGATGTCGAGTACAACTCGAACGTTGCGGGTGCGGGTGTAGTACTCGCGAAGAGCCAAAACCTCTTGCAAAACCGGTGAGAGTTGCACCGCGTGCTTGTCGCGCGTGCTTTGCCGCGAAAACCGAAGCAGGTTGTCGGTAATCCGCTTCATGCGGCGGGCTTCACTCACCAGCTTGGCGAGCTGATCCCGAGTGTGCGGGCCGGCGACGGCATCGCTTAGCAGTTCGCTGTAGCCCATGATTACGGTGAGAGGATTGTTGAGTTCGTGCGCGACTCCGGCGAGCAATTGGCCGAGGGCAGCCAGCTTTTCCGACCAGACCAGTTGGGAGTGCAAGGCTTTCAGCTCGATGGCTACGGCAAGGTCGGCTGCGAGCATTTCGATGCGGGACAATTCGAGCGCGTCGATCACGTTCGCGTCTCGGGGCGCGGCCAATCGGATGCAACCCAGGTATGCGCCTCCGGCTGAGCAGAGAGGAATCAACAGTTCCTGGCGATTCATTTTTTCGTTTCCGCGGTGCGCATTCGAGTTCCGGCGCAGCGGAAACGGGATGGCTTCGCTCGGGGGCAGCTGATACGAGTTCTTTCCCATGAGCTGGGCCGGGGAGCACAGAGTCTTAATGTGGTCGAGCGTCCAGTCATGAGCCTGAGCCTGCAGTTTTTGCAATGACGCAGGGGAGAGTCCGCTGGAGCCGGCCACGCGTAACTTGCGCTCGGCATCTTCGAGTTGGACGACGGCCACGCTGAAGTTGCTGACTTCGGTGATCGCCGAAGCTATTGCGGGGCAAACAGCATCCGGCCGGCCGCGACCGAGCAACTGGGACGTGATGGCCGAGAAGCGCTCCAGCTGGCGGTTCAGCACGGCTGCCTTGTGTTGCATGCCAGCGATCGATTCCGATTTGTCTTCGACCACCGCCAGAATCATTCCGAACGCAACAAAAAACTTGGGAGTGTTCCAGAGTTCGCCTGGAATAATCAGGTTGGGAGCGAAACGATCTACCAGCAGGCCGACGGGGAAGACTGCTCCCCAGCAGAAGAATCCGCCGGCGATGGTCAGCATGGCAGGCGATGAACGCCAGTAGTTCCGGCAAATAAACACGCCTGACAAAGCAAACCCGATTCCCAGCAGCGCGATCGTTCCTTCATCAAAAGAACCGCGAAGAGCAGCGCGGATCGCCCACGATCCAGCGAGCGAACACAAGAAGGTGGTGGTGGCCAAAAACAGCGTCACCTTGCGGCTTATGCGGAAGAAGAAGCACGCGGCTCCGCCGAAGCAGGCCAGCAGGCACAGGACATAAGGCCACCGAGCGTGAACGTCGTAGCAGGTACACGCCACGTACGCCACCGAAGGCACACCCAACACCAGTAACAGCAGTGTGCGCCTGGCGTAGTCTTCGACCACGATCGAGACGGAGACCAGAAAAGTGACCGCAGCCGCTTGCAGCGATCCGGAATCGACAGCTAACAGAAAGGGGTTGACTGAGCCGCGATCGGGCTCCAGCAATTGCGCGATGAAATGGGTGAATACGAGCGCCCATCCTATGGTCCAAAGTGTGAGGCGAGTGCTGCGCGCCTGGCGCTTGAGGCAAACAAAGATAATGACCAGGACACCTACGGTCAAAAATGTCGGGATTTTTTCGACGACACCCATTCAAGATTACTTTTGGGGGAAGCAGTTCGATCGCAACGGTAACGTAAGAGTAACCAAGCATATGCCTTCGTACAACGCCAGAACGTGCCATCAGAGTGGCACCAAAGTTGGACATGATACTGGGAAGCGAGCAGGGGTTGAGAAGGCACGGCCGTTTAGCCCGGGATGGCCAATCGGCCGCTCACACTGCTCAGGAGTTTCTCGGCGGCTTCTCCTGGATCCTGGGTGGCGAAGTTTTCGTCCAAAACCAGGACTGAAACGGTGGGATCGATTTCTTCCAGCACCTTGCTGGTGGGTTTGCCATGTATGGTCTGCATGCGCGAAGAAATTACCACCAGTTTCGCCTTGGTTGCCTTCAGGAGGATGCGGGCGTCGTTGATGCTGAGAGTGGTCAAGGCGTTGTAGCCGGCGCTGCACAGCACTTCGCGCAGAAACGTGCACACATCGGTGGACTCGAAAACGCAAAGCAGACGCGGCCTTGCGTCACCGGCTTTTCCTCGAGAATAACGCGAGCCCAGGTAGGCGGCGGTGATAGCCTCTTCGACCGAATCGTAGGTTTCAAATTGCGCGAGCAGGTTGGTGAGCTGAAGCATTTTGCGGATATTGGGCGGAACGCCGCTGAGTTTGACGTCTCCGCCTCTGGATCGGGCGGCTTGCATCAGGCGGACCAGGGCGCCCAGCCCGCTGCTGTCGACGAACTCTACCTTGTCGAGCTGCAGTACGACGTCGCCGTGCTTCTCGATGGAGTCTCCCACGTGGGAGTGCAAGGTAAATACTTCATTGCCGGCCACGATCCGTCCATGGCACTGAACGATCAAGACATCGCCGACTGGGCGGCTCTCCATGCGTAGTTGCATCCCAGCCTCCTCGTATTTCGTGGCGAATCTTACGTGGATGAAACCGCCAAGTCAATGCGCCGGTACCGGACTAAAGCTATGCCTGATGTTGCCGATGAAGAGATGAGAAACCATGGGCACAAAAGCGCAGGCAGCTCCAGTTGAAAAACCTAGTCCGTGCATCGCGCGGCAGCCGATCCTGACCGCAGACGAAGAAGTGGTGGGCTACGAGCTGTTGTTTCGCGAGGGACGGGACGAGCGGCGTCTTGCTTCCGATAGCGAGAACGCAACGTCGGCGACCATTGATACATTAAATTTAGTCGGGCTTGGGGTCTTATGCGACGGCCGCATGGCGTTCATCAATTGCACCCACCAGGGGTTATTGAGGGATAGTTTTGCGCTTTTGCCCCCGGGCGATGTGGTGGTTCAGATACCGGCTACGGTGCCGGCAGATGAAGAGGTGGTGCAGGCATGTGAGCGGCTGAAGCAGCGGGGATTTTCGATAGCCTTGGACAATTTTGTGCAGCGGGACTCCAGGGAAGCGCTGGTTCCTTATGCGGATTACATCAAAGTCGACATCACCAGAGTCCCGCCGATGCAGTGTGCGTCCCTGGTGGCCGCCTATCGTAGCGATACTTGCTTAATGCTGGCGCACAAGGTGGAAACGAGGCAACACTTCGTGACGGCGGGGAAGAGCGGATTCACGCGGTTTCAAGGGTATTTTTTCCGCTTTCCGGAGAATCTGCAAGTCCGGCAGATTCCGGCGAACCAGGCTACCTACCTGCGGCTACTGAGTGCGGTTTCCAAATCCGAAATAGATCTTGTTGAAGTTGAAGCTCTCATCAAGCATGAGCCTGCGCTGTGTTACCGATTGCTGCGGTATCTGAACTCTCCACTTCTTGGGCTATCGTCACCGGTGCTGTCGGTACGGAATGCCCTGAACTTGCTGGGGGAGAAGGAATCCGTCAAGTGGATACGGATGGCTACCACCTCCACCATGGGACAGGACAAGTCTTCCGACCTGGTTCTGGCATCGCTGGTGCGGGCCCGTTTCTGCGAGCTCATCGCTCCCAGGGTAGAACACGCCAACGCCGACCTGTTCTTGCTGGGCATGCTGTCGCTGATCGACGCCATTCTGGCGGTGCCGATGGGCATGGTGGTGGAGCAATTATGCCTGGATCCCATCATCAAGGAGGAGTTGCTTGCCACAAAGATGGGAAAGAAAACTCCGCTTTCGCCGATTTACGATCTGATGGTGGCACGAGAGGTTGGCGACTGGGGACTGGTGACCAGCCTGGGGAAAAAGCTTAATTTATCACTGTCTTTTGTGGCCGAGAACTCGAACGCGGCCATGAAATGGGCTCGTGAAATCACCAGCACGGCGGGCTCGTCAAAACCGCAGTAATCAACGTGGGGACAAACGTAATTTCCCGGCTCTGGGGTGTCGCTCTTGTTGTTGGAGAATCTAACTGTTAGACTGTCTAACAGAGGATTACCATGGAGCTCGTCACGGTAAAAACAAAATTCCAGGTTGTCATTCCACAGAGCATTCGCAAACGAGTGCGTCTGGACATTGGGGATTTGCTGGAAGCGTCCTTTGAAAACGGCAAGATTACCTTCACACCGAAAACAGTGATTGACCGGCATCTGGCCGAGGGGATGGAGGACCTTGCCCGCGGTCGCACCCACGGTCCCTATGAATCTGCGAGCGAAGCCATCTCTGCGCTTGAGCGCAGGGCGCGAAAACGGAATAGGAATCCGAGGAAGCGGAAGTGAAGATCAGGAGCGCGCTGACAGGGATTACGCAGCGCTGCTCCCTGAGGTGCGTAAGGCTTTCGCCAAGCAACTTTGATTTCTCCTCAACCAGTTTGGACATCCTTCCCTCCGCGCAAAGAAATACGACGAGGCAAACAATATTTGGCAAGCGCGGGTAAATCGCAGCCGGCGATTCTACTTTGTGATTCGAGGGGATGAGTACGTCATCTTGTCAATCATTCCGCACCCAAAATAGCGGATGCATTCCAGAATCTCTTTGGAAACACTACTCTGACCATCTGCGGAACAGCAGCGCGCCGTTGGTGCCGCCGAAGCCGAAAGAGTTCGACATGGCATAGTCGAGCTTGGCTTTACGGGCGTGGTTGGGGACGAAATCCATGCCCACGGTTTCGGGGTCCTGGCTGACGAGGTTGATGGTGGGGGGCAGGATCTGATCGCGCAGGGCGAGGACCGTGATGCCGGCTTCGAGGCCGCCGGCGCCGCCGAGCAGGTGGCCGGTCATGGATTTAGTCGAGCTGACCGGGAGCTTGTGCTCGCCAAAGAAGTTGCGAATGGCATGGGCCTCGAGCGTATCGCCGATGGGCGTGGACGTGCCGTGGGCGTTGACATAATCGACTTTGTCCGGACTGATGCCGGCATCGCGGGTGGCGTTTCGCATCACGCGGAATCCGCCTTCGTGCTCGGGAGCGGGTTGGGTCATGTGGTAGGCATCGCCAGACATGCCATAGCCGGCAACTTCGGCGAGGATGGGCGCCCCGCGCTTCTTGGCGTGCTCGAGTTCTTCGAGCACCAGAATGCCCGCGCCTTCACCCATGACAAAGCCGTCGCGATCTTTGTCCCAGGGACGGCTGGCTTTTTCAGGATCGTCGTTGCGGATTGAGAGCGCGCGCATGGCGGCAAATCCGCCAACGCCCATCGGGGTGATTGCAGCCTCTGAACCGCCGGCGATCATCACATCCGCATCGTTGTGCTGAATGATGCGGAAAGAATCTCCTACCGAGTGAGCGCTGGTGGTGCAGGCCGTGGCCGTGGCCTCATTGGGTCCCTTGGCTCCGAGCCGCATGGAAACATGGCCGGCGGCGAGATTGATGATGGCCGCCGGAATAAAGAAAGGAGAAATCTTGCGCGGGCCGCCTTCGAACAGAGCGGTGTGTTCGCGTTCGATGATGTCGAACCCGCCGATGCCGGAGCCGATGTGCACGCCCACGCGTTCGTCGTTCTCGGGCGTGATTTTGAGGGCCGACATCTTGAACGCTTCATCCGCGGCGGCGACGGCCAGGTGGATGAAGCGTCCCATCTTCTTGACTTCTTTCTTCTCGATGAAGTTGAGGGGATCGAAGTTCTTGACCTCGGCGGCGATCTGGCAGGCGAAATTCGTGGCGTCGAATTGGGTGATGCGGGCCACGCCACTCTTGCCGGCGAGCACGGCCTGCCACACTTCTCCGGTGGTGTTGCCCACGCCGCAGATCAGGCCGAGGCCCGTGACTACGACCCTGCGTCCCAAACTACTTGCCACCTTTCGAATGCTTCCCGATGTAATCGATGGCGTCCTGCACGGTGCGGATCTTTTCCGCATCCTCGTCGGGGATCTCGATGTCGAAGCCTTCTTCGAAAGCCATCACCAGTTCGACTGTGTCGAGTGAATCGGCACCGAGGTCGTCTACGAACGACGCGCTGGAGGTGACCTCGCCCTCGTCCACACCCAACTGCTCTACGATGATCTGCTTTACTTTCTCGTCAACGGCTGCCATGTTTCTCCTCGCTTTAGCTCGATTTGATTTGAAATTCGATGCCGGGATTCGGGGATCGCAGTCTCCGCTCCCCTCCGGCTTTCGCCCGGACCCTCCGCGATTTTGTTCCTCGCAGGTGCTACCGCACTGAAAATAGGCGAACGTGTAGTCTAATTGCCCCGGTGAATTAGTGTAAAGGAAAGGGATCACCACACGGGGCAAACCCTTGGCCAACTTCGGATCGGGACACTTGATCCTAACGGTTGGAAGTTCTCGTGGTCAAACCGCAGGCAAGTTATCATGGGCGGTTCGCGCCTCCGTTGACAAAGGAGCTGGGGAATTCCATGCGTGCCGTTG
>Ga0307476_10000804_pt1 | contig 21452 bp, 21 predicted proteins | sample atmos_gasesECM2C_2_FD_203314 | JGI IMG/M metagenome (GOLD analysis project Ga0307476, IMG submission 203314) | Hardwood forest soil microbial communities from Morgan-Monroe State Forest, Indiana, United States - atmos_gasesECM2C_05 | ecosystem: Environmental > Terrestrial > Soil > Temperate...
CAAACAAACTGATCGCTAATCAACTCTCGGTTACCGAGGACACAGTCAAGGGCCACGTCAAGAACATCCTCTCTAAACTTGGCGCGAACGACCGTACGCACGCCGTCACGATTGCGCTGAAGCGCGGAATCATTGAATTGTAATCACCCGAAAGAGTAGGACCTTTCCCCCTCGTTTTGGAGTATCGAAACAGCTTAAGCGTGTCTTATCTTTTTACGTTGAAGACAGGGGGCTGTCTGCAACGCCTATTTTCAATGTTTCCCTGTGGCTGGCCTGGGAGGGGACTTTTCCTTCTACGGATAGTTGCCGGAATCCTCCCGATTTACGACGTCATCACCAGACTGATGGGGGAACCCTACCATGAATCGCTTGCGCTGCAAGTAATCGCGGCCGTCGCAGGAATCTTTCTACTCGCCGGTCTGTGGACGCCGGTTGCCGGCGCGCTTCTAACGGTCACTCAAGTCTGGATCGCTCTCTCAGGTACTGACCACCTGAGAAGTAGGATCCTGTTGGCGGCGGTGGGTGCTGCCATCGCAGTTCTCGGACCGGGCACCTGGTCGATCGATGCCCTCCTTTATGGAAGGAAGCGCCTCGATATTTGAGTGACCCCCACGGGGTTGTCTTCAACTTCCGCCATCCCAAGATTGGCGAGAAGGGTTGCGGCGGTCGCCGCAATGTTCTTGGGTGCGGCGTTGGGTGCGGTCCTTATACATTACTCGATCTCAGCGGCCCTGTGGCTTGCGACCGCAATCTCCACCGTGTGCGGTGTCGTGTTATTTCGCTCCGGGCCGACGTCCGATCAGTGCTGACCACAATACTCGACTCTGTGTGTTTCGTGGTTCAAAATTGAAGCTTAAGTGCCAGCTGAATCGAGCGCGGGCCGCCAATCTGATAGAGAGGGTTGAAACCTCCATTAGCGCCGCCGGACCCCAAACTACTGGCTAGGGTCTGCGTCGATTGGCCGAACAGCGGGCTGGTTAGGTTGTTGTTGGGGTTGCCGAAGTTCGGGTGGTTGAAGAGGTTGAAGAACTCGCCTCGGAAACGAAGCCCCACCTTCTCGGTGAGGCGAAACTGCCGCTGAAACGCGACATCAGCTTGCCAAGCTCCAAAGCCCCGCAGCACGTTGCGCCCGAAATCGCCCTGCTGCCCAGCGGGTGGCGGAGTAAAAGCTGCTGGGTTGAACGCCTTGCCGCCGGGGTATTGCGACCCGTGGAGCTCGAGAGGCACTCCCGGGTTGACGTTCGGACGGAAAAAGAGCGAGGCGGCGGAAAAGAACGAAACTGCTCCAACAAGGTCATCGGGGTCCGCCGATCTAGCCAAAATAAAACTGTCCAGCGACCATCCCCCCAATGCAGCACGAACAACCCTCTGCGGTCCCGGAGCCGGCAGATCGTACGTCAGGCCAGCCGTGAAGGAGTGCCTGACATCAAAGTCCGAATCCCCGCGGTCCACGTTCGGGTTGACTGGCGTGCCAGCCGTGTTGACGTCCTGGTCAGCCACATCCGTCGAAGCATTATCAAGTGAGTGGGAGAAAGTATAGGACGCCAGTGCCTGCAAGCCTCGTGACAACCGTCGCTGAAACTTGAGTTGAAGAGCATGGTAGTCCGACGTCCCCGTATTGCCGGTCAGCGCAACGAGCCCAAAATTCGGATTCACGTTAAATAGATTGGTTGCACGAAGCAAATCGCGCCCGATGGCACCTATGTATGTTAACGATAGGCTCTGGCTCCTTCCCAAGGACTGCTCGAGCGAGACGTTCCATTGGTACGTTCGCGCCAGCTTCAAATGTGGATCGGCCACAATAATCGTGGGAACGGGTGGGTTGACGGTAAACGGCGGGGGAGCAGCGTCTTGAGGACTCAAAGGAAACCGTGCCGAGGGGAGGAGCTTGACGGTCTCGTAAGGAAAGTAGCTGGACACGCCTCCGAGCGAGCCATAGCCGACATCGTAGTAAATTCCGAAGCCCGCGCGGAGAACAGAACCCCAATCCGATACGTCACGGAGTTGATAGGCCACTCCCAATCTTGGTGCGACGTTTCCATACGTGGTCTGGTACAGCCCTGTGCCATGACGCGCCAGAGCAATCGTGGCCGGATCGTTCAAGCCCGTGACGGTGAATGGATCGTTCGCTGAGTTCTTTCCTTTAAGCGGTGGATTGATGTCCCACCTCAAACCATAGGTCACCGTCAGCCGTGGCGTGATCTTCCAGGTGTCCTGCCCATAGAGCGAGAAGTTCCGCGCCAGCAGCGCGTTTGACCGTATAGCTAGCGACTCAGCGATTACGGCTGTTCCCGAGAGCGCTTCTCCGGGGCTGTTTGACATTCCAGAAAATATCCCGGCCTGACCGTAAGACAATGGACTGCTGAACGGCGCCAGCCAGCGATAATCGACGCCGAACTTCAGCTGATGGCTACTCCTCGTTACCGAGAGGTTGTCGATAAAATTGATTTGCCGCTGCTCGTCAATGCCGAACTTACCCTGAATAAAATTCGCGGCACCCATGACGAGAAACTCAAAGAAGCCATTTGCGGACGAAAACCCGGAGGGGAACAAAATAGAATCGGGAGGTGGCGCCGCTCCACCGAAGTGGTCGAGCGCGTACTTGCTGCTCACCCGATGATTACTGTAATTCACTCGCACTTCATTGCTGATGTGCGCCGTTAATAGTTGTGTCAGGCCAAGTGTGAGGGTGTGTACTGAGGAAGAGAACGACTCGGTAGTGCTAAGAGCTGCACCCATAGGGCCTCGTTGAACTACGCTGGAAGGCGAGTAGCTGTAGCGGCCAAACAACGTGAGCTTTGAGTTGACGAGGTGGTCCATTCGTATGCTGTAAGCGTCCAGCGAGGAAGGATTGGAGAATCCGGCATTGAACCGCGCCAGCCCTGAGCCAAGTTCAACCCCATTCGCGACAGGATACGCATTCAAATAAGGGCGAATTGCTATACCGGCAGGCGTTTGCACTTGCCGCGACGCCACATCAGGAACAACAGTTTCTTGGGTGGCTGGCTGGCGCAGCCGCAGACCTTCATAGGAGAAGAAGAAGAAAGTCTTGTCCTTGATTATCGGTCCTCCGATTACGCCTCCAAAGTCACTCTGTCGCTCCTCGGGCTTAGGCAGATGGTTAAAATTCGAAAACCAGTCGTTGGCGTCCAGCACACTGTTTCTGAAGTACTCAAAGAGCGCGCCATGAAAGGTATTTGTTCCCGAGCGTGTTGCGATTGAAATCTGTCCACCGGGTGTGCGTCCGAATTCCGGAGCAAACGAGGACGTCTGAACGCGAAATTCCTGCATAGCATCCACTGACACAAGGCTGTTCGTTCCCCCTAAGGCGCTGAGCGCGGGCAGGCCTCCACCGGCCGACTGCATCAGTGGCGGAAAGCCGGTGACGCCGAAATTGGCGCTGACCCCATCCACGGTGAAGTAGTTGGCATCCGCGCGCTGTCCGTTAACGCTGAATTGCCCCTGGTCGTCGAACGCCGTAGCAGTCAAGACCACGCCCGGCGTAAGCATGAGCAGCGCCTGGAAACTCCTGCCGTTGAGTGGAATATTCTCAACAAACCGGCTGTCAACCACCGTGCTGACCGTCGCCGACTCGGTATTCATTAACGGTGCACCACCTTCCACGGTCAGGCTCTCCGACACGGAACCGACCGTCATCTCGAAATCGATCGCGAGAGCATCCTGGATGTGAAGGATCACATCTGGCTTGATTAATTTTTGGAAGCCTGGCTTTTCGACTTCGATGCGATAAGAGGCAGCGGGCAGATCCGCGAGATAGTATTCGCCCGAAACGTTGGTCGTGGTTTCGTAACGGAAATTTGTACCGGTGCTGATTGCGGCGATCTTGGCATCGACGATTAGGGCTTTGGAAGGATCGGTTACGTTCCCCGTGATTGAGGCGTTGGTGGATTGGGCGCGGAGGACAGGGGAAAACGAAGAGAGGAACAGCAGCAGGAGAGCGGAAACACGCATAATCTCACCCCAGGGAAACGCGGAAGCCGTGAGCCTACTCTCGGCCTGCTACTTGGGACAACACCCAAAAGGCTCGCTCAGAGACTCTCAAAGGGGGTAGCCTCCGTACACCTCTAAAGAGGGATGCAAGTGGCCCCTCCACTGAGATAAATGAGAGTAACGTTTGGGTCCTATGGGAAAACCCCACGGACAAGGACGGTACGCGGCGCTGCGCCTTGCAATAGGTGCCTTGCGCACAGTCCAGCTCAGCATTTTGCTGGCAGTCATGCTGGTGGTGTGGTGCCCGGGGGCGTACGCTTTGGATCCGGCGCTGGACGTTAGCCAGTACGCGCACACGACGTGGAAGGCCCGCGAGGGCTCCTCCAAGGGCGGTATCTGGTCAATTGTGCAGACGCCTGACGGTTATCTCTGGCTGGGTACGGAGTTCGGCTTGCTGCGCTTCGATGGCGTGAGAAATGTCCCCTGGCAGCCACCACCGAATCAACATCTTCCCTCCAACCGTGTTTGGAGCTTGCTCGCCACGCGCGATGGGACCCTTTGGATTGGTACCGATAAAGGGCTCGCCAGTTGGAAGGACGGCAGGCTCACTACGTACGCCGCGTTCGCCGGACAAGTCGCTTTTAAGCTCCTTGAGGATCGTGAAGGATCGGTATGGGTCGGCGTGGCTGCGATTCCCAAGGGGAATCTCTGCGCGATTCACAATGGCAATGTCCAGTGCTACGGAGCGGACGGCAGTCTTGGCGACGGAGTGTACGGCTTGTATGAGGACAGCAAGGGCAATCTCTGGGCAGGCGTGCGGAACGGGCTATGGCGATGGCAACCTGGTCCTCCAAAATTCTATCCGCTGCCGGGCGCGCCGGATGCCATCCGAGGTCTAGGTGAAGACGATGACGGCGCACTCTTGATCGTCATTCGCGGCGGAATCAGCCGATTCGTTGATGGAAAAATCGAGAAGTATCGGCTCCGAGGTACTATGGGCCCGTTCCAAACCGAAGAGTTCCTCCGCGATCGCAATGGTAGTCTGTGGATCCCAACGGTGAACCGGGGCCTTATGCATGTACATCAGGGAAGAACCGATGTGTATGCACAGTCCGACGGCCTGTCAAGCGATTACGTTACAACTCTCTTTGAAGATCGCGAGGGCGATATTTGGGCAGGCACTTTTGGTGGCCTCGACCGGTTCCGCGACTTCGCCGTCACCACGTTTTCTGTGAAACAGGGTCTGTCGAATGCGCTCGTCACGTCCGTTCTGGCGACCAAAGATGGGAGCGTTTGGCTCGGTAGTGGTCTTGGCGGCTTGAACCGATGGAATCAAGGACAAATGACGACTTTCGGCAAGAGCCGTACGCAGGCACGAACAGCGAGCTTCAGCGACAAACCAAAAGGAAGCCTCAAAGGACAATCTCCGAATTCTCTTTTTCAGGATAGTAGCGGACGAATTTGGGTTTCCACTCTTCGCGGGATCGGCTACTTGGAGAATGACCGGTTCTTTCCAATCAGTGGTATTCCCGGCGGTCGAGTCCCTTCCATGGCCGAAGACACTCGGGGAAACCTTTGGATCGCCAACCAGGATGACGGTCTTTTTCAGTCGTTCCACGGGAAGGTGGTGCAACAGTTTTCTTGGGCCAAGCTCGGGCATAAAGACCCTGCCGTGGTTCTAGCCGCCGACCCTGTGCAAGGCGGTTTATGGCTTGGATTTTTTGCGGGCGGTGTCGCCTACTTCAAAGAAGGTGAGGTCCGCAGGTCTTACGCAGTTGGTATGGGCCAGGGACGTGTCACCGGCCTGCAAGTCGAGCCAGACGGTACGCTTTGGGTCGCCGCCGAGGACGGACTCAGCCGATTGAAAAACGGCCATGTTGCCACGCTTACGAGCAAGAACGGACTACCCTGCGATATGGTTCATGGCGTGATTGAAGACAACGACCATTCGACGTGGCTGTACATGGCCTGCGGCCTGGTGCGTATTGCGCGCTCCGAGTTGGACGCCTGGGCCGACGCTGTGGACAGTCGTCCAGACGTAAAGGGGACGATCCAAGTCACAGTGTTCGACAGTTCCGACGGAGCAGGTAGCCGTGCCACCATCGGTTTTTACAGCCCTCAAGTTGCCAAGGCCTCCGATGGAAGATTGTGGTTCTTGCCGTACGACGGTGCCAGCGTCCTCGATCCCAGGCATATTCCCTTCAACAAACTTCCGCCGCCGGTGCACATTGAGCAGATCGTTGCCAATCACAAAAGCTACCCGGTGACCTCCGACGCAGACGGCAATGTTCGCCTGCCTCCGCTGATCCGCGATCTGCAGATCGACTACACAGCACTCAGCTTCGTCGCACCGGAGAAAGTGCTGTTTCGCTACAAGCTTGAAGGCTGGGACCGCGACTGGCTGGATGCTGGAACTCGCCGACAGGCGTTCTACAGCAATCTTCCTCCGCGCAATTACCGCTTCCGCGTGATGGCCTGCAATAACAGCGGTGTGTGGAACGAGGCCGGCACATTCCTAGATTTCTCCATCGCCCCGGCGTATTACCAGACCTGGTGGTTCCGTTCGTTGTGCGCGGTCGGATTCCTGGCATTGCTGTGGAGTATCTACCAATTGCGTGTCCAGCAACTGCAGCGGCAGTTCAACATCGGGCTGGAAGCGCGTGTTAACGAACGCACGCGTATTGCGCGAGAATTGCACGACACGCTGCTGCAGAATTTTCACGGCCTGATGTTCCAATTTCAGGCAGCTAGCAACCTGATGCTGCGAAGACCCGATGAAGCCAAGCGATCTCTGGACGATGCGATTGATGAGACCAAGAAGGCTCTCGCCGAGAGCCGGGATGCGATCCAGGGGTTGCGTTCGGAGCCGATCGCGAAGGGTAATCTCGCGGAGTTGCTCATGTCGACGAGTCGAGAGTTGGCCGACGCTGACGGGAGCCAACATCAGCCAGTTTTCGATTTAATTGAAGAGGGGGAGCGTCGGACCTTGTCTCCGACGGTCAGTAATGATATTTGTCGGATTGCGCTCGAACTCATGCGAAATGCTTATCAACACGCGCACGCACGTCGAATCGAGGCCGAGATTCGGTACGGGGGTTCCATGTTTCGCTTGCGAATTCGCGACGATGGCAAGGGTATCGAACCGAAGGTGTTGAAAGAGGGTGGAAAAGTCGGCCATTGGGGATTGCGAGGCGCCTGTGAACGTGCCGACCGGATTGGGGCGCATCTGGACTTGTGGAGCGAGCCCGGAAACGGCACCGAAGTTCAGTTGCTCGTTCCGAACTCCGTCGCTTACGAAAGCTACCGTGACAGCTATCCAGCCAAATTGGTTCGAAAGGTGAAGCGTGGTGCACAAAGTTCCTAACCTAATCCGAATCCTCACAGTGGATGACCATCCCATTCTGCGGAAAGGGCTTGTGGCATTAGTCAACGCCGAACCTGACTTGAAATTGGTTGCCGAAGCGGCCAATGGGAAACAAGCCATCGAGGCATTTCGATGTCATCAGCCAGACATAACGCTAATGGATATACAGATGTCTGGGCTGGACGGGATTCAAGCAATCGAGGCTATTTGCAGTGAGTTTCCGGGAGCGAGAATCATCGTTCTGACGACCTATACCGGAGACACCCAGGTGTTGCGCGCCCTCAAAGCTGGCGCAAGAGCCTTTGTGCTTAAGGGGCATGTGCTTGACGAACTACTGGATACAATCCGCGCGGTGCATGCCGGAAAGAAGCGAATCCCTCCCGACGTCGCTGCCGAGCTGGCTGATCATGCTACCGACGATGGTCTGACGGAACGGGAAATCGACGTTTTAAGGTTGATTGCAACTGGCAATGGGAATAAACAGATTGCCGATGAGCTTTCGATCAGCGAAGCGACCGTCAAGAGCCGCGTTACTAATATTTTGTCTAAACTTGGTGCCAACGATCGGGCCCACGCCGTAACCATTGGTCTGAAGCGCGGCATCATCGAGCTGGATCCTAGCCAAAAGTAGGAAAAATCTTCCGACGTTGAGGTGTTTCGCACTCATTGCAACTCCCTTACCATCTGCACGGAGGGGATTTTGCAAAGACTTTATTCAACGTTTGCCGACAGGTGGCCAGGTGTCGGTCTCTTGCTTCAGCGCGTTCTGGTCGCAATCATGCTTGTTCGGTTCTGTGTTATCCACCTCACGGATTCACCCTTTTCCATATCTATGATTCCGCACATCATCGGTGCGTGCGCCGCCATGCTTTTTCTCGTCGGACTTTGGACGCCTTTCGTGGGAACATTGATCGCTGTCGTCGAATTATGGGTCGTACTGACCCACCTCGGTGATCCGTGGGTTTCGATGATGTTGGCAACCATCGGCGCAACCACGGCGATGCTCGGGCCGGGCGCATTTTCTATCGATGCTGTCCTGTTTGGAAGAAGACACCTGGACGTGTAGAAAACAAATACATCCTCTCACCCCCCCAAAGGGTTACTTTCTCGACCGACGTTGGTTGATAGCACAATTCGACCATTTATCGTTGCGGCTAAGTTCAGGTTGTTTCACACTGACTTCACATCGCCACAGCTCTTAAGGAGAAAAAATTGGATTAGGGAAGGGATCAAAAGTATGGCAGCGCAAACAAGCTTGGTAAGCGAAGCTCAAAACCGTACCGCATCCTTTGAAATTCCAGCCGGGTTGCCTGCGAATACCGGGTTCGATGGCGACGAACTCTGCGACAGAAGCTCGCCGAGGATCGTAGGTACGAGCGCCGCTCTCGAATCTGTTCTCGACCAAGTAGAACAGGTGGCTTCCACTGATTCGACCGTCCTTATCGAGGGGGAAACCGGCACAGGAAAGGAACTCATCGCACATGCCATTCACAATGCCAGTCAGCGCGTCGGGCGCGCATTCATAAAGCTGAATTGCGCGGCCATTCCGCTGGATCTTCTGGAAAGCGAATTGTTCGGTCACGAGAAGGGTGCCTTTACCGGAGCCATCGCTCAGAAGATCGGGCGCTTCGAAATGGCCGATAAAGGCACGCTGTTTCTCGACGAAGTGGGCGACATCCCCTCGGCGCTGCAGCCGAAATTACTGCGTGTGTTGCAAGAGCAGGAGTTCGAGCGTTTAGGCAGCGGTCGCACGCACAAAGTGGATGTCCGGCTGGTAGCGGCGAGCAATCGGAATCTCGACAAGATGGTAGCGCGAGGTCAATTTCGCAGTGACCTGTACTATCGTCTGAATGTCTTCCCAATCTTGCTGCCGGCGCTGCGAGAGCGTCGGGAAGACATTCCTGCTCTTGTTACGCATTTCGTGAAGCTGTTTAGCCGCCGCATGGGGAAGCAAGTCGATAGCATTCCTCCGGAAACCATGGCTGCCTTCCAGTGGTATTCGTGGCCTGGCAACATCCGCGAGTTGCAGAACTTGGTGGAACGCGCGGTTATCCTTTCGCGGGATGGTGTGCTCCAAAACCCACTTCACAAAAAGCAAACAGAGCTCGTGATCCCAAGTCTGCATCACACTCGAACTTTTTACACATCGAAGACCTTGGATGACTCGGATCGCGCTTTGATTTTGGAAACACTTGAACAAACCAGATGGCTGGTCGGTGGACCTCACGGCGCCGCAGCCAAACTAGGATTGAAGAGAACCACACTGATCGCCATCATGAGAAGGTTGGATATCTCGCGACCTATTCATCAGGAAGGAACAGACGAGCGCGGTATAGCACGGGAGAATGCTCAGATTTGAAAGCGCTACTGCCGTTCCATTGTGGAGTCACATGGGGAGCGGTTGTGGGCGACCGCTAACAATGGACGAGGTGCAACGTTTCATTTCACTTTGCCGACCGCAGCCGAAATCCTGCAAGTGCCAGCAACTGGACGTGATTTGGTGTTCCCTGGGCTGCCTCGCGGTGATACGGATCGAGACCAGGGCAAGCCGACCGCAAAAAAGGTAGTTCTCCATCACGCCCAATTCGGAAAGTATGTGCCAGAGTGAGCCCAGATCGGGCGCCATCCATTTATGAGATAGGTTCTAGCCACGCTCATGGCTGTCGCGATCATTGTTTTCGGTTGTTTCTACCGTGTATCTCCTAAACGAGTCTCAGGATCATTTGGTCTCAAACCGCCTGCATCCGATGCTGACACTCGTGCCTGGCTACGTCCTAAAGGAATTCGGACGTCGTAGCTGGTTTGGTCGTGCTGACCATGATGCTGACCGCGGACACGCGGGCGGTAGGCACAGCTCTACTCGTTGAAGCCATCATCCCTTTTGGCGACATGTCAATCGTTCTGGGGTCGGGCGGGTCGAGGTCGCGAGCGTTCGCCATTCACGGCGTAACCTGCGTGGCGATGCTTGTCGTCGGCCTCTGGTTGATCCATGCCATTTGAGCGGCGACGGTTAGAAAGGAGGAGGGACAATGAATCACTGGATGTGGCCGGTATCTCTAGTTGGCATTCTTAGCACAGCAGTGGTGTGTGGGACGGACATGTTCTTTTTGACTGTAGGCCGTCCCGCGCTCGGATTGGCTTCACCATCTGCCGGAACCGAAGTCATGGGATTTCTCCACATGTTGGCCGACGCGCGGATGCCGATCTGGGGCGTCTCGGCGATCTTGTCCAACTTCTTGCTGGTCGTGTTAAGCAGGAGTGGACAGCGCTGGTTCTATTTCGCATCGCTCTTAATGCTGATTCTGTTCGTCGTTATCTATGCTCGCCTGCCAAAACCTATTAATCGGCTTCAAACCGAAGCGGCAAGAACCGGAAAAAGCCTCAACAATGGTCGAGCACTACAGGCGTCGTGGGATAGATCGGTAATGATCCGTGTTCCGCTGCTCGTCGTGTCCCTGCTTGCCCAGTGTCTCGTGTTGCTAGTCGCTTCGGCGTAAATGTGGCTGGTGCGCTCCCTTTGAAGAGTCAGGAGCTTTTCGGCGATGGATCTCGACAAGTCGGCATGGCGACCCGAATCCGTGGCCGGTCCTCGGGCGAGAATCGCAGTCGCAAAGCGCGTTTATGAGGACTCATCAAGGCAAGGTCAAAACCGGCGGTTTGCCGACCAATCGCCCGCCATGGGTCAATTGGCCGTGTGGCAGCGCTCGATGCGCTGAAGTGCGGGCAAGCTTGTGGCAGCGATGCGTTATGACGAGTACAAAATGTTCGGCAATCGTGCCGCAGCACTTTGACGGATACGAATCCCACAACTAAGATGGCCCTGGGTTCCCGCGCAACTCGGTTGTTGAGATTTGTTGGCGACCTGGCTCATCTCGAAGCTAGTCCCTGGGTTGTGTTTTCGGAGGTGATGAATGAGAAGGGTTCTGTTGGTCGGCTTCGATCCTGCGACGGTGGACTTTTCGGACCCGGCGTTGCCGCCGGGTATGAATGCAGAAAAGATCCACGCTGGAACCAAGCTCACGCTCGCCGATATGTCCGGGCGGGGCTGGCTTGCGGAAAACTGCTTCATCAACCCTGACGATACTGCGGCGACGATGGTAGAGCACTGCCTGGCCAGTCACCGCTATGACTGCGTGGTGATTGGTGCGGGCGTGCGCTTGCCACCTAGCCGCTTGGGCGTATTCGAAGCGGTGGTCAACGCCATCCACCGCGCCGCGCCGCGCCGCAAGCGGCCATCGCCTTCAACACACGCCCTGACGACAGCGGCGCAGCAGCCGCGCGCTGGATTTGACCTGCGGTTTCGAAGGGCTCTGATGGGGATCGGGGAGACCGGCGAACGCTTCGTTCGCCCCGAGTCGGGAATACAATCATGGAAATGGCCCACAACTTTTGTTTGACACCACGAACAACCCGTCAAATGGGAGATCCCGGTTTATATGAACGTACAAGAACAAATCAAAAAGTATATTACCAGGCAACCTGAACCAAAACGTAGCAACATGCAAGAGTTGCACCTGCTCACACTTCAAGTGTTACCAGGATGTAAATTATGGTTCTACGATGGTAAAGACAGCAAAAATCAAACTATCAGCAACCCAACGATAGGTTATGGATTGCACACGATAAAATATGCTAATGGAAAAACGAGAGAGTTTTTTCAAATTGGCATGAGCGCAAACACAACTGGAATCTCTGTCTACCTCCTTGGTCTCAAAGATAAGACATACTTAGCCAAAACATATGGGAAAACACTGGGCAAGGCGAGCGTGAGCGGATATTGCATTAAGTTCAAAACCCTAAAAGATATACACATTGACGTACTTGAAGCGGCAATACGACATGGATTTGAGGCTTCGAATGAAAGGGTGAGCTGAAAAAATCGTACTTGTTTAGCGCGATGGTACTGCCCAAGAGAATCTAATTGCAAAGGGCGAGAAAGCGGTTAGCCTGTGCTGTGGCAGAAGAGAACAGCGCGGAAAAGATCGGTCGGCTGGAGCGTGAAATTGAAACGCTCAAGAAAGAGAACGAACGTCTGCGCGGATTGTTAAATTTAGAAGAAGCGCTGCGCGCTGCAAAACGGCAAGCGGCGCCTTTCTCGCGGCGGCACCCCAACGCATCTCCCCAAAAACCTGGACGCAAACCAGGGAGAAAGTACAAACGCCGATGTCGTCGTCCCGTCCCCCGAACCATCGATGAGGTAGTCGAAGTACCCTTGCCGACGAAGTGTCCCCACTGCGGAGGGGGATTGGAGGGGGGGAAGTGGTTCCCAGTATCAGACCGAGATACCTGTACCGCAAGTGGTGCTGATTGAGTTTTGCATTCGTCTGGGAAGATGCCGGAAGTGTCGACGTCGAGTGCAAGCCAGACATCCGCGACAGACCTCGGATGCGATTGGCGGGGCCGCTTCCCAACTGGGACCAAGAGCTTTGGGTCTGGCCACGCAGCTGAACCAGGGATTGGGGTTACCTTACGGGAAGACGGCAGCCGTACTGGAACAAGCTTTCGGATTGCGGGTGAGTCGGGCCGGGCTGTGCCAAGCCATGGCACGGGTGGCGCGAAAGGCAGAACCTACTTATGACGCACTGATCGAGCAGATCCGCGGTAGCGCCAGTGTAACCCCCGACGAGACGGGATGGAGAGTGGGCGGACGGTTGTGGTGGATGTGGGCTTTCAGCAGTTCCCAGGTTACGGTGTATGCCATTCAACCTGGGCGCGGGTTTGAACAAGCCGCGGAAGTGCTGGGGCGGACTTTGACGGTTTCCTGGTGCGGGATGGCTGGATCATCTATCGTCAATTTGTCCGGGCCACGCATCAAAGTTGCCTGGCGCATCTGCTGCGGCGCTGCCGAGAAGTGATCCTGGGGTGCAGAGCGGGAGGGGCGGGAGTTTCCCCGCGGTGTGCAAGCCATTCTGCAGCAAGCTCTGCAACTGCGGGACCGTCGCCAGCAAGGTCAGATCAGCCAGCGGGGAGTGGCCATCGCTCCCGGACGACTGGAAACACCGCTGGACGGCATGCTCGAGCGTCGCTTGCGTTCGCCCCAAGACCGGCGGTTGGCGAATCATCTTTTACGAGAGCGCGAGGCTCTGTTCACGTTCCTCAATTGTCCTGGTCTGGAGGCCACCAACTGGCGGGCAGAACAGGCCATCCGCCCGATGGTGGTCACGCGCAAGGTCTGGGGGGCAACCGCACCATCCCCGGAGCCCGAACGCAAAGCGTCCTGGTCAGCATTCTGCAAACCTGTCGCCAGCAACTCCGTCCTGTATCGTCTTTCCTGCAGAAGCTGATCTGCTCCTCTCAGCCCAAGGTCATGGACTTGACCCTGTCTCCACCTAACTCTTGACAAGTTTCTGCGTAATGCTACGCTGGGTCCATTGGAAGTATCTGCGTGTTGGCAAGACTTCTACTTCTCGCCTTCTTCTTGGCAAACCTTCCCTGCGCGACCAATGCGCAATGTGTTCCTAAGTCATTTTCCGCAAAGCAAGATGTTTTCTCTTCTGTTGTGCAGAACTTGAAGGGACCAGGCGTAAGCGTTGGTCCCGCCGGGATCGAGTTGTCCCTCGAAGAGCGAGCTGAGCGTGTGCTCGCGACTTTGCGCGATTACGAAGGAAGTTCATCTCCTTTAGAAACGAAACTCGAAGGTACGCTTCACGAGTCTGCTACTGGTTGCGACGTCTCTTTGTTAGGCCACAGCAAACGCGGGAAGGTAGAAATCCGCGGTACCATCACTGTCGCCAACTTTCGAGGGACCATTAGCCGCCAAATCGGAAAGGAAACATTTTCGGAAAACGTGGTGCTCAAACGAACACTTGGGGAAGCGAACGACCACAAAGAGGTCGAAGACATTGATCCCTTTTCCAAACCGCTAAGTTCTGCAAAATGAACAACGCAAAAAGTCGGCCGGGATTCTGCTAACCCGCTAAACAATTACAAAAAATCATTAGCCAGCCGCCGAAGAATAACTGTTCGCGGTCACGGCGGGCAACGCCGTTTGCCATTTCTGTTGGCCATCGGCCGAAAGCGCCTGAATGACGGACTTCTTTCCATCGGTCCCGTGTAACGGCGCGGTGTTTAGCGAATCGCCAACTACCGGATCCTTAGGCAACTGCGAAGTTTTCGCTGACAGGGCACAAACGCGCGCGTTAACGCTACCGCGTTACACGCGAGCGATTCTGACTGGGGTTGGACAATAGCGGAAGGACTAGCTCTATAGTCGGCTCACAATTCGTCCTTGTTCGGGGACTGGAAGTTTCATGTGCCGCCTCGCTAGCCTTCGTCAGGTGGATTAGCGTCGGCGAGGAAGTCCCTTTGCCGAGGCTTCGGATCCAGCTGGTTCACGAAACGGTTCCACAGAAATGCGCTGGTAACACACTTCCAGCACGGTCAGGTTTTCAGTACCGCCCGGCACTTGAAGGACTACGCTGTCACCCTCTGCCGACTTCATCAACGCGCGCCCCAGAGGTGACACCCAACTGATGTGGTTGCGGTTGAGATCGACTTCGTCGGTGCCTACGATACTCACCACTCGCTCCGCTCCTGCGGCATTGGCATAGCGCACGGTCGCTCCGAAGAATATCCTCGTCGCCGCCTGCCCCGTTCTCGGAGCTTCCGGGTCCACTACTTCCGCGGCTTCGATTCGCTTCGTGAGAAAGCGAATCCGCCCATCGATCTGCCGCAGCCGCCGCTTGCCATATTGATAGTCGGCGTTTTCACTGCGATCGCCATTGCTGGCAGCCCACGCCACCACCTCCGTCACGGCCGGGCGTTCCCTGGTGAGCAGAAACCGGTGCTCATCTTTGAGGCGCTGCAGCCCGCCCCGCGTTATGTAGTTCTTGCCTCGCGTCGCGGGCTCGTCCCCTTGTGGTTTTCTCGTAAACCCTTTCCGCATCTCGTAGTCCTTCCAATCGGAGTAGGTTAGCGTTTTGGTTCGGTTTTTTCATTTCTTTCCACCGGTACAATAATACGAGCACGAACAGCGAACTCGTTTATTCCTTTTGGGGAAACCCAGAAAGCAGGGGGAGAGAAAAGGACTTGGTGAGAGTCGCCACCTTCAACGTAAACAACACCAATAAGCGGCTCGACAACCTCCTGGCCTGGTTGTCCAAAGCTCAACCGGAGGTGGTTAGTCTCCAAGAGCTCAAGGCAGAGCAGGAAGCCTTTCCCCTGAATGCCCTTCGGACTCTGGGGTACGAAGCAGTCTGGCAAGGGGAGCATTCCTGGAACGGCGTGGCCATTCTCGCGCGAAACCACGTTCCCGTGCTGACCTGCACAAGCTTGCCGGGAAATCCTGAAGATCATCAAGCTCGCTACATTGAAGCGGCTGTTCAGGGAGTCCTGATCGCTTCCATCTACCTCCCCAATGGGAATCCGCAGCCTGGACCGAAATTTAACTACAAGTTGGCTTGGTTTGAGCGCCTCACCGCCCATGCCGCCGAACTCATGGCGAGCGGAGCCCCCGTGGTACTGGCCGGTGACTACAATGTCGTGCCGACACCGCGGGACATCTATCCGACTCGATCGTTGGATAACAACGCGTTAATCCAACCCGAGAGCCGACAGGCCTTTGCGCGTTTGCTGGCTCAAGGCTGGACTGACGCCATGCGGAAGCTATATCCGGACAGGCCGCCCTAGACATTCTGGGATTACAAATTTGAACGGTGACAGAAGGACAAAGGCATGCGACTCGATCACTTTCTGCTCTCGCCGAATTTGTCAGTCCGGCTCGTGGGCGGCGGTGTTGACCGATGCGCGCGTGGCCAGGAAAACGCGAGCGATCATGCCCCAACATGGATAAGCTCGATTCTTAACTCAGAATGGCTCTTCAAGCAGCGCGACGAATTAAGAACTCGGGCGATGCGTAGTGATCCTGAGGTTGCTCCAGGCCCACGGTACGACTTTCAATCGTTGATTCAATTCCGGGGACGTTAAGGGGACGATAACAGATACCGTCCGGTGTCATTTTGTATCAAACGATGTCCGCCGACACCGTTTAATATCAATTAGTTACATCTCATTGTTGCCCTGTCACGGCACCGTTCTGGCGCACACAAGGGACTCGTCGGCTGACTTTCGAGGCGGCCCGTAACCCGCATGTAAGCGATTCTACGTCAATGGCTTAGAGTTTTGAAGGTTGCAATAAGGGTGCAAATAAAAAACTCACAGCCATTTTCGTCAAGCGAGTTCCTCGAAAGCAACTGCCGAATTTCGCACGCATGGCACCTCTTTCGGCTGGGTGACAGCTCTTCGTCGCGCGTTTGCGCGAAATCGAAAGCTGCACAACAATTCCGGCGCAGAGAGCAGGTTTCATGGCACGCGGACGTGCGCGGTATCAAAGAGGCCGGGTGGTCGCCACCAACGGCGGCGGCTGGGAGATCCACTACAACGTCTACCTAACCGATCCCACAACCGGTCAACCAAAGCGACATCACCGCAGCCGCGTCGTGGGCTACAAGCCGAAGATGCACCGGGCCGACGCCGAGAAGATCCTGGCCGCGGAACTGGCGGCCATCAACGGCGGTCCAGTCACCCGAGCGGCAGACGGAACCATCACATTTGGCAATTGGATGCGGAATTTCTACATCCCCATGCGCGGTGCCAACTGGCGGGACGCAACGCGACGCACAAACCTCGACTACCTCACCAGGCATGTCTATCCAGCCCTCGAACACGTCGCGCTCAAAGACGTCACCAAGTTTCAGGTGCAGATGCTGCTCAACCGGCTGGCTGCGGAAGAATACTCGTACACGGTTGTTTATCATGTGCCCGATCTGATCAAAGCGGCCTTGGCGGAGGCCTTGGACCAGGAAGCCCTGGATCGAAATGTCGCGCGCAAGACCGTCATTCCCGAGATCGAGGAATCCGACAAGCCGGTGCTTCCCGTCGAGATGTACGCCAAGCTGCTGGCGGGTCTTGACGGTATCCGTGACCGCGCCATCTTCCTGATTGCCTGTTTCTGCGCGCTGCGGCCGAGCGAACTATTCGGTCTGACTTGGGGATGGTACACCGGCAATGTGTTCACTATCGTGAATACCGCGTGGCGTGGTCGGCTGCAGCGCAAGAAAATCAAACGCAAGAACCGCTACGGACGTACCAATTACCGACTTGTCGCGATCCCCCAAGCCGTGCGCAAGGCGATTGACTTGTGGAGGGCGAGGTGTCCGAACCCGGACGCCAATGCCCTCATGTTCCCTGGGATGCAAGCGCGTGCACGAAAGCCACTGGCGACGCCGATCCATTCGGACAATTGGCTACGCCTCGCCTGTACCCGGTCGCGAAGAAACTGGGAATGGCATTTCATCCTACGTTTCAGGTGCTCCGGAGGAGCTTCTCCACGCATGGCAAGAAGGAAGCACACCCGACCGAGATGCAGGCCCAGCTCGGACACAGCGACATTCGTTACGCAGATTACAGACCCGGAAGTAGCCAGAATGGTGAACCAGGTCACAAACCGCATACTTGGCTTGGGTGAGGAGGTTGGGCCGGGCTCAGTTCAGTGAGATGGGCGGGAAATTCGAAGCCAAGAGCTCTCCTGAATAAGATAAAAGCGAAACTGGTGGGCGCGGAGAGATGGCCGAGTGGCTGAAGGCGCGCGCCTCGAAAGCGTGTATACCTTTACGGGTATCGGGGGTTCGAATCCCTCCCTCTCCGCCATTACTTTTGTTATCTAGCACTTGCAAGCTGGTGATACCTATACTGATCCCGAGTTGGATTGGAGGTGTCATCCGGTGCCCAACCCCCAGTCAAAAGAAGTCAACCTCACAAAGCGAGTTCAAACCAGCAAAGGAGTGCGGTATTGCCCCGTTGCGCTCTCCCCGAATGGCCGGGTTAAGCCCGATCTCGTCATCGTCAATGGCCAGCCGGAACGTCATTCCGAAGGGGCCTACTACCTGGAATGGCGTGCGAAAGGCAGGCGGGTTCGCCTGTCCGTGGGTAAGGATGCCCAGGACGCTGCGGCACGACGGCAGCGCAAAGAGGCCGAGCTCAACTCCCTCAACAACGGCGTGTCCGTCCTCCCTGAGAACGTGGACGGACACCGCTCCATCGCAACCGCTGTGGCAGCGTTCCTGGACGAAACCGAGCTCACAAAGAAGCAGAAGACCCTCTCAGCGTACACCACCGCGCTGAACTACTTCACCGAGTCCTGCCCCAAACTTTACCTCCACGACATCGAACGCGCAGACCTGCTCAAATTCTGCGCCTTCCTGCGTGACCAGAAGAAACAGGCACCACGCAGTGTATACAACAAGTTCGAGAACCTGATGACGTTTCTAAAAGCGAATGGCATTCGTGGTCTGGTGGGTAAAAACGACTGGCCGCGCTACACGGAAGAAGAGCCGGAGATGTACGAGCAGACAGAACTGGACTCCCTCTTCAAGGCCTGCGACTCAGAAGAGCGGCTGTGGTTCGAGTTCTTCTTGATGACGGGGATGAGAGAGCAGGAAGTGATGTACACATACTGGTCTGACGTGAACCTGAGCGCCGCCACGGTTCGGGTCAGCCACAAGCCGGACCGTGGATGGACACCGAAGGCGTACAAAGAACGCGAGATACCGATTCCAGCCAAGCTGGTGAAGAAACTGAAGGCGTGGAAGGCAAAGGCGGACAAGGCTTGCGTCTTGGCATTTCCGACTGCGGGGTGCAATCCGAAACTGGATTTTCTCGATTGCCTCAAAGTATGTGCGGAACGCGCGAAGCTCAATAAGGACAATTTCCGGCTCCACAAGTTCAGAGCAACGTTTGCGACGCGGTGCCTTTGGGCAGGAGTAGATCTCCGCACGGTTCAGCAATGGCTGGGCCACTCTGATATGGAATCGACCATGCGATATTTGAAGCCATCACGCAGTCAGCATGTGCGGAATAAGGTGAATGAGATTTTCGCCTAACCATAAGTGTGGCGATCCTAATCGGGTGTCGACGAGGGCGCGATTTTTTCTTGCAACCCGACCAATGAGTGCAATTGGGAAATTGGGAAGTTACGCTAGTTTGCTAGCCGGCCTCAGGCAACGTGATTTCCCGCTTAAAATGGCTTTGTATTTACGCCGCCATCTCTTTCGCTTGCCTTCCTCGGGCTCACTGCTGCAATTATGCAATTATTGGATTCGCCGTGGGCGCAGTCACGGGGCTATTAGTTTCGCTGTTGCTGAAGGGTTTCTACCGGCGTTGACCTTTTCACCGCGGCGGACTCAAAGTTCGGCTCCGCTGCTGCACTTCTGTCCTCAGCGTGAAGCGATCCTTCACCGGGAGTTTCCGAGATTCTGCTTGCAGCCCAGATACCGTAGATACCGTAAATGTGCTGCAGCACATTCGCGGTACCTCGGTGGCGAGCAAGGACATTGTGGACGCAGTGAACGATGGGATCTTTGCGCAGGCTGCTTTCATTTCACGCTGTATCAACCCCCCGAAATACTGTATTGACATGTGTATGTACGCTGTGGTATCTTGTGTTTGGGTCACCGGATGCGATTCGAATACGACGAGGAAAAGAACGAATACAACCTCGCGAGACACGGCATTGATTTCCCAACCGCCGCCCTGATCTTCGATGACCCATACGCAATGACGATTCGAGACGTTCTTCACGATGAGGATGAGGAGCGGTACAACACCGTTGGCGAATTTAGCCCAGGCTCGATTCTCTTTGTTGTTCACACATTGTTCGCGGATGAAAAGGGCGAGGAAGTGATTCGGTTGATCTCGGCCCGGGCCGCAACCAGTAAGGAGAGGAAACCCTATGAAGAAGCTCACAAAAGAGCAGAAGCGGCAAGCCGCCGTCATCGCCGCCAAAACCGACGCCGACATTGATTTGACAGACGCTCGGGAAGTGCTGGACTGGAGCGGCGCGGAAATCGGAAAATTCTACCGGCCTCCGAAAAAGCCGGTAACGATGCGCCTGGACATCGACATCATCAAATGGCTAAAGAGCCACGGGCGCGGGTATCAGACAAGGGTGAATGCTCTGCTGCGGCACGCCATGAACTCACGCTGGGCCGCGCGCCACGACGACGAGGCCCTTCGCCAAAAGGCTCAAGCTGCATACGATGGACTTCACGCGAAACGCGCAAGCGGCAGCATAAAACGAATACATGCTGACAAACTCAGCGCAAGAATGAAAGATGATAGCCGCGCTTCGGCACGAGTGCGTTTACGGTGAAGCCTGTGCCTCGCCATAACAGAAACCGCGCGTTCCGTTTCCACCAAGACTTCCCATCAAGGGATCGAGTCGTCAGAGACTTCCGTGAAGTCTCGGAAACTATTACGGGGCTCAAGTCGCAGGTCAAACCTGGAGTTTCCCTCAGGAGGAGAAATCCACCGATGCGGGCGGGAAAGGTCAGGCGCTCATGGACCGAGCTGGTGGCGGTCAGGGCAATCCTGCTCAACGTGCTCTTCAAGCAAGCGAACGCGCAAACCCTGACGGCGGAGGAGATGCAATGGCTGATCGACCGGGATGACTGATACCACTGATACAGTTTTACGCGGAAATCCAGCGAATAAGGGAAACTATAGAAACTGTAGCCGAAGATGGGATTCGCTTGTGACCCGCACAAACGCAGGGTATTATGACGGAAGTGTAGGCATCACAACCAGATAGCAGCAACGGCGGTAATAGAATCCTTCTCTCTCCGCCAGACTTTAAGCCAAGGCTGACTCCGTGGTTCAAGCAGGGAAGTGCAGTTCCATCAGGTGTCCCTGCTTCTTTGGGCCAAGGCTTGGCGATCTGTGTCTCCGGCGTTGATCCTGAATAAACTGGTGGACGTCTTCTTCACAAAACTTCCACAAGCCTTTTCCCTATGCCGGCTTCAAGCGCATGAGATCACCTCAGGGCGGATCGATTGCGCAGGTGAAGACCCGCCAGATCCGCGTGTGGCTCGATTCGGGGTTGCGCCGCTTCCTCCGGGTTTTAGCCAGCGAGTGGGGCAAAGGCTGCGCAGTTATGTGTCAATGCCCCAATGCAGGGCACGTCCTGCGAGAGCCAACTCGACTGAAATAGATAGGAGTCTGTCCAAATATTTTATAACCCGGGCTTGTCACTTTCTTCCGGCTGGCACATCCCACTCGTAGGCCCAAGTACGTTCTTCCCAATCTATACATTAGAAGGAGATCGATCATGAAGCAAATGCTCTGCAGAATGATGATGTTGTGT